>JADMIO010603824.1_pt1 | contig 118983 bp, 89 predicted proteins | sample 8958161 | NCBI WGS metagenome assembly JADMIO01 (sample SAMN16585339, study PRJNA669376) | soil metagenome | isolation source: Crop rotation soil | place: USA: Cullars Rotation, Alabama | collected 2011 | reverse complement strand
GCGACAACTTGTCCACGTGGAATTCTAAGCTTAGGATCCCAATGTGCTGGAAAGGTCGCGGAAATGATCAATGCCGATGGGCAGGGCATTCCTGAACGTGCCGAATTTCACCTCGTAGTCGTTCCGCGTGTCGAGCAGCGTCACGGGACGTCCCTCGTCGAGCCACTGTTTCAGCTCCTTTGGCGCGAGCTTGGGCGAGGTCCGGCGTGCCGGCTCGATGCCTTCAACACCGAAGGCGATGATTTCCTTTTTTATCCGCACCAGCATCCGCCGGAACGGCTGATGATCGGTCTCGCTGAACTTGACCGGCAAATCCGCCAAACCCGGCACCTGGCGCAATTCGGCCAGCAACAACTCAATCTTCTCCGGCGCGCCTGCCACGAAAAGATTGATGCCCTCGGTGGCGAGGAGAATCGTCCCTTTCAGCTGCCAGCTCCTGCACAGCGCGAGCAACCGTGCTCGCAGACTGCGGATTTCCGGCAGCGCGGCAAATTTGTAGGCGGCGATGTTGCTGATCTTCGTCATCCAATTTGAATTTCCAGGGGACGAATCAACGCAGCAATAACTTGATGCTGCCCAGCGCGAAGGCAAGGCCCGCCAGTGTCACCGGCCAGAAGCGCACCAGAACTCGAAACACATTGCGGGCGTTTTCTCCCATTCTGCGCCAGATGAGCGATGAAAGTATCATTGCCGGTATCACCAGAACCCCCATGGCAATTGCCTGAAAAATGCCGGGAACCCGGTTGGCCTTCTGCAGACCGTAAATCAGCAGGATCGCGAAGAACAGGACCACGTAGCAAAACACCATGAGCACCATTTGCGCGACATAGCCCGGAGTCCGCGCGGCGGTGACAAAAATGTTCGGCGATTCATAACGGCGTTTGAATATACCCGGCCTTGCCCGCATTCTGTCATACTCAGCCTGTTCCGCCCGAATATCGTAATTCTCCGGCTTCGTCGGATCGTCTTCGTAACGATCCGGCTTCGTCGGAATGTCGGCGGGATCGGCTCCTGCCTCCAACTCGCGAGCCGCCTCGGCCGCATTGCGCTTGAAGCGGCGAAAGTCATCGACACTGATCCCGAGGCGTCGTGCGGCATTGATTTCCGATGGAGTCGGCGGCGTTGAAAATGGTACAGGATCGGACATGAGAGCAATGTATGAACCTCCGCACGATGAAGGCAATTGATTTCCTGGAAGTCCTGCCGTGATTTTCAAGGAGCGCGACTGTGCTGAAAGCCAGTCGCAGCAACGTGGAGAAGAAACCGCGCCTGAACTCCTGAAGCGGCGCTCCATTGGAACGTTGCTGCGGCTGGTCTTCGACACAGCCGCGCTCCGTCACGCTGCAAACTTCCCTGATGCGAATTGTCCGGAATCGGCGTATTATGCCCGCATCGATTCCCCAGGCGCGACATGTTGAATTTTTACGAAGCAGTCCGCTCGCATCCGAGCTACAGCAAGCTCGAGATCGGCGATTTTCTTTTCGCGGAATATACCTGCGGTGTCACGGACACGAAACTTCCGCTCTGGACCGAAACGGATTATTTCGTCCACGTGGTTACCGGGAAGAAGACGTGGCACACGCCGGACGGAGTCTGGCGGGCGAAGCCCGGCGACACGCTGTTTTTCAAGAAAGGCGCGGCCGTCGCGGAGCAGCATTTTGAGGAGGACATGTGTCTGCTGGTGGTTTTTATACCGGACACACTCATGCGGGGCGCGGTCCGCGAGGCGATGGCGGCCTTAAGCCTGAAAGCTGTTGAAGGCGCTCCGATCAAGGCGGCGGTCCGGGTGGAAAACGACGTGGCGCTGGCGGCGCTGTTTCAATCCATGCGCACGTATCTTGCCGGGAAGGAAAAGCCGCCCGAACCGCTCGTGCGTCTCAAGCTGAAGGAACTCGTCATGAGCATCCTGACCAGCGGGCATAACCCGGACCTTGCCGCATACTTCCGCAGGGTCGGCTCGCGCGACTCCCCTTCCCTCGCGGAAATCATGGAAGCAAATTTCCGGTACAATCTTTCGCTCGAGGAATACGCGAAGCTGAGCCATCGAAGCCTGTCGTCGTTCAAACGCGAATTTCAGGCGCACTACCAGCAATCGCCGGGCAAATGGTTGCTGCACCGGCGGCTCGATCATTCCGCGACCCTGCTGCGCCAATCCACGATGAACGTGACGGAAATCGCATTCGAGAGCGGGTTCGAGGACGTCTCGCATTTCAGCCGCGTGTTCAAAGATCGCTTTCGCATGCCTCCCATGACGTATCGCCAGGATGCGTCCGTCTCCGCTTGAGCTGAGCTTCACAGGCAAAAGATTGAACCGCGCAGCAAAGCGCACCCGTCCCTCGTGAAGTATGTTATTCAAACAATCTCAACCTGAAATGCTTATGCAAACATTGACAACTGAACCGAAAGACGCGCGCTCCGAAATTAACTTTCCGGCAATTCCCAACCTGATAGCGGTCCGTGCCAGGCAAAAGGCGACCTGGGAATCCGGCGACTTCGGGCAGATCGCCCGGAGCATCGAAAGCGTCGCCGAGCAATTCATGGAGCGGCAGCCTCTGCAGACCGGCTTGCGCGTGCTGGACGTGGCGTGCGGCACGGGAAACCTTGCGGTGATCGCCGCGAAACACGGCTGCGTTGTCAACGGCATCGACATCGCGGCGAACCTGATCGACCAGGCGCGCGCCCGGGCCGCGGGCGCCGGATTGAAGGTTGATTTCAAGGAAGGCGACGCTGAAGCGCTGCCTTTTGCCGATGCTTCGTTCGACCTGGCCGTCAGCATGTTCGGCGTGATGTTCACTCCCCAACCGGAAGTGGCGACCGCCGAACTGCGACGCGTGACCAGGCCGGGTGGCCGCATCGCATTTGCCAACTGGACTCCCGAAGGGTTCATCGGAAAAATGTTCGGCGTCTTCAAAGCGCACCTGCCGCCGCCGCCCGCCGGAGTTCCTTCCCCGATGGAATGGGGCAGTGAAGCCGTGATTCAGAAACGATTGCAAAAAGGATTCACCGACGTGCGCCTGACCCGCTGCATCGCGACAATGCGTTATCCCTTCTCTCCGGCGGAAACGGTGGAGTTCTTCCGCAAGTATTACGGTCCAACGCTGCGGGCCTTCGAATCCCTTTCCCCCAGCGCGCAGGCAGCGTTGCAGCGCGACCTGGTGGAACTGCAGACGCGCTACAACATCGCGAAGACTCCGGACGCAACCGAAGTCGCCGCTGAATACATGGAAGTCATCGCGACGAGGATTTGAACAATCAGTCGTGGCAACAGTCTTTTTCCGCGCCTTTGTATTTGTCGTGGTAACGCACCCAATTCTGCGTGGCATCGGGATCCTCGTCCCGGCCTTTGGCGGTCAGGTCGAGGAAATTGTAAGTGGTGTTCATCAGGTCGATCCCGCGCGAGTAGGACGAGTAGGTGTGGTAGATGTCGCCGTTCCTGTCGCGGTAAAACGAGCTGACGCCCTGCAGTTCATCGATCTTCATTTTGAACTTCCCGTAGTTGTAGGGCAGGATCCCGCTCCTGACCTGCTCCGGCGTGAAGGACACGTTGAAATCAAAATTGAAATCCGTGTTGAACGAGGAAACCCAGTTAAATCGCCAGCCCATGCGCTTCTTGAACGGCTGGATTTCCTTCAACGGCGCGCGGGAAACGACGGCGAAAGCCGTGTCGCGCTGTCCAATGTGAACGTTCACACTATCGTAGTGGTCGGCCCAGAACGAGCAGTGGGGGCAGCCCTCTTTCCAGCCGGGTCCGAACATGAAGTGATAGATCAGCAGCTGGCCCTTGCCGCAAAACAAATCGGCAAGCGTCACCCTGCCCGACGGGCTTTCGAAGACATATTCCTTTTCGACTTTTACCCAGGGCAATTTGCGGCGCTCCAGATTCAAATCGTCGCGCAGCTTCGAGAACTTCTTTTCTTTCAGCAGCAGTCTCTTGCGCGCCGCCAGCCATTCTTTCTGCGAAACGACCTTTCGGTTTTCGATGCCGCGGACGGTTTTTATTTTCGGCATAAAGCTTTCCTTTGTTCGGTTGTTCCTGAGTTGTTCCATGCTATGACGAATAACCTTCGCCCGGAAGGACCCGGCGAGCCACTTTTTGTTCCCGGCGATGGAAAAAACTCCGGTTCCTCTCCGTTCAAGATCATGGTAAACCACTCCCATGAAGACGAAACCGCAGTGGCTCGTTCTCGCAGGATTGCTGTTGTTCAGCGGCAACGCTTTTTCCCAGGACACAAATCTCTGGATCTTCCTCTGCTTTGGGCAGTCCAACATGGAAGGCTTCCCGGGAATTGAGGAACAGGACAAAACAAATGTAAATCAACGCCTCCGGGTTTTCGCCACCGTTGATTTTCCAAAGCAGGACCGAAAGAAGAACAACTGGTATCCGGCGATTCCGCCCTTGTGCCGTCCTTCCACAGGTCTTTGCCCGGCCGATTATTTCGGCCGAACGCTGGTTTCCAATCTTCCGCCGGATATCAAAGTAGGCATTATCAATGTCGCCGTCGGCGGCTGCAAAATTGAGCTGTTCGAAAAGGAGAATTACGAGGCTTACACTGCGAAGGCTCCGTCATGGATGACCAATGCCCTCAATCAATACAATGGAAACCCCTACCAGCACCTGGTCGACGCCGCAAAACGGGCGCAGAAGGACGGCGTCATCAAAGGGATTCTGTTGCACCAGGGCGAGTCGAACACGAACGACAAGGAATGGCCCGGCAAAGTCAAAGGTGTCTACGACAACCTGATCAAGGATTTGAATCTCAAGTCCGGGGAAGTCCCTTTGCTCGCCGGCGAACTCGTGTCTGCCGATCAGCAGGGCAAGTGCGCGAGCATGAACACAATCATTGACGATCTGCCGAAAACGATTCCCACCTCACACATCATTTCTTCGACCGGCTGCCTGGTCCTGCCGGACCGCATACACTTCAGTCCCGCAGGCTACCGGGAGTTGGGAAAGCGATACGGAGAGAAAATGCTTTCGTTGCTGGGTTACAAGGTTCCAGAGGCCAAATAGCCCGGCCGCGAAAGGCAGGGCGGCGCTGCCGTGCCGCCAAACTTCCTTCACTGATAGAACTCCAACTGATGCAATTAAACCGGCCAAATATTGCCCTTTCCCGGCCAAAAAACAGTCGGCGAATCCCGCAAGCAAGCGCTAAGGAAACGCAATCCGCCGAAAGCAGCGGTGGAGCCGATCCATTAGGTTGGCTGCCATGAAAACAACGAGTCGGATTCGGAGCGAAGAGCGGATGGGGTTTACTCTCATTGAATTGCTGGTGGTGATCGCGATCATCGCCATTCTTGCCTCCATGATTTTGCCTGCCCTGGCGAAGGCGAAGGGAAAAGCCCACCGCGTGATGTGCACCAACAACGTGCGTCAGTGGGGAATCGCCCAGATGATGTATATGGACGACAACAACCAGAACTTCCCGAACGCGCGCATTCCCAAAGGCGTACCCGGCACGCCGGCCAGCTACAGCGCCGACAACATGCTGTGGACGGATCTGGCATCGTTTGCCGCCGCCGGATCGGGCGACATCGGATGGTTCAACAGTCTTCCGCCATACGTCGCCGCCAAACGGCTGTGCGATTATGCGAACAATCCATCGGAGTGGGTGAGGACCCGAAATATTTTCACCTGCCCGACTTCATCCGCCCTGCCGGATGAGCGCGATCCGCTGGTGAACGTGATGTTCCATTACGCGATCAATCCCAGCGGCAACCGCGGGCTGAGCACCGGTTACGGAACCAATTTCAATCTCGGCGCGATCAAGAGCTCGTCGGCCTTCGTCTGCTACACCGAAGTCCGCACTCATTCCTCGGAAACTCCGTTCTACGGAAGCGATCCGACGAAAAACCTTGGCTCATCGCATGCCAACGTGTCCAAGTTTTCTTCACGACATAACGCGGGTGCGAACCTGAATTTTGCCGACGGCCATGTCGCCTGGTTCAAATACACTTACGTCTGCTCCAATGCCGTAACCAAAGCCTCCGACCCCGGCAGGCCGGACATTCAATGGACGCATAATGGCGAAGCGGTGCCGTGAGATGATTTTAAGTCATTTCACAAACAAGCGGCCAATCTCTAGACCTTGAGCCAACCGCGAAAGCCCCTGGCGGCGTAGTAAGACTGCGCCCCGTTGTGCCCCACGAAGACGCGGCCGTAACGGCGGTCACAATAAAGGGCGCCGCCGAGATTTCGAATGTCCGCGGGTGTCTTTACCCAACTCGACGTCTTCGTGTCGAAATCTCCAAACTTCTGCAGTTCCAGATATTCTTCCTCCGTTAAGAGCTCAACCCCCATGGCCTTCGCCATATCCACGGCGGTGGTTTTTGGTCGGTGCTCTTTCCTCGACTCCCAGCCTTCGCGGTCGTAACAAACGCTGGCGCGCCCTTTGGGAGTTTCCGTTGAACAATCCCAAAACACGTATTCGCCCGTCTTTTTATCCCGGCCAACCACGTCCGGTTCACCGCCGGTTTTTTCCATTTCGTTGAGCGACCACAGCTTTTCAGGACTCGCTTCCAGCCTTGCTTCCACTTTGGCCCAGTCGAGCCCTTTATGGCGGTTCAGGTTTTTCTCGAAGCGGACTTTCAATACTGAGAGCAGCTCCTCACGTTGTTCTGGAGACAACGCCTTCTTGTTTCCTTTGATGTTGTTCATACTTTATTTCAAGGCATCAGGCCGCTTTTCGATTGCCGCAGGCGGACCTCAATCGACCTCAATCTGTAAATGTAACCGATGATCGGAATGCCAAGGATAAGATGAACCCAGCGAAGGCTCGAACGTTTGGCAGCGTCGGCGTTCATTTTATCCCTTTCCCTTGAGAGTTTACCTGGCGCCCGTGGCAAAATACGAGCCCGCCAGTTCACGCACTTCGACGAATGCGTGAGCGGCGGACGGATGGCTCGCCGCCCATTCCAGAGCCGCGTCCCGGTCGGGCACGTCGATGATGACAAACCCGCCGAGGAATTCCTTCGTCTCCGTATAAGGGCCGTCGTGCACCTGGCGTTTCCCGTCGCGGACCGATACGATGGCCGCTGTCCGCGGCGACTCCAGACCCGCGCCGGCGACGAAGATACCTGCCTCCCGCAGGGCCTGTCCGTAAGCGACTCCCGCGGCCTTTGCGTTTGCGCCATCAATTTGGTCGGTGGTGTCCTTGTTCAGATGCACCAATAAGACGTATTTCATACTGTTTGATTGCAGCAGTTGATTCGTTTATTTCCGGACGGCATGGAGACGACCCTTTCGTCATCGCGATTTCGCTTTGCCTCCGGCGCGCCGCTGTTCGCTTACGCGGATCATTTCGGTGAGATCCGCGGCAGGACGTATCTCGAACGGTCCGGCTTTCACGCCCGGATGTTTCGACATCAACTGGATCGCGTGATTCAAATCGCGGGCTTCCAGAATGAGGATTCCGCCGATTTGTTCTTTCGTCTCGGCGTAAGGGCCGTCGGTGATGGACACCTTCCCGTTCTTCCAGCGCAAGGTCGTGGCCGTTTGGGGACCCTGCAGCGCTTCGCCGCCCGCGAAGTGCCCGTTCTTTCGCAACTCATCGTCGTAGCCGAAGCACTCATCGATCATCGCGTCGCGCTCGGTTTCGGACAGGTTCTCAAACTTGTTCGGTTCGATGTATCCCAGGCAGATGTATTTCATATGGTTCGTTTTATTGTTTAAAATTGACCGTTTCAAAAGATAGTCGATTGGGATTTCCCGAATTCGACACCGCCCTTCACTTTTTTTCGCCCAATTCCCGGAGCCTTTTTTCGAGAAACTGCCGTTCCGGTTCCAGCCGCGTGAGCGCCAGGGCGCGTTCATAGGAAGAACGGGCCTCGGTTACCCTGCCCAGTCGCCGGCACAAATCAGCCCGGGCCGCATGTGCCAGATGGTAATCGGTCAAGTCGCCGCGCGCGAAAATGGCGTCGATCAACGCCAGGCCGGCGTCCGGCCCGTCGCGCATGGCCACGGCCACGGCGCGATTCAGCTCCACCACCGGCGAGGGTTCAACTCGCGCGAGGGCATTGTAAAGCGCGACAATTTGCGGCCAGTCGGTCGCCGCGGTGCTGGACGCTTCGGAATGCACCGCGGCAATTGCCGCTTGAAGTGTGTAAGGCCCGAACCGCCGCGATAACAGCGCCCGTTCCACCAGCGCCACACCTTCCGCGATTTGTTCACGGTTCCACACCGAGCGATCTTGATTTTCCAGGAGGATCAGTTCACCCGCCGGCGACGTCCTGGCCGCGCGACGCGATTCCTGCAAAAGCATCAGCGCCAGCAACCCCATCACCTCCGGTTCCGGCAGCAATTCCAGCAGCAATCGTCCGAGCCGGATGCCTTCACCGGAAAGATCGGCCCGCGTGAGCTGCGTCCCCGACGACGCGAAGTAACCCTCGTTGAACACGAGGTAGACCACTTGCAGAACCGCATCCAGACGCGCCGGCAGTTCCTCCGGAGACGGCACCTGATATGGAATGCGCGCATCGCGAATCTTCGCCTTGGCCCGCACGATCCGTTGGGCGAGCGTGGATGCCGAAGCGAGGAACGCGCGGGCAATCTCCTCCGTTGTCAGACCGCAGACCTCGCGCAAGGTCAAGGCCACGCGGGCCTCCGGCGCCAGTGCGGGATGGCAACAGGTGAAGATCAACCGCAACTGGTCGTCTTCAACACTCTCATCCGCCCCGGCTGCGCCGCCAGGGGCCTCGAGTTGTTCGGCGATTTTTTCCTGCGACGCATCCAATCGTGCTCTCCGGCGCAGCGCGTCGATGGCCTTGAAGCGTCCGGTGGAAACCAGCCAGGCGCGGGGATTGGCCGGCAAACCATCCTGCGGCCAGCGTTCCAAAGCAGCGGCGAAAGCGTCATGCACCGCGTCCTCGGCCAGATCGAAATCGCCGAGCAACCGGATAAGCGTCGCGAGAATGCGCCCGGATTCCGCGCGATAAATGGCGTCCAACCGTTCCCGGACCTGTTCGATTGCGCTTTCCGACATGCCGGGAAGGGTATTGGCCGGTTTGGCCGGAACTCAACGCGAAATCCGCGCAGCCAGGTTTGGTCAAAGCGGCAGCTTTGCCCTGCCAAAGACGGCAGGGCGACGCTGCCACGCCGCTATCACGGCCGGGCCACTCGATAGAAAGCCTTTTCGACGGGAGGTGTGGGATCCCTGAACGTGACAGTTCCATTTGTCACCGTGATCACGGCGCCGGGCACCACGGCCCAATCATGATCCAGCGTCATCGAACGTTCGAACGTAACAGCAAGGTCTCCCGGATTCGTGACTCCATCGGAAGCGGGCCAGGTAAACGAAGCCTCACCCGTCTCCGGGTTGAAAGTGATGCCGCCGATCGGTGGCATGACATTCTGATTATTTTGAGCGGTTGTGAATCTGGCCGGATCGTAGGCAATCACGGCGAATCTCACGGCGTTGACATTCACCAACGGCCCCACGCGCACCGTTGATCCCCAATCGACCAGCGTCCGCCAGACCGAATTCGACCCCAAGCTTCCGTTCGCCTGAACCCACTTGCGCGGAATGCCGTCCGTGTAGATCGCATACATCACCGAACCGTCATTGCCGTTCGCGTCAAGGGTCAGGTCCAACAGTCCGGCATTTGTGTCGTAGTTGCTCAGCGTCGTCCTGCCTGGTTTGTTCGGCAGCGTGTTGGCGTGCGCCTTGAAGAAATCGTAGATCGCCGTCAAGGTCGAAGCGTTCGTCGTCACGTGGTGCCCGCCGGTTCCGGTCACGACACGATTCGACACGCCAAGACTCGCCAGCTTTGCCGCCATCAACTGCGCCTGATATGGATAAAACGTGCCGTCGTCGGTGTTGTAGCTCAGAAACACCGGAGCGGCCGCGGCAGTGGCCATGTAATAAAGCGCGCCCTGCGTCTGCCAAAACGCAAGGTTCGTCGCCGTTGCGCCCCATGCCGTGACGAAACGGTTGTAGATGTCCACCTGCGTTCCCGACGGATCGCCCGTCGTCGTGCCACCCGAGTGCGAATAGTCATAGATCCCCGAACCCAGTAGAACCGCCTGAACGCGGCTGGAAAGTGCCGTTGAATATCCAGCCGAGTCGATGGCCGGGACTGCCAGATCGCCCGCACCCAATGAGCCCGCCGATGCACCGCGCGAGAAGCCGTGAATGACAATGTTCCCCGAGAGCCCCACGGTCGCGCCCACTTCACGCAGCACGCGCACCGATGAGCGCACTTTCCTGATGGTGTCGGGATTCACCTCGAACCCGCTGTAGAGCGTCGGCGATCCCCAGGCGCGGTATTTCGGCTGGTCAGCCATTGCCCAGGCAATTCCCGCACTCGGCGCGCCTTCCAGAATTGTGTCCGTGGTTCCCGTGAAGGCATTGCCATTGTTCATCCGGTCGTCCTCGTTACCCAGGTAGCTGTTCGAAGTCGAATACTCCAACACGATCGGCACCGCTCGCGACGGCTGTGATGGATACGCGATATCCATGCGCAGTTCCGCGTTTGTATCCGACCCGCTGTAAACCGCCGGGTCGTTCAGGTAATAGGGCACATTGCGCATCAGCCGGTAGCCTTCGCAAAGGATGTAGCATTTATTCTTCGCTGCGTTCAGCCCGGTCGAGCCGGGAAATGTTCCCGCGCCGATTTCGTTGCGAATTTTCAGGACATCCGCATTCAGGAACGGCGCCGTCGCTTTCACGTGATTGGTATAGTTCAACTCCACCACGCGAAAACCGCTGGCGGTGAACCCGGCGATGATCGAGGCGTCGGACTCCTGTCCGATCCGCTCGCAGCTGAGGTTCTTGAGATAAACGAGCAGCGCCGGCGGCGAGACCGGAGGATTTGGCTGCGTTACGGTCGCTTCGATAGCACCACCGGTAGCCGCGCTGGTCCATGGCACCGCCTGCGCGCTTCGGCTCAATATCACAAACAGAATTCCAAACAGGATCCGGTCAAAGCGAACAACATTCATTTGCTGGCGGGACTTTGCGGGCGGCGGTTTTGATTTGCCATGATGAAGCTTTTCCCAATTCCGGCACTGGCGCAAACCCGCTCGCGTTGGAATAAGTTCATTTGGCGGTTGAAAATGTGCAGTTGGAGCAAAACGGGAGCTTTGCCCTGCCGGAAACCTGGCAGGGCGGCGCTGCCCCGCCGCCCAAATTAAGGGTGTCTTCCACTTCCCCGGCTTACTTTGCCTCTTCGGCCACACGACCGAGTTCAGCGAGTTTCAGGACCGTGTTCCAATTCCGCGCGGTGTTGGCCACCCCGATCCATTGGCCGAATTTCTCCGCCATCTTGCAGGTGCCGAAACCATTCGGCGTGTGTATGTAAGCCACGCCGCCAATCACCTTGATATCCTCGCCTTTCACGGCGAAGGCCCGGATGCGCTCGACATCTTCCGCTTTGGGCGCGCCGTCGAGCACGGCGGCGTGAACCGAGGTTGGCGTCCGGGCCGCGGCTTTTGCGAAAGGATTGTGCGCGATCAGATCATCCCACTCGGCCATTGTTGGCGCGAAGATCGCCTTGTCGAAATCGAAATGCGCGCGGCAAAGCTCCGCAATCCGGGCAATGACCTGTTTCCGTCCCAGCCGGCTGCGGACGATGGCGTTGCCGCTGTTGATGTAGGTGGCCACGTTTTCAAATCCGGCTTTGGTGAGCTTTTCGCGCAGCGTTGCGGTCGGCAGTTGGGTTTTTCCGCCGACGCCGCGAAAGAGAATGAGATAGACCGTGGGCTTCATCGGCTGGCAATGGTCCGCTTTTTCGCCGGGGAGTTCAACTCTTTGGCAGCTGTTCCCCCTCGCGATTTTCCCGCAGATCAAACCTCATTCCCGAACAAAAGAATTTTCTTCGCTCACAAGTTCGGCATGCCCGGGGCGGTGACGCACACGAAGCGCCTGAGCGGAATCCCTTCAAGACGTTGGAAAGCAAACAGGGCAAGTAACGTCAACGCCTCCGTGAAAACGAACACCGGGCACAGCTCAATTTTGAACGGCTAATCCAGTGAGCATCCCAAGGATTCCGGCGCAAAGCCCAGGGTTGCGAGGAACAAGCTGCCCAGGGTTGAAACGCGAATTGGAAAACACCCCGAAGGGGTTTCGGCATGATCGGCGTGTCGCGACGACGCCACCCCGTTGGGGTAGTTGCAACCTTCATCGTATACAATCCTTCAGGATTGGGATTGGCTACTCTCTGCAGCCCTCTTCATTGTAGGTTTCAGCCCCAATGGCATCCCGGTTCGCGAACTGCACATTTGTTAATTGAGATCAAGTCGTTCAAAACAGAACGGAAGGAGAGTATGAGAACAACAGAAACGGTGACAGTTGGCCTTTTCGTCCGGCTGGAAGCAAAACCCGGCAAGGAAGCAGCGGTGGAAGAGTTTCTTCGCGACGGACTTCCAATCGTGGAAGAGGAACACGGAACAACGGCATGGTTCGCGATCCGCATTGGTCCAGGTTCGTTCGGCATCTTCGACGTTTTTACAGATGAGTCAGGACGGAAGGCGCATCTGTCGGGCAAAGTAGCCGCGGCGCTGACCGCAAAAGCTCCCGAGCTTTTCGCGCAACCGCCGAAAATCGGACAACTGGACGTTCTGGCGGCCAAGTTGCCATGACGGCACCTTAACTCGCGGCCTTCAGGCCGCTTCCGCGCCGTTCTGTAAATCGCATCGAAGCGCGGCTGAAGCCCCGCGCTCCTTCGCCCACCCGGATGAGGGCCGCAAAGTTTCTCCATAGGCAAATCCTATGGCCAGCCAAGGAAATAAATATTTCAGTCAATGCCACCCGTTGCTGTTAATTATGCAAATCAAACGCAACAGAATTTAACCCGCTATAAAGAATAGAAATGTCTACTGAATCGAAGTGCCCCTTCCACGACGGCAATGGCAGCAAGGCCCACCACACCTCCGGCGGAGGCACCACCAACCAGGAATGGTGGCCGAACCGGTTGAAGGTCGAACTCCTCCATCAACACTCCTCGAAATCCAATCCGATGGGCGGGGATTTCGATTACGCGAAGGAGTTCAAGACCCTCGACTATGCGGCGTTGAAGAAGGATCTCGCGGCGCTCATGACCGACTCGCAGGAATGGTGGCCGGCCGACTTCGGCCACTATGGGCCGTTGTTCATCCGCATGGCCTGGCACAGCGCCGGCACCTACCGCACCGGTGACGGCCGCGGCGGCGGAGGCAGAGGACAACAGCGCTTCGCGCCGCTCAACAGCTGGCCCGACAATGTCAGCCTCGACAAGGCGCGCCGGCTTCTCTGGCCGATCAAAAAGAAGTATGGCCGGAAGATCTCGTGGGCTGACCTGATGATTCTCGCCGGAAACGTCGCGCTCGAAACTATGGGCTTCAAAACGTTCGGTTTCGCCGGCGGTCGACCGGACACGTGGGAGCCGGATCAGGATGTCTATTGGGGCCGCGAAACGAAGTGGCTTGGCGGCGACGTCCGTTATGCGCAAGGCTCACCCGGCGTTGAAGGTGAACCGGTGCTGGTGAAGGACGACGACAGCCAGGCGCCCCATACGCGCAATCTGGAAAATCCGCTCGCAGCGGTGCAAATGGGACTTATCTATGTGAATCCGGAAGGTCCGGACGGCAAGCCAGACCCGATCGCCGCCGCCAGGGACATTCGCGACACCTTCGGCCGCATGGCGATGAACGATGAGGAAACCGTGGCGCTGATCGCCGGCGGACACACGTTCGGCAAAACGCACGGCGCGGCCGCATCGTCGCATGTCTCGCACGATCCCGAAGCGGCGGAACTCGAACACCAGGGCTTCGGCTGGAAGAACAGCTTCGGCACCGGCAAAGGCGCCGACACCATCACCAGCGGCCTTGAAGTAACCTGGACCGCCACGCCCACAAAATGGGGCATTGGCTTCCTGCAGAATCTCTTTGGCCACGAATGGGAACTCACCAAAAGCCCGGCTGGCGCGCATCAGTGGCGTCCGAAGAACGGCGCCGGCGAAGGCACCGTGCCGCACGCGCACGACCGCTCGAAGCGCATCGCGCCGTCGATGCTCACCACGGACCTCACGCTGCGCCTGGATCCAGCCTTCGAGAAAATCTCGCGCCGTTTCCTCGCCAATCCCGACCAGTTCGCCGACGCGTTTGCCCGAGCGTGGTTCAAGCTGACCCACCGCGACATGGGTCCACGCGCGCGCTACCTCGGACCCGAAGTTCCCGCTGAAGAACTCATCTGGCAGGACCCGATCCCCGCGGTAAATCATCCTCTCATCAACGCGCAAGACATCGCCGCGTTGAAAAGCAGGATCGTCGTGTCCGGTCTGACGATTTCTCAACTCGTCTCGACTGCGTGGGCATCCGCTTCGACGTTCCGCGGCTCCGACATGCGTGGCGGCGCCAACGGTGCGCGCATTCGTCTTGCGCCGCAAAAGGATTGGGCAGTCAACCAGCCGGAACAGCTCGCAACCGTGCTCCAGAAGCTGGAAGGCATCCAGGCGGACTTCAACAAGAACGCGTCCGGAGGCAAAAAAGTGTCGCTCGCCGATCTCATCGTCCTCGCCGGCGGCGTGGGCATCGAGCAGGCGGCGAAGAAAGCCGGCCACGACGTGACCGTGCCGTTCGCACCCGGCCGGAGGGACGCACGACAGGATCAGACAGACGTTGAATCCTTTGCCGTGCTCGAGCCGATCGCGGACGGTTTCCGCAATTACCTCAAGGGCAAATACACCGTGCCCGCCGAGGCGTTGCTGATCGACAAGGCGCAGCTTCTCACGCTGACCGCGCCCGAGATGACCGTCCTCCTCGGCGGCCTGCGCGTGCTCGGCGCCAACGCCGGCGGCGAGAAATACGGTGTCTTCACCCACCGCCCCGAGACGCTGACCAATGACTTCTTCGTCAACCTGCTCGACATGGGCACGGAGTGGAAACAGGTGTCCCCCTGTGGCAACGCTTTCCTGGGTTCGGACCGCAAAACCGGCCAGCCCAAATGGACCGCCACGCGCGTCGACCTCGTCTTCGGCTCGAACTCCATCCTCCGCGCCCTCGCGGAAGTCTACGGCAGCTCCGACGCCGGGACAAAATTCGTGACCGATTTCGTCGCCGCCTGGACGAAGGTGATGAACCTGGATCGATTTGATCTGAAGTAAACGACGACGTCATTCGACGCTTGGAATGGGGCAAAGCGGCAGCTTTGCCCTACCGATGATGTGCGCTCCAGAAGACGATCAGCACCCAGGCGATCAATGCGACTGCCGGAATGGCGATCATCACCGCCCATACGCTTCCGCCTTCGCGCCGTGTCAGAGAGATCACGGCATTTACCACGCTTAACGCGGCGCCAATTAGAAGCCCCCAAACGATCGCAGCCACAAATCTTAGCCCAAGCCAGTCAGACTCGTTGGAAGGAAGCAACAGGGCAATTAAAATGCCCGCAGCGAGCCCCACAAAGGGTGTGCTCACGGAGGCAATCCACCATTTTCCACGTCCTGGAAGTTTGGGCTCTTCTTGCATCTTCACTGCATCGGACGATTATTCGACAAGTTTAGAGTAGTTAGCGATGCCCGACGCGAGCTTTTCGAAATCCACGAAGGTTTTGAAATTGATGGATGACTTGACCCGCAGCAACTCGTCACATCGGGTCGTGCTAAAATTAGCGCGTGTTGGAGTTCAACGTTGCTGCGGCTCACAGAGCCGCGCTCCGACCGAAGCATGGCCGCCAAATAAGGACACTACCGCCCTTCTCCACAATCGACTTCCCTTCCATCAGTGACGATTTATGGTTTTGTGCCGAAGAGTTCGTCCGGGCTTTGCGCGGTCTTTTCCATTTCGGAAAAACTCTCCAGGAGCGCCTTCAGCTGGTCGGCGCTGTAGCTCTTTTTGATTTTTATGATTTCCGCATTTGCCAATTGGTCGCACCGCTCGTTTGCGGCATGGCCTGCATGACCTTTGAGCCAGCGCCAATCTATTTTGTGTCTCGCAATTGACTCGGCGAGCTCGCGCCAAAGGTCTTCATTTTTTACGGGTTTCCGGGATTTGGTTCGCCAGCCATTTCGTTTCCAATTGAACAGCCAGCCGGACACGCCATTCCGCACATATTGAGAATCCGTGTAGAATTCCACTTCGCACGGTTCTTTGAGGGCATTCAATGCCGCAATGGCCGCCTGCAATTCCATGCGATTGTTGGTCGTTGCCGGAACACCGCCACTCAACTCACGCGTGTGCCGGCCATATTCAAGAACCGCTGCCCAGCCGCCGGGCCCCGGGTTTCCATGGCAACCACCATCCGAATGGATGACGACTTTCTTCATCCAGTCAGTTTGCCAGCCGATCCTGAAGGGATCGCGAAGGGGCCGGACCCGTATCTTAGTCCGGGTTTCATGTGCCTTGCTTCGACTTTGAATTCTGCTCACTCGAGGAATCCCGGGTGCGATCCATCAGAAACCAATCTTCCACCTTGGCCCGCGCCCACGGCGTTTTTCGCAAAAAGGTAAGGCTCGATTTGACGGTCGGGTCGAAGAGAAAACAGCGGATCGGAATGCGACGGCCCATCTCTTTCCATCCGTGCCGGTCCACCAGCGTCTGGACGATCGTTTCCAGCGTGATCCCATGCAGTGGATCACGCGGATGCTCGCGCCGGTCTGGCGAAGGCGAAGTTCCCTCCGCGGCCCGGGCGGCGGTTTTTTCTGGAGTTGAGTCGGAGTCGGATGCCATGAAGAAAGCTAAGCCGGTTCCAGCATTGCATCAATGACGCCGAGCAGTTCCGGCAAACCGCGCCGGGTGACTGCCGAACATCTGAAAATTTCAGGCAACGCCTCGAACCATTCCAGCAGGTGTTCCTTGAACAACCCGATGTTCTGTTGCACTTGCTCGGGGGGAACCTTGTCCGTTTTTGTGAACACCAGAACCAGGGGAATGGACTGGCCGCCAAACCAATGCACAAACTCCAGATCGATCTTCTGCGGGGCATGCTGTGAATCGAGCAAAACAAAAACGCCCGCGAGATTTGGACGATTGAGCAGGTAATCGTTCACCGCTTCATTGAACTGCGCTTTATTCTGCCGGGCGACCTGTGCGAATCCGTATCCCGGCAAATCCACCAGCCGCCAGGCCCGGTTGACGATGAAAAAATTAATCATCTTCGTGTAGCCGGGAATATCTGAAACTCTGGCCAGCCCCTTTTTCCCGGCGATCGCATTCAGCAACGAAGACTTCCCCACATTCGATCGCCCGATGAAAGCCAGCTCGGGCAATGTCTCCGGCGGACACGATTCCAGGTCGGGAGCGCTGCATTCAAAGACGGCGGACGTAATCTTCATGAAGACACACAATGGACGACCTGGGCGCTGACGTCCATTTATTGTGACTGGATTGTGGCAGGCGACGCTGCCGCGCCGCCCTAATGCTTCCTGCCCGGCGACCACGAGGAGTTGTCGAGCAGCTCAATGCCGGGATTTCTAAAACGGATGCGGCGCGCTTTGTAAAGTTTGCCGAGCGCCTGCTTGAATGCCTTTTTGCTGACGCTGAACTTCTGGCGGATTGCCTCCGGTGAAGTGTCATCATCGAACGGCAAGTGACCGCCGTTTTGCTCCAGCGCTTTGACGATCTGATCGGTAAGCGGAGCAACGCGCTTGTAGCCCGCGGCATCGAGACTCAAATCAATTTGTCCGTCGACGCGAAGGTTGCGAACGAACCCTTTCAGTCGTTGCCCGATCTGAAGGGGCACGGTGATGTTGTCGTGGTAGAGCAGTCCGCTGTAAGTGTTCTCGACGATGGCGGTGTAACCGAGCGGTGTCTTCCCGGTGATGAGAAGATTGACCGGCTGGCTGTTCCGATAGAGCGGTCGTTCGCGGCTCAAGTGCCGCTTCAGCCGCGAGGTGGCCACGATGCGTTCGGTCTTCACATCGAGATAGACGAAGACAACGACGCGTTGTCCCACGCGCACCGACTTTTCCTGTTCGCGAAACGGCAGCAACAAATCCTTCGCCAATCCCCAATCGAGAAACGCGCCGACCCGATCATTCACGCTGACAACCCGCAAGCACGCAAACTCACCGACCGTGGCATGGGGAATTTCCGTGGTGGCCACGAGCCGGTCCTCCGAATCGCAATAGACAAAGACATCAATCTTGTCCTTCGGCCTGAGATCCGCGGGAATGTATCGGCCGGGCAAAAGAATCTCGCCCAATTCGCCGCCATCAAGATAGAGGCCGGGCGCGGCGGCTCTCACAACCGGGAGCGTGTTACGTTTTCCGAGAAATGCCATGCGACCATAACTTAATCCCAATGCGCGATGGTCAGGAGTAAAATCGGCGGGTTGATCTGGCGGCATCCAGATTTACCGAAGCGCGGCTGATGCCTTCACGGACGTCCATTTATGGTGATGGTCCTCTTCCTTGACGATGCCTTTTTCGACGACTTATCGGCAGTTCATGCGGGTTTCACCACCGGCTTGCCGTTCTTCAAAATAATCAATGGCAGTCCCAGGCGGCGATTTTCTTCGCGCACTTTGCGCGCAGCGCGAACCAAGGCGCGGCGGGCCGGGGCAATGAAGTCGTCCTTGCTTCGATTTTTACGTCGAGCGCTCATGGCAGAAGGATACGCTTTAGTTCGGCCGACGTGTAAGAGCCGGAATCGGCGCGTAGTCTTGGACGAAATGCCGAAGTCCGCGCCCGAACCGCCGCCGGATTGCAGTCGCAGGAACATTGTGACCGCCTTTCTTCACGCGCTCACGCACGCGGGCAATGGCGATGGCTGGATTCGGCAGCCAGAGATAATGGAGATAAACTCGAAACCCGCGACGCTTCGCACCCCGCAACAATCGCAGGTAAGTAAGCCCACTCAAAGTGCTTTCCAAAGCAAACGTCTCCTTGCGCAAAACGAGCGATTTGAATTCCGCGAGCAGCAAACGTCCCGCTTTGATCGCGGCGGCTTCCGGCGACAAGGGTGAAAGCCCGAGCGCGAGGTAATCGGCATTTAGAAAGTTGGTGCATCCAACTTCCTTCAGCAGAAACTCCCGAGCAAACGTCGTCTTCCCCGCGCCGTTGCAGCCGGCGATTACGTAAATTATTGGCGTGCGCGTTGGCATTTTGAAGTTTGCGCTGCGCGGGCAGCGCAGCCCTGCCGGAATGAGGAATCCGCCGGGGTTGAACGCTGGCGGCGGGGGAGGGTTTTGACCAACCGGATGAGTTGCGCCACTTTGCGGATCTTCTCCTCAAACGGTTCCCGGGCAAATCCTGTCGCATCTCGGGCTTCATGGATTCCGCAGTCATGCCTTCGCGTAAACCTCCGCGCCTTTCTCCACAAACTCCTTCGACTTGGCTTCCATGCCTTTCTTCAACGCTTCCTCTTCGGCGATGCCTTGCTCCGCGGCGTATTTGCGGACGTCTTCGGTGATCTTCATCGAGCAGAAGTGCGGGCCGCACATGGAACAGAAGTGCGCGGTCTTCGCGCCTTCCTGCGGCAAGGTTTCGTCGTGGAATTCGCGGGCGGTGACGGGGTCGAGCGACAGGTTGAACTGATCTTCCCAGCGGAATTCGAAGCGGGCTTTGCTCAAGGCGTTGTCGCGATATTGCGCGCCGGGATGGCCTTTCGCAAGGTCGGCGGCGTGGGCGGCGATTTTGTAGGCGATCACTCCGTCCTTCACGTCTTTCTTGTCGGGGAGGCCGAGGTGTTCTTTCGGCGTCACGTAACAGAGCATCGCGCAGCCGTACCAGCCGATCATCGCGGCGCCGATGCCGCTGGTGATGTGGTCGTAGCCGGGGGCGATGTCGGTCGTGAGCGGGCCGAGCGTGTAGAACGGCGCTTCGTGGCACCACTCGAGTTGCTTCGCCATGTTCTCTTCGATCATGTGCATCGGCACGTGGCCGGGGCCTTCGTTCATCACCTGCACACCTTTGGCCCAGGCGCGCTTCGTGAGTTCGCCCTGCACTTCGAGTTCGCCGAACTGCGCCTGATCGTTGGCGTCGGCAATCGAGCCGGGGCGGAGGCCGTCGCCGATGCTGAAGGAAACATCGTAGGCAGCCATGATGTCGCAGATGTCGTCCCAATGCGTGTAGAGAAAATTCTCTTTGTGATGCGCGAGGCACCATTTCGCCAGGATGCTGCCGCCGCGCGAAACAATGCCGGTCATGCGGCGCGCGGTGAGCGGGATGAAGCGCAACAGAACTCCGGCGTGAATGGTGAAATAATCCACCCCCTGCTCCGCCTGTTCAATCAGCGTGTCGCGGAAGATTTCCCACGTGAGGTCCTCGGCCTTGCCGCCGACTTTTTCCAGCGCCTGATAAATCGGCACGGTGCCGATCGGCACGGGTGAATTGCGCAGGATCCATTCGCGCGTGGCGTGAATGTTCTTTCCGGTTGAAAGGTCCATCACCGTGTCCGCGCCCCACTTGGTCGCCCAGCGCATTTTCTCGACCTCTTCCTCAATGCTCGACGCAACCGCGCTGTTGCCGATGTTGGCGTTGATCTTCACCAGAAAATTCCGGCCGATGATCATCGGCTCCAGTTCGGGATGATTAATGTTCGACGGAATGATAGCGCGGCCGGCGGCAATTTCCGACCTGACAAATTCCGGCGTGATCTCAGCCGGAATGCGCTGCGGAAATCTCCTGAAGACACTGGGGGTGAAGGCGGATTGCGGATCGCGGATTGCGGATTGGGAAGAACCTTCGTGTTGTTTGGAAAGATCGTTGCGTGTGTTGTCGGCCGCCAAATTTGAGATTTGAGATTTAAGATTCGAGATTCGCATGTTTTCCCGGATGGCGATGAACTCCATCTCCGGCGTGATAATGCCGGCGCGGGCGTAGGCCAGTTGCGTGACAACTTTGCCAGCTTTCGCACGAACCGGTTTGCGCCGGGGGGCGGTCAGACCTTCGAGACGGAAAGACGTTGCGTCCTGGCGTTTGGCGTGCGACAGACCGCGGTGCTGCTCGGACAGATAACCGTCGTCGATCGGTTGGACGGGGCGGCCGTCGTATTCCTCCACATCGCCGCGGCTGCGGATCCATTTCGCACGCAACGCGGGCAAACCTTCCTCCACCGTGCCGCGGAATTCCGGATCGCCCCACGGACCGGAACAATCGTAAACGCGGACCGGCTCATTTTTCTCCTCCGTTCCGTTGAAGGATTTGGTCGGCGACAATTCAATCTCGCGCATCGGCACGCGGATGTCGGGATGAAGCCGTCCGGGCACATGGACGCGTCGGGAGTTGGGAAGTTGTTCGGTGCTGTGCGGCTCAAAAGCTTCTTTGTTCGCGATCATAATCAGTGCCTCAAACGGACGATGTTTGATCCGGATGCCGTGAAGGAATGGCGAAAGCCGAAGATCGACAGCCGAAGATCGGAATCGACCGGCACTCAAGTGCCTTCCTACGCCAGCATTATCTGGATCAGGTTCCTGGGTCGGCAACGCTCCCGCGTCGCCCTCTCAGCCTTCGCGCCGTTTCGACGCCGGTTGGCTCCCCTGTAATGAGCAAGACAGTAAAGGCCCGGGGGCAAAGGGTCAAGGGAGGGGTCTGTGCAAGAATTCGTTAAAACGCTGCAATCGTTACCGCGTTGCATCGAGGCCACATGGTAACCCGGTAACGCTTGCAACGTTTTAGCGAATCGACTCCTGATTTCCCCCATCGCGCGCCACGTCCGCATTGCGCTTTCCCACCCGATGCTTTATTAAGCCCATATCAATATGAAAACACTCAAAACGTTACTCGCGATGGTTGTCTGTCTCAGTGTGCTTCCCGTTTTTGCCCAGCGTGGTGGCGGGCCCGGCGCGGGAGCGCCGTCCGGTTTGAACCTCGGCGGCAGCATGGCCAAGATTTTCGGCGAGAACACCGCTTTTTCCGCGGACGTAACCATTGAAAGCAAATCCGGTTCACAGCCGATCACCATGCGCGGCAAGGCTGCGGCGCTGGATGGAAAAACCCGCTTCGAGCTGAACATGAATGAAAAAGGCGGCCCCATCCCTCCGGACGCACTGGCGCAGATGAAGACGATCGGCGTGGACATGAGCGAGATGATCCTGGTCTCGCGGCCGGACAAAAAGGTTACTTATGTCATTTTGCCGAAAATGCAGGTCTCCGTGGAGAATCCGCTGCAGGATCCCGACGCGGCCAAACCCGCATCGGATTTCAAAATCGAAACGACTGAACTCGGCAAGGAAACTGTTGACGGCCATTCCTGCATCAAAAACAAAGTCGTGGTCACCGATGACCAGGGCAAGAAACACGAGTCCACCGTCTGGAATGCGACCGACCTGAAAAACTTTCCGGTGAAGATTGAAACCAAAGAACAAGACACCCAGGCGACCATGCTCTTTCAGAATGTGAAACTTTCCAAACCCGACGCCAACCTCTTCGAACCGCCGGCCGACCACAAGAAATACGACAGCATGATGGCCCTGATGCAGGAAATCATGATGAAACAAATGGGCGGGATGCCCAAGGCTCAGTAAGGGCGAGTCATCCTAGCGCAGACATTCATCCTGTCCGCGGGTTCACGGGACTTTCCAGTCCCGTGTTTCTTTTTACAACCGGGAACCGGAAAGCCTGCGCCACACATCGGATTGATTCCGCCGCAAGTTTGTAAGGACATTCCCTCCCCTTGAGGCGGGCAAAAATATCCGGTCACCGGGAATAGTCGTCCGTCCGGGTGTTTGCGGAACCGAATACAGCTGTCTACACAACCTACTCAATTGTCTTATTTTAAATGGATTACAGAGGTTGAATCTTCGATTCGGAGGGGGACTGTCACTTGCCCCACGGATTTTTGCGTCGGCACCTCTCTTGCGAAGCCCCTTTCATGCGAATCGAGCAACGTCAGTGGACCGCGGGCTCGGGATGGTCGCTCCAAGGCCCAGGCAACCTCGCAGGCTCCGCGCAATTAGTCCTGGTCTTTGGCTCCACCCCGATCCTTCGAAACGCCCTTTTGTTTGATGATCTCAAGACCTGGTATCCCCGCGCGCATATCGTCGGTTGCTCGACGGCCGGTGAAATTTTTCGCACCCGGGTGATGGATGATTCTCTCGCAGTCACGGCGCTGAGTTTTGAGCAGACGCAGATCAAGGCCGCCCGCGTCACGCTGAACAGCACGGACAACAGCTTTCAAGCCGGTGCATCCCTCGCACGCGCGTTTCCGCTTTCCCTGAACGATCAATGCGGAAAAGCGGAGAAGCTGTCGCACGTGCTGGTTTTTTCCGACGGATTGAAGATCAGCGGCAGCGACCTGGTGCGGGGCCTGACGACGCATCTGCCGGAAGGTGTCACGGTCACCGGCGGCATGGCCGGCGACGGGCCGCGTTTTGGAGAGACACTCGTCTTTTGCGACAGTACGCCGGAAAGCAACAGCGTGGTTGGTTTTGGTTTGTATGGGAGCCGGTTGAAAATCGGCTTTGGCTCGCTGGGCGGCTGGGATTCGTTCGGACCGGAACGGCTGGTCACCCGTTCGAAAGGAAACGTGCTTTACGAACTGGACGGCCAGTCCGCGCTGGGTCTTTACAAAAAATATCTCGGCGAACACGCCCGCGGCCTGCCGGCGACCGGCCTGTTGTTTCCGTTGAGCTTGAGAGCCAAAGACGGCAAAACGGCAGTCGTCCGCGCCATCCTGTCCATCGATGAGAAGGATCAGAGCGTGACGTTCGCCGGCGACATTCCGGAAGGTTCGTACGCGCGCCTGATGAAGGCGAATTTCGACCGGTTGATCGACGGCGCCATCGGCGCAGCCCGGACCTGCCATCAGGCCATTGGCTTCGGCAACGCCGATCTGGCCATCCTGATCAGCTGCATCGGCCGAAAGCTCGTGCTGAAGCAGCGCATCGAGGAGGAAGTGGAAAGCGTGCGCAACGTTCTGGGCGAACGCACGGCCCTTGCTGGATTTTATTCCTACGGAGAGATTTCGCCTTTTACGCCGGGAGCGCGGTGCGAACTCCACAATCAGACCATGACGATCACCACATTCTCGGAGCAACCTGCGTGAGTTGATGCACAGCCTGTTGACACGCCAGATCGCGCGCCACTTCGGGGACCAGTTCCAGATCCCCGCGGAATGGATGGGTCTTATCCGGGCCATCGACGACGCGTATTGGGAATTTGACGACGACCGCGTGATGCTGGAACGTTCGCTGGACCTGAGTTCCCAGGAACTGGTGCAGGCGAATTCGGAAATGCGCGCCATCTTTCAGGCGATTCCCGATCTTCTCTTCCGTCTCGATCAGGAGGGCACGATTCTCGAAATCAAAGCCGGCATCACGAACGACCTTCTTCTCCTCCCGCATGCCTTCTCCGGCAAACGCATCCAGGATATTCCCGTCAGCAACATTGGCGAACAGTTCGAACACGCGATCCGGGAAGTCATGGAAAAGCGGACGGTGGTGAGGATCGAATACTCGCTTCCCATTCAAGGGCAGGAATTCTATTACGAGGCGCGGCTGGTGCCGCTGCTGACGAATCAGATCGTGGCGATCATCCGGAACATCACCGAACAGAAGCACGCCGAGGAAAAGCTGCGCCACAGTGTTTCGCTGCTGCGCTCCACGTTCGAATCCACCACGGACGGCCTGCTGGTGGTGGATCGCTCGGGCCGCATCGTGTCGTTCAACGAACGTTTCCTGTCGCTCTGGCAGGTTCCACGGACCATCCTCGAGGAGCGGAACAATCAGGCCGCGCTGGAACTTGTGCAGGACCAACTCAAGGATCCCGTCGGCTTCCAACAACGCATTCAGCGCGTTTATTCGCATCCGGAGGTCGAGAGCTTCGACATCCTGGAGTTCAAGGACGGCCGGGTGTTCGAACGCTATTCGTGTCCGCAACGAATGGACGGCGAACCGGTCGGACGCGTGTGGTGTTTTCGCGACGTCACCGAACGCCGCCGTTCGGAGGAATCCGTCCTCAAACTTTCCCGCGTGGTCGAACAGACCGCCGACGCGGTTCTCATCACCGATGCCAACGGCATCATTGAGTACGCGAACCCGGCGTTTGAAGCCCTGACGGGATATAGCTCCCGGGAAATTCTCGGAAAAACCCCTCGCATTCTGAATTCCGGACGCCACGATGCCGCCTTCTTCAGCGTGCTCTGGAGCACGATCCTGAGCGGAAAAGTTTTTGCCGGCGTGTTCATCAACCGGAAGAAAAACGGGGAGCTGTACCACGCCGAGAAGACCATCACACCGATCAAGGACGTCGCCGGCACGATCACACATTTCGTCGCGACCGAAAAAGACATCAGCGAACGCAAGGAACTGGAAGCCCGGCTGCGGCAATCGCAGAAGATGGAGGCGTTCGGGCAGCTGGCCGCGGGCGTCGCCCACGATTTCAACAACATCCTCACGGTCATCCAGGGCCATGCCGCGTTGCTGCAGAGCAAACGACTCAACCAGAACGACCAGTCCTCCTCCACAACGGAAATCTTCCGCGCCAGCGAACGCGCGGCGAACCTCACCCGCCAGCTGCTCACGTTCAGCCGCCGGCAGCCAATGCAGTCGCGCGACCTCGACCTGAATGACATCGTCGCGGGGATCACCCGGATGCTGCAGCGCCTGATCGGCGAACACATCGCGCTGGAAGCTCACTATGCTCCCGGCGGCGCGCCGGTCCACGCCGATCCGGGCATGATGGAACAGGTGTTGATGAACCTGGCGGTCAATTCCCGCGATGCCATGCCTCGCGGCGGAAAACTGATCGTCCGAACGGAAATGACATCCGTGGACGACGCGCATGTGGGATCCAATCCCGCCGCGCGCCGCGGCGATTTCGTCCGGCTCAGCGTCAGCGACACCGGCGACGGTATCGCGCCGGAGGATTTGCCGCACATCTTCGAGCCGTTCTTCACGACGAAGGAAATCGGCAAGGGCACCGGTCTTGGCCTCGCCACGGTGTTCGGCGTCGTCGAACAGCACAGTGGCTGGATTGAAGTGGAAAGCCAGGTCAACCGGGGAACGATCTTCCATGTGTATCTGCCGCGGCAGAACAAGGGCGTGCTGGACCGGAAAGATTCTCATGCATCGGGAAGCCTGCTGCACGGGACGGAGACCATTCTGCTGGTCGAAGATGAACCGCCGGTCCGTTATTTCATGCAGACTCTCCTGGAGACCCATGGCTATCGGATTCACCCCGCTGAATCCGGACCACGCGCCGTGGAAATCTGGCAGAAGCATCGCGATTCGATCGACATGCTGCTTACCGACATGGTCATGCCTGAAGGAATGAACGGCCGCGAACTCGCCGATCGCCTGCGGATCGAGCGCCCGGACCTGAAGGTTCTTTTCTGCAGCGGCTACAGCGATGAGATGCTCGGAAAGGATTCCCCCTTGCGGAGCAAAGGCAACTTTTTGGAAAAACCGTTCGAACCCGCCCGCCTGCTGCAAAGCGTCCGCGATTGCGTGGTGAAAGCGTAGCGCCGAACCTCAGGAGGCGGATTTCCTCGACGCGCGCACTTCGAGCGGATCCATTTCCGAATGACTCTCCCCACCCGGAATCCCAACGGGATTCCGGTGCAAAGCCCAGGGTAGCTCGTTCCTCGCAACCCTGGGCTGGAGGGCGCAATCCCTTCAGGATTGGCAGATGCCGGCATTTCCCAAACTCAAATGCGCAGGCTCGCACCTGCCCCCACAAACTTCTTGCATATCCCTTCCGATTGCTTAAACAGACTGTCCGCCCATCAGCAATGGCTGACCGGACAGCAATATTTGTTAATGAGAATAATTTTATGGCACTAAGACTTGGAGACATGGCGCCGAACTTCACGGCGACGACGACCGACGGCGACATTGATTTTCACCAGTGGCTGGGCAATTCCTGGGGCGTGCTTTTTTCGCATCCGGCCGACTACACTCCGGTCTGCACCACCGAACTCGGGGCGGTGGCGAAGATCAAGGCGGAGTTCGAAAAGCGGAATGCGAAAGTGCTGGCCATCAGCGTCGACCCCATCGATTCGCACAAGGGCTGGATCAAGGACATCAATGAAACCCAGGCGTGCACGATGAATTTCCCGATCATCGCCGACCCGGATCGCAAAGTGGCGATGGCTTACGACATGATTCATCCGAATGCGGACGACAAGGCGACGGTGCGCTCGGTTTTCGTGATCGGGCCGGACAAGAAGATCAAGCTGACGATTACCTATCCCGCCAGCACCGGCCGCAACTTTCTGGAAATCCTGCGCGTGATCGATTCGCTGCAACTCACCGCCAATCACAAGGTGGCGACCCCGGCGAACTGGAAGGACGGCGAGGAATGCATCGTGACTCCGGCCGTTTCCGACGCCGATGCAACGAAACTGTTCCCGAAGGGTTTCCGCAAAGTGAAACCTTACCTGCGCTACACCCCGCAGCCGAACAAGTAAGAGGCGCACGCCACGGAAGTTCGGATTTTCAGACGGGATTTCAACAGAGGGCAACGAAGAGAAGTTCCTTTATTACCTTCGTTTGCTTCGGTTCAATATCCGGGGTTTTTCCGCCTTCGCTTTTCCTCAGGCATCGACGCAGCGGTCGGCGGTCAGGCCGGCCCCGCGCTGCGCTTTCCTTGCGTGATGAAGAACAGGCGTCGGCCGAACTCCTGAGCCAGATGATTCATTTCCGCGGCCTCGCGTTCGAGCAGGTGCCGGGAGTTGTTGTATTCCCAAAGGTTGAGCCAGTGCTGGAAGTGTTCGGGCTTGAGTTCAAGCTGCAGGTGCGCCGCGCCAAAACCGCCGCGATACCGTGATTCGCCGCCGGTTTGCAGCGCCCAGAATTCGGCAATCTTCTCCAGGTGCGCCGGCCAGTCCTGAATCTTCGCATTGAAGATCGGCCCCAGCACCGAATGTTGGCGGACATCGGCGTAGAACGTTCTGATGAGCTTCAGAATTCCCTCATGCCTGCCGAGCCGCTCGTAAAGCGACCGCGAATCGTTCATCCAAGCAAAGCCTTCGCCCTGGCCAGCGCTTCGTCAAGTTTCGCCGCATCCTTGCCGCCGCCGCGGGCGTTATCGGGCTTGCCGCCGCCCTTGCCGCCGACGATCGGAGCGATCTGCTGGATGATTTTTCCAGCCTGCACTTTCGAGGTGAAGTCGGGCGAAACGGTGGCGACCAGCGTGACGGCATTGTTCGAGCCGCCGCCGAGCACCACGACCCCCTTGAACCGGCCCTTCAACGCGTCGGCGATGGCCTGCAGAAAATCGCCGTTGGCATCGCCGAGGTTGTGCGTGATCAGCGGAATGCCGTTTACGGTGTGCGCCAGGCCGAGCAGTTCGCTCGCTGCGTTCGATGCATTGCGCTGCAGAGCGATCTGGACTTCCTTCTCCAATGCCTTCTGTTGCGCCAGCAGCGATTCGATCTTTTTGTCCAGTTCATGAATCGGCGAATTCACTTTGCCGGCGATGGACCGGATCAAGTCGCGGTCCAGCTTTGTGGTGTCGTAGGCAGTAAGCCCGGCCACGGCTTCGATGCGTCGAACACCGGCGGCAATGGCGCTTTCCCCGACGATTCGGAACAGTCCGATTTCGCCGGTGGCGCGAGTGTGTGTGCCGCCGCAGAGTTCCATGGAATAACCGTTCAACTGGCCCGCAGTTCCGCCAACCTGCACCACGCGCACGGTTTCGCCGTATTTGTCGCCGAAGAACTGCATCACGTCGCGGCGGTTTTTTACGTCGGCGTAAGGAACTTCGGTCCACGAAACGCCGGCATTTTCCACAATGCGTTCGTTGACGAGCTTTTCGATGTCCGCGATCTGCTGCGGTGTGAGCGGTGCGCTGTTGAAATCGAAGGTCAATTTGTCCGGGCCGACGAACGAGCCTTTCTGCGAGGCTTCGTTGCTCACGACCTCGTGCAGGGCCCAGTGCAAAACGTGCGTGACGGTGTGATGCCGTTCGATGGCGAACCGGCGCTTGTAATCCACGAACGCCTGCGCCTGTTCAGCGCGTGGAATGGCGCGGCCTTTCTCGGATTCATTCAGAATGTGCAGGATGGTGTTGCCCGATTTCGTCGTCGAATCCACCCGCAGCAGCCTGTCTCCTATGCAGAGCGACCCGGTATCGCCCACCTGGCCGCCCATTTCGGCATAAAACGGCGTCGAATCCAGAATGACCGCGGTCTTTCCTTTCGCCTCCACAACCTCAACGACTTTGGCCAAAGCGCCGTCGAGAAGGTGGTCGTAACCGACAAACTTCGTCGCCGTCGTGGTTTCGACCTGCGAAAGGGTGATGACTTCTTTTTTCTGCGCGGCTTGAGATCTTTTCCGCTGCTCTTCCATCAGTTTTTCAAAGCCGGCGATGTCGATCTTCAATGCGCGTTCGCGCGCCATCAGCTCAGTCAGGTCCAGCGGGAAACCGTAAGTATCGTAGAGCTTGAAGGCAAAATCTCCGGGGAGCTGATGGATTTCCATTTGATTCGCGACACGAAACAGTCCGGGATCCGTGTCGCCCGGTTTTGCCGCCTGCCGCGCCCAGATCATCCTTTCCTTGATGTAGGATTCAAACAACTCGATTCCATTGTCGAGCGTCCGGTTGAACGCTTCTTCCTCCATGCGGATGACTTCCTGCACATGCTTCTTCCTGGCCTGAATTTCCGGAAAAACCTCTCCCATCGTTTCAACCAGCACATCCACGAGCTTGTAAAAAAACGGTTCGCGAAAGCCAAGCGAACGTCCATATCGCACCGCCCGGCGCAGAATCCGGCGCAGCACGTAATTACGGTCGGTGTTCCCGGGTTGAATGCCGTCGGCGATGGCGAACGACAGTGTGCGGATGTGGTCGGCGATGACCCGGAAAGCGACGTCGGCCCTCTCCTCGTCGGTGTCGCCGGTGCTGCCCGCTCTGGGCAGCGTCGAGCCGTACTTCTTTCCGCTGAGCTTTTCGATCGCGTCGAAGATCGGGCGGAAAATGTCCGTTTCGTAGTTGGAAATCTTCGCGTTCTTGAAATCGGTCAGGTTTTTTGTGCCCTGAATGATGCTGGTAACGCGTTCGAAACCCATGCCGGTGTCGACGTGTTTCGCGGGCAGCGGCGCGAAGGTGCCGTCCGTGTTCGCGTTGAACTGGATGAAGACCAGGTTCCAGATTTCAATGCATTGCGGACTGCCTTTATTGACCAGCTTGCCGCCCGTGTCGCCGGAAGGTGTCAGATCAACGTGCAGTTCGGAGCAAGGGCCGCACGGACCGGTCTCGCCCATCATCCAGAAATTGTCCTTCTTGTTGCCGGGAACGATGTGGACTTTGGGATCGCGGCCGGCGGCGGTGAATTTCTTCACCCAATACATGGCGGCTTCCTGGTCGGCGATTTCGAACGGCGATGCGTTCGGGTTCGGCGGAATGAAATCCGACGACATCATGGCCAGGGAGAGAACCTGTTCCAGTTCGGTCTGCCACTTGGTTTCCCAGCCGGGTTCGCCGAGGTAGGGACAAAACACGGTGGCGTAGAGGCGTTCCGGCGGGAAGTTCCAGCCGTTGACGACCACTTCCCACGCCCAATTGATGGCCTCCTTCTTGAAGTAATCTCCGAAGGACCAGTTCCCCAGCATTTCGAAGAACGTGTGGTGATAGGTATCGAGCCCGACGTCGTCGAGGTCATTGTGCTTGCCGCCCGCCCGAATGCATTTCTGGGTATCGGCGGCGCGGGTGTTCTTGCCGGGAACGACGCCGGCCCACTTGCTGACATCGGGCTTTCTCTGGCCCAGGAAAATGGGAACGAACTGGTTCATGCCGGCATTCGTGAACAGGAGGTTCGGAGCGTCGGGCATGAGGGAACTGGACGGAACCAGGGTATGTCCTTTCGACTTGAAGAAGTCGAGGAACGACTGCCGGATTTGCGCGGATGTCATCATTTATCAGAATTAACCATCAGGGAACGAGGAAACCAAGGCCCTTTGCGGCGCGGTCTCTGTGTCGCCCGATAAATCAGCCGGGGAGGTTAATCAAAAGCAGCGGCGCAAGGCGAGTTGGAAGTTTTCGCGTAGCGTCAGGCCTCCGGCCTGACGTGGAGGCGCGCGTCCCGCCGCCGATCCGGGTCCGGGGGAACCTTTTTCGAAAGCGTCGGTTCCAATACAAGCATTTGCCGCCGGCTGGAAGCCGCGGCTCCGCGTCAGGCGGGACGCCCTACGCTACAGATCACGGCATTCGCACTCGGAAGTAACGTTGAAACTCACCAGGGCCGAAAGGGTTCGTGATCGAAAATCCACCATTTCCATCGAAGTGACTTGTGAAATAGACGTCCCAAAAGTTCACCGGCGTCGTCAAATTTGTCGCTGACAATATGCTGTAGCTCGCGTTGGGAACACCATTGCTCCCGGAAACAATTACATTGGTGCCCGACAGATTGATGTTTGAAAATCGGAGCCGTGCGATGACGACTTCGATCGAGCCGTCCACCAATAGTTTGCTCGCCCATTCCAGGCCCAAAGGGAGCTGTGGCAGGGTGATCGATGAGAATCCTCCGGCATACGCGCCGGCGGTGAATAGTTGGAATCGATTGCTTGCCGCAAGCATCGAGGGCCCGAGATTGCTGACAATGAGGGAGCCGCCGTAATTGAGCGTGCCCGATACTTGAATCCGATCGTTCGCGAAGATCATTCCGTTCCTGCTGATTTCCATCAAGGTGGTCCCTTGCAGCACTGGAGAATTACTCAGGATCAGCGTGTCGAGAAACGGGCCGGGCGTGAGCAGTCCACCGTTGAGGATCGACACCGCCCCGGACACACTGCCATTCCCGACGAGCGAAGAGTTATTGGGAACTTCGAGCCCGTTCGAGAAGAAGTGCGTGCCACCGGGCAATTGCAGTACCGCCGGAGTGAAACCGTTGCCGACGCTGAAAAGCCGGCCGTTATTCGCAATCGTGGAGCGTGTGACAAGAGTGCCGCCATTAAATTCAAAAACACCCGCGCTGTTCGTGAGCAGAAGCCGGTCAACATCCATCGATCCGGCATTGAGCACATTTGTTCCATGGCGAGCTTCAAAGGTTGACGCATTGGTGAAGCTGACAGCGCGCAACCTTCCGCCATTGATCACGACACGATTGCCAGTCGACGCCGGATTAAGGCCGACGACGACGCCTTGCTGTGCCCGAAGCGCCGCGTTGGCACCGGTCAGGAGTAGTTGGCACGCCGCCATGTTCTGTCCAATGATGAGCGGCGGAGAAACTACAGCTTCGGTCGGAAACTCATCATCATCGAATACCAGTGTAACAGCAGACACGACCGGCGACGAACCACCCACGTCGGACATGAGCATAATCTTTTGGCCCGCCGGACCAACCAGCAAGACGTCCACTTCATCGGGGATAGAGTGATGATATCCGGAAAGAGTTACGGTCAATTTTGTGATCAATCCACTGATTCCCCCGACAGTAATTGTCGCCGGATAGATCGACGCGGCTCCATTGGTGGGTATATGGATGGTGCTGCTGAAAACCGCGCTGGTGGCAGCTCCGCTCGACGTCTGAATCTGCAAGCTCCAACTATTCAGCGCTCCTTTATCCGGCACTGGAAAAGTCGTTGCGGTATCGTTCACAATGTAAAGCGACCAGATGCCGTTGGCGGGTGTGCCAGTAATGGAGGAAAAGTTCGTGTTGTAAGGCCCGGCCGGAGCGGGTGCCGGAAAAGAATCGCCGCCTCCAAAGTCAGTTGGATTATATGTGCCGTCCACGATTTTGGAATTATCCGGCAGCCTGGGACCCGCCAGCACACTGGCGCCGGATATGTCCCAGATCGCGGGCATCGCGCCGGTGTCACCGACGACAAAGCTCTGCGCATTTAGAATGCTCGCGGTGCGAGTTCTGAGCGTGCCGCCATGGAACTCGAATACGCTCTTCGTTCCTGACAGCGAAAGCGTATTAACGTCGATCAATCCGGAGACAAAAATATTCGTTCCTCCGCCGATGGACAAAAAACCATTCGTCGCGCGCAGTGTGCTGTCATCCACGATGATTCGGTTGGTGTCACCGAAACCGAGGATAATCGAGCTGGTGGTGGAACTAACGCTCGCGCCGTTGCTGACAACCAGTAGATTCCCCTCTCCAATGAATCCGACTACAAGGTTTCCCTGGACTTGCCATTCCGTGCCGGGACCCGTAACAATTGCCTCGTTGGTCCTGCTAGACGACTCGGCGCCAAGAAATCCTTCACGGCTCACAACCCGTCCGCCATTGGTGATTATCAAGCGGTTGCCAGCTCCAAATTCACCGATGTGAAGACCGCCACTGTTGATGCACAGGGAGCCAGCACCCGTTACCAGCATCTCGTTGTTGGCACTGAACTGATTGTGGCCGAGAAATGCATTGCTGTTCACCAGCACTCCACCGTCGGCAATCACAAAGCGATTCCCGCCGCCGCCGATGTAGCCCAGCTCAAGCACAGATGTGTTCGTCCATACCGAACCAACTCCCGTAAGGACCGCTTCGTTATTCGTCGACGCTGGATTGTAGGAAAACCGGGTTTCCAGGGCGGACACCGCAGCGCCTTCACTGACCATAACGCGGTTGCAGGCGCCCGTCGCTCCCACTGAAACAAAACCGCTCATCAACCATTTGGATCCTCCGGAGAGCACCAATGAGTTGGAGTGGGCCGTGGGAAGTTCTCCCAGAACAACTCCCGCGCCGTTGATGACAGCGCCGTTCGTCATGAGCATCGAATTGAAGGAGGAATCTCGTCCGATATCGGGAGCAAAGTTCATGACCATATTCGTCGCGCCTGCGCGCACATCCCAGACTGCAGGCTCGGAACCGGCGGAGGTGCCGATCCAAAACAGGAGGTTATCAACCCCGTTCCCGGTTATGTTGGGATCCCGCGTGACGAGCGTTCCACCGTTGAACCTGAATCTGCCCAGGTTGTTCGTGACCACCAACCGATCCACATCAATCAGCCCGGCATTAAAAACGTTCGAACCACGCAGCACGTTGAACATCGCAGTACCGCTCGCGTTGGTCATGTACAGGGCGCCGCCGTGCACGGTCAGACGATTGTTAATGGACGAGGCATTGGCGCCAATCAGGAGTTCGCCGCTTCCCATCACTGTCCCGCCATTGCTGACGACCAGTCGGCTGGAATTGCCGGAGGCGCCGACCTGAAGGTTGAGTCGGCTGTTCCAGGTCGCGCCCGGACCGCTTACCACGACTTCGTTGTTACTCGATGAACTTACTGAACCAATCCGGCCGTCGTCGTTGATCACCGTCGCTCCGGCGCCCACGATCAAGCGGTTGCCTGTGCTGAAACCGCCGATGGTGAGGAAGTTGGCGTTGGTCAGGGTGGACCCGGAGCCGGTGACGGTAACTGTATTGTTGCTGCCGTACAGGCCGAAGTCGCTGTTCCTCGCCGTGGCAAACGCGCCGTTACTGATGATCATTTGATTGAACGAGCCGTTGCTGCCGACCAGAAAGCCGTTCACGCCCGCCGCCTGCAGACGAGTTCCCGGGCCGGTCGCGATCGCTGTGTTTGAATTGGCTGTCGCGTTCACGCCCACCAGAAAATCATTGGCCGCATGCGCCGTGGCGCCGTTGCTGACGGCCAGCAGATTTCCGCCGCCGATGACACCGACCGCGAGATTGCTTGTGTTGAACCAGAGTGAATTGGTCCCGATCACCCACGCGGCATTGGTTCTGCCGGTGAAGCCGACATAGCCGTGCCGGTTCGTGACCACACCGCCGTTCTCCACGAGCAAGCGATTGAACGACCCGTTGTTCCCGGCCAAACAGTCCAATGCCTCCCATTGCGAGCCTGCCCCGGAAACGATCACGAGATTGGAATTGGCCCCGCCGTTGTTCCCAATGAATGAATTCGCGCCGGAGAACACCCGCCCTCCGTTGCTGACGATCATCTCATTCCCGCTCCCGGCGTAGCCCATGTATAATTCGCTGCGATTGGTCCAGGACGATCCAGAACCCGTCACAGTGACCACGTTATTGCTGCTCGAGGTATTCACCGCAACCCAGCCGCGGAAGTCTTCCACCCGCCCGCCATTGTCAGTCGTCAACCGGCTGAACGAGCCGTTGGTTCCAACAAACAAATCACCCCCCATCATCCATCGGGCACTTGCGCCGGTAAGCCGGGCTTCATTGGACCTGGCGGTGGCATTGCGACCGATGATTCCGGTAAGGGAGTTGGTCAGCAGAGAGTTATTCGAGAGGATGAGCAACGTGAACGATCCGTTGGTGCCCACGATAACTTCGCCGTTGATGGAATTGGTGATGTTGCTCAGCGTGTTCGTGGCGCCGTCGCTGACGATTTGCCCGTGGATTGTCGACGTGGTGAGCGTTGCTGCCCAGGCAAGGCAAAAAACAGTTTTGACGCAAGGGTTCATCCTGTTTGATTCCGGGAGTGGCGCCGGATTTCCTAACAGAAACTGGAGGCGATGAAAAGAAGTTGTTCGTTTGGAGTTCCGCGTTCAGGCGGTCGGGTTGAAGCTTGAACTTCAGCTTGTCCGGAATCCAACGGACCGCCTGAAGGCGGAACTCCAAACTGGCCCACTGCGTTGCAGCCAAACGCACTTGCCTTCAACCCGGCCGCACCGCGCTCGCCTTGTAGGTTTCCAGTTCTGTTTGAAGTGCGAGTGCCTGCTCTTTAACCAGGCTCCGCGCGCGCTCGAAAATGTCAAGCCGGAAGATGTTTTTCAAAACCGGAGTGCGGCCGGAGATCGGCACCTGCAAAACACTTTGCTCCATCAATTCGTAAAGCCGGTTCACCAGCCACGTCGCCTTGGCGTTTGTGGGCGCGTTCGCGGAATTGTGATGGAAGATGTGCGGCCCGACGGGGCCGTTGTTATCGTCGACCGGCTTGCCCGGAAACGCCTGCTTGAGGCAATCCATCGGGGCATTGACATACCGCGGCTGCGCGAGCATTTCGATGAGCACCGGGTGGTTTTTGGGACGGTCGCAAAACGCGCAGGCTTCCAGCAATGCCGCAAGGAGCCGCTCGTGTTCATTCGCCCGGTCCTGCGCAAAGTCGCGGCGCACCATCAAGACCTTTTCCGGATGCAACGGCGCCAGTTGCGCACTGCTCGTAAGAGCAATACCGGTCTCGGACTCCGCGGCGAGGGACGTCCACGGTTCGCCCACGCAGAAGCCGTCGATGTAACCGAGCTTGAGCGTGGGAAACATCTGGGCCGGGGGCATGACCACGAGCCGCACTTCCGAGTGCGGCAGAAGGCCTCCCGCCTTGAGCCATTGCCGCAGCAGGAAGTACGGCGGCGAATGCGGAAACTCGACGCCGAAACTGTAGGTGCGGCGCCCCCAATTCCGGTATACCAGGTCGCGCAGGCTGAACGGATCGCGCACACCTTCGTTCCAGAGCTCCTGCGAAACCGTGAGGGAATTTCCCTGCAGGCTGAGGACCATGCCGGCCACGCAGGCGCATTGGTCCGAATCGATGCCAAGGTTCACCACGAACGGCAGCGAGGCGGGAGCGTGCGCGGCGTCGAGATCGCCCTGAATGATTTTGTCGCGGATATTTGCCCACCGCGTCTCGCGATGCAATTCCACGCGCAGATCGTACTTTTCAAACAATCCGGATTCGTGGGCCGCGATTATCGGGGCGCAATCACTGTCGGGAATAAAGCCGACCTGCAAGGGCCGGCCTGTCTCCACAATAAATGGAGGGCCTGCTGGAGTCTTCATCACTGCACCTGTTTCGGTTTGCCCGGCACGAATGCCCGGTCGACCGCCACCGCTGCCTTGGCGATGGCGCGCTCACCCTGCGGAATTGTTTTTCCGCGCGGCCCGATTGGACGCCGACTCAGTTTCATACCGGTTTGCTCTTAAGCAGCGGCAGTGCCGGGGCGAAAAATGCCGCGGAAAAGTTGGTGAAAGATTTTCACGACTTTGCCGAATTACGCTTTGTCCGTGAAAAGGCGGATGTTTTCAGCCTGCACCGGGATTTCGCGCGAATGCCGGCAACCGCTTTTCTCTGGCGCATTCTGTTCAGCCTGCAAAAAACGGCGCGGCTTAAACACGAATGGACACGAATTAATAGAAGAGTCGCGCGTATCTCCGCGCGTTCGCGTCGCGGCGAGGGAAACGTTGGATTCACGTGCGTTCGTGTTCATCCGTGGTTGAAGACTTTTGCCTGAAAAACTTTTGTGGGGTGAAAACCGGATTGAGGTGTCAAGGATTTCGTTTGTATAAGGAAGAAGAAAATTTTACGGACGAAAAAATTTTAACTTGAGTAAAGGGATGCCCGTCCGATATTACGAATAACGTGCAGGGCAAAGCTGCACCCGGTTCTTTGAAACTGAATTGGCAGTCCGAAATTTCAGTAGAGAATTCTCCACTGAAATCCGGAAAAATACAATTTCCCTGCCTATGCTCGTGATAAGAAACTATGTCCTTGAACCGTAGTAGATAATCCGAGGGACTTTAACTGAGGTTGCGGCCGACAGGCCTTGACTGGAAGTCGAAAACAATCCAGCGGGTCCCCACCTGTTTCTAAGAAGTTCAAAGGAACTGTTACACACGGCAATGGCGGGGCTTTTTTTACACTCGCATTCGCAAATCTTGCCGAATGAGAGTATGGGCGGGAATGGGAATGCAAGGGCTAATAAACATCCCTCTGGTACCGCTTCTCCGCTTTCAGTTTCTTCACATATTCCGCCGCCTGTTCGGGCGTTCGTCCGCCGGCACTGCAAATAGCTTCGTGCAAAGCCGCGTCCACATCCCTGGCCATCCGGTTTGCGTCGCCGCAGACATAAAAATGCGCGCCGGCTTCGAGCCAGTCCAACAGTTCCTTCGCGTGTTCCGCCATCCGGTGCTGGACATAAATTTTTTGCTCCTGGTCGCGGGAAAAGGCCGTGGTCAGCCGCGCGAGCGAACCGTCGCTCAACATGGTTTCAAGTTCCTCGCGATACATGAAATCCGTGGCCGCCCGTTGATCCCCGAAGAAAAGCCAGTTCCTGCCTTTGGCGCCCAGCGCGCGGCGTTCATGCAGAAAACCGCGAAACGGAGCGATGCCGGTGCCCGGACCGACCATGATCATGGGCAAATCGTTATTCCGCGGAGGACGAAAGTTGTTGTTCGTATGAATGAACACCGGCACGGGCGCGTTGGCCGGAATCCGTTCGGCCAGATAAGTCGAGCAAACACCTTTTCTCCGGCGCGCCAGCGATTCGTAGCGGACGATGTTGACCGTGACATGCACGCGGCCGGCATGCGCCTTCGGGCTTGAGGAAATCGAGTAGAGCCGCGGCGGAAGTTTCCGGAGCAGCGCGACGAATTCCGCCGGGGCGAACTTCACTTCCGGATGCGCCAGCACCAGATCGATGATCTCCCGGCCCCAAAGAAATTTCCCCAGCTCCCCGTTCGTTCCGGGAGCAACCAATTTCGTCAGCAGCTCGTCGCGGCTTCTTTCGGCCATCAGCTGCAAAAAGTTTCGCGGGATTTTCGTGATCTCGCAGTCCCGCAAAAGAGCATCCCGCACCGGAACGGACCCGTTGCGCCCGGGCACCGGCTCGTCGCCGCCAAACTTCAACGCCGCCAGCAGATCTTCAACGAGTTCGGGACAGTTGGACGGAATCACACCCAGCGCGTCGCCGGCTTCGTAGGAAAGACCGGAGCCGTTCAATTCCATTTCGAAATGCCGCGTGTCTTTCCCGGATCCGTCGCTGTTCAATCTCCGATTCTCCAGCAGGACCGCAGGGAAAGGATTACCGCGGCCGTACGACGGCGCCGGCGTCGTCGCGGGCGAATTCTCCTTCTCCGTGCGAACCTCCGTCGCCGCCGGGGCGCTTTCCGTTCCGCGCAAGCCGTTCAACGCGGCGTCCACCCACTTGTTGAACGGCTCTTCGAATTCAACATCGCAGTCAGCGCGCGGCTGGACCCTTTGCGCGCCGAGCGCTTCGAACCGCGAGTCCATCTCCCTGCCGAAGCCGCAGAACTTCGGGTAATTCGAATCGCCCAGCGCGCAGACCGAATAACGCGCGCGTTCGAGCCTCGGAGCGGCATCGCCCTTCAGAAATTCCCAGAAACTCTTCGCATTGTCCGGCGGCTCGCCGTCGCCGTAAGTGCTGGTGACGATTAACAGGCATTGTTCCGACGCCAGCTGAGCCACGGCGTACTTGCCGAGGTCGTGAATGGTGGGCGCGAAACCCCGTTTACCTGCTTCCTTCGCAATCCGTTTGGCGAGGTTCTCCGAATTGCCCGTTTGCGATCCGAACAAAATGGACAACGGCGTGAGTGGCTGCGCCGCGGGCGCCGCCGGCCCCTGCCCTGCCGGTACGCGCGAAAACATACCGGCGAAAAAGCCGTTGAGATAAGCGCGCTGCTCCGGCGTGAACGGCGCGCTCTCCGGCAATTGCGGAATGAACATCGGTTCGCTCAATTTTCCTGCATCAGAAATTCAAAGTGGCCTGGAGGTAAACGTAGTTGGCGTCTTTCGCTCCAAACAGCGGGTTCGACAGCGATGATTTGATGTAATCGCCGACGAAGAAATGGCCATAACCCACTTCAAGCTGCGCGAATCGGGTGAGGGCGTAACCGGCAATCACATCCAGTTCGGCTCCCACGAAATTGTCGTACGACGGATTAATGCCGTAACCCGTGCCGGTGCCGACATTGGCTGCAAGGGTGGCGCCGCCGCGCGGCGCGCCGGCAACGGTGTAGAAATTGTCGTGGGTGTCCGCAAGCCAGAAACCGTGCCCCTCCACCGCCACGCTCAAGCGAGGATGCGGTTTGAGCTGAAAGATTCCGCGCACGTCATGGATGTTCTGCAACGAAACGAAATCCATGTAGCCGTAAAACTTGTGGTTCGTGGGAAACAGGTTTTCAAAAGTGCCGTGCGTGCTGTTGGTCGGATTGCTGTCGCCGGAACCATAGCAGTATTCAATGGCGATGCGCGGCGTGGCCGGGCAATCGGTAAACGTGTATCCCGCGTTCGCCACAACCATCCAGGCTGAATGGTCCAGGCGGGGCGCAAGGTCGCCGCCGAGACGACGGTCCTGGAAATTGCCAAACTGATACGCCGATTCAAGCGTGTAATCGAAATTGCCGAGTTCCGCGGGCTTGGATTTCAGGCGGCCGCCGATCGTGTAAATGTCCCGCGCGCTGGGCTGGGGAAATTGCGGACTGACCGCCGTCCGGATCGCATTCCTGCCCGAGTTGCGGGCCAGGAAATAGACGTCGAGAATGTTTTTAGGGACTTTCATGCTGGTGGCATAAGCGCCCCAGAACGCGTCACGATAATTGTCGATGTTGAATTGTTCATCCTCGGGAATAACCACGTAGCTGCCGAAAAAGTCCACGCCGAACCATGGATTCTGCCAGCGCAGTTTGGCGGCGTCGAACACGCGGCCGATGTTGTTCCACGCGAAAGCGCCGACCAGGCGTTCGTCACCATAGCTGAGTTCCTGCCGGCCGATCTTCACCGAGAGCGGAAATTCCTTGTGGTTGCCGATCGTGATGTAAGCCTGGTGCAGGTCGAGTGGCTTGTCGGATTCCGGCCCGTCGCCTTTGCGATTGTCCGTTCCGATAATGGGCGGCGTGTTGGTGAAGGCCCAGCGTTCGTCGCTCTGGACGAGGCTGCTGCGGACTTCAGCCAGCACGCTCCACCATTTGTCGGTGTACCCTATGCGGAACCGGATGCGCTCCATCATGTAATTGTTGTTCACGTCGGCGTTTTCCGCGCGAAAATCGAGCGAGCCCCCGTGGCCGGCGATGGCGAAGCCGTCCTTCATTTCGTAACGCAGGCGCACGGCGCCGCCGATGTCCCATTGGTTCATGTAGGGATCGTTCTTGCGCGCCATCTCGTTGATGAATCCGGGAAACGGCACGGGCGGAGGTGGAGGAGCGTATTGTGCGTGGGCAGCGCCGGCCGCACCGACGGCGGCGGCTCCGATGGACAGGGCCTTACGAATGCGGTTTTTGGATTTTTTGCTCATGAGTGGTTAAGTCGGGTTCTCTTTGTTTTCTGACTTTCTGAAACTTCCTCCGGTCTTACGCGGAAAACATCTCCTGCAACTGCTTCATTTCGTGGCGCCGGGTGAATCCCGTGAAAGATTCTCCGGCCTGCCGCCGGCCGAGATAGACTTTCAACACGCGCTCCAGCATGGCCGGAATTTCCGCGAAGGAAATCGATTTGAAAATCTCCCGCCCGATGCCTGCATCCGGGCCGCAGCCGCCGCCAAACACGATGTTGTAACCTTCCACCGTGCTGCCGCCCGCGTTGACTTTCACGCCCTGCAAACCAATGTCGCCGATGTAATGCTGCGCGCAGGAGTTCGGACACCCGGTGAGATGAATGTTGATCGGCTGATCGAGTTGCACGCGCTTCTCAAGATGACTCGCGATCGCCAGGGCATGCCCCTTCGTGTCGGCCGCAGCCCACTTGCAACCGGTATTGCCGGTGCACGCGACGAGTCCGCCCGCGACGGCCGTGGCTTCGTAATGAAAACCAAGACGCACGAGCTGCCGCTTCACCGTCTCGACAAAACCGTCCGGAATGTCCGGGATCAACAAATTCTGCCACGGGGTAAGGCGAAGCTGGCTGGACCCGTAATTCGCCGCCAGCTCCGCCAGACGCCGCATCTGCCGCGTCGTCATCACCCCCACCGGAATGACGACACCAAGATAGTTTTTGTTCCTCTGCTTTTGCCGGTAGACCCCGATGTGCCCGTGCCGAATTGACGGCGGACGGCGTGTGCAGTTCGCCAAAGGAAAGTGGATCAACGGGAACGCCAGCTTCTTTTGCGTCTCGGCCAGAAACTTCGGAACGCCCCAGTTGTCGATCAGATACTTCAAGCGGGCTTTCTTGCGGTTCGTCCGATCCCCGTTTTCAACAAACACCCGCAGCATCGCCGCGGCCACCGCCACGGCTTCGGAGGGTTTGACGAGGATGCCCGAGTCCGTCGTGAGTTGTTTGTGGCCGCTGATGCCCGCGAGCTCGACACGAAAATAAACGCCGGGTTCGATCGCCACCGTTGCCTCGTCTTTGACCGATACGCCGGCGGAACCGGGGCGGACCGAGACCGCCATGAAACCGATGTCGTTGCTGTCAGCGACCGTGTCCACCGAACCGCCGCCTTCGAACGCGACGTTAAACTTGCGCGGCAGACCGTAGAGGTCGCGATGATTCAAAATGTAATGATGCAGCGCGTGGGCAAACGGACGGGTATCGATTAATTCCTGGGGATCGAACCCCGCGGTCGGCGACGCCGTGACGTTCCGCACGTTGTCCACCCCGCTGCCACGCGCGGTCAACCCAAGCGCTTGCAGCCGGGTCAGCACATTGACGAGATTGCGCGGCGCGATTTCGCGGACTTGAAGGTTCGACCGCGTCGTAATCGCCGCCTTGCCATTTCCGAAATCATCCGCGATATCGGCGAGGCCTTTCAATTGCGCCGAGGTCAATTCGCCCGCCGGAATCCGGCAGCGCAGCATGAAACTTTTCTGCGCGGGCGCGACGTAAAACAGGCCGAAGTTGCGAAAGCGATAGGTGTGTTCCTCGTCGGGAAATTTGTCCGCTTCGGCGTGGGCCAGGATCCGGTCCCAGCCGTCCAGCGGATGTTCCTCATGCTTCCAGCGCTCCTCTTTGCAAACGTCGGCGAGCGGCGTGCCGAAAATGGTTTCCTCGCGCGGCGCGGCGCCGTTCGCACCGCCTTGCGCGGGATCATTGGTCAGCCGGCCGTTTGAATCGCTGCCGGCGTAAGGGTGCAAACCACGCATCGCGACGCCGGCCATGAACCCGGAGAGATACTCCTTCTGTTCCGGTGTGAAACCGGTTGCAATTTCAGGCATGGATGACGCCGCGGTCATGATCGGGGATTTAGCGATGCATGTGCCAGCCGGAGGTTTAGGGCCAATGATTGCTTCGCTTATTGGCCATCGAAACCATGAGAAGCTTTCATACATCAAGAAGAGGCCCGACAGTCGCCGTTTCCGTGCTGGTGAATATTTTTCCGCGCGAAGCGACCGTACTTTCCCTGCCTGCGGAATCGCAGCGTGAAAAAGCCAGGAGCGCTGGTTTCTTTTGGGCAGGCTGGATAAAAGGTTGCGGCTGCCTCACGCGAAGGGCGCAAAGAGCGCGAAGGTTCCGGATGAGCGTGATTCAGAACAGAGAACGGCGCAGCCGCCAGTTTTGAATTTCCAGGACCTCTCTGACTTACCGCAAATCGGCGGGGGTATTCGCGTTGTGAAATAACGGCTCTTCTTCGTCACTTAACGAATACGTCCGGAGCAGCCCTTCCCGCAGAAGCGTCCGCGACAAGCCGTGCAGGGAAACATCTTCACCGGCAAGCGCCCGCTCCGCTCTCTCCGCGGCCTCCCGCGGATAAATAGCGCAAAGCGGTTCGAGAAATTCCCCACGTGCCGGAACCACGCCGCAACCGGGCGCCGCCAGCGGCCACAACTTGCGCAAAGGCTCAACGGTGATGCGCGGCAAATCCACTGCGAGCGCGAGCAGATGCGAGGTCTTCATTTGCCGCAACGCAGTCGCAAGCCCGCTCAATGGCCCGCGCGATGGTTCCGCGTCGAGCACAACTTCAATCTCCGCGGGACACCACAACGGCCGGACGCGGGCGGAAACCCAAAGCGCATGAGGCGGCAATTCACGCAGCACGCGAAGCTGTCTTGCCCAGAGCGGTTCGCCCGCAATTGCAATCGCCGCCTTGTCGCTGCCCATTCGCCGCGACAAGCCTCCCGTGAAGAGCACGGCGGTCAAGGTCATGCCGCATCCCTGCGAAGCACGCCGCCGGTCAGTATCACGGCGCGCAAGCCGCCGTTCCCGCGCAGAAATTCCTCGGCTCCCGGACCAAAAGCCTGGTTCATCCAATAACACGGCCGGCATTCCTCCGTGCCGCGAAAACGCACGCCCTGGATTTCGAACTCCCTGCCGACCAGTTCATTCAAGTCCATGCCCAGCGTGACGACATTGCGGCGCAGAACGGAAGGAGGTTTGTCCTGCAGGCCGAGTTCACGGCCCAGCGCTTCGAAGATTTCCCACGCGAAAAAAGTAATCTGACCATCGTTCCCCGGCTTGTAATCGAAGAAACGATCCCCCGCGATGCCGCGCCCGGCAACGCATTCGATGCGGTCGCATTCCACAATCGGATGCGTCCCGGCCGGGCGGCCGTGATGCCCGAAATAATTATGGCCGGGCGAAACGTACAAATGTCTCACGCAAATTTCAGTCAGGTTCACCATGTGTTCGCGACGCTCTGGTTTGACGCGTTACCGATTTGACGTTAGAGGCCAAAGCAATCCCGCGCAAGCCACGCAATGGCGGTCTCGCACTCTTTTCAAAGGATCGAGGAAGAATACCGGCAGGAGCATGAGTGAATGTGAGTAAGAAGGATGGGGACGCCGCCCCTACGACGTCCCCACCCGTTGTCCCTGCCCCCCAAGTCAAAGATGCAGCCGCACTTCGCCGTTGGATTCAACCACCTGGTAAATTTTCACGCACTCACCAGGCTCACTCCCACTGCCGCTGCACAGGTCGAACTTGTGAGCGTGCAGCGGGCAAACCACTTTGTTTGCGCCGACGATCCCTTCGGACAACGGACCGTTCCGGTGCGGACAACGGTTCTGCGTGGCGAAAAGCTTCCCGTCCCGCTGGCGAAACACGGCAATCTCCAGTCCGTCCACGACATAAGTGCGGCCCTGGCCGAGGGGAATTTTTTCAATGCTGCCGAGATTGATAATGGTGCTCGTGGTAGTGCTCATAAAACTCAACCGTTGGATTCCGCGGTTTCGAGGGCGCGAATGAGTTGGGGTCCGTCAAACTGTTGCGGGTGCTCCGGCACTTCGGCCTCCCGCCAGGGATCCTTGTATGCCTCCACAGCTTTCTGGATGTCGGCGTCCAGCCGGGCGCAGATACCTTCGCTGTCTTCAACGAGGATTTTTCGAAGCGTTTCAATGCCGAGCCGTTCGACGAAACCGTAGGTCCGTTCGAGATACTTGGCGTGCTCGCGGTAATACTGCATGAAGCGTCCGGTGAAAAGCAGGACGTCGTCGTGGGTCTTGACGGTGCACAGAAGGTCTCCCTTGCGGACACTTGCGCCGGCAGCGCCACCGACATAAATTTCCCAAAGCCCGCCCTCGATCGCCACCGCGCCGATGTCCTTCACGTAGGCCTCGGAACAATTGCGCGGGCAGCCGGCCGTCGCGAGCTTCATCTTGTGCGGCGATTCAAGGCCCTGAAACCGGCGTTCGATCTTTTGCGCGAGGGCGATCGAATCGCCGACACCGTAACGGCAAAAATCGGTTCCGACGCAGCTTTTGCACGTACGGAAAGCCTTCGTGTAGGCGTGGCCGCTGGGAATGCCCAGTTCCTTCCAGATCTGCGGCAGGTCCTCCTTCTTCACACCCAGCAGGTCGAGCCGCTGTCCGCCGGTGAACTTCACCATCGGCACGTTGAACTTCACCGCGACGTCCGCAATACGCCGCAATTCCGCCGCTGACGTCACGCCCCCGTAAATGCGCGGCACCACGGAAAACGTTCCGTCCTTCTGGATGTTCGCGTGGACGCGGTCATTGATAAACCGCGCGTCCCGTTCGTCGTCGTATTCGCCGGGCCAGAGTGTTTTGAGCAGCGACGCGAGGCCGACCTTGCTGGACGGATCCTCCTTGCCGCCGGCCAGCTCGCGGAAAACGGCGCTGACCGATTTGAGGCTGCGCTGGCGAATCTCGGCGACGAGTTCCGACTTTTCGAGCGGAACCCCGGGAACGTAATAATGCTCGCTCGGATCATCCGCGACGTCGCCGGCATAAGCTTCGACGAGCTGCGCGATGAGCGTTTTGCAGGAACCGCAGCCGAGCCCGGCCTTGGTGCAGCCGCCGACTTTGGAAACCGAATGGCATTTGCCGACCATGATGGCTTCCTTGATGGCGCCTTTGCTGACGCCGTTGCAATTGCAGATCTGCGCGTGGTCCGGAAGATCGAACACGCTCAGCACCGGGGCGCCGGTGGAACTGCCGAAGAGCAGATCGGCGCGGCGGCTGGACACCGCGGTGCCTCCCATGTACATCTGCATCAACACGCCCGCAGTATCGGTCTCGCCCAGCAGAATGGCGCCGGCCAGCTTGTTCTCGCGCACGATTAATTTCTTGTAAACGCCACGCGAAGGCTCGCGGTAAACAACGACTTCATCGTCGGGCAACGAGGGTTTCGTTTCACCCATGGACGCCAGCTCCACGCCCATCACCTTTAGCTTGGTGCCGAGCTTTGAGCCGAGGTATTCGGCTTTCGGATTGAATCCCGTGACGACGTCCGCCAGCACTTTGGCCTGGTCCCAGATCGGGTCCACGAGCCCGTAGAGTTTGCCGCGATGCTCGACGCATTCGCCGACGGAAAAAATGTGGCGATCGCTGGTGCGCATCTGGTCGTCGCATACGATGCCTTTGTTCACGGTCAATCCGGACGCGGCGGCGATTTCGGTGATCGGTCGGATGCCGGCGCTGACCACGACCATTCCCGTTTCCAGCTTTGTGCCATCCTTGAATTCCAGGTGTGTCACCCGGCCGTTCTCCGAAACGATTTTTGTCGTGATTGTATTGCAACGCACCTCGATGCCCATGGCCTCGATGGTGTGCCGGAGCATTTCGCCCGATTCCGGATCGAGCTGTGCAATCATAAGCTGCGGCGCCGCTTCGAGAATGGTCACCTGCACGCCGTGCGTCATCAATCCGCGGGCGGCTTCAAGGCCAAGCAGCCCGCCGCCGATCACTGCCGCGCGTTTGCACGTCTTCGCGTATTCGGCAATGCGGTCGCAATCGTCGATGGTGCGGAAGAGAAACGTTCCCGGCCCGCCGAATCCCTCCATGGGCGGAACGAACGGCCTCGAACCGGTGGCGATGATGACATGATCGTAGGATTCCTCGACGGAATCGGCTTTGGGCTCCACCGCCGCGTCGACCGCATAAGCGAGCGCTTCCTTCTTCAACGGCGAACCGATGACCAGTTTGCGTTGGCGGTCGATGTGCACCGCTTTGACTCCGGCGTGGAGGCGAACGTTGTTTTCCTCGTACCAGGCCAGCGGATTCATGAAGATTTCCGTCGCGGACTGGCTGCCGTTGAGAACATTGCTCAGCAGAATCCGGTTGTAATTGCCGTAAGGTTCCGCACCGAACATCACGATGTCGAACCGGTCCCGCGCGCGCTTCAGGATTTCTTCAACGACCCTGGCGCCAGCCATGCCGTTGCCGATGACCACAAGTTTCTCTTTGGTATTCATGGAATGTTCAGGTCGGGGTGATCCAGATCTCGCCGTTCCGGACTTCAACCGGGTATCGCGGAAGCGGACGAGGCGGCGGCCCCGCCAGCACCCGTCCGTCGCGCGCGTCGAAAAAGCCTTCGTGGCACGGACAGTAAAACCGTTTTTGTTCGTGCTGATAATTCACCGGGCACATCAGGTGCGTGCAGCTCTGGCTGTAGGCCGCGAATTCGTCTTCGCTCAACCGGACGAGAATGCAGGGATGATCCTCCGTCGGATAACGGAACAACCGGTAACCCCCGACCGGAATGTCGCCGACGCGGCTCACGAGCTTCGGCTCCGTCCCCCGTGGCAGCGGGAACAGTGCATTCTTCGCCATGGCAGCCGCGCCGACCGCGAACGCGCCGCAGCAGGCCGCCTTGAAGAACTGCCGGCGCGACACCGCGTGCTCGGCCGATTGCCGGATCGGGAAATCGCTTTTCCATTGGGGGTTCGTGTCAGACATGGGCGGATTCGCGCGGCGCCGGCGCTTTGGTTTCGGTTTCACCCGGAAGATCGTCCCAAATCGCTCCATCGGCGGCGTCGGGCGCGCCGGCACGGGCCAGTGAAAGCGGATCGAAATCCTGGCCTTCCCACGGCAGAAAGTCGGCGACGTCGAACGGAAGGGCCTTCACTTCCGGCGATGTCATCATGTTGACCTTGGTCCGCACCGTCTGCAGGCCGAACTGAAATTCGTTGACCGGTTTCTCCCGGCGGAATTTCTCCACGTATTCGCGCGGACCGTAGTAAAGCGCGCCGCTGGGGCAGACCGTCGCGCACATGGGCTTGCGGCCGACGCTGGTGCGGTCGTAGCACATGTCGCACTTCATCATGAGCTCGAATTCCACCTTCATCTTCGGCACCCCGAAGGGGCAGGCCAGCACGCAGTTCGAGCAGGCCACGCAGCGCGGCTTGGCGGCGCTGTGAACCACGCCGCGATCGTCCTGCTTGATGGCGTCGGCAGGGCAGACCTTCGCGCAGGTCGGGTCTTCGCAATGCATGCAAACCACCGGCGTCGTCTGCACACCGGTCGGGCGGTGAACGTAATCGAGATGAATCATCGAATGCCCGCGGTGCGTCCCGCATTCGCCGCAGGCCTGGACGCAGGCCTGGCAGCCGATACAACGCGACGGGTCGATGAAAAATTCGTTTCCGTTCATTTTGTGGAACCATTCAGTTTCGGAACCGCCGCGCGGTGGAGACCGTTGAACGGATTGAACGGTTTCGGCGCGTCGGCGACTTTCTCCACGCGACAGGCGCAGACTTTGTATTCCGGAATTTTCGAAATGGGATCGAGCGCGCGATTGGTCAGCTGGTTGGCGGCTTTCTTGCCGGCCCAATGGTAGGGAATGAAAACGGTGTCCGGCCGGATGCTCTTCACGATCTGCGCGGGCAAAGTCATTTCGCCACGGCGTGTAATAACTTTGACGAGATCCCGGTCGCGAATGCCGAGCTTCGCGGCAAGCAACGGATGAATTTCGCAAAGCGGCTCGGGATACTGGTCCACAAGGCTGCCGATCCGGCGCGTTTGCGTGCCGCTCAGGTATTGCGACACGACGCGGCCGCTCGTGAAGAAGACCGGATACTCGGCATCGATGTCCTCCGCCGGCGGCCGATACTCGAAAGCATGGAACTTTGCCCTGCCGTCGGAATGATGAAATTTGCCGCCTTCGAAGAGCCGCGGAGTCCCCATGTGTTCCGGGGCCGGACAGGGCCAGAAGACGCCCATGTTCTTTTCGATCTTCTCGTAGGTCATGCCGCTGTAATCGATCGGCCCGCCCTTCGACGCCGCGGTGAGTTCGTTGAAGATTTCCTCCGACTTCGAATATTTGAAAAACTTTTCCTTGCCGAACCGCTTGGCCAGTTCGCAGATGATCCACCAGTCCACGCGCGCTTCGCCCGGCGGCGACACGGAATTGCGCAGCCGCACACAACGTCCTTCTCCCGTCGTCACCGTGCCTTCGTCCTCCTCCTGCAACGAACCGGCAAAGACCACGTCGGCGTGGCGCGCTGTTTCGCTGAGGAAGAAATCGATGCACGCGAAGAATTCGAGCTTTTCCAGCGCGGCGCGGGTGCGGTTCGAATCGGGAATGGAGACGAGCGGATTGAAGCTGATTGAAAGCAGGCCCTTGATCTCGCCGCGCTCGATGGCGTCGATGATTTCGCACGCGGTCAATCCCTGCTTCGGCATTTCCGGCTCCGGAATGCCCCAGAAATCCGCGATGAACTGCCGATGCTCCGGCTTGTTGATGTCGCGTCCGCCGGGGAGCTGGTTGCAACGCTGGCCATGCTCGCGGCCGCCCTGGCCATTGCCCTGCCCCGTGATGGTTCCGTAACCGCAGCCCGGTTTGCCGATGCGGCCGGAGGCAAGCACGAGGTTGATGTAAGTAAGAACGTTTTCAACGCCCTTGGTGTGATGCTCGATGCCGCGCGCGTGCAGGAGCATGGACGTTTCGGCCGGACCCCACATCTCGGCGGCTTTGATGATGTTCTTCGCCGGGACACCGGTGATTTTTTCGGTGACGTCGGGCGTGTATTTTTTGACCAGCTCACGGACCTTGTCGAAGTCGTGCGTGTGTTCGGCAATAAACTTTTCATCCGTCCAGCCGCGTTCGATCATCACGTGCAGGATGCCGTTGGCCAGCGCGCTGTCGCGGCCGGGACGCACCGGCAGGAAAAGATCCGCGGTGCGCGCGATCGGGGTGATGCGCGGATCGATGACGATGATCTTCGCGCCGTTGTCGCGGGCGCGCCAGATGTAGTCGGTCAGGATCGGAAAACATTCGGCGAGATTCGTGCCCGCGAGGATGATGACCTTCGCCAGTGGAATGTCACTCCACGGATTGGCGGCGCGGTCGACGCCGAAGGCCATGCGGTTGGCAGCGCCGGCGCTGACCATGCAGAGCCGGCCGTTGTAATCGATATTCGCCGTCTGCAGCACGACGCGCGCGAATTTGCCGTTGAGATACGCCTTCTCGTTGGTCATCGACGCGCCGCCGAGAAAGGCAAACGCGTCCTTGCCGTGCTGCGCCTGGATCTGCTTGATGGCATCGGCGGTGTGCGAGATGGCTTCATACCAGCCGGCCTCGCGAAACCCGTCCGCAGTGCGCATCAACGGCGCGAGCAAGCGGTCGGGATGATCGTTCTGCAGGTAGCGCTTGATGCCTTTGGGGCAGAGCTTGCCCTGGTTCACCGGAAATTCGTCCCAGGGTTCCAGGCCAACGACTTTGTTGTCTTTGACCTTGAGCTGGATCCCGCATTGCACCCCGCAGAAACAACAATGCGTCTTCACGAGCTTGTCCGGCTCGCCAAGGTTCCAGCCGCCGAACGGCGCGTGAATTGGCGTCGGGCCGTAGAGCTCGATGTAGCGATCTTCAGGTTGGGTCAGCTTCGCCATACCGGGATTTGAAATTTGAGATTTGAAATTTGAAATCCGAAGGTCATCTCCCCACGCTCCTTCCCTGATTCAGCGCCAGCAGCCGGCGGCGGCAGGCGGGGCAGATGTCCTGGTAATGCACTTCGCCGTGCGGCGTGGCGAAGCGGTAATTGAAACCCAATTGGTCCAGCACAGTTTTCAAATCGTCCACGTGCATCCGGCTGGCGAAATCCTGGCCGCAACAAAGGCAATCCGCCCGCGGTCCCGCGGCGCCCACCTTCTGGTAACGGCTGACGCACAGCGAACAGGTGCGCTGAAACATGTGGAAAAGTTTTCCAAACGGAATGTAAAGCAGCAGCGCCACCACGCTGACCATGTGGACCACCGCCCAGAGATGATGCCCGCGTCCGCCCAGGTATTTGTAGCTCACCGTCAGGGCCAGCCCGGTGGCGGTGACGGCGAAAATCAATACGAGCGGGAGGATGTCTTCGAAAAAGGTCTGCGTCGCCTTCTCGCCCGCGTCGGTCAGGCGGCGTCCCGCGGCCATGATCAGCCCCACCAGCACGAGCACACCGGAAATGTTCAGGGCGTTGAACAGGACAAGCGCCTTCAGACTGTGAACGTTGAAACTGTCCATCGCGAAGCCGAATACTTTGACGCGATACATCTCGGCATTTCCGGCGAACGATTCGAAATGGATCCAGCCGAACACGAGCGGAAAGGTGATGGCGAACGCCAGCGTGCAGCCGCCGGAAAGACAGAGGTGCATCACCCAGCGATAAAGGCTGCGCCGGAAAATGAACCGTTGCGCGATGAAGTTCACGGCCAGGGAGCGGCCCAGCGTTCCGGCGCCATAAATTCGGAGTCCCGCCTTTAGGCGGTCCGGACCGCCTAAAGGCGGAACTCCAAACCTCGGAACCGGCCGGCCAGCGCGATGGAACAGCAATTGGAATCCCCGTTTGAAATACATCCGCGACGGCGGCCGCTGCGCCCAGATGGTAAAACGATAACCGACCGCAAATGCCGCCAGCAACGAACCGAACGCATAACCCGTCAGCGCCGGATCGAAGTGCTTCAAGCCGCCCGACCCGATCAGAATCCCGGCGGCGGTCGCCAATGCCAGCGCCGTTCCGGCCAGGACTTGTATTTTTCGTCGCATCAGATTCAGGGCCTCATGGATTCAACGGTTGAGCAGGATGAACAGCAGCGCCAGGGTCGCGCCGAGCAGCACGTAAAATCCCGTCTTGTAAAAGAGCAGCGGATCGCGTGCGACCAGCGACGTGTTCTTCGTGTGAAACGGCGCGACCTGGTCCGGGTGATCGAGGTCGAACAACGCTTCGGAATAATTCTGGTAACGGGATTCCGGTTCGGGCGAGAGGAGGCGCAGGAGCACCGATTCAAGCCACGGCGGGACGTTCGCGTTCAGCTGTACCGGCCGCCGGGCCGCGCGGAAGCGCGGAGTCTGATAACGCTCGATCTCGCCATACGGAAAATCGCGGGTCAACGCTTCGAACAGCGTCACCCCCACGGCAAACAGCTCCGTGCGCTCGGAGATCGGCGCTTCGTGAAAGCGTTCCGGCGCCAGGTAACTGGCCGTTCCGGCGCGGGAGCGAATGGAAAAAATCTCGGTCACACTGCCAAAATCCACCAGCTTGAACTGAATCCGGTCGTATCCCTGCACCACGAGAATGTTTTCCGGTTTGATATCGCCGTGAACCAGGTCGAAGCGCAGCAGGTATTGCGCGGCGTCCAGGAGAAATTTCCCCAGCGCCACGGCCTCTTCCACCGAAAGTTTTCGCGAGCGCAGAAAAGCTTTGAGATTCGGCGCCTCGATGAATTCCATCGCGTAATACCGCGCCGTCGCCGGCTCGGGAACGAAGGCACGCGGAAAGATTCCGCTGTCCTGCAGACGCGTCGCATTCCAGGTTTCCTTGATGAACAGATTGAGAATTTCCTCGCTGCCGCGCGCTTCGACCGGCGCGAACTTCAGCGTGTAGCGCTGCCCATCCCGGGTCGCCAGCCAGGTGCGGTCGCTGTGCTGGAACGGTTTCTCCAGCGTGAAACCGTCCACGTTATCCCCTTTGAGCAGGAGCGCCGGGTTTTCCAGCGGCAGCTCCTTCACGGCGCGCAGCCGGCCGGTGGCCTCGATGTCCAGCACGATGGCGCTCATGTCGTCGAGGGTTTCCGGCGTGGCGTTTTCGCGGGCGGAACTGATGATGGACCGCGCGGCGCGGCGCCGGCGCAGTTCCTCGGCGATGCGCTCGGTGTTGAGCACGTTGGAAACTCCGTCGGAACAGAGCAGCGCCATGTCGCCGTCCTTCAGCTCGGCTTCGAAAAGGTGCGGCTCAATTTCCGCCTCGAGGCCCACGGCCCGGTCGAGGACATGCCTGAGCCCGACGCGGCCGCCGGCGTGGTCCTGCGACAACTGTTCCAGCCGGCCGTCGCGCGCGAGGTAAACCCGGGAGTCGCCGACGTTCATGCCGTAAAGCCGGTCGCCTTCCACCACCGCGACGGAAAGTGTGGTCACGAGTTCCGCGTCGCCGAAGCGGGCGATGGAATCCTGGTGAAGCGTGCGATTGATCAGGCGCGTGAACTCGGCCAGGGCCTTCGGCGGCGTCCAGGAACGCGGCCGGGTTTCGTAGTGGTTCACGAAGGAACGCACGGCGCGTTCCGACGCTTCCCGCGCCTCGCGGGAGGAGCCGGCGCCGTCGGCCAGCACCGCGAGAACCGTTTCATCCCAGGCCTTCACCGCGAAAGCGTCGTGGGATTCCCCGCCCTTGCTGTGCGGCAATCCGAAACTGGTCGCATTCACTTTCATGGCGGCGGCTGCGGTCAGATGCGGGCGTTGGCCAGCGCGCCCCAGGTGGTGCGCCAGCGCGTTTTCACCAGGCCGAGCCCGATGATCGCAACGAAGCACATCACCGCGAAAACCGAGAAACCAATCAGATACGAACCGGTCAGCCCTTTGGAAAATCCGAGTGAGCTGGCCAGGTAAAATCCCCCAACGCCGCCGCCCGCCCCGACCAGCCCGGTCATCACTCCCAGTTCACGTCCGAACCGCTGCGGCAGAAGCTGGAACACCGAGCCGTTCGCCATGCCGAGCGCGGCGGAAGCGACGAACAACGTCGCCAGGTTGAAGTAAAGATGTTTTCCGAATGCCGCCGCGATCAGCGCGATACCGGCAATCGCGTAGAAGCGATACAAGGCGCGAATGCCGCCAATCCGATCGGCAATGGCCCCGCCAACCGGCCGGGCAAGGGCGCCGGCGGCCGTGCACAGCGCCGCAAGATCGCCGGCATGAATCGGCGTCAGAGCGAATTCGCTCTTGAAATAAAGCACGTAGGAACTCGCGAGACCAACGAAGCCGCCAAAGGAGATCGTGTAATAGAAACAGAACCAGTGCGCATCCTTCTCCTTGAGCAGCGTGAAGTAATCGATGAGCTTTTTCCTTTTCACGACGACGTTGGCTTCCCGGGAGAACGCCACGTAGGCCACAAGCACGAGCACCGCCGGAATGAGAGCCAGGCCAAACACCGCGCGCCAGCCGTAGGCCGCGGCGAGGCGTGGACCGAAAAGCGCGTCGATCACCGTGCCGACGTTCCCCGCGCCGGCAAGACCCATCACGACCCCCTGCATCTGCGGCGGATACCAGCGGCCCGCCTGGGGCAGCGCCACCGCGAAACTCGCTCCGGCGAAGCCCAGCACCGCGCCCATCAGCAGGGTGGCTCCGTAATTCGGCAGGCCCACAAGCCACGCCACGAGCAGGGCCCCGATGATGATCAGTTGCCCCGCGATACCGGTGTTCTTCGCGCCGAAGCGGTCCACCGCCAGCCCCAGCGCGAGCCGCAGAAGGGCGCCCGAAAGAATCGGGACCGCGACCATCAATCCCTTTTGTTCGGCCGAGAGCTGCAGCGATTCACCGATCTGCACGCCCAAAGGCCCCAACAACGTCCAGGCCATGAAGGAAAAATCGAAATACAAAAATGCCGTCAGCAACGTTGGCCAGTGGCCGGATGTTTTCAGGTCCGATAGTTTCATGTATGTCGTTCGCCCGGTTTTTTTCTTTGAACGACGGTGGTGCTGGCCCCATGCCAAGGGGAAATACCGCAATCAGAAATCCGGCTCATTGTTCTCATCCAACCCATGAGTACGATTCATCATTGCGACTTTCGAATAGCGGCCCGTGGGATTCATCCATTGCGGCTGCGAAGGGCCGCGTCGTGGTGAGCGGATGGGTTTTACGGGCAGAACCGCGGGGTGCGCCGCGGGAGCTGTTTAATTTTTTCCAGCGTGGCCGTTTCGATCAACGTAATCCCCAGATGCCACGAGAGTTGTTTCGGCCAGAAAGGATCGGTTCGAAAACACGGGGCCGGCCGGACTTGTCGGACTCGTTGGACCGGTCGGAGCAGTCGGAACGGTCTTTCGATGCGCGCGCTCTTCGAGAAACCGGATCAGATGCTCGCGCAGCTTGTAGTATTCGGGATGTTCCATGACTGCTTTGCGTTCACGCGGCCGGGGGAACTGGACTTCGACGATGTCGCCCACTTCAGCCTCGGGACCGTTGGTCATGCAGACGATGCGATCCGAAAGAAAGAGGGCTTCGTCCACGTCGTGCGTGACCATGAGGGCGGTGATTTTGTTTTTCCGCCAGAGTTCGATCAGCACCTGCTGTAATTCGTAGCGAGTGAGCGAATCCAGCATGCCGAACGGTTCGTCGAGGAGCAGCATTTTGGGTTTCAGGGCAAATGCGCGGGCGATACCGACACGCTGGCGCATGCCCTGGGAGAGTTCCGCCTGACGTTTGTGCATGGAATCGCCAAGACCGACGACCGTGAGGTAATATTCCACGATCTGACGCCGTTCCTCGTGGCTCGCGGAATAGAACACCTGGTCGACGCCGAGCAAAACATTTTCAAAGGCCGTCATCCACGGGAGCAGGCAGGGCGACTGAAAGACGATGCCGCGGTCCGGTCCGGGACCGCTCAATTCCTTCCCGGCGAGAATAATGCCGCCGCCGCTGATTTCGTTCAACCCGGCGAGCATGGAAAGCACCGTGCTCTTGCCGCAGCCGGAATGGCCGATGAGCGAGACGAACTCCCCCTTGCGGATGCGCAGGTTGAAATCCTTCACGATGACCGCCGGGCCTTTCGGCGTCGGATAGATTTTCGTCAGGTTGGAAAGCTCAACGTAGTCGCTCATTAAACCTCGATCCTCTCCTCTTTGACCTCGTGTCTGCGCACCGGCCGCTTCGCAAAACCCATGGGGCGCCGCACGGTCAAGTCCTCCGGCTCAATGTCCGGCAGCACGAGTTTCTTCGTCACGGTGGCGTGCTGGCTCTTTTTGGAATTCAACATGAACTCAATCACCTCGCGGCGAAGGCTTTTGAAATGTGAATCATGATTGATGGCTTTGCGATCGCGCGGGCGGGGAATTTCGACGTTCAGGGACGGACCAAGGGTCGCCGCGGGACCGGCGGTCAGCGGAATGATGCGATCGGCGAGGTAAATCCCTTCATCGGGATCGTTCGTGATCATCACAACGGTCTTCCGGTTCTCCTGCCAGATGCGGGAAATCTCGTCCTGCAACGTCGATCGCGTCAGCGCATCGAGCGCCGACAACGGCTCGTCGAGCAGCAGGATTTGCGGATCCATCGCCAGAGCGCGGGCGACGCTGACGCGCTGACGCATTCCGCCGGACAGTTCGCCGGGACGCTTTTCACGGGCCGGCGTGAGGTTGACCATACCGATGTATTTCTCGACATGTTCCTGTTTCTTCGCGGGTGCCCAGTTCGGGAAGACCTGATCGACAGCGAGGTGGATGTTCTCGTAAACGGTGAGCCACGGCAGCAGCGAATAGTTTTGAAAGACGATGCCACGGTCCGGCCCCGGTCCGGCAATCTCCAGATCGTTCAGCGTGAGCGTGCCGGAATCCGGCTTCAACAATCCAGTGATGAGCGAAATGAGCGTCGTCTTTCCGGCGCCGGAGTAGCCGACGATGGCGACGAACTCGCCTTTCTCGACCGAAAGGTTGATGTCCTTCAGGACGCACAGGTCGCCGAAGTTTTTCGAAACGTTTTTGAGGTCGAGATAAGACATGAGTCGTTACTGCGTTAAAAACGTTGCAACGTTCCGACGGTTCACCACTGCATCGCAGCCCACGTTGTAACGAATAATGAAGGTGTTCATGCCGTTTTGAATCTTCTCTCCACCAGGCTCATCAACCGGTCGAGCACAAAACCGACAACGCCGATGGTTACAATGCAAAGGATGATGTGTTCGTAGATCAGCGCGTTGTATTCCTGCCACAGAAAACCGCCCACGCCGGGCCTGCCGGTCAGCATTTCCGCGGCGACGATGACGAGCCACGCGATACCGAGACTCAGGCGAAAGCCGGTGAACATGTAGGGCAGCGTTGCAGGAATAAGAACTTTGAAGAGCGTTTTGGTCCGTGACAGCTTAAGCACCTTCGCCACGTTCAGGTAATCCTGGGGAATCGAACGCACGCCGACCGCGGTGTTCAGCACCGTGGGCCACATGGCGCAAATGGCGATGGTGAAAAGCGCTCCGAGTTCGGAAGCGCTCTTGCCCGCGCCCAGGAATAAAACGAGCCCCAGCGGCAGCCACGCCAGCGGCGAAACCGGACGCAGAATCTGGATGATCGGGTCGAAGGTTTTGGTAAACGTCTTCGAGAGACCCAGCATGAAGCCGATCGGCGTGCCGATAATCAACGCCAGACAATATCCCTTGGCGACCAGCACCAGCGAATACCACGTGAACCGCAGAATGCCCTGGTCCATCTCGCCGCGTTTCTCAAACGGTTTCAGGATGTAATCCTTGCTCGTCGTCCAGGTCTTCGCGGGGGATGGCAATTCCTTCGCCCACGTGACGGAGAATACCTGCCACAGCAACAACACCACGCCTATCCCGATCAAAGGGAGCAACAGCCAGTCGATTTTCTTCAGGTATCTGTCGTTCATAATTACAATTTCCCTTTCTCCGAATGGTCCTGGACCCACGTCCCGGCGGAAGTAAGAAAGACAAGGGTCAGACCGATGAGCGGCGACGCTATGGTTTTGGCCACGACGCCCGAACTGACCGCGTGGCGCCACCACACGTCGCCCTGATTCACGACGGCCTGCAGCAGGCCCGCGGTGAAACCGAACTTCACCGCGCGCATCCACAGGCACCGCTGGCGAAACGCCAACTGCCACAGCTCGCGTCTGTTCGTTGTCAACGGAGCGGTCATCCTTTCACATTGCTCACTTCGAAACCCTTCGCATACCCCTCGAGATCGCCGGTCGGATCAAAGGCTTTCCCGTCGAAGAACGTTTCCTTGCCGTTGTCCAGCCCGCCGTGCGCGTAACCGATCTCCTTCATCGCCTCCTCGTAAATGTCCGTGCGCATGACCTGTTTCGAAATGCCTTCGTAATCCGGCGCGCCATTGACGAGGCCCCAGCGGCGGTATTGGGTGAGGAACCATTTGCAGAATTTCGGCTGCGGGTAATTGCAGTTCCGCTTGCTGAAATGCATGTAATACTCGTCCTCCTTCTTGCGTCCGTCGCCGTAATCGTAATGGCCCTGCAGGCGGCCCAGAATGGTCTTCGCATCGCAATTGATATAGGTCGCCTTCGAAACGAGATCGCATTGTTCCGGGCGATTGCCGAGATCGTCCAGCCAGACGCTCGCTTCGTGCAGCGCCTTGAGCACGGCCTTGACGGTCTTCGGATTTTTGTCGGCGAAATCGGCGAGGAACGCGCAGACCTTTTCGGGATGATCCTTCCAGAGGTCCTGCGACGTCACGGAGGTAAAACCAATGCCGTCGGCGATGGCGCGGGCGTTCCAGGGTTCGCCGACGCAGAAACCGTCCATCTTGCCGATCTTCATGTTGGAAACCATCTGCGCAGGCGGCACAACGATAAGGCTGACGTCTTTGTCCGGGTTGATGCCGCCGCCGGCGAGGTAGTAGCGCATCCACATGGAATGCGTTCCTGGCGGGAAAGTCATCGCGAAGGTCAGCGGTTCGCCCAGTCCTTTGGCTTTCTGAACGAATGGCTTGATGGCGGCGGGATCGGCGCCAATCTTGCCTTTCCATTCCGTCTTGAGCGTGATGGCCTGGCCATTGCGATTGAGGAGCCAGGGAATGATCATGGGCTTTTTGGGCGAACCGGCGAGTCCCATGGTGGAGGCGATGGGCATGCCGATCAGCATGTGCGTGGCCTGGATCGTGCCGCTGCTCAAGTTGTCGCGGATGGCCGCCCAGTTCGCGCCTTTGGTCACCGTCGAATGGATGCCGTACTTTTTGAACAATCCTTTTTCGTGGGCGATGACGATCGGCGAACAATCGGTCAGCGCGATCATGCCGAAATTCAGCGTGGCCGTTTCCGGCGCGTCGTTCGCGTAAGCGGTGCCGAGCCAGCCCTTGGGCAACCCTGCAAAGAGCGCGCCCAGCGTGAGGCCTTTGGCGGCTTTGCCGATGAAATCGCGGCGGGTCAGGTCAGACGACGAAGGCAAGGGTGTTTTCTGAGTTGGATTTTTTTTCATGAAGAGTGTTGGTTGAACCGCGGAGGCGGACAGCTTTCTCAAAGAGGTCGGCGCGAAAAACACTCCGGCCGAGCGCGAAATTCAAGGCAGCCGGTTCCGGACAGAGCCCGCCGGCACGGATCAGTTGAAGCACCCAGGCGGCTTTCTCGCCGGAAGGGTCGTTGGCGTCGTGCCGGTGAAACACGGTGAAATCCTGAACGGCGCGAAGCGTGCCCGTGCCGAAATCAAAGCGGCCTTCAAACCCGCGCCGCAAGGCTTCGGCGGAAACCCCGACGTATTCAGGCCGGGCCAGCACACTGACGAGCCGCTCGCGGTTTTCCGGAGCGTCGCAGAATTCACAGGCTTCGAGCAGCGCCGCGACCAGGGCGAGATGTTCCTCGGACCGCGCCTCGGCAAAGTCCCGCCGCACCATCAAGGCTTTTTCCGGATGATTCGGCTGAAGTTCGGCACTGACGGCGGCGCATCCGCCGGCGCGTTCCTCCACGGCCACGGAATTCCAGGGTTCGCCCACGCAAAAGCCGTCGAGATGGCCGGCCCGAAGATTGATGACCATTTGCGGCGGCGGCACGACCACGATGCGCACGTCGCGGTCCGGATGGATGCCGGCCGCGGAAAGCCAGCTTCGCAGCAGATAGTTGTGGGAGGAAAACGGCGAAACAATGCCGAACGTGAACGTCTTTTGCCGCCGCAAGCGTCCGATCTCGGCCCGTAACATGGCGGCGGTGCGGATGCCGCGCTTCCATAAATCCGATGAAAGAGTGATGGCGTTGCCGTTCAGATTGAGAACCAGCGCGGTGAGACAATCGCATGCAACCGAACCGAGGCCCAGCGTCGCGGCAAATGGCATCGCGGCGAGCGCGTGCGCGGCGTCGAGTTCGCCGTGAATCAACTTGTCGCGAACCGTGGCCCAGCCGAGCTGGCGCTGCAACGCGACGTTGAGTCCGTATTTCCGGAACAATCCCAATTCATGCGCCATCACGAGCGGCGCGCAATCCGCGAGCGGCACGAAGCCGAGCCGAAGCATCCGGTGTGTTACGGTCGAAATCACAGCTGGCGATTTATGATTCATGCACGCTCTTTTTCAGCAACGTGTTCCATTAAGCGATGCGTGTGCCAGCCCGCGGCGATGGCGTGATGATTGCTTTGCTTTGTGGCCATCGAAACCATGAGTCGTATTCATAGATGAACGTTCCACTCGACAGTCGGCAGGTGCGCACGTTTTGCGTGCTGGCGCGCACGGGCAGCTTTACTCAAACCGCACGCGAACTGCACGTGACGCAATCGGGCGTCAGCCACTCCGTGAAGGCTTTGGAGCGCGATGTGGGCTGTCGCCTTTTGGACAGATTGGGCAAAAAGGTCGTGCTCACTCAGGCCGGAGAACAGCTGTTGCATCACGCGACAAAAATTTTGCAGGAGATGGAGAACGCGCGCGAAGCGCTCGCGCATCTGGGCAAGTGGGGACGCGGCCGGTTGCGCCTGGGCGCGAGCACAACGGCGTGCCAGCACATCATTCCGCCGGTGATGCGGGAATTCAAAGAAAGTTTTCCCGACCACATTCTCACCATCGAACCAGGCGACACGCCGGAGCTTGTCACCTCATTGTTACGACACAAAATTGATCTGGCGCTGTCGCTCGAACCGGCGAATGAACCGCAGCTGGAATTTCATCCGCTGTTCACCGACGAATTGTGTTTCATCATGAGCCCGCTGCATCCGTGGGTGAAAACCGGCAAGGTGGAACGCTCGGAGATTTCCCGACAGAACTACATTCTCTACAGCAAATACAGCGTGACCTTCCGGCTGATCGAGGAATATTTCCGCCGCGAAGAGATGGTGCTGAACACGGTGATCGAACTCGGCAGCATGGAAGCCACGAAGGAACTGGTGAAACTGGGTCTGGGCGTGAGCATCATCGCGCCGTGGATTGCGCGGAAGGAAATCGAGGAGGGCTCGCTCGTCGCGCTGCCGCTCGGCCGCCGCAAGGTGCAGCGTCGCTGGGGAATTCTGCACTGGCGCGGCAAACGGCTGAGCCTGGCCGAGGAAACGTTCATGGGACTTTGCGATGCCGCCTGCGCGCCGTTGTGCACGAAGGAAAGCGCGGCGGCGTAGGGAGAAGGCAAGGCTGAAGGCTAAAGACTGAAGTGAAAGATTGAAGCGGATCCACTTTCGCCTTTGGCCTTCTCCGGCGCCGGGCTCTTTAGATATCCTTGACCAGATCCACCACTCGGACTTCCAATGCCCGGGCAATTTTCAGAAGGGACGTAATAGAAGTCTCCATATTCCCCCGCTCCACCTCACCCACAAAGTTGTGATGCAGGCCCGCTTTTTCCGCGAGCTTCTCCTGGGTCAACCCGATCTGCTTGCGATAAGTGCGGATCGCCTCGCCCAAAAGCCGTCGATGTGGTGGTCGTCGTTGTGACACGCAACATGGAAAAAGCAAAAATTGTTCGTGACAGCCACACAGTATAATAGGTTTTTCTCTTGCCTTTGATTTTCGTGCTCTTAGAGTGGTTTCAATGAAGCTCCGGGGTTTTGAGAATTCGGGGAGCGGTTCTTAACTATTTAACCGGAATGGTGGAAGCGCCGTGCCGGGCGGTGCCTTTAGTGCACAGGCCCCAGGCATTGCCAATCAAGTCGGTGGCGAAGCAGCGATGTTGCGAAGTCCGGCGAGGCTGCTTCGGCCTTGGGTCAGGGCCGTCTGATTCTGGCGCGGCAAGCCTGGCGGGAGTTGTTCCTGCCGGAGCTTGCGCGGAAGACCCCTCCGCTTTGCCAGAATCAGGATCGTTTCCGCCATTCCGGGCAATTTGAGCAGAGAGGACGTCGCCCTCACCCCGGACCTGCTGTTGCGGTGTGAACCCTCGCGTTGTCCTGGCCCCCGCAATGGCAGCGGGGCGGCCCACGGCGAATTGCCGTGCGTTCCTTGCGGAATACTTCTACAAAATCCGCATGAACTTCTCGCTCGAACACCTCGGTCTGCCGGCGCGCGATCCTGCAGCCTTGAAAGATTGGTACGTGAAGACACTGGACGCAAAAGTCCGCTTCACCAACGGCCAGACTCCGCCCATGTTTCTCCTCTCCGTTCCCGGCGGAATCCTGATCGAAATCTACGCGGGGGATTTTGCGGTCCCGGAAACCGCCAATAACAAATTGAACGGCTGGCGTCATGCCGCCCTGCGCGTGGATTCTCTCGAAGCCGCGAAAACCGAATTGGAACGGCGCGGCGTGAAGTTCACGGAAGAAATCAAACCGGCGGGCGGTGGCGGCCGGGTTTTATTTTTCCAGGATGCGGAGGGAAACCTGTTGCATCTTGTGGAACGCTCCGCTGATTCGCCCGTGCGCTGAACAATCGTGGCCAATTAACCGCAAAGAGCACAGAGATCGGATTTGATCACGAAGTTTATTACTGACTATTTCTTTGTGCTCTTGTGTTCTTCGCGGTCAAATCTCCCGGTTTAAATCGACTTCTTGCCGCCGGACTGGAAGCCGCGGCCCTACGTCGTGCCGGAGGCCTGACGCTGCGTGGCCAGCAGTTTCCAGATCAACCGGAACGCGCTCGCGAATTCCTCCGGTCGTTCCGCGATCCAGCGGGTGACCTGATCGCGGTCAAACCATTCCCCGCGCTCGATCTCGTCCGGGCTCAATTCAAACGGCCCTTCGGAATCGCATCGGTAAACCCAGACAAATTCCTCGTCGGTCTCCCGGCAGGCCGCAATTTTGAACAGCCGCTTCGGCGGAACATCCGGCTTCAGGCCGATTTCCTCCCGCAACTCGCGCACCGCGCAGGGATCGTATTCCTCCCCGCTGTCGACATGGCCGGAAGCCGAAGAGTCCCACAGGCCGGGCTGCCGGTCTTTCTGCATCGACCTTTTCTGCAGAAAAACCTGTCCGCTCGCATTGAAGACCAGCACATGGGTCGCGCGGTGCAGGAGGCCAAGCCGATGCACTTCGCCGCGCGGTTTGCATCCGACGACTTCGTCGCGATCATTGACGACATCGAAGATTTCTTCACCCGAGCTCATCACGCCGAAAGGAAGACCGTAAGAAATTAAAGGTCGGGCACCGGCAGCAGGCGGATATTTCGAAACCGGACCTGCAGCCCGTTGGTGCTGGCGGAATGAACCTGCAGCCCGATGAAGCCCTTGAGAGTCATGGAATCACTGATATACGCGCTTTGCGTTCCGTTCAAAAAGGTCGTGATGGAACCGTGGGTCGCTTCGACGCGAAGATGGTTCCAGTCATCGGCCTTGAACAGTTCAAGGCCCTGACGGCTGAAAGCATTGGTGTCGCCTCCAAGCTGTCCGGGATAAAGCCAGAGCCGCCGGGATTCATCGTAGATGCCCGCGGTCCACATCCGTTTCCGCGGAACATCGGGATCAATCTCCACCTGGTATCCATGAACCCGTCCGGCGGGGATCTTGATCGTCTGCCCCTTCCATTCGACCTGTGTTTCGTGATCGAAACACTGGCTGCGGATCTGCACGCCGGAGTTCAGGCGCGGATCCACCTTGAAATCGAGTTCGAGAACGAAATTGCCATAGTCTTCCTTTGTGCAAAGGAAACTGTTGGGCGTGCCGGTGACGGTTTCGCCCACAATGCAATTGTCCTGGACAGAATATTTCGCCTTGCCCCCTTTCTGGGTCCATCCCGAAAGATCCTTGCCATTGAACAGATTCACCCAGTCGTCATCAGCGGCGAACGCAGGCACGGTGACGGACAAAACCAGGCCGAGAAACAGTATGAAGCGGTGCATGACCAAGGATAAGGGAAGGAACGTTCAACATTCAACTTCGAACCCAAGGAAGGCCAAGGCCCGTAGCCGCCGACGTCAGGAGGCGGATGGCCGCGCCAGGGTCCACCTCCTGACGTCGGCGGCTACACAGTCAAATCAGGATTGCGGGATGATCTCGATCCCGTTGATCTCGGGATTTTCCACCTTCGGCGTGAACGTGATGTCCAGCTTGCCGTCGGTAACGTCCACATCCACCGTCTCGATATAGGCGCGCAAGGGACCGCCGGCTTTCGCCCAGACATCGAAGTCGTTGAATTGCTTGCCTTCGACATTGAAGGAGAACACGCGTTCTCCCGGAGCGGTAATGCCTTCAAAGGTTTCGGCGAAGTGCAGTTTCACCGTGTATTTGCCATTGGCCAGCGGCCGGGAGAATGAACTCATGCTGTATCGCTCACTGCGATAGATGGTCTGGTCTTTGGTATTCGCGATCTGCAGGTCGGGGCGGTCAACGGTATCGCCGTCCGCAAAATTCTGATCGACCAGCCACTGGTTGCCGGCGGAATCCTTGAACGGATCCGAAGGTCCGGCCTTGATCCGGACCGCGGGCACTGCCGGTTTCGGTGCGACTGCAACCGGAGCGGCCGTCGCGGAAACCGGAGTCGCCGCGGCAGCGGTGGCGGTGCTGGCGACGGGAGCCTCGGTTTTTGTGGCGCAACAATCCGAGGTGCCGGACTGGCAGCCGGCCAACACCGACACTGTCATCACGGTAATTCCCTGGATCATCCAGCTCTGGCTGAAGCGTTTCAAATTCTGCATAAGTTCCTTTGCGGTCTGCGGCTGTGCCGTTTTGAGTTTCGTTTGAAAATGCTCTGAACTGCATCGCCTGGCAGCAAGGAAAAAATCATGGATTTTCCAACGATGGGCGCGACGACCACACGCCCCACCCGCCGACTGCTACCGATGTCCTGAAACACCTGTTACCAATGTCTTAATAACTCAACAGCAGCGCGCTGTTCCTGCCCAAATTGACCCACTGCCTCCAGGGGCGGCCCGTTGACTCCCCCGGACGCCCGTGCGACCATCGACCGCATGAAGCGATTATTTCTCGCGCTCGTTCTTCTCGGATCGGCACTCTCGCTCGTCGCCTGCCGTAACATGGTCTATTCCGCTTATGAAAGCGTGGGCGTTTATAAACGGGACCTGCTGAAGAAGAAAGTCGTCGCCGCCCGCGACGAGCAAAAGGAGGCGCAGGCGGAATTCAAGGACGCGCTCACCCGGCTCAAGGAACTGGTCCATTTTGAAGGCGGCGATCTGGAAAAACACTATCGCCAGCTGCAATCCGATTACGAAGACGCCGCGTCGCGGGTTGAAGCCGTGCACAAACGCGTGTCCGAAGTCGATACCGTGGCAAACGATCTGTTCAGGGAATGGGAGAAGGAGAACCGGCAGATCGAGACGGAATCCCTGCGCGAGACCAGCCGGAAGCAGCTGAACGAAACGCGGCGTCGATACGACGAGATGTTCGCCGCGTTGAAAGGCGCGGAGCGAAGCATGGACCCCGTGCTGCGCAAATTGCACGATTACGTGCTCGTCCTCAAACACAGCCTCAACGCCCAGGCCATTGCCTCCCTGCGGGGCGAATCGGTAAGGATCCAGTCCGACATCAGCCATCTGCTCGATGACATGAACCATTCCATCGCCCAGGCCGATGAGTTTGTCCGGCACATTACGCAGTAAGCAGGGGAACATCGAACAACCAGCATCGAACGCCGAACATCCAATGGTTCCAGGCACGATGCCACGTTCGGTGTTCCGTGTTCGATGTTCGTTGTTCGATGTTTCCTCTCTTCGTTCTCATGGAACTGCGTGATTTTGCCGGACAGGTTTTGTTCGCAACGAGCCTCGAGGAAAAACTTCGTTGTCCTGCCCACCTGACCGATGAACATCCCGGCCCGCCTCTGTTGACGCCCGCGGCGCCCGGCCGGCCGGAGGCGCTGCGCTTCAAGCCGCACGGTGCGGGCAAGGCCGGATTCCCCGGAGTGCAGCGGCTCGATCAACCCCGTGAGCGCGGACGGCTGCTTCACTTCTTCGCCAACCACGAACTGCTCGCGACGGAGCTGATGGCTCTCGTGCTCCTGCGTTTTCCCGACGCGCCCGCGGCCTTCCGCAAAGGCGTGCTGCAGACGCTCAAGGACGAACAGGAACACACCCGGCTTTATCTGCAACGGATGAAAGCATGCGGCATCGAATTTGGAGAACTGCCGGTGAGCGGCTATTTCTGGCGCTGCGTGTCCGCGATGGAGAATCCGATCGATTACGTCGCCAGCCTCTGCCTGACCTTCGAGCAGGCGAACCTCGATTTTGCCCGGCACTTTGCCCGCGCCTTCGCGAAGGTTGGCGATGCGGAGACCGCCGGGCTGCTCGACCGCATTTATCGCGATGAGATCGGCCACGTGGCTTACGGACTGAAATGGTTCCGGCGCTGGAAGAATCCGGGCGAAGACGATTGGATGGCCTTTTGCCACGCGCTGAAGTTTCCGCTTTCGCCGCAGCGCGCGAAGGGATTTTCGGTCAATGTGGAAGGCCGCCGCGCCGCCGGGTTCGATCCCCACTTCATCGCCGAACTCAACGTTTATTCGCAGTCGAAAGGCCGCACCCCGGGCGTGTTCGTGTTCAATCCATTTGCCGAAGGCCGGATCGCCGAAGGCAAATCGTTCAATCCAACGAAACATCAGGCGCAGCTGGCGCGCGATCTTGAAAACCTGCCCCAGTTTCTGTGCCGGCAGGACGACATCGTGCTCGTGGAGCGCCGGCCCGCGGTGGAGTTTCTCAGCGGGATCAAGGAAGCCGGATTTGCCCTGCCGGAGTTTGCGACCCGCGCCGGAGAGCTGGCCGGCCGCAAGCTTGGAACGCTGCGTCCGTGGGCATGGGGACCCGACAGCACGGAACGGCTCGAACCTCTTTTCCGAAACGTGACAGGCGAGGAACGTTCCGCCGGAGACCGGTTCAACGATGGCATTGCCCGGCTTTACTCGAAAGCCTGGAGCGCCGCATTGCTCCGTAGAATCCTGGCGGACAGAAAAGCGGAAGGCGGCGGCGGCTGGCTGTGCCCACAGGACGAAGCGGGTGTGGCAGTGAGGTCGCTGGACGCCGCATTGGAGACAATCGCCGCGATCCGGGGCCGAGGCCATCAAAAGATCGTGGTGAAGGAGTCGCTGGGTCTGGCGGGCAGCAACGCCATGCGGCTGTTCGAGCCGAAGCTTTTGGACGCGCACCGGCGCTGGATGACGAACGCATTGCGAAACGGACGCGAACTGGTCGTGGAACCGTGGCTGGAACGCGAGGTGGATTTTTCCGTTCAACTGGAAATGACCGGACATGGCCTGAAACTTTGCGGCTTCACGGGTCTGCTCAACGATTCGCGCGGACAATTTAAGGGTAATTGGGCCGAGTCGCACTTTCACACCCGCATTCCCTCCCGCGTGATCGCAAAGTTTGGACGAAGTCCGGGCATTTCGCGGCGCATCCTGGAACTTTACGCCGGCATTTTCGAAATGCTGGAGGCGGAATTGCGGGACGCGAATTTCGTCGGACCGGTCGGCATCGACGCCTTCGTCTACGGTGATGCGCGGGGCACGATCCGGTTGAAGCCGGTGGTTGAGATCAATCCGCGTTACACCATGGGCCGGGTCATGGTGGAGTTGATGAAGCGAACCTGTCAGGGAAGCAGCGGTCTTTTCCGCATTGTCAATCGCGCAACGCTGCGTGCTGAAGGTTTTGAGACTTTTGCCGAATATGCGGGCGCGCTCGTGAAACGTTCTCCGCTGCGACTTGAAGGCGAACCGTTGCCCCACATCCGTGAAGGCGCGCTTTGCCTGAACGATCCAACCCACGCGCAGGTCTGCCTCGCTACGTTCGAGGTTGGCGGCGAGCTGGAAGCGCTGGTTAAAGCTTAAACCGCGGCGGGGATGCGCAGCGCGGTCCATTGGACTGCGCTGCCACGGCGCGGGAAAACCGCCCTTACGGTTGGACGCTCTCCTTCGTCGACGGCACAGCCGCTTCATGGAACGGCCGGCCGGCCTGATAAAGTTCAATCTGCTGCCGCAGGGATTCCACCAGCGATTTGTTGTTCGCGCGCTCCGCCAGTTCCAGACTTTGTTGGGCGACGGCGAGGGCTTCAGGGAATTTTCCCGCCTCGGCGCAGGCGGCGGCAAAAATGGCGAGATGGACGGGGTCCGTGCCACCGGATACTTGATTCACCCGGCGGGCTAATTCCATGGCGCGAGTCCCATTTCGAACGGATGCGTCGGGCGAGGTCGCGAGAATCCAGGCCGCCCTGCCAAGATCCTGATTCGCGGCGCGAAAGTCAGGACGAAGTTGCAGCGCTTTTTGGAAATGGCTGATGGCCTCATCTATTCTGCCTTTCCGGAGGAGGGCAATGCCGAGATTGTCATGCAGCCTGGCGTCGTCAGGATGCAGCCGCAGGCCGTCCTCCAGGCAAACGATGGCGTGATCGAAGCGTCCCAGGAGGACCAGCACCGAACCAAGATTATTCCGGGCCATGACGTCGTCGGGCTGAATCACCAGAGCTTTCGCGAAACAAACGGAGGCGGATTCCAGCCGTCCGGTTTGGAGATACGCGTTGCCGAGATTATAAACGGCATCGAGGAACCGGGGTTGAAGCGCGACGACTTTCTGGAGGTGAACGACGGCGTCTTCGAAGCGCCCTTTTTTCGCGAACGCATTTCCGAGATTGTAATTCAGCTCCACGGCGTCCGGGTCGAGTTCGAGGGCCTTTTGCAAATGAACGATGGCTTCGTCGGTCTTTCCATGTTCGAGCAGATAGCCGCCCAGGTTGCTTTGCGCGAGAATGGAATTGGGATATCGGGCGAGGCTGTCACGCCAGAGCGTTTCGACGTCCCGATAACCGGCGCACTGCTGCCACGTCAACACACCCAGCGTCACCGCCACGGCTCCCGCGGCGATGCGCGGAAACCGATGCAACACCGCCGCGCACAGCACGAGCACGCCCGGACAGGCAAGATATTGGAAATGATCGGCCACGAATGAAAAGCGCATGGGGTACACATCGAAAAACCCCAGCGCCGGCATCAGCGTGACTCCAAAAAAAAGAACAGCCGTCAGCGGTCCCCTTCCGATGCGCCGACGCATCAGGCAGGTGCCGGCGACCAGGGCGAGGGCCGCCAGAGGAAAAAGCCATTGCCACCAAACCGCGGTGTTGATCGGCCAGCGCGGATAGGCGAAGGCCAGCCGCGACGGCCAGATCAGTTTGGCGATGTAAAACCAGAACGCCCGGCCCGCGATCAAACAGCGGTCCAGAAACGTGAAGGACCAAAGTTCGCCCTGCGCCCCGACATGATGCTTCTCCCACCACACAGTGACCAATCCCAGTCCGGCTCCGATTATGAAGAAGGGTGCCAGACGCAAAAAGATGGCGCGGTCCAGCCGGCCCGTCTTCCACCATTGCACGAGCAATAACGCCACGGGCAGCGAGCACGTGACGGTTTTGCTCAACAGAGCCGCCAGATAAAGGATCAGCGCGAGGATGTACCATCGCCAGCGGCTGCGTTTGGCCGAGTCGACGGTCGCCGGGTCATTGAAGCGCAGCCAGGCCACCGCAGCCGCAAAGTAAAACACCGCGGAGAGAACATTCTTCCGTTCGGTGATCCACGCGACCGATTCCACGCAGACGGGATGCAGCGCGAAGAGGAAGGCCGCGGTCCACGCCCACGGAATTTGCAATCGCAGCAGGATACGCGCGAACAAAACAGCCGCCGCCGCGTGAAGCAACACATTGACCACGTGAAAACCCAGCGGGTGGAGCTGCCAAAAATGATACTCCAGCCAGAACGACGTGTAGACGAGCGGATAATATTGCTGCGTTGCGCCGGCCCAGATCTGGCGAAGACCCTCCAGGCTGTGCAGCTTCGTATTTTGCGTCACGTAGGCGTCGTCGTCCCAGATGAAACCGGCCCGCCAGACCGGAAGATAGGCGAGAAGGGTTGCTGCGATCAGCAAACAGGCGGGAAGGTAACGCCAATGTTTTAAAGCACCCGGCCCTTTCTCCGCGCCATCTGGCTGCTTATTGTTCGGAGAATCCGCGGCTTGAGATCGTTCCGGACTTTTTCCGGCAGTCCGTTTCTCGTGCGACTTCATAAAGAGAACCGGATCCGACGGCCGGCTTGCATCAAAGAGTGCAACAATCTGTGGTGAACGGCAAGAAAGCCTCTTCAGAGGCAGTCTCCTGATTTGGCGGCCACGCTTCGGTCGGAGCGCGGCTCTGTATGCCGCAGCAACACGGCAAAGTAAATGATCGTAGCAATTCGATGCGCGCGTCCGTTTCGCCTTGCCGCGGGTCACAGACCCGCGCTCCGGTCTGCTGGTTCCCCTCAAACGCCTTCCGATAAATCCAGCAGCCACGTCTGCGGCACGTGCGCAGTGATGATTTCCCGCGCCAGGTTCACCCAATGCCGGCCGCGATCCAGCACGACGCCATCGGAGGTGGCGATAATCTGCCCGCTTTCCCACAATACTTTGTCGGGATTGAAGGCGAGGTCCACCGGCATGTTCCAACCCGCCGCAGCCGCCAGTTCCCCGATTGCCGCTTTGAGCCGGCCGCTGTTGGATACCGGTTGATCCAGCCACCAGCGGACACACGATACGCCCCAACCGGCCGTGATTTCACCGACCAGACGCAACACGGGCAAAGTTTCAGCCACCTTGCGATAACGCTTATGAATGGCGGCGAGGTCGCGGCAACAGTTGTCGCGTCCGACGAGCACGATGCCGCCGGACAAGGCGCTTTCGAGCACGGTCAAGACATTGTAACCGTCCAGCCAAAGTTCGCGGCCGCGAAGTTCGGCGGGGGAAAGCCGATTTCCCTGGCGATGCCGCGCCGCCTCGGCGGAACACGCACAACGGCCCACGGCGATCCGCTGGCGGGCGGTCAGGTTGTAGCGATTCCCCACCAGTTCAGTGGCGGAGCGGGATGCGTAACCGTGGTCGAGCAACCAGCAAAGGTCATGCACCGCCGCGCGCAATGCCGGAAGCTGACACTCGCCGAAGAGCACTTTGTCTTTGGCCGCCGGTCCGCGATGGGTGGGTTGCCCCGCCATGGCGGGATGATGGCACACGCGAGGATCAAAGGGAAATGGATAGGTAAGCCAGACGTGAGTAGGCGGCTACGGTTTACCCCTGCCGCACGACGAAATACGGCTGGCCGTTAAATCGCGTTTCCAGGCCCGGCCGCAGGACGGCGTCACTCCCGACGCGGATCCGGAAATAATATTGCAGCGGAAAGGGCGAGTCCGTGCAGGCCGCGGGAATCGTCGCCCGGAATTGATCGGCTACCTTTTGCATCGGCATCTCCTCCCAGATCTCCGCCTGATTCACCCGCCGATAACGCAGTTGTATGCCCGTAATCATTGCAAAGCTGCTCAGGGGCGGGGCCTCGATCTCGAGCGCGAGTGCTTCCCCGCGGCGGAACGACACGGGCGGTTTATGAAATCCGTTGAGGGACGGATGAGTGTGTTCGCTGGATCGCCAACTGAGTCCGCTTTTGCCCGCTTCACGCATTATGCGTTCGATTTTTTTCCAATCCACTTTGGAAGGGTCCGCCGATGGCGGCTGGCTCAAAAGCTTTTCCATGTCGGCGATGTCCTCGTCCATCGCGGCGAGTCGATCCAGCCAGTGGCCGCGCTGATAGTAGTCCGGGCCGCAGGTCACGTCGTCGCGATAAATCCCTTTCGCCACGTTCGCGAGTTCAGCCCAGGCGGCGCGTGCGGCACGGTTTTCATGGAGAGATTCCCGCAAGGCTTTCGGGTCTTTCATGCGGAGGTAAAGGCTGTAGAAAACACCGGCTCGAAACTTCGCGGCGAAAAAGTTTCCCAGGCCCGCCTGGATCGTGGCATCGACCTTCAATCGCCGGAACTCCGCATTGCGGCTGTCGCGGACATTTAGTTTGCGCAGCGACAAAAGGGTTTGTTCCGCGTAATCTTCCAGACGGGCGGCGACCCATGACGGCGACAGTTTCCCGCTGTATTCGCCCTTCAAAAGTTCGTCGGCGAACTCGTCGCAGTTCAGGAAAAACTCCGGATCCAGCGGGCTCACCGTGCCGAAGCGCTTCGGAGCGGGCGTATCGCTGTAAGGATGCCGGCGGTAAGCCTCGGTCATCGGCATGTTCCAATACATCTCGGGCCAATAAAGATTATTCGCGGCCGACGGGCAATGCGCGGTGGTGATGAGCGGAAGAATTTTTCCCGCCGAGGAGAGCGCGGCTTCCGCGCGGTCTGCGCTCCCGGCAAATTGCCGGCGCAAAAGACGCCGCCAGCCGTCCGCATCGGTATCGGGATTGTAAAGGCTCCGGCCCCAGACGCGATAGGTGTACTCGTACTTTTCAAAATCAAATTTCGGCTTCAGCGCCGCGTCGGCATATGCATCGCGTCCGCCGGACAATCCCGAACCTTTGCGGCCTTTGAACGAGAGCGGCTCGTAGATTTCCACGCCATTGCCGCCGCAGAAGCTCGACACGCGGCCGTATGCCGCCGCGGTTTCGGGATCGCCCCAAAGCAGCACGCGCTGGGTGCCGGGCCAGATCCGGTGCAACACGCCATGACGCCGGTTTTCCGCGAAGAGATCGCCATAGCCATAGCGCAAAAACGAACGCGAACCCGAGCTGCGCGAGAAGAACCCACGATCGGCCGCATTGCGCGGCGGCATTTCCTGCGCGCGAATCGCGCCCTGCATGTACGGCAGGCCCATGTGCTCGGCCCAGAATTTCGGCGAGATGTTCACCGGCATCCCGGTCGCGACCGCGGCGTCAATGATCCCCTGGTCCATGCCCTTGGCGTGCAAATCAATTTCCACCTTGCGCCCGCAATCGGCGACGCCACTGAAAACGGTTTTCCAGATGTCGGTATTGCCTTCGGTAACACCGCTTTCGCCGTGAGTGCGAATGGTCACGCCGGTGATGTTCGGACAGCGCGTGAGCAACAATCGCAGCGCGTCGCGGCTGTAAGGGCCTTGCGTCTCGGGCGTGAGGCCTTCGATGACGTAATTGGCCCGCGGACTGTTGGTCCAGCGATACGCGTGGGTCCAGAGACCGAGTTGAAATTGCAGCCCGCGCCGCGCGGCTTCATCGCTGATGAAACGGAGCATTTCCAGATTCGAATCGCGCTCGGCATCGGGCAGCGGGACGGCGCGAACATCGTACCCGGGAACGGAAAGCAGAAACGGATACGCGAAATGAAAGTAACAATCCGTGATGTCCCGCGTGAAATCGTAGCCGAGGCCCAACGTGAGATTGATCCGATTGAACCGGTTGGCCGCGAGCATCGTCAGATAGCGCGGCCAGAATTCACGGTCGTTGAACCACGGTTTGTCCTCAACGTCGCTGGCAAAAAGCCGGCCAATGCTGCGGATCGGGTTTGCCGGGGCTTCCACCGCCGGTTTGATGGATTTCAATTCCTGCAGCGGATCGGTGGCAAAACTCACACGGTCCGCCAGTTCAAGCAGCGCGTAGACCAGGCCGCGCGGATCCGACCCGGCGATGATCACACCCGCACCCGGCGTTCCTCGTGTCAGCGCAAAACTTTCCGGGGCGTCTGGAAGCGAGATTCGTCCGGCTCGAAATACTTGCTGAGCCTCTTCTGATTTCCGGCCGGTGACAAACACCCTTTCACCGGATAACGGCACAGCGCCGGAGCTCGTGAAAACGGCCGCGTCAATGCCGCGCGTTCCAAGCCCTTCACGCAACTGTTCGGCCGCCCACTTCACCGGCGGTTCCTTCGCGATCTCCTCCTTTGCGTCGAGAACGATCAACACTCCCGCTTTGCCAGAGGCTGCCGGGAGGGGAACCTGCAGAAACTTCGCCCCGGCGATGGCGGCCGTGATTGTGCCGGCTTTTTTTACGAACTGACGCCGGGTTTCCTTGCCTTGGGAGGGACTGTTTGCTTCGGAGGGCATGGAACGATTGAATGCCTTTGGACGATGATTGGCGAGGAAGAATTTTTATCCGGCAGGGCGACGGCGCCCCGTCGCCCAAACCGAAAGCGGAGCGGCTCTCCGCCCTGCCGCTCCGTCGGTTACTCCATCGATCGCAATCGAAAAAACGCGGCGTCCGCATCACAAGGCAACGTGATCGTGTTGGTGGAACCGTCGGCAAAGACCGAATTGGTAACCACCTGCCAGGCCGGATCAACCAGCGACGTCGACCTCTCCAGCACCGCGGGAATGTTCTTCGCAGGCCAGCCGATCAGGGCGTTCGACGCGGATCCGACGGCATTCAGAATCGGCCCCGGACGGACCGGAGGGCGGAACGCCATGAAGTTCGGGCCGGACAACCCGCCGCTCCCGTTCGTTACGAAGTCCCCGAGGTACGCCCCACTGACCGAATCATAGCGCCCTACTTTGTGAGTGTTAAAGCTCGCCACGTAAAGATCAGCATCCGGTCCGTAAACAAAACCGATCGGCAGGCCCAGACCGCCATCGACTGTGAAAGAGCTGACGAACTGCCCGCTCGTGCCGTTGAAGCGCTGGATTCGATTGTCGTTCCCGCTGGCCACCAGCAGGTCGTGCGACGAAGTGAACCGCAGCCCGAACGGTTGCGACAGATTGTTCGTCACAAACACATCCATAAACGCGCCAGTCACCCCGTCGTAGCGAGCGACGCGATGGTTGAACCGCCCGACCACGTAAAGATTTCCGTCCGGACCGAACGTCATGTCTGAAGGCCCGATCAACGCCGCCGAGTTCGTGACGAACACGCTCGCAAAGCTCCCGTTCGTCGCGTTGAAACGAAGCACGCGATCGTTCAACTGGCTGCTCACGTACAGCAGGCCATCCGGGCGGAAGATGAGCCGCACGGGATAGTCCAGTCCTGCGCCATTGATGAACGTATCGATGAAGGCGCCGTTCGTGCCGTTGTAGCGGAGCACCCGGTCATTGCCCGCGCTGGCGGCATACAGATTGCCGTCGGGCCCAAACGCGAGGCCGTGCGGCAGGCTGAGCAAGCCGTTCGTGTTGGGTATGAAAACGTCGATGAACGCCCCGTTGGTCTCGTTGTACCGCAGGACGTGATTGCTGTTGAAATCGCTGACGAACAATTCCGCGCGCGCCGGCAGAACGCACGCCGCCAGCACGCAAAGAAAGAGAAGCCCCTTCATGCGCCGCGAATCATACCATGCGATTGCAAACCTGCAACATCGGCCAAGGTTCGGAGTTCCGCCTTTAGGCGGTCCGGACGCCTAAAGGCGTAACTCCGAACTATCCAGCCCTTCGCGCCCAGCGCAGCTTGGCGGGTGACGAGCGTGGATTTCCATGTCGCTCTTCCGGTGTCGGCCGAATGACCTCATGCGCAATATCGGCGTAACTTCCGTCGCGCAAACCCGCCTCAAACGCTTTCTTCACACGCCGATCTTCGCCGGAATGAAACGTGAGCATGGCAACGCGGCCATGCGGAGCCAGGCACGACGGCAGATGGCGCAGCAAGGTGTCGAGCGCGGAAAATTCGTCGTTCACTTCAATGCGCAAGGCCTGAAACACCCGCCGCACCGTGAGATCGACGTCATCCTTCTTCGCTCCGGACAGCGCCGAACGAATGGCGCCGGCCAGTTGAGCGGTCGTCGCAAAACTGCGTCCCGCCATGGCATCCGCCAGTTCAACGGCGCGCGGTTCGTCCGCGTTTTCGATCAATAGTTTCGCCAGCGTGGCGGGCGAAGTTTTTTCCACCAGTGCGGACGCGGGAAAGGCGCGGTTTGGATTCATGCGCATGTCCAGCGGGCCGTCGGTTTTCGTCGAAAACCCGCGCGCCGGATCGTCGAGTTGCATGGAGGAAACACCGAGGTCGGCGAGGATGCAATCCGCCCCGGATAGATTCGCGTTCGCGAGCACCTTCGGCAGTCCGGCGAAATTGCTCTGGACGGCCATGAACGTCTCCGGACCGAACCCGGCGGCGCGCAGCCGCGCTTCCGTTTTTGGCAATTCAATTGGATCGACATCCAGGCCGACCAGGCGTCCGCCCGGCTGAAGTCGGGGAAGAATTTCCCGGGCATGACCGCCATAACCAAGCGTGCAATCCACCGCCAGTTCGCCGGGCTTGATCGCGAGCACTTCCAGAATTTCCGCGACCATGATAGGCCGGTGCGTGCCCGCTGGAGTTTTGCCGGACGCGAGCACCTTCGCCACCGTGCCGCCGTAACGTTGAGGATCGTGCTCCTTATACTTCTCCTCGAACCGGCGCGGGTTTCTGCCGGAATAGCGCGGGCGCCGCCGATGCGGTGTCCCGGATTCGCCTGAGAGAGGACGGTCGTCGTTCACAATACCAACAAGGTGAAGCAGATTCAGAATAATGAACAGAATTTAGCATGGCCCGTCGCCGCGGAGTGATTCATCTACCTTGTCCCTTTTTACCTCACGCACGAGGGTAAGTCATGGCTTCAAACTTCCTGAGGATGACAATACTGCTCGCTCTGCTTGGTCTTTGCGGCTGCCAATCCCCTCACGCAGTTACCCATACGTCAGAAACCGCGGCGCCGGCGGGGTCCGGAAAGAAATCTTTTGATCTAACCATACGGAACAATTCTCTGGCCTTGCTCAGCGATTTGCTGAACGACGAAAAACGCGTGGACATGGTGCTCATCATCAAACGTGAAACCCCCGGACTCAAGCGTCTCATCCAGGAAATTTCGGAAACCGCCGCCGACGGAGCAAAGCGACTGCAAACGCTGGCGAAGAACGATCCGGACCTGATCCTGTCGAAGACCGATTTGCCTCCGGGCGAACGAGCCGCGCGGAAAGCGGTCTCAAAGACCAAGGAGTCTCTCCTGTTGCATACCAAAGAAGCGGAGTTTGAATTTCAGTTGTTGCTTACCCAGACGGAAGCCTTGAATTACGGAGCGCACCTCGCGCTGGTCGCGGCGGAGAACGAACCGCGGACTGCCATCGCCCGGGAATTTTCCGACTTGTCCGCGCGCTTACAACGGCTGAACGAGCAAGTCATCGCCAGGCTGAGGAATAAATGAAGGTGTAACGGCCGCATCTAAGTCACAACGCGTTCCCTGCATCCCGCACGACCTCGTGGATGAAGCGCAATTTTTCCTTGGCAGGTGCGGCCAGCACAAACGGGTATAAATCGGGAAGGCCCATGCCGCGATTCAGTGAATTCAGTGCGTATGTCAGAGGAAGCCAGTTTTGGAACATGCGGTCAAAACCCGGGTCGGTATCGGAAAGTTTTCTCGCGTCTGCAACCATGGCCTGGGCCGCAGGTTGCCGGGGAGCCAGCGAAATCCCAAAGCTGGCCGCCATTTCGATCGTGTCCACGATGTGCTGATAGTGCGCCCAGGTTTCGGCCCAGTCTTCCCAGGGATGAGCACTGGCATAGGCGCTGAGATGCCGGACCTGCCAGTCGGCGGGTGGTCCTTGTTCGTAATAGGCTTTTAGAGCGCGGTTGTAGTCGCAGGATTCGTCGCCAAAGAGTTGACGGAATTTCTCCAGTCGCCCGGTTCCTGCAATCAACAACTCCCAGTAGAAATGGCCGAGTTCATGCCGGAAGTGCCCCAATAGCGTCCGATAAGGTTCATGCAGATTGACGCGCTGCTTTTCCCTTTCGGCGTCGTCCGCCTCGGTAATATTCACGCTCAGCAGGCCGTGATGGTGGCCGGTCAAAACCGGCGGACTACCGGGTGTATCGGCCAGAAAACGGAATTGCAACGCGGGACGATTTTCCCCGGGAGCACCGGCCAGCGGCAATTTCAAATGCAGCAGCGTGTAAAGCGCGCGACGTTTGGCCTGTTCCATCCGGAACCACCGCTCGCGATTCCTACCCACCGTCAGATCCGGAATCGTATGGTTCAATCGACATGCCAGGCAGAACGGATTGTCGTCCTCCGCGGGAACCATCCAATTGCAAACCTCATGCTCCCGGCTGTTTCGGCATGAACGATAACCAGAGCGCCGCGCCAATACTGACAGTGCCCGCCAGGAATCCGCGCCAGCCGGACTCAAGGCACTCAGTTCCAGGGCATCCGGCAAAAATCCCAGCGCATGGCCGCATTGAAGACAGCGCACGTTTTCGAAAAAGAGCAACTGGCCGCAATGATCACAATAAAAGGTTTTCAATCTAAAATATCGGGCTGACCTTCCAGCAGAACACGCCCCGGGAATATGGAGTGAAATACTCTAACGGCGACATTGTCGCGAACGCTCGCAGGTCCAGGTTCAACTCCCTGGCACTATGCACTGCAACACTGCAATTGACAGATTGACCGCAGCGACGGAGGCGCAGCGATCTTTGATGCCCCACGGCGGATTCCAATAGGGTTAGGCCCCATAACAATGACTCCCCCGCTCTCCGATCTTTTCTACGATACTACAAACCTTAGTGTGGAACGCACGACAAGGGAAAAACATCGAAAACATCAAAAGGAGAACTATGAAGACTTGCAAGATGGCACTTTGGGCGGCGACGTCAGCTCTGGCGTTATTTCTGACGACGGGTTGTGACCGTACGGTTTCGAGGACAGAGACCGAGAAGGTCAAGAAGGACGGCAGTGTTGAAACGAAAGAAAAAACGGTTACCGAGTCTCCTGACGGCACTATCAAGAAGGAAGAGGAGAAAAAAACCACGCCTCCCCAAAATCCCTAGAGTCGTAACTTTGAGCCCAGCGTCGCCGGCTCAATTCCGCTTGCGAACTAGATTGGTCGCCCCAATTTCTGGATACAGGCGGAGTTGTGCCCACCAACGGCCGGTACGGGGCTATAGTACGTAAAGTCCCGATCCATTCACGGCCGCCGCAAGTTCTGATTGAGCAGTCGGTCCATCAGCCGACGGATAAATTCATCCTTTTGGATGGTCATGCCGATCTCGCAGTCGGGCGGTTGCGATTCGTCAATCACAGTCCAGCCTCCGTCGATCACTTTCACGTGAGCTTTGCGGGTGGTAACCAGATCGGGCCAGAGCACCATGCCCACTGCCACGGCGTCAAACAGCGTTGGGTCAGGCCGAGCGAAGTCTTCCTTTCGCCAGAGCGTGTAGAGATCGCTGATCGCATCGGTGAGCGGTGATTTCCGGTCCCGCAGCCGGGCGCGTTGTTCGGCGTCGAGTTTCACGAAGGTCGTCACATCAAGGCCGGCGTAAACCGGATGCGCATCGCTGGCGACGAAAGCTCTGGCCGCCCCCACATCGGCGCGGACATTCCATTCCGCCGACGGCACCGGTCCGGTGTCGTAGCCCATGTAGAACGAACCGAACATGGAGACGACGCGTTTGGCGAGCTTGAGCGCATCCGGATCCTTCTTGAGCACGTCCTGAATGTTGCATACGGGGCCCACGGTAATCAAAACCACTTCACGCGGATATTTGCGAAGGTTCTCGATAATGAAATCACACGCATCACGATCGCCTGGCTTTACCCGATTGAAGTCCCTGGCCCAGGCGAACTGTTGGGACGGCCCGGCAATACCCTGCTGTTCTCCAACGATCCCGGGCGTGGGGCGACCGACAATAACGGGAATATTTTCGAGGCCGAGTTCGTAAAGCATCCGGCACGCGACCCGCGCCCGACCGGCGGTATCGCCATGATCCATCACCACACCGAGAACTTCCAACTCCGGACTCGACAACACCAATCCGAGCGCAAAGGCGTCATCAATGTCGCCTCCCAGATCGCAATCAAAGATGATCTTTTGTTTGGGTGCACCCCAGGCGGACACAACGATCAGGGAGAACAGGATGATCAGTCCAAAGTGTCGGCGAAACATTTTCATGGCGGTCAATGGATGGTTCCAAAAACTAAACGTTTCGTCGCCGCAACGGAAGCTTTGCGTTGCACGATTCTCGCCTGAAGAGGGTCCCAGCTTGTTTAACCGGAGTTAGAAACCAGGAAATGACCCTTTATTCACGTCGCTATCTTGAACGAGGACAGCGTCAAGATCTGCTTAGGAGGTGTGAGCGGATAATTCTTGAGATTATCACCAAAGGATGGCGCCAACATCACGGGTTTTGCCGGGAGGGACCATTCGTTTCTTCAGAGCTGTTGGATACCGACTTGCGCTGATCTTTTGGATACAGCGCATTTGTGTCAGCAACGATAGTGTAAAGCCCAAACTTGGGAAACGGTTTGCCATTCTAATAATTCCGCCCCGCCAACTCCTCCTCAAAATCCACAATCTCCTTGATCTGCACCAGGAACCAGCGGTCGATCTTCGTCAGCTTGAAAATCTCTTCCACCGTGAAGCCGGCGCGCAGGGCGTGGCGGATAAAGAAAATTCTTTCCGCGTTGGGCACGCTCAATTTCCGTGAAATGACGTCGCGTGGAAGTTTGTCGCGATCACCGTAGACTTCACTGCCGATGCGCCAGGGTTTGCCGTCGCCGCCCAGGCCGCTGCGGCCGATTTCCAGCGAGCGCAGGCATTTCTGCAAACTTTCCTTGAACGTGCGGCCGATCGCCATCGCTTCACCCACGCTCTTCATCTGCGTGGTCAGCGTTGGATCTGCCTGGGAAAATTTCTCGAAGGCGAAGCGCGGGATTTTTGTCACCACGTAGTCAATGGTCGGCTCGAAGCTGGCCGGGGTTTCGCGCGTGATGTCGTTCTTGATTTCATCGAGCAGATAACCCACGGCGAGTTTCGCCGCGATCTTCGCGATCGGGAAACCCGTGGCCTTCGACGCCAGCGCCGAACTGCGGCTCACGCGCGGGTTCATTTCGATGATGACCATGCGGCCGTTGTCCGGATTGACGCCGAACTGGATGTTCGAACCGCCCGTCTCAACGCCCACCGCGCGGATCACCGCGAAGCTCTGGTCGCGCATGATCTGATATTCCTTGTCGGTCAGGGTCTGGATCGGCGCGACGGTGATGCTGTCGCCGGTGTGCACGCCCATCGGGTCAAAGTTCTCAATCGAGCAGATGATGACGCAGTTGTCGGCCTTGTCACGCATCACTTCCATCTCGTATTCCTTCCAGCCGAGCAGCGATTCCTCGATCAGGATTTCCGAAACCGGCGAGAGATCCATGCCGCGCTTGGCGATTTCCTCGAACTCATCCCGATTGTAAGCAATGCCTCCGCCCGTGCCGCCAAGCGTGAACGCCGGACGGATAATCAGCGGGAGACGGCCGATCTTTTCAGCGATGGCCCGGGCCTCGCTCATGTCGTGAGCCACACCGGAAATCGGAACGTCGAGGCCGATGCTCAACATCAGTTCCTTGAAGGCAAGACGGTCTTCGCCCTTGTGAATCGCTTCGGCCCTGGCGCCGATCATTTCGATCCCGTGCTTTTCCAGCGCGCCGTTTTTGTGCAACGCCATCGCCGTATTCAGCGCCGTCTGGCCGCCGAGCGTCGGAAGCAGCACCAGGTTTCCTTTCGCACCGGTCCTGGCCATTTCCTCCTTCTCGCGAACGATGATCTTCTCCACCGCTTCCGGGGTGATGGGCTCGACGTAGGTGCGATCGGCGAATTCCGGATCGGTCATGATCGTGGCCGGATTGGAATTCACGAGGACCACGCGATAGCCTTCCTCGCGAAGCGCCTTGCAGGCCTGGGTGCCGGAATAATCGAACTCGCACGCCTGGCCGATGATGATCGGCCCCGCGCCAATAATAAGAACCGTGTGAATGTCGGTGCGTTTCGGCATAACTAAAACCGCCAGATGAAACACTGCCACGCAACGGATGAAAAGGAAAATTCCGGCAAAATGACCTGACCACTGATCAGCGCCGATCAGCGAAGATTAGCGGTATAAAGAATTTGTCCCGAATGCAGCCCAGTGCGAAGAAGCGCTCGACGGATTCCCGCTTTCTCTCGCCCTCCAATGCCTTTACATTCGCAGCCCATAACCTGAACCGCGCCATGCCGCTGCTCGACATCAGACATCTCAAGCTCGACTTCCTTTCGGAAGGCATGCCGCTCCGGGCCGTGGATGACGTGTCGCTGACGGTCGAGGCCGGCGAAACCGTCTGCCTTGTCGGCGAAAGCGGCAGCGGCAAGAGCGCCACCGCCCTTTCCATCGCGCGTCTCGTGCCGACCCCGCCCGCCCGTTACGACGGCGGCGAAATACTTTTGAACGGCCGCGATGTCTTGAGAATGCCGAAGGACGAACTGCGCGGAATCCGCGGCGGCGTGGTCAGCTATGTTTTTCAAGAACCGGGAGCATCGTTGAACCCTGTCATTCGCGTCGGCAAACAGATCAAAGAAGCCCTCGCCCTGCATCGTCCGGCGCAGGCCACCGATGAGGAAGTTCTGCGGCTGCTCAAGCTCGTCCGCATCCCCGCTCCCGAATCGCGCATCAAGGACTATCCGTTCCAGATGTCGGGCGGGATGCAGCAGCGCGTTATGATTGCGATGGCACTGGCGAGCGAACCGAAATTGCTCATCGCCGACGAACCGACCACCGCCCTCGACGTGACCATCCAGGCCCAGATTCTCGAACTCCTGCGCGACCTCAAGCAACGCCTCGGGATGAGCATCCTGCTGATCACGCACAACCTCGGAATCGTCGGCGACATGGCCGACCGGGTCGCCGTGATGTACGCCGGACAAATCGTTGAAGCAGCTCCCGCGCGTGAATTGTTGCAGCGACCGCTGCATCCCTACACCAAAGCGCTCATCACTTCCGTCCCTGAACTGTCCGCCGATACCGAAAGGCTCTCCACGATTCCCGGAAATGTCCCGCGCATCGGCGATTTCCCGCCCGGCTGCCGCTTTTATCCGCGTTGCCCGACTGCCCGCCCGGAATGCGCCAACACAATGCCGGAATTGACCGAAGTCGAACCACGCCACTGGGTGCGCTGTCTTTACGCGAAACAACCGTGAGCCTGCTCCAGGTCCAAAACCTAAAAGTGCATTTCCCCGTCAAACACGGCGTCTTCAGCGTCGTGCGCGAGCACGTCAAAGCTGTGGACGATGTCAGCTTCAGCATTGAACCAGGCGAAACGCTCGGGCTGGTCGGAGAAAGCGGCTGCGGCAAGACCACGCTGGGACGCGCGATCGTCCGTTTGATTGAGCCGACGGGCGGAAAGGTTTTGTTTGAAGGCGAGGACCTCGCGCACATGAGTCCATTGGAACTGCGCGGACGGCGACGGAAACTCCAGATTGTTTTCCAGGACCCGTTCGGTTCACTGAATCCGCGCATGACCGTGGAAGACGTCATCGGCGAAGCCCTGGATATCCACGACCTTGCCGAAAGCGAAGCGGCACGACGGAAACGCATCGCGGAACTTCTCAAGGCGGTCGGGCTGGATCCGGCCTACGCGCAGCGTTATCCGCACGAGTTCAGCGGCGGACAACGACAACGCATTGGCATCGCGCGGGCGCTGGCCGTGGAGCCGAAGCTGATTGTCTGCGATGAACCGGTGAGCGCGCTGGATGTTTCCGTGCAGGCGCAGATCATCAACCTGCTGCAGGACCTGCAGCAGGAACGCGGGATTGCCTATCTCTTCATCGCACACGATCTCGCCGTGGTGGAACACATCAGCCGGCGCGTGATGGTGATGTATCTCGGCAAAATTGTGGAACTGGCCGATGCGAGGAGCATCATCCGTTCGCCCAAACATCCCTACACCCGGGCGCTTATTTCAGCCGTGCCGGTGATTGATCCCGCCTCAAAAAAAGGGCGCATCATTCTGCCGGGCGATGTGCCGTCGCCGATTCATCCGCCGTCGGGTTGCCCTTTTCATCCCCGCTGTCCGATCGCCGTGGCGGAGTGCCGGACGATGGTTCAAACCTTAAACGACGTCGGGTCCGGCCATGGCGTGGCCTGTCATCTGGCAAAATAAGGCCGGCGAAGCCCCGAGTTTCGGAATGCCGTGGCAGCCCACCGTAGTGCAGGCAGGAATGTCCGCGCTACAGTAAGCTGCCGCCACGATCCGAACGCACGGCTGAAATTGCCGCTTAAAGAAATCCGTAACCGGAAAGATTTCTCCGCGTCTCATTTCTAAACGGTTGCGTTCACGGATGGAACGCGTGGGTCAGGGTGTGCGGGGGGTGGGTGTAAAGTCGTGTTCGGCTTTGACATCTCCGGCCTCGACCAGCAGACGATATTGAACGCCGGGTTGCAGCGGTTCGGCAACCAGGCCTTTTACGCTGGGCTGCATTCCCTTGATGTTCGCGCCGTAGACGAAATCCTTGACCGGGATGGAACGGGTCTGCGAGACGAGCTCCCAGACGGGCAGCGCATATTTGTTGGTCTGAATATCGCTTAGTGGAACGACCTTGACGGACGTGAGTTTCAGTGGACGGTTGAGCAGGAAGACGACGGAGTTGGCGGGATCTTTCGCTCCGCGGCGCATGGCGGCCGCGCGCGGTTGCAGCGAACGGCTCCCGATGCGGACGGGCTCGGACTGGAATCTGCCGCGGTTCACATAAAGACTGAAACCGGCGAGCAACACGACCGCGGCGACGAGAAAGATGTTTTTCTTTGTCATGATGAATGAACTGACGTCCCTTACGTCAGATTGTTCCGACCGGAGAAAAGTTACATCGAATTCAACAGATGCAAAGCACATGACGCGGAGAGAAAAGAATAGTTTACGAAAACGATATCCGGCGAATCGCGCGGCTCGCCGCCAGGCATTCACGCTCATCGAATTGCTGGTGGTCATTGCCATTATCGCCATTCTTGCCAGCATGCTCCTGCCGGCACTGGGCCGGGCCAAGGAATCAGCCTATCGCATCAAATGCATCAACAGCCTGAAACAGCTCGGGATGTCCCTGCGGCTCTATGGAGAGGACCAGACGGGTTACCTGCCGCCCCGGACAAATGCCTATCGCTGGCCGACTCTTTTGCAGGACGGTTACAAAAGCCCTGCAATGCTGCTCTGCCCGACCGACAGCCTGCGCAAGGAACCCGCGTCCGGCAACGGTTCTCCCGCCACCGACCAGGTGCCGCGCAGTTATTTCATTAATGGCTGGAACGATTATTTCGCCGCAACTCTGAACTCCGCGGACTTCAACACCTACATGGCCGGCACCTATGTGCGCGCGTCGATCAAGGACAGTGCGATCCCGAAACCTTCCGAGACGATCGTCTTTGGAGAGAAACAGAACCAGGCGGCGGACTATTTCATGGACATGCTCGAAGGCACCGGCGGCAACGATGCCGATCGCTCCGAGCACGGCCGCCATTCCGGATCGAGCCCTCTTTCAAAAGGCGGGGGATCCGACTTCGCCTTTGCCGACGGCAGCGCCCGTTTTCTCCGGTACGGCTCCGCTGTGTGGCCGCTGAACATGTGGGCGGTCAGCGATACCGATCGGACGAAATACGCTTTTCAGGTGCCGTGATTCCTCCACCGCGTGGCGGTTGTTGAAGGCAGCCAGGGTTTTCAAGCCCGGACTCGTGCGCGATGTGGATCGTCGTCTTCAGTCTGGCATTAGTTTTGCGGAATCCGCACCCCGGCAGTATTCCTACTTTCCTACTTTCCTTTTGCAGTTCCCTGAATACAGTTTCCCGAAACGATGAACGACATAGATATTGAGAAATTGCAGGGGATCGCGAACCAGTTGCGAATTCATTCGATAGCAGCGACGACGGCGGCGGGCAGTGGACATCCGACTTCGTGTTGTTCCGCGGCGGACGTCGTGGCGGCGCTGTTCTTCGGGCACATGCGCTATAATCCGAAGGATCCGCACTATTATAATAACGACCGTTTCATTCTTTCCAAAGGCCACGCCGCGCCGCTCCTGTATGCGGCCTGGGCGGAAACCGGGCTGTTTCCCGCCAGCGAACTGCTGAAGCTCCGCCGCATCGACAACGATCTGGAAGGCCACCCCACCCCGCGGCTGCCGTTCGTCGATGTCGCGACGGGATCCCTGGGCCAGGGTCTGGGTGTCGGCGTCGGCATGGCCCTGTGCGGCCGGCTCGACAAACTGGACTACCGGACCTACGTGCTGCTCGGAGACGGTGAAATCGCGGAAGGCGCCGTGTGGGAAGCCGCATCGCTCGCCGGAATTTACAAGCTGAACAATCTGATCGCGATCGTGGACGTGAACCGGCTTGGCCAGAGCCAGGCGACGGCGTTCGGCCATGACGTGAGCGTTTATCAAAAGCGTTTCGCTGCATTCGGCTGGCGCACCGAGGTGATTGACGGACATGACATGGACGAAATAGTCGAAGTTCTCGCCGCCGCCGGACTGGGCGAACAGCCGCTGGTCATCCTCGCCAAAACATTGAAAGGCGCCGGAGTGTCGTTCACCCAGGACAAGGATGGTTGGCATGGCAAACCGATGAACAAAGAGGAAGAAGCGAAAGCGATCGCTGAACTCCAGCCGAAGACGCAATCCGGCATCGGCGTTTCCATCCCCGCCCCCAGCCAGCTCCCCGCGCCCAACAACACCGCGCCCTCAAGCTATCCGCCGGTCAATTACAAGCTCGGCGATTCCGTCGCAACCCGCGAAGCCTACGGCACAGCGCTCGTCCGCATCGGCGAAGCCGACCCGCGCATCGTAGCCATGGACGGCGACACCAAGAACTCCACATTCGCGGAAAAGTTCTTCAAAAAATTCCCCGATCGTTCCACTGAATGTTTCATCGCGGAACAGAACCTCGTCGGCGTCGCCACCGGTTTCGGCGCGCGCGGCAAGGTTCCCTTCGCCTCGACATTCGCGACTTTCTTCACCCGCGCGTACGACCAGATTCGCGTGGCGGGAATTTCACAGGCCAACCTGAAGCTCGTCGGCTCGCACGTCGGCGTAAGCATCGGCGAGGACGGCCCGTCGCAAATGGCGTTGGAAGATCTCGCCATGATGCGCGCGGTGGCCGGAAGCATCGTGCTGTATCCGAGCGACGCCGTTTGCGCGGAGAAACTGCTCGAAGTGATGGCGCAGAAGCGCGGCATTTTCTTTTTGCGCACTTCCCGTCCGAAAACGCCGGTCATCTACAACAACGACGAAGCCTTCCCGATCGGCGGCGCCAAGGTGCTGCGCCAGGCCGCCGGCGACAAGGTCACCGTGGTGGCCGCGGGCGTTACTCTGTTCGAAGCTCTGAAAGCTGCCGATGCGCTGAAGAAGGAAGGCATTGGCATCACCGTTGTCGACGCTTACAGCATCAAGCCGCTGGGCAAGGATGTCATCAAAGCCGCCGCGCAAAAGACGAACAACGTCGTGATAACGGTGGAAGACCATTACCTCGAAGGCGGGCTGGGCGACGCGGTTGCCGGGGAATTGAGCCTCGACGGCATCAAGGTCCACAAACTGGGAATCTCCGAACTGCCGCGCTCCGGCAAAGCCGACGAGTTGCTGGCAAAATACGGCATTGACGCCGCAGCCATCGCAAAGAAGGTTAAAGCGCTGGGTTGACCCGCGCGGTCGGCATTCCGTTAGCTGTTTTTAGCCCGCCGCACCGGGATTTCCCGGCGGCGGGCTGAAATTTTTTATGCGATACGGAAAACGGTGCTTTGCCTTGCTCCTCGTGCTTGCGTTTGCGGCGCCGTGGCTGACGGCACGGGCCGCCCTGACGTGCTCGATTTGCGGAGGCCTTTTCACCGAGATGGTCTACACCGGCACGGACAGAACCACGGGTGAGGTTAAGGAGATGTGTTACACCTGTGCAACCTGGCCCATCATCTGTTCCATCTGCGGATTGCCTGCCCGGAAGGACCCCCTCGAACTGGACGACGGACGCGTGCTTTGCGGGCGCGACGCGAGGAACGCCGTGCTCACCGAAGAAGAAGGCGTGCGGATCTGCAGCGAAATGCGGGACGCCCTGGACCGGTTGTTCAGCCGGTTCATATCCTTTCCCGACGGCACCAACGTGGACGTCGGGATTGTCGATCGCGTCAACCTGATGGAACTGTTCCAGACTCCCGGAAACGATATTCAATGCCCCAACGTTCTTGGCTACACCCAGTTCCTGACGAATGAGAATAACGAATTCCGATACAGCATCAGCCTGATGAGCGCGTTGCCGAAATCGCAATTCAAGGCGGTCTGCGCGCACGAATATGCGCATTGCTGGATCCATGAAAACCTGTCACCGGAACGCATGCGATCCCTGAGCCGCAACGCCCACGAAGGTTTCTGCGAACTGGTGGCCTACATGCTGATGACTTCCCAAAACGAGGAGCATGAAAAAAAAGCGATTCTTCAGAATCCCTACAGCCGCGGCCAGATCAACCTTTTCATCGAGGCCGAAAAACGCTTCGGGTTCAATGACATTGTCGATTGGATGAAGTCCGGCACGGACGCCGCGCTCGACAAAAATGATCTGAGGAGGGTCCGCGACGTGGAAGTCACTGCCACCGGCCGGCCGCCATCCACTCCTGCCGTTTTACTGAGTTACGCGGCGGTCGCTCCCTCATCCGACACACTGGTGCTTCGGAGCATTTCGTGGATCCAGAACCATCCGCTGGCCACGATCAATGACCGGTCTTTTTCGATTGGAGAAAGCGGCAAGGTTCGTCTGGGAGCCAGCAATGTGGTGATTCGCTGCCTGGCGATCGCAACCAATTCCGCGCGGATCCAGATCGTCGGCGCGCGGGAAGAACAGGTGCTGAAACTTCGCGAGAAAACATCGAACAACGAACATCGAACAACGAACATCCAATAATTCCAGTCGATGTCCGGTGTCCGGTGTTCCCGCTAATACGGGTTTTAATCCCGATTGCCAGCAGGCCGGAATTGCGCGAAGCTTTTGCGGCGAGTCGTATGCCGGAGACGCCAAAATATCTTAAAGGCCAGTTGCTGTTGGATAGCGGTCAGTTAGCCGGTTCTTTTTTTCAAAGGACGGTCGTGCTCATCTGCGAACACAACGGCGAAGGCGCTTTCGGCCTTGTGCTCAACCGGTCCCTCGGCAGCAAGGTCGGCGAGATGCTCGTGGCGGATCTGCCGGACGTGCTCAAGGAATGCCCCCTCTTCGTCGGCGGCCCGGTGCAGCCGACCGCGCTCAGCTTCCTTCACTCAGACGCCTTTCTTCCCGAGGCCAACGTGATTCCGAATCTCAGCCTGGGCCATTCGCTGGATGCGCTTATGGAGATCGGCGAATCGTTTTCTCCGACGCGAAAAGTCCGGATGTTCGCCGGTTATGCGGGCTGGAGTCCCGGCCAGCTGGAAGCAGAGATGAAAAGCGACGCCTGGCTGACGCACCCGGCTTCTTTGGAACTCGTTTTCGACGCCGACTACGAGCGGCTCTGGCAGACGATCCTCCAGCAAAAGGGCGGAAAGTACAAACTGCTTTCGCAGATGCCGGAAGATCTGTCGAACAACTAGCCCGGCGTATCCCCGGGTGAATGCGATGCCCCCCGGTTCAATCGACTGTAACGACGCGTCATCTGTCCGAGCCGGGTTCCCGCAAGCCTCCGAAAACTGATTGGAACAAAGACATCGCCGTCAGGCTTGTGGACATGTTCGTATCTGGACAACGGGGCCGGACCGAACGGGATACGCGGGCTTTCCCGGGGCATCCCGTCTTTTAACGTGTTCGTAGTTCCAAGGGGTTTCGCACAAATGCAGTCCGGTCAGGAGGCACGTTTTCTGCGAGTTGGCCGCCCAGACGTATGGCTCCTTTTGACTCGTTCTCCGCAGGCGAAATTGAAGTAAAACTCGATGGACTCACCGTGGACGTCCCCCCGGAACGACGCTCCTTTACCGGAATCCGTTCTTACCTGGAATCGCTCGCCCTGCAACAACAACGAATCCTCTGCGCGCTCAATGTCGACGGCGAACCGGTCAACCTCACGCAGCCCCGGAAAATTTCCAAAGCCTTCGCGCATGTCGAAGGCGAAACGATGAGCCTCAACGAAGTGCCCGCCCAGCTCGTCAAGGCCGCGATGCAGCAGGCCGTCAATGTCCGCTCCCGGGTTCAGACCACGGTGGAACTCGTGCTCATCAACACCATTCGCCCGGCCCGGGAACTCTGGTGGAACCTTTCCACTTCTTTGAAGGAGCCGCTCCTGACCTTGAGCCTCGTTCCGGAAAGCGCCTGCGGCGCGCAGAATGGAAAGGATTCGCTTGCGCAATTGCGCAAGTGGCAGCTCCAGCAACTCGGCCGCATCATGCAGGAAGTCGACGAAGCCTGCCGCACCGACGATGTCTCGCAGCTCTCGGACGTTCTGGAAAAGCGCGCCATTCCGTGGCTTGATTCCCTGATCGAATCGCTCGGTCTTTGGCAGGAAACCCTGGCGCTGGGTCCGGGATCCGACTACCGGCCGGGCTGAGCCCCCAGATTTCTTCAATTCGGCTTTCGCACCGCGAAATAAGCCGAGAGCCGCCCCCAGATCAATCCGACGGCCAGCCCCACAACGTGCGCGGCGTTGGCTATGTTCGGGATGAGCGGCGTAAAACAGGCCACGAGCCACACAAGCATCATCGTTACGTTCTGGGAATCCAGAAACAATCCCGAAGCCCGATCGTACTTGCCGCGCATCCAAATGTAACCCGCCAACGCGTAGACAACCCCGGACATCCCGCCAAAGGAAGGACCCGTGACGCAGTATTGGGCGATAGCGGAAAAAACCTGTGAAACCAGCACCAGCTGTAAAAGTTTTCCGGCTCCCTGGCGCGCTTCGATCATGCAACCGAGTTGGAAGAGCGCCAGCATGTTGAAAATGATGTGAGCCATGCTGCCGTGAATGAACATCGTTGTGAAGAGACGCCAGATCTCTCCGTTTCGCACCTCAGGCAGAAAATAGCCGATGCCGGTTTGGGGATCGCTAATGAGCCACGGACGGAGAAACTCCGTGTCCTCCCCAAATCTCGAATACATCGCAACCATTACGCAGATGCAAATCAAAATGTAGGTCAGCAAACCCGCACCGTAGGCGCCGGTCTTCGGAAACATGCTCCGGCCAGTGCGAACACGGCGGCGATAGTCCGCCAACTCTTCGGCTTCCTGCACCCTCGCGCGCGCGGCCTCGTCCTTCGCTTTGAGAAACTCCGCCGCATCCGGATTTGTGGAAAACCGCGCGAGGAATTCGGCCGCTTCGGAAACAAGATCTTCATCGCGGACCCAGACCGACCACGAATTGTCCGTGTCATGCTCCACTTCGTTCGCGACGCCGCGGGCAGTGAGGAAATCGCCAAACACCTGCGCCTGTTCTTTTCCGGAAATGCAGCCGATTTGTCTCATGATGCGGCGGAGCGGACCCGTGCCGCTTTCTTCCCGCGGCGCCTGCCGTAATTGACCGTCTCGCCGGCGCCATGCCCGGGTGATTTGGCGGCGCCATCCTTTTGCCCGCCGTCCAGCGAGCGTTTCAGTTCACGCACCTGATCCCGCAGCAACGCCGCTTTTTCAAATTCCAGGTTGTTGGCTGCGGACAACATTTCACCTTCCAGCTCCCGAATGGTTTCGCTGATGTCAAAATCACCGCCGGACTCGTTCAGCACATGGCTGGCTTCCTTCTGGGCCTGCCGCCACGACGAAAGACTTTCCTCCACCGCGCGGGTGACGCTCCGAGGGGTGATATTGTTTTCCTGGTTGTAAGCCATCTGCTTCTTGCGCCGATAATCCGAAACCGCCAGAAACTTCTGAATGCTTTGCGTCATGACGTCGGCATAAAGAATCACCTCGCCATTCAGATGCCGCGCCGCGCGTCCGGCCGTCTGAATCAAACTCGTCGCGCTGCGCAAATAACCTTCCTTGTCAGCGTCCAGAATCGCCACCAGCGAAACCTCCGGCAGATCCAGGCCTTCGCGCAGCAGATTGATTCCGACCAGCACATCAAACTCCCCTTTGCGCAATGAGCGCAGGATCTCCACGCGTTCAATCGCGTCGATCTCGCTATGCAGATATTGAACCCGGATTCCGATGTCCCGCAGGTAATCCGTGAGTTCCTCCGCGGTCCGCTTCGTGAGTGTCGTCACCAGCGCGCGTTCTTTCCCGTCGGCGCGTTTGCGGCACTCGTTGATCAAATCATCGATCTGGCCGGCCAGCGGTTTCACCGTGATCTTTGGATCCACCAGGCCGGTGGGACGCACGATCTGCTCGACCACGCGTTTCCCTGACCACTCCAGTTCCCTCGGCCCCGGCGTGGCGCTGACATAGATGGTCTGGTTCTGCATGGACTGAAATTCCTCGAAGTTCAACGGCCGGTTATCCAGCGCGCTGGGCAGGCGGAAGCCGTGTTCCACCAGGACGGTTTTGCGCGAGCGATCGCCTTCATACATGCCGCCGACCTGCGGAACGGTTGCATGCGATTCATCCACGACGAGCAGGTAGTCCTTCGGAAAAAAGTCGAACAACGTGTAGGGCCGCGACCCGGCGGCGCGGCCGGACAGATGCCGCGAATAATTCTCGATCCCGGAACAGAACCCCATTTCCTCCATCATCTCCAGGTCGTATTCCGTCCGCATCTTGATCCGCTGAGCCTCCAGCAGTTTGCCCTGTTTTTCAAACAACGCGATGCGTTCCCCCAGTTCCTCGCGGATCGCCAGCAGCGCCGGGCGCAATTTTTCCGCCGGAGCAACGAACTGTTTCGCCGGATAAATCATCTCGACCTGCAAGGCCTCGATTTTTTCCCCGGTCAGCGGCTCAAAGCGCGTGATGCGCTCGATTTCATCGCCGAAGAATTCAATCCGCAGAGCGTCCTCGCGTCCGGCCGGGCAAAGCTCCACGCAATCGCCGCGCACGCGGAACTGGCCACGCTGAAATTCAATATCGTTTCGCGTATACTGCAGCCCGACGAGCCTCTGGAGAAAATGATCCCGCGCGAATTCCTGTCCGACGCGGATCGCGATCACCATCGCCTCGTAATCCTCCTTGCTCCCGATGCCGTAAATGCAGGACACGCTCGCCACCACCACGACGTCGCGACGCGAAAAGAGCGAACTCATGGTCGAAAGCCGCAGCCGCTCAATTTCCTCGTTCACACTCGAGTCCTTCTCGATGAAGGTATCGGTGCGCGGAATGTAGGCCTCGGGCTGGTAGTAATCGAAGTAGCTGACAAAGTATTCGACCGCGTTGTTCGGGAAAAAGCCTTTGAACTCGGCGTAGAGCTGGGCAGCGAGCGTCTTGTTGTGCGAGATGACCAGCGTGGGCCGGTTGATGTTTTTGATGACGTTCGCGATCGTGAAGGTCTTTCCTGAACCGGTCACGCCGAGGAGTGTTTGATGTTTCGCGCCGGAACCCAGCCCATCGGTGAGCTTCGCAATCGCTTGCGGCTGATCACCGGCGGGTTGATAGGGCGAAACAAGGTCGAACATTCACAGCAAGCTACCGGTGAGTTCACCCGCAGTCAACGTAGGGCGCCCGGGGTGCCGCCCGGCTTGAGGAGCGCGGCTGTGTCGAAGACCCGCCGCGGCAACGTGGAAACACGACGTGGTTTCAGAATTCCAGGCAGCCTGTCATGCCAGGTTGCAGCGACTGGCTTTCAGCGCAGTCGCGCTCCGGTAAAACGGCCCCCACGTCCACATCAATTGCTGGTCGCGTCGACGCGCAGATATTTCTCCGGGATATCGTCCGTGATCGGCAGCGGAATCCGCACGGGAGCATTGCTGCCCATGATCGGCGGACCGTATGGTTCCCAGTTGAAGAGATTGGTCGAAGTGTAGGCCTGGTAAGTTACCCCCGCGAGACCCAGCCAGCTTGCAATCACGTTTGTCTCCTCAAGCGTGCTGGCGATGTCCGCTGCTATGGTTGTCGCCATGATGTAATCCTCACCCGCGACCGAAGCCGCGATGCTGGAATAGCTGCGCGAGGCCGGCGCGAACAGGTAGCCGTTGAAGACCGGCGTCAGCGTGAAGCTCGAGCCGGGAACGAAGCCGAGCGCATAATTGCCGTTTGCATCCGTCGTGACGGGCGACGTCGCGTCGCTCGGCTGGATCAACACACCCGGAACCGGCTGACCGTCCTTTCCGGTGACGGTCCCTTGAATGACCGGCAGCGAAATAGTGAACGCGCCGGTGTAAACCTGCGACATGGGCCGACCGTAAAGGTCGTTGATGAGCGGACCCACGTTGAAAGCATAATTACCGACCGCAGTTTGCAGCGGGAAAAGAACGCGCAGAGTGTACGGACTCAGTGGCGAAACATTGGGAGGCAACGGACCGTTTGGCGTCATTACAGTCGCGTCAGAGCTCGAAGCCGAGTAGAGGTTGAACACGGAGTTGAACGTAACGTCAACGCTGCTCACGGCATTGCTCACGATTCCAACCGGCGTTTGCGAAATGACCCGCAGCGCCGGGAGTCCGGCCGAGAAGAAGACCGAGCCGTCGTCGCCCCAGTATTCGCCTTCACCGCCGTAAGCCGTCATCAAGCCTGTGAAATTGTTCGTGTGCCCCGGATTGGTCAGGTAATAAACGGCGATCCGCCCGCCGCCGCCGCCGCCGCCGCCGAACAGTTCACCCGCGCCACCGTCTGCGGTAATGAAGCCGCCGCCACGCACAGTCCGGGCCGCCGCCCAGATGCTGCCGCCGGAACCGCCGCCGGAGCCATCCTGCAACGCCGCGGAACCGTTCGCGCTGAGCGAACCGTCAATAGTCATTACCCCGCCGACGTTCAATCGGATCGCGCCACCACCCTGCGATCCGCCGGCGTAAGCCGGGCCTGAACCAAAACCGCCGCCACTGCCGCGTTCCACCGGCTCAGTCACCGAGCCGTAAGGGAATCCGCCGAACGTCGTCCACGAAGCTCCACCCATGCCGCCGTAACCGCCGCCGCTGCCGTAACCGCCCGAGGCCTGGCCGGCGCCGGGTCCGGTGGCTTGCGCGAAGCCTTGTCCATCCACGCTGATAGCGCCGCCCTCACGGATGACGAGATCGTTGAGCGTGTATAGTTCGAGGTTTGTGCGTGAAGGATCGATGGTGACAAGCCCGCCGGCGTTGACGAACAGATTGCTGATGCTCAACAACGACGCAGCTGGATAAGTAACCGCGCCATTGGCCACTGTGAGATCAAACAAACCGATGTCCGTCAGCGGCGTGTCGCCGCCAGAAAGTCCGCCATTGTCCAGGAGCAGTTGTCCAACGGCTTGAAGGCCGGCGCGGGTATAAATTGTGCCAGCACCGCCAGCGCCGAAACCGCCGTTCGCGCCTCTCGCTATCACGACTCCCGCGAAATTATTGCTCGCGTATGAAATCGCAATCCGGCCGCCGGCGCCGCCGCCGCCAAGTCCGTTTCCATCACCACCGCTGGCTGAGATTGTTCCGGTTCCGAAAAGACCTCCTGTGGTGAGGGCAAAGCTTCCGCCGGAACCGCCGCCGCTGTTCGGATTTGGCGAGGAAATCCCATCCATCGAAATTCTGCCATTCACAAACAACGATCCACTCACGGTCAACCTCAGCGCGCCGCCGCCACTTCCGCCGAATCCCTGGTTGATGCCATTGCCACCACGACTGCCCGCAGTGAACGGAACGGTGGTCGAACCATACGTCGTCCCGCCAAAAGCGCCCCAGGCGCTCATCGCACCGAAACCGGCATGTCCGCCGCCGCCGCCCGTTCCGGACAACGTTCCACCTGCGCCGGTTGTGCTGCCGGACGCGCCGTCGCCAGTAATGACTCCGCCGGCTTCAACCGTTGCATTGCCGAACACAGTCAGAGATACCAGCGGTGTCAGATTCGAAACCATCAGCCATGAGTTGGAGGAAACCACCAGGTTTTGAATGGAGCTCCCGTTCGCGGGAACAGCCACGCCGCCTCTTCTAACCAACAGATCCCCGCTGATACCCGAAACCGGAGTCGTCATTCCCGCAGGACCGCCGTTGTCCACGATCAATTGCGGAGTGCGGTTGCCGCCCTTGGTCGGCGAAAGGTAAATCGTGCCAGCGCCACCCCAACCGTTTCCGCCGGCGCCGAATGCGGACAGAATTCCCGTGAACGCATTTGTGCCAAACGAAATCGCGATGCGTCCGCCGCCGCCGCCACCGCCCGAAGCGTTGCCTGGTCCACCATTCGCGCTGATTCTTCCCGCGCCGGAGAGCGTTCCTCCAACGGTTAACCAGACGCTGCCGCCGGAACCGCCACCGCTGTTAATGCCAAATCCCGGGTTTCCATTCATGCTCACGATTCCGTCCACCTGCAGGTTGGCCGTTGCGTTAATACGCAGAGCTGCGCCACCCGCGCCGCCCAGGGCATTCGTCCCTGTGCCCGCCCCGGCACCGCCGCCGCTGCCGGCCAGCGTCGGCCCCGTTATGGCGCCGTAGGAAATGCCGCCGAGTGCACCACCGAAACTGTTGGCCCCCACACCGCCGTGACCCGCGCCACCTCCGGAACCTCCCGTTGACAAAGAGGTGGTTCGGCCGAATCCCTGTCCGCCTCCAGGCGATGAACCGTTTCCGTCGCCGATAATTCCTCCGCCGGCTTCAACCGTTGCGTTGCTGACGCTGAGAGTGGCGACATTGGTTAACACGACCCATGAATTGGAAGTGATGAGAAGATTTCGAATAACGACCTGTATGGGGAAGGGCGTATCTATTGCAGAGAGCGAAAGCACGGCTCCACGTTTCAGGGTTACATCCGTGAATGCCGGGCTGGTACTTGCCACAGAGGACGGCGCGCCGACCGGTCCGCCATTATCCAGGGTCAATTGACCGACCGTCTGATTTTGCTGGCGCAAAAGGATTGTCCCCGCACCGCCATTACCGAAGCCACTGCCGCCGAATGCCGAAATCGCTCCGGTATAAGTGTTGGTCACATAAAGGACCGAAATGCGCCCGCCGCCGCCGCCGCCACCGTTGCCTGTGCCCGCACCGCCGTTGGCCTGGATGCGGCCGGACCCGGAGAACCGTGTGACATTGAACGAAAGTCCGCCACCCGATCCGCCGCCGCTGTTCGCGTTGGTGCCCGGTAACCCATTCGCGGTAAGGAGTCCGTCCACGTTCAGAGTTCCGGTAATCGTCATGACAATCAAACCGCCACCGCTGCCGCCACCGAAACCTGTGCCGACGTTCGGACCAGCGCCGCTGCTGCCGGCCTGAGTCGGCTGGACCGTATCATAAGCCGAACCGCCCGCGATACCCGCGCTGCTGCCCCCCATCCCGCCATGGCCGCCGCCACTGCCGCCGGCGAGAGATGTTCGCCCGGTTCCAGGACCCTGGCCGCTGACTGTTCCGTCCGTACTCATGACACCACCCGCGGCAATCGTCACATTGCTGCTTATGGTCTGCGCAGACAGATTCGTTACAAAAAGAAAGGAGTTGGAATTGATCAAGATGCTGCGCAAATTTGAAAACTGGCCGGACAACGATGAAACGCCTCCGTTTCTCACCGTCAAATCACCACCACTGGGCATCGAAGTAATAGGGGTGAGCGCACCGATTGCGCCGCCATTGTCAACGATCACCGAGGTGGAGATCTGCTGCGGGGAGGACTGGATGAAAATTGTGCCAGCGCCACCCCGATTGTACCCAGTGCCGCCGAACGCGGTTATTGCTCCGGAAAAAATGTTGGAGAAGACAACAATCGTAATGCGCCCGCCGCCCCCTCCGCCAGACCCGGGGTCACTTCCAGCTCCTCCATTCACAGAGATTCTCCCCAAACCGAAAAGACTGAGGGCGGAAAGCCGAACGCTCCCGCCAGAACCACCGCCCGCCCCCAGACCAAGACCCGAGGTGCCGTTCGCACTGATAACGCCATCCACTTGCAAATTCCGGCTCACGGTCAGACGGATCAGACCGCCACCACTGCCGCCGGGCGCCTGCCCCGTCGTGCCGCCACCATTGCCGCCGCCGCTGCCGGCGATGGCCGCGTCCTGAATCAAATCATAGACGTTTCCGCCGGTGAGTCCATTCGTGCTGCTGCCTCCAATGCCGCCGTGACTTGCCCCGCTGCCTGCGGCACCGATCTGACCGCTGGCCGATTTTCCAGCACCCGGACCGTTGGCACTGCCAAAGCCGCCGCCATCCGCAATGATTCCTCCACCATTTTGAATCACCGCATCGAGGGTAACGGTTATCGAGGAATTCCGGTTTGAGATCACCAGCCACGCATTGGAGTTGATCAACAGATTACGCATCGCAGGCGCCGAGTCATCGCTGGTCATCATTGCGCCGCCGCTCAATATGATGTCGGAACCGACGGGCGAAATCGGAGTCACGGCCCCGGTCGCGCCGCCGTTGTCGGCGGTAATCACAGCGATGGACTGGCTGTTCGCCTTTGTATAAATCGTCCCCGCAGCTCCCACATTGGCGTTGCTTCCGCCCCGCGCGGAAACGGTTCCGAGAAAACTATTGGTCGCGAAATAAAGCGCGATCCGGCCACCGCTGCCCGAACCGCCAACACCATTGCCACGGCCGCCATTGGCCGAAAGCACGCCCGTCCCCGAGAAAGAGCCCAGCGTGAGCCAGATGCCGCCGCCCGCGCCGCCGCCGCTGTGCAGGGATGCTCCATCCCGTCCGTCTGCCGAGAGTTTTCCGTTGAGTTGCAATGTACCGTTGATTGTCAGACGAATTGCGTAACCGCCTGCGCCGCCTTGCGCCCCGCTGATATCGATCGGCGCGCCATTTCCACCTTTGTTCGAAGGCTGGGCGAAGCTGTCGAAAGGAATCCCTCCGGCAGCGCCGCCGAGACTCGCGCCGCCATAGCCCCCGTGCGCACCGCCGCCTCCCGTGAGGCCATACTGAGCTGAAGAGAAAGTAGAACCATTGCCCAGGCCGGTGCTCGGTCCCTTGTCACCGTCGCCTTTAATCCAGCCGCCGGCTTCAACGATCGCGTTGCTCGTAACCGTAATCAGGGCCGCGGCTGCAGTTGAATTAGTCACCACCACGAGGGAGTTGGAACCGACGAGAAAATTCACGGCTGTGAAGCTGCCAAAAGAAGGCCAGGCCACCGCAGCACGTCCAATGATGGAAAAGTCTCCGAGAGGCGCTGGAACATTCCCCAACCCCGTAAACGCTCCTGCTTTGCCGCCGTTGTCAATGATTACCGCTTCCGTGATGCCGGAGCGCCTTTTAGCGATCGTGCCGGCACCGCCTGTCGATCCGCCGACTCCGCCATAAGCCGAGATCGGGCCGGAAAATTGATTCGAGATGTAACTGACCAAAATTCTCCCGCCGCCACCACCGCCTCCCAGGCCGTTACCAGGGCCGCCGCTGGCGGAAATCGAACCCGTGCCCGTCAATAAACTGTTCACGGTCAACTGCACACTTCCGCCTGAACCGCCGCCGCTGTTCACACCGCCGCCGGAATTTCCGTTGGCGGAAATTCGGCCGTCGAGTGCAAGCGTGCCTGTAACCAACAACTGAATCAGGCCGCCACCCGATCCGCCGAGATTCGCTGGATTGACACCGGCGCCCGATCCGCCTCCGCTGCCGCGATCCACAGGATTCAACAACGAACCGTAAGAATTTCCCCCAAGCGGTCCGCCCATGCCGCCGTAACCGCCTCCGCTTCCAACCGGTCCAATCCCGGGAACGTTGCTTATCAAACCGAAGCCCGTTCCCTGGCCGCCCGGAAATCCTCTACCGTCGGCCAAAATCCCGCCTCCAGCACTGATCGTCGCTGAGCCAAGAACACTGACATTAAAGATAAATGGGGACGGAAGGCTCGACATCCATGAGTTCGATTCGATCGAAAGGCTGCTCAGCAATTGAATTCCGGAACCGGCCGATGAAGCAGGACTCACATTGGCCCCGCCCCGAACAGTCAGAGCGACCGGTTCCGGCACGTTCAGCAAGGAGTTCGTTCCCGCACGTCCGCCATTGTCCACCAGCACCTGTCCGACTGTGTCGTTTGTGTTCCTTGTGTAAATCGTTCCCGCGCCCCCAATCACGAATCCAAGACCACCTCGCGCCAGCATGTTCCCTGAAAATAAATTGGTGCCGCAATAAACCGCAATGCGTCCGCCGCCGCCGCCGCCACCGTGAACAGGTTCGCCGGCGCCGCCCTCTGCCAGGAGGGAACCGGCGCCGGCGACTGTTTGCGCTTGTAACCAAATGCTTCCGCCCGAACCACCGCCTGAACGTGAATTGGTGGCGTTCGCGGCGTTGACTAAAATGCTTCCATCGATTTGCAGGGTGCCTCCCACCGCCAGGGAAACCGCACCGCCGCCACTGCAGCCCGATCCGCCCAGGCCGCTGCCGCCGCCGCTCCCCTTGTCAATCGGCTGCAGGATCGAGCCAAAAGAATTGCCGCCAAAATCATTGCTGGAACCACGCCCTCCGTAACCTCCATATCCGCCGCCGCCACCGCTGGCCGGATTGCCTTGCGGATTGCCATGCCCCACGCCAACCCCTCCGTTGTAACCTCGCGCGCTCGCATTGATCGAGCCTCCCAATTCAATGAATGCATTGCCCGTCACGGTAAGGTTGAGCCCGCTGGGAATCGTTCTCAACGTGTCGTAGTTCACCAAAACTATGCTCCCATCCGGAATTGCTGACCCCGGCAGAAGATCAATCGCCACGAACGCCGAAGGTTGCGAGAGCGTGTAATCCACTTCGTTCGTGTAGGTAATCGTCCCGGTCTGGTCGCGAATCACGACACTGGTAATGACCGCGTTGGAATCGTTCAGCGTCGCCGTCGGCGCGTTGGTGCCCAACACATGCACTTCACCGGCAACCGCTCCCGAAATCACAAAAAAACCATTCGTACCTTCCTGTGTGTGCGTCAACGTTCCTCCCTTGCGGACCTGCAACGTGTTGAAAGTGTGCGGGCCATCCACGGTCACCGTGCAATTCGTGATGACCATGTCCGTGCCGTCGAACTCCGTGTCGTCAATCCCGATGGTCGTGTCGCTCGTAAAAACGGCGGCCCCGAGCGGGCAAAGGTTCATTGTGAAAACGGCGAGACCGACGGCGAGAGAACGATTCAAAAAAAGGCGATTCGTTTTCATGCGATTAGAAGGGACGGGAGATCCCGGATGACAATCCTGGCTCGACTTGCGAACAGGCATTCGCCGCCAAAACAGAAGGACATTATAGACGCTCCTCCTGCCCTGGCGAATGCACTGGGATAAGGGTTCCGTGGCACAACTGGCGTCAAGGTTTACCACCGGCAAATTTGTTTGGGAATGTGCGTTTGAAGGCACACTGGAAGGGATCAAAGCCCGGCTGTCGCTTGCTTTTTGCTTTGCAATTTCGACAGGGTGAGAGCAGGCATTCCTACTCCCTGTCATTCCAAAACTTCGGTTGAACAATGGCTCGAGATTGAAGATGGTTTTGTATGAACCAAAAGGATTTCATCCGCTTCGGAGTTCCACTGGGTGAAGCGACCCGGCGGGCGACGGATTTTGTTTCAAAATTCATCCTCGGCGGCGGCGACAAATCGCGACTGCACGAGGAAGTAACGGCCATTGTCGCCAACCCGTCCGGTTTTGTGAATGACCGGCTGCGTGGCGAATTCGCCCGCGCACTTTTGAAAGCGCCGCCACCACCGCGCGCCGAGGCCGTGAAGTACCGCCAATGGGGCGACGGACTCGAACACGAAGCCGTCATGCAGATGGAAAAAGCCTGCCTGCTGCCAGTCTCCGTCGCCGGCGCTTTAATGCCGGATGCGCACGTGGGCTATGGACTTCCCATTGGTGGAGTGCTCGCGACGGATAATGCTGTCGTCCCCTACGCTGTCGGCGTGGACATTGCCTGCCGCATGAAGATGACCGTGCTCGATCTTCCTATCCGCGACCTGGAACAAAAACGGGATCGCCTCACCCGCGCTATCGAAGCCGAAACCCGCTTTGGCGTCGGCGCCACTTTCAAACACCAGCGCGAACACCACGTGATGGACGCCGACTGGTCCGTCAGTCCCATCACAAAACGAAACCGGGATCGCGCATGGTCGCAACTCGGCACGAGCGGAAGCGGCAATCACTTTGTGGAGTTTGGGCTTTTCACGGCGCACGGACCGATCACGTCCGCTGACCGCGAATTACCGCCGGGAACGTACGTTGCATTGCTCAGTCACAGCGGCAGCCGCGGCACGGGCGCCGCGGTCTGCGATCATTACAGCAAACTTGCCTTCAGTCAGTTTCCCGATCTGCCCAGCGAGTTGAAACGGCTGGCGTGGCTCTCATTGGATTCGCACGAAGGCCAGGAGTATTGGGAGGCCATGCAACTGATGGGACGCTACGCGGCGGCAAACCATGCGCTCATCCATCAGCACATTGCCGCCAATCTGAACGCGCAGGTATTGCTCGATCTGGAAAACCATCACAACTTCGCCTGGAAGGAACGCCACGTGGTCGACGGCGTGGAACGGGAAGTCATTGTGCATCGCAAAGGCGCGACGCCTGCGGAGAAAGGAATGCTCGGAATTATTCCCGGCTCAATGGCGTCGCCTGGATTCGTGGTGAGCGGCAAAGGCAATGCGGAATCACTGAACTCCGCATCACACGGCGCCGGCCGCACCATGAGCCGGAAGGCGGCGAACGAGAAATTCAATTGGAAGGACGTGAACCGGCTTCTCCGCGACCGCGGCGTGACCTTGATCTCCGCCGGCCTGGATGAAGTCCCGATGGCTTATAAAAACATTCGCGAAGTCATGGCCGCACAAAGCGACCTGGTGACCGTGCTTGGGCAATTCGATCCGAAGCTGGTGAAGATGGCCCCGGGCGGAGAGCGGCCCGAAGACTGAGTCAGGGACCAGCCGCCGACTTGTCCCAAAATTCAGGCGGCGCGGTAAACCCCTGGCACCGCTGAAAAAATCCCTAAAGCCAAGTGGGACAAAATCTGTCCGCACAACTGTTTAAAGCCCGGACAAGTTCCCGGCGCTCCTTCGTCGCCGGAATTCTCACGGAATCACCCTATTCAGCCATAGCCCCCATCTTCTCGGGCACCACAGCGCTAGAGGCACCGCGTCCTTACATCTTTCAGCCGAGACATTAACACCAGACGGCAGCCCTTGGGCCTTGAGCCCGGCTTTTATCGACTCTGATAATCTGCGTCGGCAGCACAACTGTTCCTGCCAAAGGAAGTTAGCCATCGGCATCAGACCAGGAATGCTGGCATATGAGTTGCCTCTTGGCGTGCGAGTTTCTGATTTCCGGAAACCGCACGCAGTTAAACAAAAACAGCTGAATCAAATGATCGCGCCGTTGCATACGATAAATGACAAATCCGCCCGGTTTGTCACTGTTCTCCAACGTTTTCTGGTTCTTCTGACCCTCGGATACGCCCACGCCGCATCCGCAGCAATTTATTGGGATACCGACGGCGGGACCGGCGGCGCTTCGTCGGGCACCAACGCCGCAGGCACGTGGGGTATCAATAATTTCTGGACGACCAGTTCGGGCGGGAACGGCAGTTCCACTGCGTGGGTTGCGGGGGAACAGGCGGTTTTTTCTGCCGGAACCGACGCCAGCGGAACGTTCACCGTGAACGTTTCAGGAACCCAGGTCGCTTCGGGCATCTCGTTTCAGGAAGGAACGGTTACCCTCAGCGGCGGAACCATTCGCCTGACCAATGGAGTGGGCAATGCAACCATCGATGTCGCCTCCGGCAGGTCGGCATTCATCAACTCGACGATTTCAGGAACCAACGGACTGATCAAAGCCGGCACGGGGTCGCTCTATTTGAGCGGCGCGAATTCTTACGGCGGAACAACACGGATTGGATCAGGCACCGTTCTGGTGGGACACAACCAGGCCTTTGGCAGCAGCACAGTGGAATTGAACGGCGGCACATTGAGCGGCCACAACGCCGCCCGCACCATGAACAATTCCCTCCTGATCTCGGCGGACTCGACGATCGGCGGTTCGCAGAATCTCACCTTCAACGGAAGCGCCAGTTCGACCGGCAACCGCACGTTGACAGTCAACAATTCCGGGTTGACCACCCTGGCAGGATCAACATTGAGCCTGGCTGAGAACAATCAGTCCCGCACACTCACGCTGGACGTTTCCGGCGGCGGCCTTTTGATTTCGAGCGTCATTCAGAACGGCACCGGCTCGGGGGCGGACGCTCTCACGAAGAACGGCACCGGGACACTGACGCTGACCGGCAACAATACGTTCAGCGGAAACCTGACGGTAAACGCCGGAACTCTGGCTCTCGGATCGGACACTGCCGCGGGTTCGGGAACGCTGACTATTGGAAACGGAGTCACACTCACCGCCAACGGCGGGTCGCGAACGATCGCCAACAATCTTAACTTCATCGGCAACCCGATCACTTTCGCCGGAAGCGGTTCCCTGACCTTCCTGGATTCCTTCGACCTCAACAGCAGCAGGACGTTCGTCGTGGATAACACGACCACTTTCAGCGGAGTCATTTCGGGCGGCGGCGATATCCTAACCAAATCCGGCAGCGGAACACTTCGTCTGACCGGCAACAATACATTCTCTGGCGGACTGAATCTCGACGCGGGAACCCTCGTGCTCGGCCACAACTCGGCAGCCGGCTCGGGTGCGTTGGTGTTCGCCGACGGCGTGACCATCGCCGCAACCGGTGGCTCGCGCACGATCGCCAACGCTCTTACATTCAATGGCAATGTCACCTTCGACGGAACCGATCCGCTAATCTTCACCTCCGATATCGCTCTCAACGGCGACCGCGCGTTCACCGTCAACAACACGACCACTTTCAGCGGAGCGATTTCCGGCCTGTTCGATAACCTGACAAAAAACGGCTCGGGCAACCTGATTCTCAGCGGCACCGGCGGCAACCTCTTCCTCGGCGGCCTCACCATCAACGCGGGAACAGTCACGGCCGGAAAAGTCAACGCGTTCGGCTTCGGCCCAATCGTGGTCAACAGCGGAGCAACGGCCGATATCGGCGCGTTTGATCAAAGCATGACCGGCTTTACGCTGGCCGGCGGCACGCTGAACGGTTCCGGCCAGATCAGTTCGTTTGGGACCTACCAGATTCAATCGGGAACCGTAAACACGCGCCTCGGTGGCAACGTCGGCCTGAATAAAACCACAACGGGAACCGCGACGCTCACCGCGGCGAACACCTACACTGGAACCACCACCATCAACGGTGGAACGCTGCGCGTGAACAATACGACCGGCAGCGGCACCGGCACCGGCGCGGTCATCGTCAACAGCGGCGGCACGCTCGGTGGAAATGGAACTGTCGCCGGCCAGGTCACGGTGAATTCCGGCGGCACCATCTCTCCCGGCAACAGTCCCGGCACCTTGACGACCGGCAGCGAAATCTGGAATGCAGGATCGACCTATGTCGTCGAAATCAACGACGTGAACGCCGGAGCGGGAATCGGCTGGGACTTTCTGAACATTAACGGCACGCTGACTCTGAACGCCACCGCCACCACACCGATTACAATCAGCCTGCGCTCGCTCACCCTCGGAAACGCCCCGGGGAACATCAATGATTTCCAGAGCACCCTGACGAACAACTGGGTCATCCTCTCGGCCAGCGGCGGCATCCAGTTGGCTCCGGGCGAGAGCCTCAGCAGCATCCTCAACGTTTCGCTCGCCGAATTCGGCAATGCCACGGACGGCGGCCTCTTCTCGTTCAGCCTCGGCAATGGGAACAACGATCTGGTGCTAACCTTCACCCCCAGCCCGGTGCCCGTTCCGGAACCCGGCACTGCTGCCATCGCGGTCATGGGTTTCGCCCTGCTCCTTCTCCGGCGCAAATTCGGACGCCGGAACTGATCAATACGCCGACAGCGATGATCTCCTCGGAAAATCGGCTGTTGGCTTGTCGACTGGTTCAGCGAAGCTGAAGATGGTGCGCATAGCAGGACTTGAACCTGCACGGGTTGCCCCACTACCACCTCAAAGTAGCGTGTCTGCCAATTCCACCATATGCGCAGAAGACGGAAATAATGAAGCACTCCCTACGCAGTCCGCAAGATTTTTCCCTCAGCCTGTCAGCTTCGCTCAAATAGCCAATCGCCAATAGCCCATAGCCAGGGGGCTTCTCCCTCGCAGTTCACACTCCGCACTTTCCCTATCCGCCCAGCGATCCCGGGTCGCTCACGTCGCCTTTGTTGAAATCCACGTATTCCTCCGTCAGATCGGCGGCGTACATCAGGGCATCGGCGCGGCCAAGGTTCAGGTTGATGTGCAGATCAAATTCTCTCGGAGCAACGGCGGCGCAAAGGTCTTTGAAACTGGCGCGGGTCGGCTGTCCCCGCTTCAAACTCCAAAGAATCTTGCGGCTCCCGGGCGCGCTGTAGCCGATGTCCACCTTGCCCTCCACAATCGTCGCCGTCGAATAGCCCAGCGCGTCGATGATCCGGCCCCAGTTCGGATCGCCGCCATGCCAGCTGGTTTTCACCAGCGCACTGTTCGCCACGGCGCGCGACGCAGCGTCGGCATCGACAACCGTTCGCGCCCCGTTCACCCTAACAGTGACGAACCTCGAGACACCCTCGCCGTCGCGAACAATCATTTTCGCAAGTTCCAGGCAGACGTGGCTCAAGGCGGACTGAAAAACCTCGAGCTTCGCATTGCCAATTTTGAGTTTCGAATTTCCGGCGAGGCCATTCGCCAGGACCAGCACGGTATCGTTCGTACTCATGTCGCCGTCCACGGTGATGCGATTGAAGCTGTGCGCCACCGCTTCCTGCAACGCCGGCTGCAGCGCCGCGGGATCGATGGCGGCGTCGGTGGTCACAAAACAAAGCATCGTCGCATGCAATCCGCGCGGCAGCGCAAACGGCCGTTTGCCTGTGGCGCTCATGCCGGGCTGAATCATGCCGGCGCCTTTGCAGATGCCGCCAATGCGCACCGGCCTGCCGTCCAGTCTGAACTCCACCGCGATCTGCTTCGCCTTCGTGTCGCTGGTCATGATGGCTTCGGCGGCGCGGGCGGCGTGTTCCGCCGTTGGCCCCAGTTCCATCGCCGCTTCGATTATCCCGGCGCGGACATTGTCCATGGGCATCGTCACGCCGATGCGTCCGGTGGAACCGACCAGCGCCAGGCCGGCGGGCAGATCCAGGGCGCGTTCGGTGAACCCCGCCATTTCGCGCGCATCGGCCAGACCCTGCTTGCCGGTGCAGGCATTGGCATTGCCCGAATTCACCACGATCACCTGCGCCTTCTTGTTCTTCATGCGCTCGGCGCACACCTTTACCGGCGCGGCGCAGACCTGGTTGGTGGTGAACATGCCCGCGACCGTTGCAGGCTGTTCGGAGACGATGAGCGCGAGGTCCCTCTTTTTGCCTTTGTTCGAACCCTTGCCCGTTCCCAGGCGTTTGATATCGCAAAACACTCCGGCGGCTTTGAAACCTTTGGGAGCGACAATGGAACCTTCGATCAATTTAAGCTTCGTTTTTGACGACATGCGTTCTGTTTTCTAATGCAATCGGCCCCGGCAGGTAAAGCAAAGCTTTATGAACTTCTCGCTGCCCGGCGCGCCGCTCCGCTCAAAGGCCGTTATCGAACACTTTCTCCGCTTCCGCAGCGCAGTCACGCGCAGGCGGCACCGTGTTTCCGCCACCTCGCGATCTTGAAATCAAATGCCTGCGGATTTCCCGTAACATCTTTCGGGATTTGCTTCTGAGGAAGGTGTATGAATAGCTCGGACGCAAACATGTCGAAGCCCGACCAATGCCCGGAATGCGGCACTCCCCTCCAGAGCGGAGCCCTTGCCGGCCTTTGCCCGGCCTGCCTGCTCAAACACGGCGCCACCGAGGACACCGCGACGAGCGCTCCGGTTCCGCCCTTCAAAGCCCCGGCCATCGCCGACCTCGCGCCGCTGTTTCCTCAACTGGAAATCCTCGAACTGATCGGCAAGGGCGGAATGGGCGTTGTCTACAAGGCGCGGCAGAAACAGCTGGACCGCATCGTCGCGCTGAAAATTCTGCCGTCCGGAATCGGCCACGACACCGCGTCCGCCGAACGTTTCACGAGGGAAGCAAAGGCATTGGCCAGATTGAACCATCCCGGAATCGTCACCCTTTATGAATTTGGCGTAGCCGACGTTCGTGAAGCCCGCCCCACTGCATCCCCGGCCGATCAACCGTCATCGCTCCCGGATCATCTCTACTTTTTTCTGATGGAATTCGTGGACGGCGTGACGCTCCGGCAATTGCTCCATGCCGGACGCATTTCCCCACGGGAAGCGCTGGCTATCGTGCCGCAGATTTGTGATGCCCTTCAGTACGCTCACGATCAGGGGATCGTTCATCGCGACATCAAGCCTGAGAATATTTTGTTGGATCGCCGCGGACGCGTGAAGGTCGCGGATTTCGGTTTGGCCAAGCTGGTGGGAGTGGATCCCCTCGCCCGTTCATCCGGGACTCCCTCCGGAGCCACCGACGAGGCGAGGGGCACTTCCGCTCTTACCGATGCCGCGAAAGTCCTGGGGACTCCGAATTACATGGCGCCGGAACAAACGGAGCGTCCCGCCGAAGTGGATCATCGCGCCGACATTTACGCGCTGGGCGTGGTCTTTTACCAGATGCTCACCGGCGAACTGCCCGGCCGCCGCATCGAACCGCCTTCGAAGAAAGTTCACATCGACGTGCGGCTCGACGAAGTGGTGCTGCGCGCACTGGAAAAAAATCCCGACCGCCGTTATGCGCAAGCCAGCATACTGAAAACCCGGGTGGAAACGATTGCCAGCGGTGAAGGTCAAGCGGCGGATTCGCAAAGCCTGGAACGGGACCGTCGTGCGGGTTGTTTCGGCGGCCTCGTGCTCGTGGGCACAAAGGGCGGCGTGAGGAAAGTCCAGTGGTTGAACCTGTTCACGGTCTGGCTGTTCAGCTTGTCTGTGGTGTGGGGCGTCCTGACCGCTCTTTCCGTGGTTCTGGGAAAAGACATGGTTTTTCCCCCCAGCCCGGGAAGCATCGCCTCCTGTGTCATCTTTACCTTTTTGTTTGCTGCCTTTCACTTTGTACGAGCCATCAATGAACCGCTCCATCATCTGGTAAATCTGGATGAAGATCGGAATTCCCCGGATGCTCGCGTCTCGCTTCCGTCGTCGCCATTCTTGTCATCCGAGTTGAACCAGATCTGCGCTCACCTCACGAATGCCGAGAGGAACCGGGCATCCCTGTTTGCGCTGCTTCTCGGCCTGGGGGCGGCAGGAACGGTTTTCGGCATTGGGTGGCTCATTCAATTCCGCCGGGATTCCAGGGCATGGATCCTCGCCCTCGCCGCTGTGTGGGGAATCCTCTTCGTCATTTCCTTCCCAATGCTCCTGCGGCTTCAGCGTCGATTTCTTTGTTCGACCGCCTGGGCCAGGGAACAAGGGTTCACCGCCGACCGCCTGAAACTATTTTCGTTCAAGGGGTCGGCCTCCGGAACAGGCATGCTCGTTCTGCTCGCGCTGGCCGCCCTCGTACTGGTCGCCCTTTATGCCACCAGAGGACGGAATCTATCACCTTCGAAAACTATTATCCTCACTCGCGCCACGAATGCTGTGGTGAACGCTGAATCCAACACCCGAACGGTGACGGTGTGGACCGATTCCACCGTGCAACCCGGCGAACGGTTCCACGTTGTGGTCAGGAAACCCGACGGCGAAATCAAGGACGTGCCCAGCACGCTGTTCACTCAATTTACGGACGGCAAAACATCAACCTCCAGCGCATTCACCTGGTTCTTCGATGGCAGTTTCACTCAAAACGAAGTGGATGCCGCGCTGGCTCAGATCCAGAAGACCTGGATCGAACGGCCGGTCAAACTCGCCGTCGGAAAACCGCTGGAGTTGTTTAGCGTCACCAATCGACATGGCGGCACCCTGACCGGCTCCATAAAATATCTTCGCCTCCAGCCAACGCCAGCTGACGCTTCAACCCCGGTCAAAGCCACCATCCGGATCAATGGCCGGACGTCTTCCCTGAGCCTGTTTCCATTCAACGCCACCGTCCCTGCCGGATACGCTTTGCGAGCCACAGCCAACGCCGGACACGCCCACACAATGACGCCATCCGGGCCGAACGACTATCACTGCTCGTGGTCCCAACCGTTTCGCATGCCCCGTCCGGGGGGTGGCATGCCGCAGACGATTAACAATCTCCAGGCCAGAGAATCCGCGCTCACTTCCCAACTTCAAAGACTGCAAGACCAGGGACCGATCGATATCTTCCCCGACAAACCGCTTCTGGTGTTCTCGATAACGAACGGACCCGGTGATGTCTTCGAAGGTTTTCTCGAATTGGTCGGCCCAACCGCAAGCACGAACAACCGGACCGCCAAAAACAGCGTTGCCTCGGGTGCCCCTGACGTGAAACCTCCATCCCAGGGCAAAACCACGGAAGAGGCAAAGCCCGTGACTGCGGATCTGTCCCCGGCAAAAACCATCATCCTGGCCCGGGCCACGAACGCCCTCGTGGACGCTTCGGAAGATGTCTGGACGGTGACGGCGTCCGCCGGCCCCGTGCATCCCGGCGAGATACTCCGTGCCATGGTGAAGCCCCCCAATGGAGAGCTCCAGGAGGCGACTGACATCCTTTACACGTTTGTTTCCAACGGCAAAGTGAACACGCACTCTTCGTTCATCTGGCGTTTCGCAGACGGTTTCGGCAAGGCAGAAGCCAATGCCGCGCTGGCTCAGATCGTGAACAACTGGAACAATCGTCCGCACACTCTCTCAGCCGGCAAACCGGCGGAGTTGTTTTCCGTCACAAACCGCGAAGGGAAAGTGATGGCCGGTTACATAAACTATCTTCAGCTCGAACCATCTTCCCCTAAAGCTTCAATGCAAGTGAAAGCCACGGTCCGGATCAAGAACAGTTCGCTCACCGACTTCGAATATTCCGCTACCGTTCCCGCCGGCTACGCCCTGCGGGCTTCCGCGAACAAGCGCGACGCTTCGACCACCTGGATCCATTCGCCAGCGAGCTCGAACGTCTATCGCAGCAGCTGGCTTGTTCCATTTCCCTTGAACCTTTCACCCGGGCCCCAGGGCGCCCCCATCAGAGTATCGCCGCCATCGCCGCTGCAAATTCAACTCCGACAACTAAAGGAACAGGGCCCCATCGACGTTGTCCTCGGCAAACCACAATTGTTATTCTCAACCACCAATGAACCGGGCAATGTCTTTCAAGCTTTCCTGGAATTGGCCGGACCAGGCGACACAGCAACCAACAGCTCCACATCCTCCGCTTCACTCACCGTGGCCACGAATGGTTCGGCGATGTTTCGCACCGTGCAGGCGGCCATCGACGCCGCTCCGCCAGGCGCCACGATCCGCATCGCTCCCGGTCGTTATGACGAATCCCTCGTGATCACCCAAAGCGTTTCACTTGTGGGCGCGGGCTGGGAAAAAACCGTGATCGGCCCGCTGAAGCCCTGGAGAGCACCTTCGGCTGAAGCCCTGAAGGAAGGAACTCAAAACGTCGGCGCCGTCCAGTTTTTCCCGCCGGTCGTGCAGGTGAAGGGAGCGAAGGAATTCGAACTCCACGGAATCAGATTCACTCAACCCGGCGTTTCGCCCGCGGGGAAGACCCTGCCGGCTGCCGTCATCGAGTTCGCTCACACCGAAGCGATCCTGGAGGATTGCGCCGTGACCGGATCGCCTGGCAACGGTGTCAGCGTTGGGCAAGGTTCAAGCGCCATAATCCTTCGGACGCTGATCGCCGCCGCCTGGAACACGGGGATCGTGATCAGGGAGAATTCAGTCGCACAGGTCAGCGACAGCGACATTCGCAATTGTCATTATGCCGGAGTCACGATTGGAAGGAACGGACACGCGATGATTCTGGGATGCCGGATCTCCGGCGCGGCATGGCATGGGATCCGTTACGATGACGTTTCGCCGCTCATCGTCAACAACGTGATTTTCGGCAATGCCCGTTCCGGCATTTACGCTTCCGGCTCCACGAAAGCGACAATTTCCGGGAATGTCTTTTTTGCAAATGAAATGAACGGAGTCTCGTGCTGGTTCCACAACCGCGATACCATCGCCAACAACACATTCGCCGGCAACCTGCGCGAGGCATTGTCGCTGGTCAGCCGATCGGCGCCGTCCATCCGGAATAACATTTTTACGGGACACCCGGTCGCGCTCGCCCAGTCGGTCACGGAGGGCGACCCACCAGACGGGACCACGCTCGGCCGGCCTGAGCTGAACAACAATCTTTTTTGGGAGAACGAAACCAGATGGAAACTCCGCGCGTTCACCGAAGAGGAACTGGCCGAACTCGATACACGCAATCTGACGGCCGACCCTGAATTTCGCGATGCCGGAGCGCACGATTTCGTTCTGACACCTGATTCACCAGCCCGAGTGGCCGGTATCGGCGCGTTGAGACCGCTGCCGACGGAAAGTCCGTGGCCGCTGCAGCCCGAGGAAATCGCGATTATTCCCAACGCCCTGACCCGCGACTCGCGCCAGTGGAAGCGGCCTGATCCGCATTCGGAAAACTAAACCTGCAATTGCATTCATCCGACGCATCGACTCCGCGCGGCGACATTTTCGCGACGACGCACTGGACCGTTGTCCTCGCCGCCGGTGGAAAGCACACGCCGCTGGCGGAAGCGGCGCTCGAGGAGTTGTGCCGCACTTATTGGTATCCTCTTTACGCCTACATCCGCCGCCGCGGCGAATCCCGGGAGAACGCCGAGGACCTGACCCAGGCGTTCTTCGCCCGCTTTCTCCAACGCAACCATCTCGAACATCTTAACGCCGGGAACGGTCGCTTCCGCGCTTTCCTTCTGGCTTCGGTCAAACATTTCCTTGCCAACGAATGGGACCGGTCGCGCCGCCTGAAACGCGGACACGGCGCGCCGCATCTTTCGCTCGACTGGCACAGCGCGGACACCCGGTTTCAGATCGTCGATAACGCCGGGTCCACCCCGGACAAAGTATTCGACCGCGAATGGAGCGTTGCGCTGCTGGGCAAGGTGATCGAACGATTGCGGAAAGAATGCGCCGACGAAGGCCGCGCGCGGCAATTCGAGCAACTTAAAGTTTTTCTCACGTCTGGAAAGGGGGCGATGCCGCACGCCGAAGCCGCGAGCGCGCTCGACATGGGAGAAGGCGCGGTGCGCGCCGCGGTTCACCGGCTGCGAAAGCGGTATCGCCAACTCCTCCGACACGAGATCGCGCAAACCCTCGCCGATCCGGCGCAGGTGGATGAAGAAATGCGATCCTTGTTCGGGGCGTTTGCACCGTAATCGCAGCGCAGTCCAGCGGATTACGCTACGGCGCCGGCGTCAATTGCCCGCCACCGGCTTCGAGATAGCGCACGCCGTTTACCTCCGTGATCGAAAGGCGTTGCGCCCATTCACCGCTCGGAAGTTTCGTCCGCGCCTGCAACTCACGCCGGCGTATCTTCGGAGGCCTGGCGCCGGGCGCATGGAGCGCCTCCAACAGCACGCGGCCATCCCTCCGCCCGGTGGATTTGAGGCCGAGGATATGCAAAATGGTCGGAACGACGTCCACATTTCCGGACGGTGTCTCGCTCACAAAGCCCCGTCGAAAATCCGGCCCGGCTGCAATCAGAGTGTTGTGCAAATCGAACGGACTCAGACTCACATGCGTGCCGGTAAGACTGAAGGGGTTCGCCACCCTGTTGGTGCCGGTCGTCTCGGAAATAATCTGGCCGGCAGCGCCATGCGCATTCGCATCAGCCGTCCACTTGAACGAGAACACAATGTCCGGCGCGTGCCTGGAATCAATCATCGCTTCATCCAGCGCAAACGTTCCCTTTCGCGCGGATCGCGTCAGGACGACTCCCACATAATCTTCCGTCTGCAAGAAGCTGACCAGGCGCTGAATGGTTTTTGCATCATGCTTCGCGACGTAGAGCAGCACGGATCCGCCGCTGCCAACCACGAGCACGTCGCCCCTCGCCGGCTGCGGAGCAAATTCACGAGCGGCGCGGAAACCACTTTCCCGCAAGCGCTGCGCGACGTTGACCGTGCGTGCGATTGTGGAAAAACCGTGATCGGACACCACAAAAATATCGGTCTCTTCGTAGACGCGTTTTTCCTTGAGCCGGTTTACCACCACCTCCAGCGCGCGATCGGAATTCCGCATGGCGGCGAGGGAACGCGGCGAGCCTGGAGCGGTGTTGTGCTGCGAAGCATCCGGTTCGGCCAGCCACAAAAGGGAAAACGGCGGAACACCACGTTCCCACATCGGACCGGTCAGCGCGCGTGCAACCCATGTATCACGATTCGTTCTGGACACGCCATACTCGGGCAGGGGACCGAGTGCATTCGTAAGGCGGCTCAGCAAGATTGTAGGCAAAGTCCGGGTGTCGAACAGAACGGGATCCGCGTCGGCGTCGCTGCGAGCGGCGTGGTCATGCAGCAATGCAACCCCTTTGCTCCCTGCAATGGCGGTGTGAAGCCCTTTGCTGCGAAGCGTTTCAGCGAGGGTTGGCACGTTCAGATATTTCCCCCGCCGCTCCGTTGCGCGGATTGTTTCCAACCGCTCCGTTCCCACCGGGCGGGACGGATCGACCTCCGGGCGAAATTCGCTATTGGCAATGACTCCGCTCCGCTGCGGATACGCGCCCGTTGCCAGCGCGGTGCCGTTGACTTCGGTGGACGACAGATAAACGCAATGATTGCTTTTGAAAAAAACACCCCGGCTCGCGAGCGCATGAAGTGCCGGCGTGTTGATTTCGGAAACAAAATCAGGCCGCATGCCGTCCCAGACGATCACCACCACGTGCCGGTTGGTTGGTTCGGCGGAAAAACACTGAACCGCACCGGCGCACAACAGAAGAAGAGTCAGAATCAAGCGCATGGAGCTGCGAGTTTCGCAGCGCCTGACAGCGTGGGTCAACGCTAATTCAGCTTAACCGCAAAGAGCACGCACAAAACGGGGCAACCATCGCGAGTGAACCAGCCCCTGACCTCTGCGCTTTGCGTTCTTTGCGGTTAAACTGACTTCGCCGCTTTCCCTCTTCTTCATTTTCTGTTAATAATCTTTGTGGTCGACATGGAATCACAGCCAAAACGTCCGAAATGCGGGTCTCCGGTGTACAGCCGGCGACACCCCGTCTGCGGCCGGTGCGGTGAAAAGCTGCCGGAATCGCTGATGTTCAGTGCCGAGGCACGAAAGAAAGTTGAAGGGGTCATCGAACAAGACCGGAAGCGGGCGGAATGGGAACGTAAGTTTCCCGGCACGAGCCCCAGCGACTCGGGCACGACCGGGCTTTGAGGAGTGAGTTTTGAATGAATTTCTTGATCCAACGCAGCGAACTCCGCGGGCTTTACGAAAAAGTCGCGGCCGGTGAGCGGATTTCCGAAGCCGATGCGCTGCAGCTGTTCGAAAGCAAAGATCTGAACACGGTCGGAGCCATCGCGGATCTCGCCCGGCAACGGAAGGTCGGCAACCGGGCAAGTTATATCATCAACCGCTACATCAACTACTCCAACTACTGCATTCTCTCGTGCCAGTTCTGCTCGTTCGCGCGGAAGAAACGCGACGCCGACGGCTTCGAGCTCACGGTCCCACAGATCGTGGACAAGGCGCGCGACGCGTTGAAACTCGGCATCACGGAACTGCACATTGTCGGCGGGCTGCACCCTTCCCTGCCGTTCAGTTATTACGTGGACATGTTGAGAGCCCTGCGTGCGATTGATGGCCGGCTTCAGCTGAAATGCTTCACCGCGATTGAAGTCCTGCACCTTGCCTGGCTCGCGAAGAAATCTGTTGAACAGACATTGCGTGAATTGAAGGACGCGGGCCTGGCATCGCTCACCGGCGGCGGCGCGGAAATTTTCCGCAAGGAAGTCCGCAGCGCAATCGCCAAAGGCAAGGAGTCGGCCGAGGAATATCTGGATGTGCATCGCACCTGGCACAAGCTCGGCGGCCGCAGCACGTGCACGATGCTTTTTGGCCACATCGAGTCACTCGCCGATCGCGTGGATCACCTGCGGCAACTGAGGGCGCTGCAGGACGAAACGCGCGGATTTGTCGGGTTCGTCCCGCTGCCTTATCAGCCGGAGAACAACGAAATCCCCGTCAAGACACCGCCGACCGGTTTCGACACGCTGCGCACCCTGGCGATCAGCCGCATCTACCTGGACAACTTCGACCACATCACGGCCTACTGGGTCGGCATGGGCCTGAAGCTGGCGCAGGTGGCATTGAGCTACGGCGCGGACGATCTGCACGGCACGATCATCGAGGAACATATCTTTCACATGGCCGGCGCGACCTCGCCGCAATTGCAAACCGAGGGAGAAATGCTGAAAGCCATTCGCGAAGCCGGCCGGACCCCCGTGCAGCGAAACACGTTTTACGAACCGATCAAGGTCTGGGAGCCTCTGCAGGCAGCCACAACGGAAGGCGAACCGCCGGCGGGCAAATCCAAAATGTTGGAAGACAATTTGGCGACGGCTTAACGACACTAATTGGCAAATTCTGATTGTCTTCCCTCACGAATCTGGGGTAGAAACCTTATTGATCCACCCAGCCACTTGTCGGGCAAACTATCGGCCAACTTGGGATTGTTTATGAAAGCTAAAACGATCGCTTCACTGCTCGTGATTTTCAGCCTTTGCAATTTCAACGTCAGCATCGCCTGGCATGACGGAGGGGAACACGGCGAGCAGGAACACGAATCCAACGAGGGACCCGACGACGGTGAAATCGAAGGCAACGAAACTCTTGAGGCAAAGATTTTCCTCGCGCCCACCGCCGATGCTCCGGAAGGCGCGAAAGGCTGCGCCAAACTGGAGGCCGAAAATGAAGACGGCATTCAGAACACCGAGCTCGAAATCAAAACGAAAGGGCTCCCCGAGGGCGACTACCTTCTCACTGCCGTCAGGAAATCGGATGGCTCCTCGGTTGATCTGGGCACGATCACGCTGGCCTGCAAGGGAGACGACGATGAAGATGACGACGGCGATCGTCATGACGGCAAATTGGAGGAGGACCGGTCGCGCCACGACGGCTCGTCCCGAGGCGACGATGACGAGGATGACGAGGGTGAAAACGAGGATGACGACGAAAACGGGGACCATCACGGCGGAGATTGCTCGAAACTGCGCAGCGAAGTGGATTTGCCGGCGGACCTCGACCCGATGGATATTTCCCAAATCATTGTTTCCGACGTCACCGGCCTCGCCTTGCTGATGGGTGATTTTGTGAATCCCGCCAACGGCACCAGGATCAAATTCAAGGCGCACGTCGAGATCGAGCCTGAAGAAGGCGCACCGGAGTGCGAGGGCACGGCGCAGGTCTTGTGCACAGCGAACAAAGGCAAAAAGAAGAACCGGTTCACCATGGTCGCGTCCAATGTTCCCTCCAATTCCTCATTCGACGTTCACGTAAACGGCACGCATGTCGGCAAGGCAAAGAGCAATAAGAAGGGAAAGGTTCTTGTCAAAAAGGTGCCGGGAAATCTGTTGAAGCTTCGTTCGGTGGAACTGACGGATTCGGAAGGCCACGCCGTCGCCAGGGCGAAGTTTTAGCAGACTGATCGCAGGCAGTCGAGGAAACATGCAGCCGCCGAGGTAACAAGGCGAATGCCGCTGCCGGACTCAGCTCCGCGGGAGCGGCTTCCAGCCCCGAGTTTCATAACATAAACAGCCCGGTCAGTTTTCCGAAAAAGCGGTGGCCTTCATCGGATCGAACCCCACATCTTCCGCCCGTTCGCCAAGTCTTACCTGATTGAAATAAGCGACATACGTTTTATCCGTCGCGTCGCGGTAAAGGCCGAAGCGGAAGTAGGGGCCGATGTCGTCGTTATAGCCCACCGGGCCATGGTATTGCACGATCTGCTTGCCGTTCCACCAGACGTTCACGAACCCGTCCTCCTGATACGACCATTTCACCTGCACCACGAAATCGTTCCATTCGCCAGGCGGAAACTTCTTCGTCTTGAACACCTCCTCGGATTTCACAGCATCGGCGTCGCGCACGATCCGTTCCGCGCTGTGCCGCAGGGTAATGGCAAACTTTCCGTCCACATAGCGAAACGCCATCGACGGGATCCGCGAAACTTCGCCGAGCGATTTCTTGTCCGAGCCATGCCATTGCACCAGGACAAGACGGTTGGCTTCAATCGGGAAATCCTTCGGCAAAAGCATGCTGAACGCATACCAGCGCACCGAGTTCATCGGCGGAAAATCCTGTGTGTCCGCCTCTGCGCGGTAACTCCCGCGAAAGAGCGCGTCCCGATACATGTCGCCGCCGCGCAATTCAAACCGCAATGAATCCTCTCCGTCTTTCTGCAACTCCGAAACCGCACGGACCGAATAAGCTTTGCCCGGCGATTGAACAAACCACTTTGAATCGAATGGCGCCATCCATTTGGCCGTCGGATGAATCTTATCACGGCCCCCTTTCCACAGGTGCATTCCGGCCAGGACGGCAAGCACCACCACGGCGGCGCGAATCAGCCATCTGCGCCGGAAACGTTGCGGAGCAAACGCAGTTCTTTCCGGCGAACGGTAAGCCCAAAAGACCACGACGCCGGCAGCAAGAGACTGAACGACGCCGGAAACAAACCAGTTCACCGCCAATCGCGCGGATAACGTCGGGTAGGAGCCATAGAGAACCAGCGTGTGAGTCTGCAGGAACAGCCCCATCAACAGACCAAACCCCAGCGCCCGTCGAAGGCCAGGTTTCCCCGCCGCAATCGCAAACCGCGCCCAGAGCCAGGCGAACAGGGCGGCCATCAACAGCTGGCCGATGCCGATCCAAATCATTCTGGAGGCAGGCCCGATCTCCGGACGCCAGACGTTTTCGTTGTTGTAAAGCGGACTCAGGAAGACGCTGTGAACAAGAAAGTCCGAAACTACGATCACGGCAAACACCGCGAGCGTCGCGAGAATCAATCGCCGGAGATTCACGGAGCAAGGATGTCCGAATTCCCGGGCGACGGCAACTGCGCGGAATCCCGGGTAGTGTCCTGATTTGACCGAAGCGTGGCCGCCCATTCAGGGGACTGCCGAATCCAGCGAAAGGTTTGTTAAAACCACGAATGAGAACAGCGTTACTGGACAACCGACTTTGGCAACACTGTCACCAATTGCCCGCCTGAGAATGTTTGGAAACACGAGAGCTTCCTTTTCTATTCGTGTTCATTTTTGTCCATTCATGGTTCCAATGCATCGTGCCGGCCTGAACCGCTTTCTTGCGCCTTTGCGTCCTCACTTTTTTGCGCTAAGGTTTTTTCGGATGTCAGACGAATTGCCAAAACTTCGAATGGCCGCGCCGGAATCGGCCGCGGAAATCGCCCGGCAGATCGAGCGCGACCAGATCACCACCAATCGCGGGCGCGAAATGGAACTGGAACATTCACTCGCGCCGTTCCGCGTCGGCTCCGTGCCCTACCTCAATGCCGTCCCGCTCACCCGCGGGCTCGAGGAAGAAATTGTTTTCGCTCCCCCATCGAAGCTGGCGGACATGCTGCGCCGCGATGAACTGGACGCCGCCCTCGTCAGCGTCACGGAAGTCCTGTTCAATGACCGCTACGATATCCTGGACGGTACCGCCATCGCCTCGCTGGGCGAGGTGAAAAGCGTTTTACTCGCACACCGGCGTCCGATCGAGGAGGTGAAAGAGGTTTATTGCGACACCGCTTCGCTGACGGGCATGAATCCTTTCCAGCACAGTGGGATCCGAAGCTTGGAATTCACGTGACTTGAAGTCGCGGC
>JADMIO012791241.1_pt1 | contig 118984 bp, 112 predicted proteins | sample 8958161 | NCBI WGS metagenome assembly JADMIO01 (sample SAMN16585339, study PRJNA669376) | soil metagenome | isolation source: Crop rotation soil | place: USA: Cullars Rotation, Alabama | collected 2011 | reverse complement strand
CCGCGACAACTTGTCCACGTGGAATTCTAAGCTTAGGATCCCAATGTGCTGGAAATGCTCGATGCCGCAGAAATTCGGCGCCGCTATCCCATGTTCAACATCCGGGACGAGGAGTACGGCTATTTCGAGCCGAGTGCTGGCTTTGTGCGGCCGGAAGCCTGCGTGCATGCGCAACTCGAGCTGGCAAGGAAACATGAGGCGGTGCTGCGCACCGGTGAGACCGCTTTACGATTTGAGCTTGGACAGGACGACGTCCAGCTTGTCACCGACAAGGGTGAGCATCGCGCTAGGAAGCTGATCGTTGCAGCAGGCGCTTGGGCACCGGAGTTCCTAGGCCCGGACTTTGCGTATCTCTTCAGGATATATCGTCAGATCCTTCTCTGGTTTCAGCCGAAAAATATCGGCGCCTATCGTGCCGACCGCTTCCCAGTCTTTATCTGGGAACTCCCGGATTCCCGGCAGGGCATGTACGGCTTCCCCGCGATAGACGGCGCCACAGGCGGTATCAAGGTCGCATCGGAATCGTTCGCGCGGACGGTCGATCCCCAGAATGTCTCGCGTGACGTATCGCCTGAGGAAATCGCGGAAGTACATGAGCGATACATTGCGCCGTTCCTTCCGGATTTGAGCCCCGTCTGCGTAAGGGCGTCCGCATGTCTTTACACGGTTACTGAAGATTTTGGCTTCGTGATCGATACACATCCGGCCTCAGATCGCGTGATGATTGCCTCTCCCTGTTCTGGCCACGGCTTCAAGCATTCCGCAGCCATCGGCGAGGCATTGGCCGATTGGGCGCTCAACCGCGAGAGCCGCCATGATCTCACCCCGTTCGGGTTGGCGCGGTTTAGCCGTCGATAAGTCGCATCTTGTGGCGATGCGGCCATTTCCAATCCATAAGCGATAGCATAGGGTTGCGGCCCTTCTGGATGGGTGTCTTGGGCGTGAAAAGCAGCATTTTCCATGTGGTGGCGAGATGCCTCGTGGCACTCTGGCTCGGCACCGTCGCTGCGTCCGCCTCACCTTGGGCGGAGGTCGGCGACGACCAGCTGCGATCCGACATTCAAATCCTGGCCAATGCCGGCGTCATCGACGACGTCACCACGCAATGGCCGATTCCGTGGGCAGGCGTTCTATCGGGCCTGCGCGACCAAGTGACACTCGCGCAACAGCCGGCATACGTGCGCACGGCCGCGCGTCGTGTGGAGGCTTATGCCAAGTCACAAATGAAGCGCGATACATTCAGCGGTCACGTCACATCGGACTTCACAAACCTTCCGGACGTGGTCCACAGCTTCGATGGCATGGGGCGCAACAAAGGCGAGACGCAATTTTCGCTCGAATACATGGACAGCAGCACCGCGTTGCGCCTGTCCGTCGGCGCATGGACGGATTTCACCGGCCGTACGACGCACTTCGATCCTGACGGCACGTTCCTCGCGCAGCGTATCGGTGGCACTGTAGTGTATGGCGGCTATCTCACCCATTGGTGGGGCCCTGGGTGGATATCCGCACTGTCGCTGTCCAACAACGCACGGCCATTTCCACAAGTAGGCATTTCGCGCATCAATACCTCACCGTTCCGGACCCCGTTGCTCAGTTGGCTAGGGCCGTGGCAGCACGATTTCTTCATTGGCGTGCTGGATGACGATCGTGTCGCAAAGAACACGATCTACGTTGGAACGCGTGTGACCTTCAATCCTCTTCCGGGACTTCAGATCGGGCTCGCGCGCACGACAGAAATGTGTGGCACGGGGCATACTTGCTCGCTCTCAAGCTATTTCAATCTTGCGAACGATCCCAATCACGTCAACAGCACCAATGACGAAGGCCTGATCGATCTGCACTATACCAACACGATCGGTGGCATGCCGTTCGAAGTCTACACGCAGATGATGAACGAGGATTCGAACCCGATCGTCCACTCGGTGACGAGCCATCAGTTCGGCGCGAGCATCTGGATTCCGGTCGCGAAGGACGCGATGCGCGTCACGCTCGAATACACCGATACGGTGCCGACGGTGGATATATTCAGTTTCGGCAACGTGTTTCACGGTTCAGCCTACAACAACTCCGACTATATCGACGGAATGCGCTATCGCGACCGGACACTCGGGTTCAGCCTCGACAGCGACTCTCGCCTGTTGTCGCTGCAGGCGAGCTGGGCGGACGCGCACAACTGGACTTACGAGGTGACGCTTCACCACGCGATGATCGACGACCCGAAAAACAAGGTCGGCAACATCGTCACGACAGTGCCGGTCGTCGTAAACATCGGCGAAGCGCGCGTCGGAATTCCTCTGCTCCAGCATCTTAAACTCGACCTGGCGGGACGCATTCAGGACGACCAGCCGCGCCCACAGCGCGGAATGACCGGTGCACTTGAAGGCGCGGTAACAGTCGATTTCTAGAATGTTGCAGGGCATTCAAAAGGCGGTTACCGGTTCCTTAACCGCGTTATTCCAGAATTGACACGGACCGCAGTCTTCACGCTACAGGACGGCATGGCAAACTTCGAAAGCAGACTCAACGACAAGACCGTGCGCGTCGGCGTTATCGGCCTTGGCTATGTCGGACTTCCGCTTGTGCACGTGTTCTGGCAGGCCGGTCTTCATACCGTTGGCTTTGACGTCGACCCCGGCAAGATCGAAAAGCTCGCCAAGGGTGAGACCTACATCAAGCACTTCTCTTCCGACAATGTGCGCGTGATGAATGCCTCCGGCCGTTTCCGCGCGACAACGGATTTCGCCGAGCTTGCCGATATCGATGCTGTGTTGATCTGCGTGCCTACGCCGCTCGACGCCAATCGTGAGCCGGATCTTAGTTACGTCGTTTCGACAACCGAGATGATCGCCAAGCATCTGCACAGGGAGATGCTCATTGTTCTCGAATCTACGACCTACCCTGGAACAACAGTGGAAGTGGTTCAGCCGATCCTTGAATCGTGCGGGCTCAAGGCGGGTTCTGATTTCCTCCTCGGCTTCTCTCCTGAGCGCGAAGACCCCGGCAGCGGCTATGAAACGCGCAAGATTCCAAAAATCGTCGGCGGCATCGACGAACGTTCTGGCGCCGCCGCGGAAAACCTATACGCGCTCGCCTTCACTGAAGTGCATCGCGTGCGCGACACTCAAACCGCAGAGGCTGTGAAGATAACGGAGAACATCTTCCGCGCCGTAAATATCGCGCTCGTGAATGAGCTCAAGGTCGCTTACACCAAGATGGGGATAAATGTCTGGGACGTGATCGATGCGGCGAAGACCAAGCCCTTCGGCTTCATGCCGTTCTATCCAGGGCCCGGCCTCGGCGGGCACTGTATCCCGATTGATCCATTTTATCTTTCCTGGCGTGCGCGGCAGTTCAATGTGAAGACCGACTTCATCGAGCTTGCAGGTGTCGTCAATCGCGCAATGCCCCACCTCGTCGTTGAGACGCTTACCTCGGCGCTGAATGGTCGTGGGCTCAAGGGTGCGAACGTCCTCGTAATGGGCGTCGCCTATAAGAAGAATGTCGATGACCTGCGCGAAAGTCCGGCATTGGAGATCATGGAAATCATCCAGGAGCGCGGCGGAAACATATCCTTCCACGATCCTTATATCCCGGAGATCCTCCCCACCCGCGAACATGCCGAACTTCAGGGCATGAAGAGCGTGACGTTCGACGAACCGACGATCTCGAAATTCGACGCTGTGCTCATCACCACCGACCACAGTAATGTCGACTATGGGTCGCTGGTCGCGTGGTCGAAGCTCGTAATCGACACGCGCAACGCGACCAAAAACGTCCATCGCGGCCGCGCCAAAATCGTAAGCGCCTGAAGCGGCGTTTTTCCCGGAATTCTGGCTTTTTCGCGCCTTTACACCGCCCGCGTGGCGGCCTTAGATGCCTCACCGCTATTTGAGGAGTTCGTCATGGCCACCGGCATCAAGGACAAGGTCGCGATTCTGGGCATGGGTTGCTCGAAGTTCGGCGAGCGCTGGGACATGGGCGCCGAAGAGCTGATGGTCGAGGCCTATCTCGAATGCATGCAGGACGCGGGCATCGAGACCAGCCAGATCGATGCCGCGTGGTTCTCAACCGCGATTGAAGACCAGCACGTCGGCAAAGGCGGTACGCCGCTCTCTGTCGCGTTGCGTCTGCCGAACATCCCCGTCACGCATGTCGAGAATTTCTGTGCCTCCGGTTCGGAGGCGTTCCGCGGGGCTGTGTACGCGGTCGCGGCTGGCGCTGCCGATATCGCGCTGGCACTCGGCGTCGAGAAGCTGAAAGACACAGGTTACGGCGGCCTGCCGCAGCGTGAGAACGGCACGCTCAATCCACTGTGGAGCGCCAACGGGTCAGCGCCGGGCAACTTCGCGCAGCTCGCGTCGGCGTATCGCAACAAGCACGGCATCTCGAAGGAAGATCTGAAGCGCGCCATCGCGCATGTGTCGGTGAAGAGCCACGCCAACGGCACGAAAAATCCGAAGGCGCATCTGCAGAAGGCCATCACCGAAGAGATGTGTCTGAACGCGCCGATGATCGCGGAGCCGCTCGGCCTGTTCGATTGCTGCGGCGTGTCGGACGGCGCGGCCTGCGCCATCGTCACGACGCCTGAAATCGCGAAGTCGCTCGGCAAGAAAAATCTCATCACTGTGAAGGCGCTACAGCTCGCGCTGTCGAACGGTCTGGAGAGCCAGCACAATTCCTGGGATGGTTCCTACTTCCATACCGCGCGCATCGCTTCGAAGCGCGCCTACGATGAAGCGGGCATCAAGAATCCGCGCGACGAAGTATCGATGATGGAAGTGCACGACTGCTTTTCCGTCACCGAACTCGTGACGATGGAGGACCTCCACATCAGCCGGGAAGGTGAGGGGTGGAAGGATGTTCTCAACGGCTTCTATGACGCCGACGGTCAGGTGCCGTGCCAGATCGATGGCGGCCTGAAGTGCTTCGGCCATCCGATCGGCGCGTCGGGCTTGCGCATGTTGTATGAGATGTATCTGCAGCTTCAGGGCCGCGCCGGGGCGCGTCAGCTGAAGAACCCGAGCATCGGCATGACGCACAATCTTGGCGGTGCGCCATCCATGAACGTGTGCAGCGTCGCGATCATCGGTGCACAAGGAGCGTAATCTCTCGCATGGCATTGTATCCTGTCATTCTTTCCGGTGGCTCCGGCACGCGTCTTTGGCCGTTGTCGCGCGCATCTCTTCCCAAGCAGCTTCTCGCGCTCCACGGCGAGCGCACGATGATCCAGGAGACGGTGCTGCGCGCTGCATTGCCGGATGCGGCCGCGCCGTTGCTTCTGTGCAGCGAGGCACATCGGTTTCTTGTTGCCGAACAGATGCAGGAGATCGGCGTCAAGCCGCGCGCCATCGTACTTGAGCCGATGGGCCGTAACACCGCGCCCGCCGCTGCCGTCGCGGCGCTGATCACGGCGGAAGCGGATCAGCAAGGCGTGATCATCCTCCTGCCATCCGACCATGTCGTGCGCGATGCTGAAAATTTTGCAAAGGCCGTCGCGATTGCCGCAGAAGCCGCACGCGAGAAGCACATCGTCACCTTTGGCATGGCGCCATCCGCCCCCGAGACCGGTTACGGTTACGTCCAGCGCGGCGTCAGTCTGGAAAAGATCGACGGTGCGCATCGCGTGCAGCGCTTCGTCGAAAAGCCCGATACCGCGACGGCGCAGGGATACGTCGATGATGGCGGCTATTTCTGGAACAGCGGCATGTTCGTGTTCCGCGCCGATGTGCTGATTGAGGATATGGCCAAGCATGCGCCGGAAGTCCTGTCAGCGGCGCGCGATGCGCTCGCCAAAGCAAAACGCGACGCGGATTTCGTGCGCCTCGATTCCGACGCCTTCGCCAGAGCGCCAAACATCTCCATCGACTACGCGTTGATGGAAAAGACCGATCGCGCGGCCATCGTCCCCGCCAATATCGGATGGAGCGATGTCGGCGCATGGTCGGCGCTCTGGGATATCCGCGAGCAGGACGAACAGAAAAACGTTCTGCTCGGCGATGTGGTTGCGCATCAATCGACCGGCTCCTATGTCCACAGCCATAAGCGATTGACCGCTCTGGTGGGTGTGAAGGATCTCGTGGTGATCGACACCGACGACGCACTGCTGATTGCGGACAAGTCCCGCGCGCAGGATGTAAAGGCGATTGTCGATCATCTGAAGGACGCCAATCGCTCTGAACACGCCGACCACAAGCGTGTGTCGCGCCCCTGGGGCACTTATGAGACCATCGATCTCGGTCCGCGCCATCAGGTGAAGCACATCATGGTCAAGCCCGGTGGGCGCCTGTCGCTGCAAATGCATCACAAGCGCGCGGAACACTGGGTCGTGGTCGAGGGCGTGGCGCAGGTGACGGTGGGCGACAAAGTCTCCACCCTGCGCGAAAACGAGTCCGTGTTCATCCCGCTGGGCGAAAAGCATCGCCTTGAGAATCTGGGCACGATTCCGATGCGTCTGGTCGAAGTGCAGTGTGGCGGCTATCTCGGTGAGGACGACATCGTCCGCTTCGAGGACGTTTATGGCCGCGCGCCCGCGGCGTCCAAGCCCGCATGAGCGTTCTGGTCACGGGGGGCGCCGGCTATATCGGCAGCCACATGACCTATGCGCTGCTCGACCGCGGCGAAGACGTCGTCGTTCTCGACAATCTTTCGACAGGCAACCGCTCGCTGGTGAGCGAGAAGGCTAAGCTGATCGAAGGCGAGATAGCCGATCAGGATTTGGTGACGCGTCTCATCAAGGAGCGCGCTATCGATGCCGTGATCCATTTCGCGGGCTCCATCGTCGTGCCGGAGTCGGTTGCGCAGCCGCTTGCGTATTACGCCAACAATACCGTCGGGTCGCGTGCGCTCATGGAGGCGTGTGTAGAGGGTGGCGTGAAGAATTTTATCTTTTCGTCGACCGCCACCGTTTACGCCGAGGACGCGAAGCAGCCGCTGAGTGAGACCGAACCGACCGTTCCGATCAGTCCCTATGCCAAATCCAAGCTGATGACGGAGTGGATGCTGGCTGATGCATCGCGCGCCTACGACTTCCGTCACCTGGTGCTGCGCTATTTCAATGTCGCCGGCGCGGATCCGAAAGGCCGCACGGGGCAGTCATCGCCGCGCGCCACGCATCTCATCAAGCGCGCAGCGCAGGTCGCGCTCGGCCGCGTGCCGCATCTCGACATCTTCGGCACGGACTACCCGACGCCGGACGGCACCGGCGTGCGCGACTACATCCATGTGACCGATCTGGTGAGCGCGCATCTGCTCGCGCTCGATGCCTTGCGCGGCGGCGCGTCATCGACCACGTTCAATTGCGGCTACGGCCATGGCGCCAGCGTACGGCAGGTCATCACGACCGTAGAGAAGGTCCTCGACCGCAAACTGCCGGTGAAGGAAAGCCCACGCCGCGCCGGTGATCCGCCGACCCTCATCGCCGATCCGTCGAAGATCAAAGCCGAACTTCACTGGACGCCGGTGCATGACGATCTGTCGGAGATTGTGCGTTCCGCGTTCGACTGGGAACGGCGGTTCAACGCCTGAACGATCATAGCTGCGGGGGCAGGCCATGCGCGCGTTCGATTTCGTGATGACGCTGTATTCGTTTGTCTACGCGCTCGGCGTCGCGCAAATCCTCGCAACCGTAGGCGACATGGTCCGCGCCGGAAAACGGCTTCGCTTCTCGTGGCTGAACGCCGGCTGGATGCTGAATATCCTGCTGGCGATTGTCGCGTGGTGGCTGAGCCTCTGGGATCTGCGAGCAGAGGCGAACTGGCCGATGCTGACCGTACTCGTTTTCTTCGCCGTGGCTTGTCTGCTTTATCTTCTGGCGCGATTGGTCAGTGCTCCGATAGCGCAGGAAGGCGTGGTCGATCTTCGCCTGTATCATCAGCAGGAGGGCCGCAAATACGCCGCCGTGTTCACGGTAGAAGTAGCGCTGACCATTTCCACGGTATTTCTCTACGGCTCCTCGAGTCAGAACTGGATCGCGTCGAACGAAGCAAGTTGGCCGACGCTGGCCGCCAGCGTGGCGGCGGCGATTACGGGCAATCGCTGGGTCCAGGCCGCGGCCTTGCTGGTCATACTGGCGATGTGGGTGTGGTACTACGCGACGCTGCAAAGTGCGTTGGTTTGACGGAAGTCATATGCTCCGCGTTCGACTGGGAACGGCGGTTCAATGCGTAAACTCGGAGAAACGAACTAGGGTATTCCGCGATGATCGCTCGCCTCTTTGCAGTAATCTGTGCGTGGGCAACGGTGGCGCTTGGAGGCTGTGAGCCTTCAAGGCCGCCTTTGCCCGATACCGGACCCCAGACAGCGGCTGTCGTGGCGTGCTTGCTGACGGATATCCATGGCAATGCGCTTGACAGCTTCATCATCAATTCGTCCGGAGACCCTGAAGCGGTCAAACAGATATTGGCTTTCATGATGTGGGACGGCCGCCGCGACCTGGATCTGAGATATGCCGGTTGGGGCGTGGTCGAATATCATCAGAAGAACGGCCCCATGCTTCCGCTGCCAAAAGGATGCGGACCACACAATCAGCGCCACGCTTAAGAGGGCGGCATCGAATTTGCCCATTACTGTGACGGGCTTTCTGACCGCTGTCCGCAGTATGTTAGCTGCCGACCGTTGCCCGGCCCACGCTCACATAGGTGAAGCCCGCAGCTTCCATCTGCGACGGGCGGTAGATGTTGCGCAAATCGACCATCAGCGGCCGCTTGAGCAGTGCCTTCATGCGCGCGGTATCCAGCGCGCGGAATTCGTTCCATTCGGTGAGGATCACCACGCCGTCCGCGCCTTCGAGCGCATCATAGGCGTTCTTGCGCAGATCGACGTTCAGAAGCTTTGCGGCTTCCTTCGCGCCTTCGGGATCGAACGCACGGATGGTCGCGCCCTGCTTCTGCAACTCCGGCACGATGACGAGACTGGGCGCATCGCGCATGTCGTCCGTACCGGGCTTGAAGGTGAGGCCAAGGACGGCAACGGTTTTGCCATTCACGCCGCCGAACGCGTTGGCGATCTTTTCCGCCATTTTCAGTTTGCGCGCTTCGTTGACGGAAACAACCGCCTCGACAATGCGCGTCGTCGCGCCGCTGTCCTGAGAGGTCTTAAGCAACGCGAGCGTGTCCTTCGGAAAGCACGATCCGCCGAAGCCGGGGCCAGCGTGCAGAAACTTGGAGCCGATGCGTCCGTCGAGGCCGATGCCACGCGCGACGTCCTGCACATCGGCGCCGACTTTCTCGCATAACTCCGCCATCTCGTTGATGAAGGTGATCTTGGTCGCGAGGAAGGCGTTGGCCGCATATTTGATGAGCTCGGAGCTTTCGGGGCTCGTGAACACGATAGGTGTCTCGTGCAGATAGAGCGGACGATAGATCTCGCGCATCACATCGCGCGCGCGGTCGGTGTCGCAGCCGGCGACGACGCGGTCCGGCCTGCGGAAATCACCGATAGCCGAACCTTCACGCAGGAATTCCGGATTGGAGGCGACATCGAACTCGGCGTCGGGCCGCGTCTTGGCGATGATCTCCTTCACCTTGCGGCTGGTGCCCACTGGCACGGTCGATTTCGTGACGACGACGGTGTAGCCCGACAGGTGCTGCGCCAGTTCTTCGGCGGCGGCGAACACATAGGTGAGGTCGGCATGGCCATCGCCGCGGCGGCTGGGTGTACCCACGGCGATGAACACCGCTTCGGCGTTCTTCACCGCTGCCGCCATATCGGAAGCGAAAGAAAGGCGACCCGCCTTCACATTGGTGGCGACCACATCGTCCAGCCCTGGTTCGAAGATCGGGATTTGGCCGGCACGCAACGCCTCGACCTTTGCCGTATCCTTGTCGATGCAGACGACGTCATGGCCGAATTCGGACAGGCAGGCCCCGGAGACCAAACCCACATATCCGGTGCCGATCATTGCAATTCGCATGGTGTGCTGCCCGAATTTGGCCGTTAATTGAATATCGAATCTACATTAGCCCGCCACGGGGTTTGGGGTAAGTTTCCGATCATGATCGAAGTAACCGATCTGGTTTACGAGTATCCGACGGTGCGGGCGTTAAGCGGGGTCTCCCTCCGCGTCGCGCCGCAGACCATCACCGCGCTGGTGGGCCCGAACGGCGCGGGAAAGACGACACTTTTGCGATGCCTGGCGGCGCTGGACATGCCTTATTCGGGGCAGGTAACGGTTGATGGCCTCGATACCGCCGTGTCGCCGCGCGAGATTCATGCGCGGCTGGGCTATCTACCGGATTTCTACGGCCTCTATGACGAATTGAGCGTGCGGCGGTGTCTGACCTATGCCGCGCGCGCGCATGGCATCGCGCCGGACAAGGCCGCTGCCGCGGTGGAGACGGCGGCCAGCCGCGTGGGTTTGGCCGACCGCATGGAAACGCCGGCTGGCGAGTTGTCGCGCGGCCTTCGCCAGCGCCTCGCCATCGGCCAGACCATCGTGCATGAGCCGCGCGTGCTGTTGCTGGACGAACCGGCCGCCGGTCTCGATCCGCAGGCACGGCGCGATCTCTCCGCGCTGCTGGTGAGCCTGAAAGATGCGGGCATGACGCTGGTCGTGTCGTCGCACATCCTGGCGGAACTCGAAGATTACTGCTCCGAGATGATCATCATCGAGGGTGGGCGCATCGCCGGCGGCAAGGCTGTGAAGGTCCGCGATGTCGAGCGGCCGCGTTACATTCTGGAGATCGCAACGGCGCGCAGCGATCTGCGCGACTTCCTTTCTGCGCGCGCGGGCATTGATGTGATCGAAGTGGATGAGCATCACGCGCTCTTCACCTTCACGCGCAATCCGCAGCAACGTTCCAAGCTGATCCGCGATCTGGTGACGGCGGGCTTCGAAGTGTCGAGCTTCGGCGAATCCACCAAGGCGCTGGAAGACACCTATTTCGCGCAGGTGGGTAAGCAATGAACGCCGAATTCCAGCGCAATGTTTGGATCGAGCTGACGCCGCGGCGCATGATCCTGATGGTCGTGCTGCTGACGCTGGCCTTCTTCGCCTCGGCGATTGCGGGCGGCACGGAATACGATCTGGCGAGCACCGCGCGGCTTCTGTTCTACGCCATCGTCGTGGTGTGGGGTTCGCGCAATGCGGCGCTCGCCGTGGTCGGCGAAATCCGCGACCGCACCTGGGACATGCAGTTGCTGTCCTCGATCACGCCGGGTGCGATGACATGGGGCAAGCTGTTCGGCTCGACGATCTACAACTGGTTCGGCGGCGCGATCTGTTTGGCGGTGCTGGAGGTCGAACGGGCCACACATGGCGGTGTCGGGACCGCGCTAGTCGATCTGGTCTATTTCATCGCCGTCGGTGTGATCTCTCAGGCCGCCGCCTTCCTTGCGAGTCTTGTGGCGGTGCGCAGACGCCAGTCGCATTCGCGGCTCGATATTTTCGTCTACCAAACCATCGGTCTGCTCGCCGGCGTCGCGGTCTACACGATCTGGAGCATCGCCGATCCGTCGGGTTCAATCCTGCTGCACAAGACTGCCAGCGACACGGTCGTGTGGTGGGGCCGCGTGGTCGACACGCGGGGCTTCCTGCTGCTGTCGCTCGCGATCTTCACCGCGTGGACCTTGCTCGCCTGCTATCGCGAGATGCGGCTGGAACTGAAGATGCGCAACGGCACGCTGGTCTGGCTCGCGTGGCTGATCTTCATCGGCATCTATGTCGCGGGCTTCGATGCGTGGCTGTCGGATGACAAGACGATGGCGGGCTGGGACGCAGTGTCGCTGCGTCTCGCGCTCGCGGGCGTGACCTATACCGTTCTGACGTATCTGATGGTGTTCCTGGAGCCGAAGGACCGCGTGCATTTCCGCTGGCTGGGAACGCAATTGTCGTCCGGCCGCATCGCTGCGTTCTGGGGTGGCCTGCAGGCGTGGATGATGTCGTATCTTGCGGCGATCCTGTGCACCGCCATGCTCCTTTTCTGGCTGCACCAGAACCGTCCCGAAATCACCGATCAGCTGATGCTGATCGCGGCAGCCGCAGGTTTCCTCACCCGCGACGTGCTGATCTTCGTGTTCATGCGCAGTCTGCCGGGCCGCCGCCGAGGCGATTTCGCGGCGCTGGGCATCCTGTTCGCGCTCTATGTGCTGGCACCCGCGATCATCAACGGGCTCGGGCTTCAGAGCCTGCTGATGCTGTTCTATCCCTATCCGACATCGCCGGTGTGGATGGGCCCCGTGGTCGCATGGGCGGAAGGCGTCGCGATGGCGGCGCTCGCATTTGGGCAGATCGCGTTGTCGCGCAAGCCCGCTACCGCTTGAGGCCGGAATAGTTCGGCTGGTCGATCGCGACCTTCTCGCGCGTCGTGATGGTGAGATGCTCGGCTAGCCCCGGCGTGTCCAGCGTGAATGCGCCGTCGCGGATGCGTTTGCAGAGCTCGCGGTTCAATTCGTCCAGTGTGCCGTCATGGCCGAGCAGCTTGCGCAAACGATCCAGTTCGTCTTTTTCCGATTGCGGGCCCTGTTCCAGCTCGCGCACGACGATGGAAAGCGCATTCGCCGCGACGCGCGCATGAAAAGCTGTGTGCCCCTTCAGTTCCGGCATCGCCTTCTGCTCGAGGAAATCGCGCACCGCCTCGACCAGTTCGCGCATCGACGGTTGATCCATCATAGAAGGCCTCCGATGATCAGATTGATCAGGTCGATCTCCGTCTCCGACGAGCGCCGTCCTATCGCCGCGCGCTCAACGGAACGATCGTTCAGGAAGCCCTGATACATCTTCATGCACATGATGCCCCATTTGAGCGAGCCATAGACGATCCAGGTGCGCACCTCGTCGGGATCGATGCGTCCACCGCCCGCGTCTTCATAACCTTTGAGAAGATCGGGCAAATCGCCGAAGCCGCCAACAACCTTATCGGCAACGCCAAAGCGCCACGAGTTCGTGCAGACCCAGCCGATGTCTTCGAGCGGATCGCCGATATGCGTCAGCTCCCAATCAAGCGCGGCTTCGACACTATTCGGCGAGATGAGAAGATTGCCGTGCCGGAAATCGCCATGCACCAAAGTCTGCCGCTTGCTCGCCGCCATGCGCGGTTCGAGCCATTGGAACGCCATCTCGAACACAGGATGCGGATAATCGAATTGATCGAGCGTGTCGCGATAGGCGCGCAACTGTGTGGGCCCATCGACGACGGGAAGGAGATGTTTCAGCGGCGCGGTATCGACCTTGTGGATGCGCGCGAGAATTTCGCCGCATTGATACGCAAGCTTCGGTCGCACGGCATCGAACGCCGCATCGCGCAGAATTTTGCGCGCGATGGTTTCGCCGGTGAGGCGCTCCATCACATAACCTTGCCCCGCACCGTCTTCGGGCTTAAGCACGTAATGCACGCGCGGCGCGGCAACGCCCTCCTTGCGTGAGGCTTCAATGGCTGCGGCTTCGGTGGACAGCGGCACCGATGTCGAGCCTTCGGGGATCACACGCTCGCCACCCGGCGCGCGACGCAGGATCAGCGGCCACGATTTTCCGCCCGCTGCCACGCCATCGAACGACCATGTCTCCTGGCTCGCGCCGCCGGAGAGGCGCGTGATGGCGTCGATACGCATGTTCAGTGCGCGCGCGAGCGCGGGAAGGAAATCGGGATTTGCCATCGTCATCCGGTGCGCAACAGGCGCACAGCTTCGTCCCGTTCGAACAGATAAAGCAAGACGCGCAGCGCCTCGCCGCGCTCGGATTTCAACTCCGCATCTCGCGTAAGGACAAGTTTGGCGTCGTCGCGCGCGGCGGCGAGGAGATCGGCATGCACGGCGAGATCGGCGACACGAAATTCGGGCAGCCCACTCTGGCGTTTGCCGAGAAGCTCACCCGCACCGCGCAGGCGCAAATCTTCCTCTGCGATAACAAAGCCGTCGTCGGTCTCACGCATGATCTTGAGCCGCGCCTTCGCGGTCTCGCCGAGCGGCCCGTGATAGACGAGGAGACAGCTCGATTTCGCCGCACCGCGCCCGACGCGCCCGCGCAACTGGTGCAGCTGCGCAAGGCCGAACCGTTCCGCATGCTCGACCACCATGATCGTCGCTTGGGGCACATCAACACCGACCTCGATCACGGTGGTGGCGACGAGGACGGAGAGTTCGCCGGATTTGAACTGCGCCATCGCGGCATCTCGCTCGGCCGCTTTCATCTTGCCATGGACGAGACCAACCTTGGGACCGAGCGCCTGCTTCAATTCGCGCGCGCGGTCCTCCGCGGCGGCGAGGTCGATGAACTCGGATTCCTCGACCAGCGGACACACCCAATAGGCGCGCGCGCCTTTCGTGATGGCGGTGCGTAGATGCCCAACAACTTCGGCCAGCCGCTTGTCATCAAGCAGCCGGGTCTCGACAGGCTTGCGGCCCGGCGGGCGACCGGTCAAGCGCGACACGTCCATGTCGCCATAAGCGGTGAGCGCCAGCGTGCGCGGGATCGGCGTCGCGGTCATCACCAGCACGTCGGCGGGACGCGCACCTTTGCCCTGAAGCTTCATGCGCTGATGCACGCCGAAGCGATGCTGCTCGTCCACGACGGCGAGCGCGAGGTCCTTGAACGCCACATCTTCGGAGAACAAGGCATGCGTTCCGACAAGGATATCGATCTCGCCGTTTGCCAGCGCCGCGAGCGTCTGGTCGCGCGTGGGTCCGCGCTCGCGTCCGGTGAGGATCGCCATGCGCACGCCAGCGGCCTTCGCGAGCGGTTCGAGCGAGGTCATGTGCTGCCGGCAGAGGATTTCCGTCGGCGCCATCAACGCGCCCTGGCTTCCAGCTTCGACGGCATCGAGCAGCGCCATCATGGCGACGACGGTCTTGCCCGCGCCGACATCGCCCTGCAGCAAACGCAGCATGCGCGACGGCGCGGCCATGTCGGCCTCAATCTCGGCAAGCGATTGTTTCTGCGGATCGGTGAGGGTGAAGGGAAGGGCGGCGATGGCTTTCGCTTTGAGGTGGCCGTCACCTCTGATCGTGCGGCCCTTCTGTCCACGCATCTGCGAGCGGATCATCAGGAGTGCGAGTTGGTTCGCGAGCAGTTCGTCATAGGCGAGACGTTGGCGCACGGATGTCTCAAGCGACAGATCAGCATCGTGTGCAGGATTGTGTGCGACGCGCAGGGCGGCGGTGAAGGCTTCCCAGCCACGCGTCTTTCGAAACGCTGCGTCCTGCCATTCTGGCATTGCTGGCACTTTCTCCAGCGCGGCACGGATCGCTTTCGACAGCGATTTCGCGGGCAAGCCTTCGGTGAGCGCATAGACCGCTTCATGCTGCGGCAGGTCGTTCTCCTGACCCGGCGCGACGATGAAATCGGGATGCGCCATCTGGAGTTTGTCTTTGAACTTGTCGATACGCCCGCTGACGATGCGCTTCTCGCCTTTTGGGAGCGTCTTTTCCAAATAGTCCGCATGCGCGTGGAAGAACACGAGTTCGATCGTTGCCGTGTCGTCGGAGCAGCGCACCTTGTAGGGCTGCCGTCGGTCGCGCGGCGGGAAATGGTCGAGCACGTTCAGCGTAACCGTCGCGATACGGCCCGGCTCCGCTTCGATCAGTTTTGGACGATAGGAACGGTCGATCACGCCGCATGGCAAATCGAAGATGAGATCGAGCAGCCGCGGCCCCGCGACGCGCGAGATCAGCTTCTCGATGCGCGGGCCGACGCCCGGCAACGAACGGATTTCGCCGAAAAGGGGAAACAGAATCGAAGGCCGCATAAAAAAGACGATACGCCATCGTCCGCCGGGGTTATAGAATGGGCGTAGATCCTCCCTCGCGAAGCGGGGGAGGGGGACCATGCGAAGCATGGTGGAGGGGGCGAGTGCGCGCATCAGTCAAGACGTTGAAGCGCGCCCGCGCGTTACGTCGAAAGATGTCGATGCCCGAAGTCATGCTCTGGCAAGAACTGCGGGGAGGTAAGGTTGGCGGGCTTCAGTTCCGCCGGCAGCATCCGGTCGGCCCTTATATTCTCATTTCTATTGTTCAGTCGCGCGGCTCGCCGTCGAGGTCGATGGACGCGTGCACGAGGACCGAGAGCAGTTGGAACGCGATCAACGGCGAGATTATTGGCTCGCTGGGCAGAAGATAAAGGTTTTGCGTATTGGTGCTTTGGATATCTTGAAGAAAGACAACATGGAAAATGTGATTGCTTGCATCTTGCGAGCGGCCGCCCCCTCCACCGCCTCCGGCGGTCCCCCTCCCCCGTAAACGGGGGAGGAACTTCGTTTCGCTCTTTGAGTCCCGTCTCTGCCGCGCTATATCGCGGCCATGACCGGACCTGAAAAAGGCGGCTCTTCGGAGGCCCGCCGCAAACAGCTATTGTTCCGCGCCAAGCGGCGCGGGTTCAAGGAGGTTGATCTGATCTTCGGGACGTTCGCTTTGGCGGAAATCGACACGCTGAGCGACACCGAACTCGATCAGTTCGAGGCGCTGCTCGCCGCACCCGATCAGGAAGTCTACGAATGGCTGCGCGGCCATGCGCCCGCGCCGAAGGAATTCGATACCGCTCTGTTCAATCGCATGAAGGCGCTCTGCGCGCGCAAGTACCCCACGTGGAACGTCTAGATTACATCGCCAAACATGAGGGCCGTTTTGCCGTCACCGGTGTGCCGGGCGGTTACGACGCCTATCTCGCAGCCGAGGCCGCGAAGCGGCGCAACGGTCTCGTCGTGTTCGTCGCGGGCGACGATCTGCAGGCGGCCGCGATCGCGGATGGCGTGCGCTTCTTTGCGCCGGATGTGCAGGTGCTGTCGTTCCCCGCGTGGGATTGTCTGCCGTACGACCGTGTGTCGCCGAAATCGGATACCGAAAGCGAGCGGCTCGCGACCCTCGCCGCGCTCGCGCAACGCAAGAAAGATTCCGGTCCCACCGTCATCATCACGGTGATCAACGCGATCCTGCAACGCGTGCCGCCGCGCGAGGCGATCGAGGGTGCGAGCTTCTTTGCCAAGACCGGTGCGAATGTCGGGTATGACAAGCTCGCCGCGTTTCTCGCCGCCAACGGCTATGTGAACGCGAGCACGGTGCGCGAGCCCGGCGATTTCGCGCTGCGCGGCGGCATCGTCGATCTGTGGCCGCCGGGGAGCGAGCAGCCGCTGCGGCTGGATTTCTTCGGGCAGGAACTCGATGCGATCCGGCGCTTCGATGCGGAGACGCAATTGTCCGCGGACAAGATCGATTCCGTCGAGCTGTTGCCCGCGAGCGAGGCGCCGCTCGACCCGGCGTCGATCAGCCGATTCCGCAGCGGCTATGTCGCGCGCTTCGGTCCCGCGACCAGCGACGATCCGCTGTATGAATCGGTGAGCGCGGGCCGGAAGCAGCAGGGCATGGAGCACTGGCTGCCGCTGTTCCACGATCATCTCGACACGCTGTTCGATTTTGTGCCCGACGCGCTGATCCTGCTCGCGCATCAGTCGGAAGAGGCGAAGACCGCACGGCTCGAACTGATCGCGGACTATTACGACACGCGCAGGGAGATGCTCGTCGCGAAAGGCGACGACAAGCCGGTCATCAAGGCGCCGCCTTACAAGCCGTTGCCGCCGGATGCGCTCTATTTGACCGATAAGGAATGGGCCGCGTCGCTGTCGTATCATCGCGTGCGCGATCTCTCGCCGTTCCAGGCGCCGGAATCGATGAAGTCGGTCGATGCCGGTGGACGCGCGGGCCGCGACTTCGCGCCGGAACGTCAGCAGACGGGTACCAATGTGTTCGAGGTCGCGGCACAGCACGTGAAGGCGTTGCAGGCCTCAGGCAAACGCGCGCTGATCGCATCATGGAGCGAAGGCTCTGCCGAGCGCATGGGGGGCGTGCTCGCCGATCACGGGTTACCCGCGATACGGCGCGTGAAGAACTGGCCGGATGCGCTGAAGCTCGACAACAGTGCGGCGGGTATCACCTGTCTGGAGATTGAACACGGCTTCGAGACGCCGGATTTCGCTGTGGTCGCGGAGCAGGACATTCTCGGCGACCGCATGGTGCGCCAGACGCGCCAGCGCCGCGCGCAGAATTTCCTGCAGGAAGCGTCGAGCCTCGCGCCCGGCGATCTCGTCACGCATATCGAACATGGTGTTGGGCGCTATCTCGGTCTCAAGACCATCGATGCCGCCGGTGCGCCGCACGATTGTCTCGAGCTGCAATATGACGGCGGCAAGCTGTTCCTGCCGGTCGAGAACATCGAGCTACTGACGCGGTACGGCGCGGACGAGGGCAATGCGCCGCTCGACCGTCTCGGCGGCGCGGGATGGCAGACGCGCAAGGCCAAGATGAAGGCGCGCGTACGTGAGATGGCGGCGGAGTTGATCCGTATCGCGGCGGCGCGCGAATTGCGATCGCTGCCTGCGGTCGATCCGCCGTCGGGAATCTACGACGAGTTCTGCGCCAAGTTTCCGTATCAGGAGACCGAGGACCAGGAAAAAGCAATTGCCGACGTCATCGACGATCTCGGCAAGGGCCGTCCGATGGACCGTCTGGTCTGCGGCGATGTCGGCTTCGGCAAAACCGAGGTGGCGCTGCGAGCGGCGTTCGTGATGGCGATGAGCGGCCAGCAGGTCGCGGTCGTGGTACCGACCACGCTGCTCGCGCGCCAGCATTTCCGTACCTTTGCGGAACGGTTCAACGGCTTTCCGTTGAAAGTGCGTCAGCTTTCGCGGTTTGTGGATGCAAAGGAAGCCAAGGAAACGAAGGCGGCATTAGAAGCGGGCGATGTCGATATTGTCATCGGCACACACGCTCTGCTCTCGAAGACGATCAAGTTCCGCAATCTCGGCCTCGTCATCGTGGACGAGGAGCAGCATTTCGGCGTCACGCATAAGGAACAGCTCAAGGCTCTCAAAGCCGATGTGCATGTGCTGACGCTGACGGCGACGCCGATCCCGCGCACGCTTCAGCTGGCGTTGTCAGGCGTTCGCGATCTGTCGCTGATCACCACGCCGCCGATCGACCGGCTGGCGGTGCGCACCTTCGTGACGCCATTCGATCCGCTGGTGATTCGCGAGGCGCTGCTGCGTGAGCATTATCGCGGCGGGCAGAGCTTCTATGTCAGCCCGCGCATCGCCGATCTGCGCGAGACGATGGAATTCCTCAAAGCCACCGTGCCGGAGGTTAAGCCGGCGATGGCGCATGGCCAGATGGCGGCGACGGTTCTGGAAGACGTGATGACAGCGTTCTATGACAAGCGGGTGGACGTGCTCGTCTCCACCAATATCGTCGAGAGTGGTCTCGACATCCCCAGCGCCAACACGCTGATCATGAATCGCGCCGATATGTTCGGCTTGTCGCAGCTCTATCAGCTGCGCGGCCGCATTGGCCGCGGCAAGCAGCGTGCCTATGCCTATCTCACCACGCCGGCGGACAAGAAGCTGAACGACACGGCGGAACGCCGCCTGCAGGTCCTGCAATCGCTCGACCAGTTAGGCGCGGGCTTCGCGGTCGCAAGCCACGACATGGATATCCGCGGCGCGGGCAACCTGCTGGGCGAAGAGCAGTCCGGTCACGTCAAGGAAGTCGGCATCGAGCTCTATCAGGAGATGCTGGAGGAAGCCGTGGCGCAGATGCGCGCCGGCGACGCGACTGCGGAGATTGCCGATCAGTGGTCGCCGCAGATCAACATTGGCGCGTCGGTGATGATCCCCGAAAGCTATGTCACCGATCTGAACGTGCGCATGGCGCTTTACCGCCGCCTCTCGACCATCGAGACGCGCGAGGATATCGAACGCTTCGCCGCCGAACTGATCGACCGCTTCGGTCCGCTGCCGGAAGAAGTGCAGCATCTGTTCGACATCGTCGCGATCAAGCAGCTCTGCCGCATCGCGCAAGTGGAGAAAATCGAGGCCGGACCGAAGGGCGGCACGATCACCTTCCGCAACAACGCTTTCCCGAATCCGATTGCGCTGGTGAAGCTGATCAACACCCATTCCGGCACGATGAAGGTGCGTCCCGATCAGAAGGTCGTGGTGCAGCGCGACTGGCCGACGCCCGAGACGCGACTCAAGGGCGCACAGGCCTTGGTGGGGCAATTGGCGAAGCTGGCCGAGGCGGCCTGAATTCAACCGAAGATCGCGTCTTTTCAAGCATTTGCTTGCCTTTGGCGCGTCGGTCGCGCAGCCTGCGAGCGGGCACGCGAAGGGCGTTAGAGAATGCGGGTTGCGATCAGTGGAACCGGGCTTTTTACCCCGTCGGCGGGCATTACCAACGCCGAACTGGTCGCCGCCTATAACGAGTTCGTCCGTGCGCACAACGCCCAGCACCCCGACGAAGCGCATCTGCTGAAATCGAGCGACGAGTTCATCGTGAAGGCGTCCGGCATCCGGCACCGCCACGTTCTTGCGAAAGACGGCATGCTCGATCCCGAGACGATGTGTCCGCAACTCAGGCAGCGCAGCAACGAAGAGCTGTCGTATTCGGCGGAAATCGGCATCGCGGCCGCGAAGCAGGCGCTCGACGCTGCGGGACGCACGCCGGCCGATGTCGATGGTGTGATCGTGGCCGCGTCGATCATGGAGCGGCCCTATCCGCAGATCGCCATCGAGATCCAGAACGCGCTCGGCATCATCGGCTTCGGCTTCGACATGCTGGCCGGCTGTTCGTCAGCGACCTATGGAATCCAGATGGCGATGGATATGGTGGCGCAGGGCAGGGCGCGCGCCGTGCTCGCGATCAATCCGGAGATCTGCACCAGCCATCTCAATCTGCGCGACCGCGAAACGCATTTCATCTTCGGCGATGCTGCGACGGCCTGCGTTGTCGAACGTGCGGAAGACACGAAGGGCGAGAATTGCTGGGAGATCGTTGGCACGCGGCTGATCTCGGAGTTCTCCAACAACATCCGCAACAATTTCGGACCGATGAACCGCTTCGATGCGGCGACAATGGGCCAGCCCGATAAGCTCATCACCCAGAAGGGCCGCAAGGTCTTCAAGGAAGTGGTGCCGATGGTGTCTGCGTTCATGATCGAGCATCTGAACGAGTTGAAGCTGAAGCCGGAGAACATCAAGCGCTTCTGGCTGCACCAGGCAAACATCAACATGAACGACCTGATCGCGCGCAAGGTGTTGGGCCGCGAGGCGACGGCGGAAGAGGCGCCGAGCGTTCTGGGCGACTACGGCAACACGAGCTCTGCGGGCTCCATCGTCGCCTTCCATAAATACAGCGACGATCTTGTGGCCGACGATCTCGGCCATCTGTGCTCGTTCGGCGCGGGCTATACGGCCGGCAGCGTGGTGCTGCGCAAATTGGCTTAGCTATCTCTATCCTTCGTCATGGCCGCCCTTGTGGCGGCCATCCATACACACGGTGTTTCAGTGAGATCATGGATGGCCGGGACAGGCCCGGCCATGACGAAATTATTTATGGACCAATCCCACTCAGGAAAAACTAGCGCCAGCGCAAATACAATTTTCGTCCCCGGAATTCGAACGACTTCATTTGCGACAGGAATGCCATCCCTAACAGTGAATTGTGCATCTTCGCCTGGTTGATCGACACCGGCACATTAAAAAGCTTCATATCGCCGATCTGCAATTCGCCGAGCGTATACGCCGCGCCGTGTCCCAAACCATTGGCGGTTTCAGATGTGCGGTCGAATACGAGCTTTGATGTGTCGACACCGATGCGTTGCGCGTCGTCGGGGCTCAGCACGATTTCGCTGGCTCCCGTGTCGACCAGGAATTTCACGGGCTTGCCGTTCGCGCTGCCGATGATGAGAAAGTCGCCGCTCCGATCCTTGGCGAATACCATCTCGCCGCCGCTGGTGTTGACGGGATAACCCGGCACGAGTTCGGATCGAACGTTTCCGAATACTTCTTCGACTGCCGGATAGTAGATGTAGCCAAGCACAAGAACCGCAGAGATGCCGGTCCAGATGGCAATGTTGCGCACACTCTCTTTGAGCCCGAAGCCGCGGCTGTAGACGAGCCCGGAGGCAACGAGAACAGCGAGAACAAGTGTGCGTGTGAAATAAGCCTCGTCCATCGAATCGCCGAGAGCGTTCGGGAAAATCCGCGCCAATTCCCAAACGCTAAGCAGAATTGCCGCGATAATCGCGATACGAACAGCCAGCCGGAATCGGGGTGGCACGAGCGGTGTGCTCGTCGGTGGCCTGTGCCACGGTCCCCCAGGTTGCGACATGCGAAGCCCTTTCCCTCTCATCCATAGCGCGAATGAAAGATGGCGAGCCACACAAAACCGGCGCATTTTCACCATAAAGCCGGAGCAGGGATACGCTTGGCGAGGTTCCGCGTTAATATTGTCAGGGCGATTTCGGGGAGGTCCTTACGTGTTTCTGCAGTCTGTAAGCTGGTACTGGATCGCCGCGCCATTGATCGTCGCGGGACTTGGTGTCGTGCTGCTGCTTCGCGGCATCGGTCATGTCGCCGGTGGGCGCGGTGGACGCGCGACGGCGCACATGGCGGTCGGTGCGCCGTTGTCCCTCATCGGATTAGCGATCGCGCTTTTGGCGCTCAACACGCAGACGTTCGCGCGCCTCAGCCATGAGAACGACGTCGCGAATATCGCGGTGAAGAGCATCAACCCCGCCAACAACACCTGGCGCATCACCATCCAGCGTCTCGACGTGCCGAACACGATCCAGACCTGCGATATCCAGGGCGATTACTGGGAGATGAGTGCGCGCGTGCAGAAGTGGAAGCCGTGGGCGAATGTGCTCGGCCTCGACACGACCTATGCACTCGATCAGATCACCAACCGGTATTTCAATGCGGAGCGCGCGAACGGCAAGCCGATCACCGCGTGCGATCTCAAAGGTCCGCCGCCGGCGGTCAATCAGTATGTGCCAAATTCGTGGCTCAACTGGCTGGTCGGCGAGTCCTACACCGAGCAGCGCCACTTCGGCTCCGCCGCGTATATGGCGAACGCCGATGGCGCGGTCTACAAGGTAGTGATGACTCAGTCCGGCCTCAACGCCGAACCGGTGAACAGCGTCGCCGCGGGCGCGAACACGTCGCGGCCGTAGCATTAGAAAAGCATTGTTGCACAATCCTTGATTGTGTACCAAAGTTCTCCTGAAGGCATGGTCTTTTGGGGGAAACATGGAACAGGCAGTTGCTAGCAGTTCCTTCGAGCGTGTCGTTCGCCAGGTTGTCGGCGTCTTTTGCACGGTAGTCTGGGCCATCGTTGGCATCCTTTACTGGATACCATTGTTGGCAAGGTCCTGTGGTGCTTATTCAGCTGCAGTCATCATGGCAATTATCAGTGGAAAGCAAGCAAACAAGAAGTCTGCGCGCATGCTCGATCACGCTGCGAATTTTTATGCAAAGGGATTTCGCGATATTCGCGAGTCTGTATTCGATGACTCATCGACTTCCGAAGCGGATGATGACACATCGCAGGCGAGCATCTTCTCCAGTTGGGATGAGTTCACGCGGGTTTTCGTGGTGGTGGCTCGAGAAAGCGCTATCGCGATAGTATTTTGGCTCCTAATCATTTTTACGATCAGGCATATTTTCTAGCTACCACGCGGAGATCATTTTGCGTTTGCATCCTGCTGATGCAACCCGACTATGTTTTCGTCGGGATCGCGGATATAGGCCTGCCAGCCGACGCCGGGGATCGCCATCTTGGGCAACGCGACCGCAGCACCTGCCGCTGTCGCTTTCGCCACTGCCTCATCGACCGATTTCACGCCGAGCGAACAGACGAACGCGTTGACCGCCGCGCCGGCCGTCGCGCCCACGCCCATGCGCTTGACGAAACCGCCGTTGATGCCGGGCCCGTCGTTATCGCCGGTGTTGATGAGGTAGTAGTCGAACTGCGGCATGTGCGTGATCTGCCAGCCAAACACATCGGCGTAGAACTTCGACAGCTTCGCCGGATCGGTCGCGTGGATTTCAAAATGGACGGGACGGTTCATGGTTTGGCTCCTCGGACGACAGGTGAGAGAACAATCTGAACGTGGCCGTGTTCGTCGCGGAAAATGAAGTTATCTTTGCGTTTCTCAAACTCTCGAACGCCGTTGAACGCATCCAGAATGCGCTGAACCTGTTCCATGGATCTGTCTAGGTTGTCGCACATTCCCGCGAGCATGGATGTTAGGAAAATTCTATAACGAGCTGAGCGTATGGCTTCATAAGTGCCATCTGCGCCTCCACAGCCGACAGAGCCGTCTATTCGACCGTTGTAGAAGGCCAAGTCCGGATTTTGACCGGAAAGCGACTTCACGTGCCATAGTCGGCCAGCATGACGAAACGACACGACAGCCAGCTCTTGGAATTCGAAGCCCTTTGCCGCGATGGGCTCGGCCGCTAAGAGTTCTTTGCCGTTCTCTCCTTTAAGGATGAACCTGCCATCAGAAGTATGAAATGCTTTTGCCGTGAGAAGTGAACTTTTGAGCGCTTCAAATGCGGACTTTTGCGAAGCGCAGCTGACGTCTTCCATGTACGAAGACACGAACTCGTTATTTCCAAACGAAATGCCATCGCCGTCGGGACCAAAAGCAAGGCCGGAAAGGAAGCAGCGCGTAGATAAGGTCAGGCCGTCTCCCTGAACTCGAATGATCATGTCGGATGCTGACGGTCCTGTGGGACGCCAGAACTCGTGATCTACCGTATCGAACGCGGCCTTGTAGCGATCCGCGTGTGCGATCAGCGGAGCAAGAAAGAGTGCAATTGCGGCCGCTCTACTCCACATTCTCGAATGCCATGATCGTGTCGCTGCCGGCCTGGATGCGTTCGAAGAGCATCGGGCATTCGGGGATCATGCGCTCCATCCAGTATTTCGCCGCGACGATCTTCTGCTTGTAGAAGTCGGCATTCGCCGGGTTGGCGGCGAGCTTTGTATTCGCAACCTTCGCCATGCGCGCGTGCATCCAGCCAACGACGACGATGCCCATCATGCGCAGGTAATCGACCGCACCCGCGCCCGCATTGTTGGGATTGGCGAGGCCGTTCTGCGCCAGCCACATCGTCGCTTGTTGCAGCGTGTCCATGCCGCGCTTCACGGGCCCGACGAACGGCTTCATCGTGGCGTCGGCTTCGTTCTCGCTTACCCAGCCGGAGAGCAGGGCGAACAGCGCCAGCGGCGCGGCGCCGCCTTTGCGGCCGAGCTTGCGGCCGACAAGGTCCATCGCCTGCACGCCGTTCGCGCCTTCGTAGGTCTGGTTGATGCGGCCGTCGCGCACGAACTGCTCCACGCCGTTGTCGCGGATGTAGCCGTGGCCGCCATAGCATTGCATCGCCATGTTCGCAGCTTCAAAGCCCATGTCGGTGAAGAACGCCTTGATCACGGGCGTCATCAAGTCGGCGAGGAGCCCAGCAGTTGTCGCTTCGGGCTTAGTGCTTTCCGCGATCGCCATGTTGAGCGTCGTCCACATCGCCACCGCGCGCGCGCCGTCCACGAATGATTTGGAATGCAGCAGCATGCGGCGCACGTCGGGATGCACGAATTCGAGGTCGGCGGATTTGTCGGGCTCTTTCGGCCCCGTCAGCGCATGACCGACGCGGCGCTCATGCGCATAGGCCATGCCGTTCTGATACGCGACCTCGCCGATGGCGATGCCCTGCACGCCAACGCCGAGGCGCGCGGCATTCATCATGCCGAACATCCCAGCCATGCCCGCGCTCGCGGAGCGTTTCTCGCCGGGCTTTGGCGGTGTCGGCTTCGGGCCGAGACGCCACGCGGTCGCCTCGTCGAAATTCAACACGCAGGTCGCCTGCGCCTTGATGCCCATTTTCTTTTCGATGCCGCCGGTGGAGACGTTGTTGCGCGTGCCCATCTTGCCGTCTTCGCTGACGAGGAATTTCGGCACCATGAAGAAGTTGACGGTCGAGAGATCGTCGTGGATTTGGCCGTTCTCGTCCGGGATCTTCGCGATCACCATGTGCACGATGTTGTCGGTGAGATCTTGATCGCCGCCGGAGATGAAAATCTTGGTGCCGGTGAGTTTGTAGGTGCCGTCGGGCTGTTCGACCGCCTTGGTCTTCATCAGGCGCAGATCGGTGCCGCAGCTCGGCTCCGTCAGGCACATCGTACCTGCCCATTCACCGCTGATCATCTTGGGCAGCACAAACTGTTTCATCCAGTCCGCGCCGGTCGCGCCGAGCGCGCTGGCCGCGGCACCTGTGAGGCCTGGGTACATCGCAAAGGACTGGTTGGACGACGACGCCATTTCCGCCACGGCGAGCGTAACAAGCGTCGGCAATCCTGAACCGCCGAACTTCGTGGGCGCTGACAGCGCACCCCAACCCGCTTCGCAATAGGCCTTGTAGGCTTCCTTGAATCCCTTCGGCGTGCGCACGACGCCGTTCTCGAAATGCGCGCCTTCCTCGTCGCCGGACTGGTTGATCGGCTGGAGCACTTCCTCGCAGAACTTGCCGGCGTTGGTGAGGATGTCGTCGATCAGATCGGGCGTCAGCTCGCCGAAATCGGGCAGGTCGCGGTGCTGGTCGATCTCCAGGAGATCATTGAGAACGAATTTGTACTCGTCGATCGGCGCGCGATAGATGGGCATGGAAGCTCCGGCAAAGCAGTGGCGAAGCGCGGAGCTTAAAGCAGCGGTTGGCGGGCTGCTATCCCCGGTCGTTGATACTCAGGTGCAGCGGACGCCACTGGCCACGGCGCACGGCAAGGATCAGAATCACCAGCGCTGCCGTTGCGCAAACGGCAACTGCCACAACCGATGCTTCCGGGCCGAACTTGCCGCCGGTCAACAGATCGGGGCCGGTGAAGGTTGTGCTCCAAAGCCCCTTGAAGCTGTTGCCGGAGACCGCGCTGCCGAAAATTCCACCTTCGCAGAAATTCCATCCGAAATGCAGGCCGACGGGGAGCCACAGATTGCGCACCAGCATGTAGGACGCCGCGAGCAGGAGGCCCGCTTCCAGCGCGATCGCCGCGCCGCTGACGACGGTGGCGCCCTGGTTGCCCATGTGGATCAGGCCGAAGAAGCCGGCCGAAATCAGCAGGGCAACGAGCGTGCCGAACATCTCCTCGACAATGCGAAATACGACACCGCGAAAGACGATCTCTTCTCCCACCGCACTCAGAACGGCCATGTTGGTGGCGGTGAGCATCGCCTGGCCGGGCGTGTAGCCGCCGACATGCGCGACGCCCATGGCAGACAAGATTGCGATCGTTGTCGCGAAGAGCCCAAGCCCGACTATCACGCCCGGAATGATAGATGGAATTTTCCGTGGCGCGATTTCTCCGGCGTGGCGGTGCTCCATCTTGCGAACGAAGAACCAATAAATCAGCAGCAGCAGAATGACGGAGAGCGTTTCCGTCACCACCGCAAAAATTTCGCGGTTCGCCTCCGGCACATGCGGCATCACCACAACCGGCACTATCTGCGCACCGGCATAGGCGAGGATCGTGATGAAGAACAATGCGATCAACCGCGCGATGCGGTTGTTGAAGATGCGGCGCATCCATGACGGGCGCGCGGAGTCGATGACGGTCATGTTCAGTCCCTAAATCGTTTCAAACAATAACAGCAGAGAGACGCGGCCCCGCCGAATAATGGCGGAGCCGCGCTACGCCCCTCTAAATCAAATCGCGCAAGGTAACTTTCACGTCGCCTTTTCCTTTGACGGACAGCCGGACGACTGTGCCTGGCTTCCAGTTGCGCCACATCTCACGCACCAGAGGCAGGTTCATGTCTGCCGCCGGCTTGCCGTTCATGGCGGTGATGATGTCGTCCTTGGCCAAACCCGCGGCCTCCGCCGGGCCGCCTTTGGTGATGTCGATCACCTTGAAGCCTTCGGGCACTGCGTTGATCCACATGCCGGAACGGTCGAACGTGTCGATGTCGGAATGCAGGCCTTCATAGGGCTTCAGGTACATCGTGCTGTTGTCGTAATCGAACGTCACGACATAGCGCTTGAGCACCCCGCCGCCGACATTGCTCGGGAACGATTCCACCGAACCTGCGCCGCCCTTGTCGGTCGAAACCATGGTCAGCGGATGGTCGATCGTGACATCGCCAAGCTTCAGCGTGCCACCGCGAAACACCACGCTGTGGGTGGGGCCGCCGACACCCCAACCTGTTTGTGCTTCAACGGTTTGCGTGCCCGCCTTCGGAAAGCCGTTCTTCGCCGCCCATACCTTGTTCAGAAGCAGCGGCATGCGTGAGCCGGTATCGATGCCGAAGCGTCCGGGTACGCCGTCATAGCTGCCGAGAATTTCCGGGAATTGATGATACAGGCGCATTGGCACCGGCGTACCCGCGGTCTTCGGGTCGAAATATTTCTTGTCGATGAATGTGATCGTGTGTTCGCCGTAGTCGAACCGCGTGATGAAGCGGGCGAAGAATTCGTAGCCGATCATGCCTTTTTCATTTGCGCCTTCGGTGCCCACAGGGCTGGTGTCCAGCGTGGTCACCGGCTGATCGGTGATCGTCGCGCCGCCAACGGTGAGGGATTTCACCATCGCTTCGCCGCTCTGCGCGATGTTGTCGCCACCGCCGGTGGACGAGACATTGCCCATCGCCTGCACGCCAAGTTCCTTCGCGACGGAAGGCGAGAGGATGGAATGGCCGCCGGTGTCGAAAATGAAAGTTATCGGCTTGGAGCCGTTGACGCTGACATCGGCATAGATGTGGTTGTTCCACAGGTGGAACGGCACGGTCGTCTCGTGTGCGCCGCCCGCAATGGAGAAGTCGTGTAGATTCTCCGCGGGGCGCTGATACGCGGTGACCGGCTGTTCGGATGAGAATTTCGCCGACGTCAGCGTGAAGGTCTGAAGGTTGTGGCTGCCGTCATCCACGACTTGCGTCTTCGCGATCATCCCGCCGTCGAACGCGGCGTAATCGGAGAAAGTTGTCGTGATCGTCGCGGTGCCGTTCGCTTCGACGGTGCGAAACAAAAAATGTGACTGCGGATCGAACCAGGCTTCCAGCACCGTGCCGTTCCTCGGCGAGACCTTCAACACGTCGTAGCTTTTGCCGTCCTTGTCGGCCTTCTGGCCGAGGCTTTGAACCTCAGCGCCGCCGCGGTCGTCGCGCCACCACAGATTTTGATCTTGATAGGCTTCCGTAATCGCAAGCGGAATGACGTCGCCGCCGGCCTGATCGGTCACGGTACCGGACGGTTCCTTCTCCCATGCCTTTGCGCCATCGAAGCCGGATGCGCCGCTCTGCGGTGCAATGTCGTAGGTATCGACAAAGCGGCCGTTGCGAAGATCTTCAAGCGATGAGGTCGTGCCGGTGAGGCCTTGGCCGGCATAGGCGTATTCGACTTTCAGGGTGGCCTTACCATTCCAGTTGCCCATCGCGGCCTTGTTGGCAGCGAGAATATCGGCTGGCGTAGCAGCGAAGGCGGAGGTTGCGAACGTCGTGGACAACAAAAACGCGGTGAAGGTTTTGGACATGGTTCCTGCTCGGGATCGGTGGCGCACAATACCTACACATGGAATGGCGATAGGATGTTCACGATGGCGCGACCGGGATTACGGCCGCGCCATCGCTTCCGTCAGATCAGATCCCGCAGCGTGACTTTCACGTCGCCCTTGCCCTTCACAGCGAGCGTGACGACCGTTCCCGGCTTCTCGTTGCGAAGGCGCAAACGCATCTCGGGCAGCGGGATGCTGCTCGCGGGCGTCCCGTCGACAGCAGTGATGATGTCGTCTTTGGCGAGACCCGCTTCCGAGGCCGGTGTATGCGCGGTGACGTCGACAACTTTGTAGCCTTCGGCGTCCTTGTTGAACCACATGCCGGCGCGGTCGAACGTGTCGAGGTCCGCGACCTGTCCCGAGACAGGCTTCAGATACATCGTGTTGCGCTCGTAATCGAACGTCACGACGAAGCGCTTCAGGATGCCGCCGCCGATATTGCCGGCGAGATTGTCGTCCGCGTTCGAACCGCCCTTGTCGGTTGTGAGCAGGACCAGCGGCCCCTGCACATCGACATTGCCGATCTTGAGCAATCCACCATGCGTGACGAATGCCGTTGTCGGCCCGCCAACGCCCCAGCCGGTCACGGCTTCCTCGCCTTTGGCGCTGCGCAGATTGTTTTTCGCAACGAAGGGTGAGTTGAGCATCAATGTCTGGCGCGCGCCGGTGTCGATGATGAACTTGCCGGGGATGCCTTCATAGGTTCCCTCGATCTCGACGTCGTTGCCGTCGAACACGATCGGTACGGCGGTGCCCGCATCCTTCGCAACGAAATCCTTCGGGTTGATCAGCGTGATCGTCTTGTTGCCGTAGTCCACCCGCGTCACGAAGCGGCGGAAGGTTTCAAACCCGATCATGCCGGGCATCTGCACGCCCTCGGTGCTTTCCATCGAGTTCAGCGGCAGGGACATGAAGCTTTGGTCGGTGATCGTGGCGTTGCCCAAATCCACGCGCGCGACTTTCGTCATTCCGGCGGACATTGTGCCGGAACCGCCGCCGCGCGCGTCCATGCTGCCCTCGACCTTCAGGCCAAGTGTCTTCGCCAGCGGCGGTGTAACCAGGTTGAGGCCGCCGGTGTCGAAGATGAACGTGTAGGGCCCCTGGCCGTTGATCTTTACATCGGCGTAGATGTGATTGTTGATGAGCTGGAACGGGAACGTCGTCTCCTTCGCGCCGCCGGCGATGGAGAAATCGTTCAGCGCGATTTTCGGCATGGCGTAAGCGGTGTCCGGCAACTCCATCCCGAAGCGCGCGTCCGTCAAGGTCAAATCCTGCGGATTCTTGCCGTCGCTCGCGACCTGATGGACGCGTTTCGCGATCAATGCGCCGCTGTAAGACACGTAGTCCGCGTATGTCGAAATGTTGGTAAGCGAACCGATCTTTTCGTCAACGCGGTAGAGAAGGTGCGTGTCGGCGTCGAACCACGCGTCGAATGTGCCGCCACCGTTTGGAACGAACGTCACGACGTCATAGGTCTTGCCACCGTCGCTCTTCTGCGGCGCGAGCGTAACCGTGGCGCCGCCGAAATCCTTGCGCCACCACAGATTGGCGTCGCGATAAGATTCATTTATGGCGAGGAACTTGCCGGAACCATTCTGCGGCGTGACCGTGCCGGACGGGTCCTTGTTCCATGCCGATGTGCCATCGAAGCCCTGCACCTGCGACACCGGGCCGATGTTGGCGTCGTCGACGAAGCGTCCATTGCGCAGATCTGCGGTCGAGGAGACCTTGCCCGTCATGCCCATGCCGGAATAGTCGTATTCCGTCCTGAGTGTCGCGGCCTTGTCCCACGCCGCGCCGCCGGATGCGGCCTTGTTGGCGGCGAGGATGTCGGCGGCGGTCGAGGCGGCATAAGCAGGTGCGGACGCCATGGAAGCGGCGATGGCGATGGAGGCTAAGGTCGTGCGCATGGAAACTCCCGTTGTGGCTCGCCTCAGGTGGTAAGCTCATTCTACAGCAGCAATATGCGCAAAACGCATGGCTGGGTTGCTGCGGCTTTGGCGGCGCTGCTTCTATCAACGAATTCAGCCTCTTGCGGCCCGCGAAAGATTGTTTCGACGTTCCTGTGCACGGACGAATACATCTGGCGGCTGGTGCCCCACGCTGAGATTGCGGCGCTGTCTTTCGAGGCCAATGACCGTCGTCCCATCGTCTCGACCATCGCCGATGAAGTGACGCGCGCGGGCGTGCCCGCGATCCGGCCTTCCTCGGAAACGGTGCTGAGGTTCAAGCCCGATCTCGTCGTGATGTATGCCGGGACGATGCCGCAGCTTCACGCGCAGCTCGCGCGCACGCATGTGCCGGTGCTGGACGTGCCGTGGGCGAATTCCCTCTCTGATGTGCGCAGCGTGACGAAGATGCTGGGTGAAAAGCTGTATGCGCGCGATCGCGCGGCGCAGATGCTCGCCGATATGGACCGCAAGATCGCGAAGCTGAAAGCGCGCGCGCCGCATCCACCGGTAAAGACCCTGATTTATGAACCCAACGGCTATTCCAGCACGGGCGGCATCACCGACGAGGTCATGGCTCTCGCGGGACTTGAGAATGTGGCCTCCGATCTGAGGCCGACACGTCTTTCGACTCTCCCGGTGGAAACGTTGATCGCACGCGCACCGGAGCTTGTGATCCTGGGCGGCGATCCGCAGGAACAGAACGGCCGTGCTTATCTCGTGCAGCATCATCCGGCGCTGCGCGCGCTCGATGGACGCAGCGTCGTGCAATGGGCACAGCTCATGCCGCTTCTGTGTCCTGGCCCATGGTCGCTCGATGCGGCTGACATGTTTTCCCTGCTGGGTGCGAAGGCACGCATATCAACACGCGAGAAGCCACGATGAGACTTTGCAGAGCGATCTTTTTGGCCGGTTTGGTTTTGGTGGTGGAATTTCTCTTGCCAGTGCAAGCCCACGTTATGAGCATCATTCCCTTTAGCGAGATGTTCGAGAAAGCCGATCTGGTGGTTATTGCTCGTCCGCTGACCAAGACGACAGATACCGCAGAACAGGCGAAATTCGACGATCTGGTCGAAGTTGATGGAAGCGGCAAACAGTCGGCAGTCATGGCAATCGGGGTAGAGACGACGTTCCACGTTCTTGAGGTTGTTAAGGGGCCAAAATCACTGACGCGTTTCGTGTTGCATCACTATCGAGAGGCACCGCATTCCGGCGACGCGTTCGACGGTCCCGATACCGTCGTTTTCGATCCAGCGAATCCGAGGCGGCGTGATATTCTGCTTTTTCTCGTGAAGGAAAAAGACGGCCGTTATGGGCCATACGGCGGACAAACAGATCCGAGTGACAGATCAATATTTGCACTGGATGATCCGCAATAAGGACGGACGGCGAACTTGCGGATGTGCCAATCGGCCACTAAGACTTTTGCTACGCGACGGCGATGGGAACCGGGTTTGACGCCCGGGCTGCCCCCGCAACTGTAAGCGGCCTTTCCGGCAAAGCCGGAGAACAACGTCTCTGCTCACATGCCACTGGGCGACCGGGAAGGCGGGCGAGGCGATGAGCCGCGAGCCAGGAAACCTCCCGCGCGTGTCGTCCAGTCTCGTGCCGGGGTGGCGCGGGGAAGCGGGAATCCGCTGAAAGGCGACGGGCCTTTGAAGCGGAGTCCGCAGTGGACGAAGCAACGACGATCGCGGCGAAGCGGGACGGCGGCGGTGCACGCGCCATGCTTTCGCTTGCGTTGTTGACCGTTGCCTGTGCTGCGCTGTCGTTTTTTCTCGGACCTGCGAACATCGATCCCGGCGCGCTGTGGCATGGGTTGGTGAGTGGCGATGGATTGCCGGGCGTGATCGCGCGCGAAATCCGCGTGCCGCGCACGGGATTGGCTTTGGTCGTCGGCGCGGCATTGGGCGCAAGCGGTGCGGCGTTGCAGGGCCTGTTTCGCAATCCGCTCGCATCGCCCGACGTCACTGGCGTGACGTCATGTGCCGGGTTGGGGGCGGTGATCGCGCTCTATTTCGGCTTCGCCACCACGACACCCGCACTGTTGCCCGCATTCGCCATTCTCGGCGCGCTTGGTTCAGCACTTCTTCTTTATGCATTGTCCCGCGCAGGGGCCGGTGTGATGGCGCTGGTGCTGGCGGGTGTTGCGATATCGAGTCTCGCCGTTGCGCTCACTGCACTGGCGCTTTCGTTCGCATCGAATCCTTATGCGATGAGCGAGATGGTGTTGTGGATGATGGGCTCGCTGAAGGATCACACACTCAGCGATCTCACGTTTGCTGCTCCGTTGGTGGTGATCGGCATCGTGCTGCTGCTCACGGCAGCGCGGGGACTCGATGCGCTCACATTGGGCGAGGAAGCAGCGCGCAGCCTCGGCATTGATGTTGCCGGTGTGCGCGGCCGTGTCGTGATCGGTGTTGCGCTCGCGACCGGCGCCGCAACGGCCGCCGCGGGCGCTGTGAGTTTCGTAGGCCTTGTCGTGCCGCATCTGCTGCGGCCCTTCTTTGGGTTTAGACCTTCTCGGTTGATCTTGCCGTCTGCGCTCGGCGGCGCATTACTGGTGACGGCGTCGGATGTGCTGGTGCGCAGCATCGATCCGGGCGAGCAGCTTCGCCTCGGTGTCGTCACCGCGCTGCTCGGCGCGCCGTTCTTCTTCTGGCTGATCCTGAAGCTCCGGAGAGAAGCATGAACGCACTCTCCTTCGAAAATGTCAGTGTGAACTATGGCGGTCGCGCCGCACTTCAAAGCGTTACGGCGAAGTTCACACGCGGCAAAGTAACTGGCATCGTCGGTCCGAACGGTGCGGGCAAGACAACGCTACTGCGCGCGGCGCTCGATCTTCTTCCATTGGCTGCGGGAATGGTGACGGTCGAGGATCGTTCACTCGCGGACTGGTCGCGCGAGGCGCTGGCGCAGACAGCCGCCTATCTCCCACAAGGCGGTGAAGCGCAATGGCCGTTGCTGGCGCGCGACCTGGTGATGCTGGGACGTCTGCCGCATCGCGGGCATTTCTCGTCGCCGTCCAATATCGACGCGATAGCTGTTCAAGATGCAATGGCGCGCGCCGACGTGCTTGGCTTCGCGGAACGTCGCGTCGATGAACTCTCGGAAGGGGAACGCGCGCGCGTCCTGTTCGCTCGCGCACTGGCGACAGAGGCAAGAATTCTTCTGGCCGATGAACCGGCCGCCTATCTCGATCCTGCGCATCAGTTGCGATTGATGGGATTGTTGCGCGAGGAGGCCGCGCGGGGCACGGCGGTGGCTGTCACCTTGCACGACCTCACGCTCGCTTCGCGCCATTGCGACGAAATTCTGGTGCTGCATGAGGGCCGGGTTGCGGCTAGCGGCCGACCCGATGCGGCATTGTCCGATACAACGCTGGCCAATGTCTTCGCCATCGCGGCGCAGCGGACAGCGGACCCCACGGGCGGACGTGCCGCGGTCACGCCCTGGAACCTGATCTGACGATTGCCCGTTTCGGTGTTGGCGTCTCTAATGCGCCATCCCGGAGACGCGCATGTCCAAGAAGCATCATCACGACGACGAAGAGGGCGACGGCCACTACAAGCATGCGCTGCGCGAACTGCAGATCGAGCTTGTAAAGCTGCAGCGAAAACTTATTGCGGGCGGTGCGCGCGTTCTCATCATCATCGAGGGTCGCGACGGCGCCGGCAAAGACGGCACGATCAAAAGACTCACGGAGAACATGAGTCCGCGCGAGACCCGCGTCCACGCGCCGGGCAAACCATCCAGCCGTGAAGAGACTGAATGGTATTTCAAACGCTTCGTCCGGTATTTCCCCTCTGGCGGAGAATTCGTGATCTTCAATCGCTCCTGGTACAATCGTGCAGGCGTCGAGCGCGTGATGGGTTTCTGCACGGAGCAACAGGTCGCGGAATTCTTCGAGGCCGTGGTGCCGTTCGAACGGATGCTGGTGCGGGACGGGCTGGAGCTGCGCAAATACTATCTCGATATTTCGAAGGGTGAACAGAAAAAGCGCCTGGAGGCGCGCAAGGACGATCCGCTGAAGCAATGGAAAATTTCGCCCGTCGATGCGGCCGCGCTCAAGAACTGGAAGGCCTACAGCGCCGCGCGCGACGACATGTTGGAACGCACAAGTCACGAGGCGGCCCCGTGGCGCATCGTTCGCACGGACACCAAGAAGATTGCGCGTCTGGAATTGTTGCGCGATCTGCTCGCGAGCTTCGACTACAAGGGCAAGGACAAGAAGCTGCTCAAGCCCGACCTTGATGTTGTGTTCGAATGGTCTGAAGCACACGCGAACGGCATTGTCGACTAACGGGCGCGACGATTGCCAGCAACGGCTTGCGCAAGGGTGCGGGACTCCAGCACTTCCGCGGTCGCATCACGGGCGGCGAGCAACACTTTACGGATGGCGCAGGTCGCTTCGTCCTTGCAGTCGGCACAGCGGTGATAGGCGGTAACGCTCACGCACGGGCTGAGTGCGAGCGGGCCATCGGTCTCACGGATGATGTCGGCGAAGGAAATCTCTTTCGGATTGCGGCCCAGCAAGTAACCGCCGGCGCGGCCGCGCATGCTCTGCACGATGCCGCGCTTTTTGAGACCGAGAAGGATCTGCTCGAGGAATTTGCGCGGCACGCCGGCTTCCTCGGCGATGTCGGCGATCATCATCGGCTCGCGCCCGCTCTTCTCGGCGAGTACGATCAGCGCATGGAGCGCGTAGCGAGCCTTCTGTGACAGCATCGTCAAGTCCCGTAACCCGAGCACTCATATTGGGTTTCTACCGATTCGGGTCAAGGCGAAGAGGATTGACTCCTGTGTTATAACCGTACAATGTACGTTTATGCCGAAAGTCCTCACCACGGACGATATCGAGACGGTGCGCGCCGGGATCGGCGCGGCGGCGGCACGTCTTTATGCCAGAGGCGGCCTCGCTTCGATCACCATGCGGGATCTGGCGGAGGCGACCGGCCGGAGCCCAATGGGCCTCTACCGCTATTTCCGCGACCGCGACGAGATCGTGGCCTGGCTGCGCACCGATGCGTTCAACCTTTTCTCCGACGCGCTGGAAAAGGCATTCGCGTCCGGCAGCGATGCTTTCGCGCGCGCCCGCGCTGTGGGGCAAGCCTACCTCGAATTCGCTATCAAGAATCCCGACGCCTACCGGTTGATGTTCGACATGAGCCAGCCGGATGATGCGCGCTATCCCGATCTCATCGCCGCTGCGACACGCGCCAACAAAACCGTCACGCGCCATGTGATCGATCTTGTGCGCGAGGGCGTGGTGCACGGCGATCCGGAAACCGTTGGCCGTGCTTTATGGGCCGCGGCGCATGGCGTCGTCGTCCTTTATCTCGCCGGCCGCCTGCCGACCGACAACCTCCGCGATTTCTATCGTGACACGATGCGTATCGCGTTTCGTGGCGCGCGCGCTTCCGATTCCAGAACATCCAACTAAGGACACTCCCATGCCGTTGCCTAAAGTTCTTCAGAACAGCTTGCGCCTGCCCGTTATCGGCTCGCCGTTGTTCATCGTGTCCGGACCCGAGCTTGTCATCGCACAATGTAAGGCGGGCATCGTCGGTTCGTTCCCCGCACTGAATGCGCGGCCCGAGCCGGTGTTGGAAGAATGGATCATCCGTATAAAGACGGAATTGGCACAGTGGGAAAAAGAAACCGGCAAGAAGGCGGCGCCGTTCGCGGTCAACCAGATTTGCCACTCCTCAAACGACCGCCTGCCGCACGACATTGAAGTCTGCAAGCGTCAGGAAGTTCCGATCATCATCACCTCTCTGCGCGCGCCCAAGGAAGTGGTGGAGGCGACGCATTCCTATGGCGGCGTCGTGTTCCACGACATCATCAACATCCGTCATGCCAAGAAGGCGGTGGACGAGGGCGTCGATGGTCTCATCCCGGTGTGCGCCGGCGCGGGCGGTCATGCCGGCGTGATGAGTCCGTTCGCGCTGGTGGCGGAACTGCGCAAATTCTGGAACGGCGTGATCGCACTTTCGGGCTCCATTGCCAACGGACGCTCCATCCTTGCGGCGCAGGCGCTCGGCGCCGATCTCGCTTACATGGGCACGCGCTTCATCGCGACGAAGGAAGCGAACGCGCCGGAGGCATACAAGGCCGCTCTGGTCGGAGCGGCGAGCGGCGGCGACATCGTTTACACAAACCTCTTCACCGGCGTGCACGGCAATTATCTTAAGTCGTCCATCGAGGCCGCGGGTCTCGACCCGAACGATCTTCCCACGTCCGACAAGACGCGGATGAATTTCGGCTCCGGCGGCAACATGAAACAGAAGGCGTGGCGCGACATCTGGGGCGCGGGGCAGGGTGTCGGCCAGATCGCCGACGCGCCGACGGTCGAGGAATTGGTCTCACGCCTGGAAGCAGAATACCACGAAGCGAGACTGGCCCTCGCCGCGTGAGTTGACGGCACGAGCACCGCAACGGCGGCGTCTTGACCAAAGTTGCGTTGCGCGGGCCGTAGGTGCATGAACGCGCCATGCATATCCTCTTTATCGGCGACATTATCGGCAAACCCGGACGCGACGTGGTCGTGGCGGAACTGCCGAAGCTGCGCGAGACGCTCTCGCTCGATTTCGTGATTGCGAACGGCGAGAACGCGGCAGGCGGGTTTGGACTGACGCGTTCGACGGCGAACGAACTGTTCGGCGCCGGCGTCGATTGCATTTCCACCGGCAACCATTGGGCCGATCAGAAAGAGATCCTCACCTTCATCGACAGCGATGAGCGCATCCTGCGCCCGCGCAACTATCCGCGCGCGACGCCGGGCAAGGGCGCAAACCTGTTTCAGACGCGCGAGGGTCACCGCATCCTTGTCGTCAATGTGATGGGCCGCGTGTTCATGGATCCGCTCGACGATCCGTTTGCTGCTGTCGATCAAGAACTAAACGCGTGCCCACTGGGTGACGCCGCGGATGCGGTTGTCGTCGACATGCACGCGGAAGCGACCAGCGAAAAAATGGCGATGGGCCATTTCTGCGACGGGCGCGCAAGCCTTGTCGTGGGCACGCATTCCCACGTGCCGACCGCCGATGCGCAGATTTTTCCGAGCGGCACGGCGTATCAGACCGATGCCGGGGCGTGCGCGGACTACGACAGCGTCATCGGCATGGAGAAGTTCGAACCGGTGCAGCGCTTCCTCAAGAAGATCAGCGGCGCGCGCTATGCGCCCGCGACCGGTCCCGCCACGCTCTGCGGCGTATTTGTGGAGACGAACGCGCGCGGACTCGCAACGCGCGTCGAACCCGTGCGCGTCGGCGGCCGCCTGAAACAGAGCGTGCCTCGGATCTAAGAATTCAACAGTATCGGCCATTGCGGTTCCTTGCCATCGCTACAACTCTGGCCGGGACAAAACGCGTATAAAACGTTCAACTGCGAATTGGCGTAGCTGAAGACTTCTCCGTCGTCATGAAAGCTGCCACCTTCGGGGACGCTTCCAAGCTGCGATCTGCTTGCGATGGAACGGCCGGAGCAATTGCGCGAGCATGGAAAAAAAAGCCGCCGCGGAGGGGTGGGCCGCGGCGGCACAGTGAGGAGGAGGGTGCTCTTCTAAATTTGCGTTCTAGGCCCCGTCCCCCGTGCAGTGGGGGAGGTCATTTTGGAGGACGGGGTATTATTTCCGCCGCAATCGCCGGCGGAGTGCGTCACAACACGCGGCGCCTTTCCGTCGCCGCTGCTGGTGATTTGCATGCTCTTCATGCAGAAGCTGCCCTTGCCGCCATTGGCGATGGCGCTGAGACCGCTGGAATTCATCGGCATGTTCCAGAAGCTGGCGGGCACCTGCTGATTGGAATCCGGCATGTGCGCCATCATGGCGTTGGCATGAGCAATCATCTCGTTCATCTGCCGGTTCATCTGCGCGGCGATGCGGTCCATCATCAGGAACGGCGCGTTGAAGCGTGCGAGCGCGGCCGCCTGTGTCGCGGGAGCGAAGGCAATCTTCGGCGCGACGTTTCCGGTGTAATGGATCGTGACCGTGCCGCCATCCGGCGACTTCACCGTCATCGTATGGAGCGCGTCCTTGGCGATCGCCACACCGCAGAACGCGGCAAGCGCCATGGCCGCCACGCTCCCTGTAAGCAACTTCCGGGACATCGATGTTCCTTCCGTCTTGTCCATGCACCCCACTATGGGAAGCGGACGTGAGGTGCGTCTTGCGATGTCCTGAATTCTTGGTAAGGCAGGATGAATTTATTCGCGGTATTCCGCGGCCGCCGATGGAACTGGAGGTGACGAAGACATGCGCGGGAAGACTGCGTAGAGTGAGGGCACGATGGACAAGCCCATGAAAATCCCCGGCCCGGACCACCCGATAACGGTCGTTGCAAACCGAAAGCGGGTTACGATCTCCGTGGCTGGCCGCACCATCGTCGAAACGCACAACGCGCTATCTCTGAACGAGGCAAGTTATCCCGCGGTGCAATATGTCCCGCGCGCGGATGCCGACATGATGCTGCTGCATCCGAGCGATCACAGAACCTATTGCCCCTATAAGGGCGAGTGCTCGTACTTCCACATCCCCTCACTCGGCAACAAAGGACTGAACGCCGTCTGGTCATACGAGAACCCGTTCGACGCGGTCGCAGCAATCAAGAAGCATCTGGCGTTCTATCCGGACCGGGTGACCATCGAAGGAATCTGAACGCTCGGCGAATCGCGGCGGCATTGGGTTCCACAGCGTATACCTCAGGGTGTACCGCGAAAGATTCGCGCAACCCTGACAGTCGTGATATCGTTTCTCGCACCGTGTTCGTCGTGCGAGGGGCTCGTTGAACCATCTCACCACCACTCTGTTCTGCAGTGCGGCGCTGGCGGCGCTGGCAACGGCACCCGCAGTGTCGGCGCACGCTCCGGCATTCCATGTTGCGGCGCTCCATCGCGGCCATGCGGTGAACAAGACCAAGGTCCACATTCCGGCCAGCGGCCACATAACCTACACGTTCGGCGTTTCCACGTCGGTTTCGGCGTCGGATCTGGGCAGTTTCGTTCGCCTGGCCGCTACGTTCTACAAATGGAGCAGCTATACCGACGTCTGCAACAATCCGCGGCAGAAACTCAAAGTGCTGAAAAAGAGTCTCTACGGAAAAATCAAAGACACCACCGAGACGTACACCGCCGGCGATTGCCAGAGCATCTACTACGGCGACAGCTACAAGCTCAAAAAGCAATCCGGAATCGGACAAACCGACAGCTTCGTTTCCACGCTGTACGGCTGGTTCAGGGGCAAAAATGGATCCAAGTACAAGGGCACGCTGAACCTGGATATCAGCGTGGCAATCGAGAACAACTAGACCGCAAAGGAGGAAATAGAAATGAATGCTCTCACCAAGACATTGCTCGGCGGCGTGGCTATCAGCGCGCTGGCGATCGTTTCTGCCGCCGCCAAGAACGATCCCGGCATCAGCGTCTCTGCCCTGCATGCCGGGCGCGTGGTCAACAAGACCAAAGTCCACAACCACGGCGCAATGCACATCACCTATACATTCAGCGTCTACAGCACCGTCGCGTTTAACGATTACTTTAAAAATAAGAAGGCGTTGCTCGGCACGTTCTACAAGTGGAACAGCTACAGCACATTGTGTTCCAATCCGAAGCAGAAAGTCACGTTCGACTCCAAGAAGACGCAGTACGGAAAGATCGGTCCCGCGACCGAGACCTATTCGTTCGGTTGCCCGAGCGGCGCGACGGTGTTTTACGGCGCCAAGTACAAGATCACCGACCCCGACGCGAAGGGCCACGCCGATCATTTCGTCGTACACAATAAGGGCACGTTCAATAACTCGCGCGGAAAGTACAAGGGCACGCTAAATCTCGACACCACACTGACAATCGAATAGCCGGCAAAGAGGTAACAAGATGAACAAGCTCGCCAGGACATTGCTCGGCGGCGTGTCGATTTATGCGCTGGCGAGCGTTCCGGCCGTGGCGGAAATCCCTTCGGCATTTCACGTCACGGCGCTGCACGGTGGCCGCGTGGTCAACAAGACCAAGCTTCACAACCGCGGCGCAACCCACATCACTTATACTTATGGCGTCTATACTTATGTCTCTTCGGCACAGCTCAACAAAACGGTGAAATTGTATGGCACTTTCTACAAATTCGAGGAGCACATCTGCTCAACTCCCGTGAAGGCCAAGGCTCCGAAGAAATCCGAATACGCGAAAATAGGCATCGCCACCGAGACGTATTCGCTCGGATGCCCGAGCGGCCCCACGGTCTTTTACGGCAATACCTATGAACTCAAGGATCCGAACGCCAAAGGCCACACCGACCATTTTGTTTCTACCCAGGTCTACCAGTTCAGGAGTGGTGGCACGAAGTACAGGGAGACGGTGAATCTCGACGTCGACGTATCCATCAACTAACCCGCAACGAGGGCGAACGTCGCCGGGGCAGACCGATGCGTTCGTGTTGGGCGAGGGGACAGGGTGCGCGATGGCAATTCCGTTCACACTCAAACGTCTCGATCATGTCGTGCTGCGCGTGCGCGACCTGGATGCGAGCCTGCATTTCTATCGCGACGTTCTCGGCTGCACGCTCGACAAGGTGCAGGACAAGATCGGGCTGTGGCAGGTGCGCGCCGGCGGATCGCTCATCGACCTCATCCCGCTCGATGGCCTGCTGGGACAGGCTGGCGGAGCCGGGCCAGCGCGCGAGGGCCGCAATGTCGATCACTTCGCGATCCAGATCGCGCCGTTCGACGAAGACGCGATCCGCACGCACCTCGCCGCTCACAAAGTGGCGATCACCCAATCGGGCATCCGCTACGGCGCGGAAGGTTCAGGCCCCTCGATCTATGTCGAAGACCCGGACGGCAATACGGTGGAGCTGAAGGGACCGGCTGCAGAATAAGCAGGGCTATAGCAGCTTCTGCTGCTCGCCTTTCATCTCGCGCTTTGCCTTCTTGAAAACGTCCGGCGCGACCCACGGCATTTGAGGCTTCTTGCCGTTCAAAAGTTCTTCAATCGTGATGATCTGAATTTTGGCGAAGTCACCTTGCGCTTCGGTGCGGTAATAACCGGAAGCGACGGCCTCGGTGCGCATCGGCTGCGTGGAGTCCGCGAGTGTGATCATGACTCCCATCTTCGCCTTCTCGCGGTCGACTACGGCCTTGAGATCGCGCACCATGGCGACATTGACGTTCTTGCCGCCCTTGACCGAGACGATAGCCTTCTCCGTCGTCTTGGCGTCGGGCTTGAAATAGATGTAGCCGTCGATGCCACCGTCCGCGCCCTTCTTCTTCCCGCCATAGGGCACGGCATCGACCAGCGACACCGCCCACCACTGGAACTGGTAAGCATCTTGCTCGAACAGGGCGCGCGCACCGTCGAGGTCCTTGGGCACGCCGTGAACGTCGATCTGCACTAGCGGAAACGCATCGCGCAGCCGCTTCTGGATCAGCGAGATCGCGAGATGGGTCACGTCGATCCCGATCCATTGCCGGTTCAGCTTCTGCGCCGCATGCACCGTCGTGCCGCAGCCGCAGAAGGGATCGAGAACGACATCGCCTTCGTTGGAGGAGGCTTTGAGGATGCGTTCCAGCAGAGCAACTGGTTTCTGAGTGGGATAACCGAGGCGCTCACCGGTTCCCGCAATGATTGGAGTTACATCGGTCCAGACATCTTGAAGCGGCACACCCGGCATTTCATCGAGAAATCTTTTGTATTCCGGCATGCCGTCAAAGGTGTGGCGCAATCGCCCTTCAAGCGCATATTTGCGCATGTTCTCTTTTGAGTAAGCCCAATATCTTCCTTTGTACGGCTTGACCCATTTATATTCCCACTCAGGTTTTGGCTTTAGATACTCGTCATCAAGGTCAGCTTGCCAGCGTTCAGAAGAACCTTCTGGTCGTTTCACGTGCCACTCATATTCGACATCCCCACCGGGCTTTGCGGCCGTTAGATCGCCTCTTCTGAAACGCCTGCCAGTTCCTTCTTCAACAAGGCCATAGTCGCGCTCAGCGTATTCATCTGTGTAGGGCGTGAAGATGTCGTTCCATGTCCAAGATTTTCCCTTGGTGTAGAAGAAGATCAAATCATGAATATGCCCATGCGCTCGTCGCCCTTGTTTGGCATCGCTATGAGCGCTAGATCGCTTCCAAACAATCTCGCTCTTGAATTGCGACTTGCCGAAAATGGCATCGAGCAAAATCTTCAAATAATGACCCGCGACAGGATCGCAGTGCAGATAAAGCGAGCCAGTCTGCTTCAACACCCGATGCAATTCGATCAGTCGCACGGCCATCATGGCGAGATACGCCATCATGTCGTTCTCTTTGAGGAACGAGCGCATGGCGCGCAGCATTTCGGCGGCGTCCGCGTTACCGGACTGCATCACCTCGTCGAAGGCTTTTTCCGCGGCATCGTTCCAGTGCCAGGTGTCTTCGAACGCCTCCATCTGCGCGTGGCTCTGGTGCCCGTCGGGTGCTCGGAACAGGACGTTGTAGTTGGCGTTCGAGTTGAAGGGCGGATCGAGATAGACGAGATCGACGCTCTCGTCCTTGATGTGCTCGCGCAGGATTTCGAGATTGTCGCCGTAATACAGAGTGCCCATGCGCCCGTCCCTATCGCGATTCGCACCCTAAGCTGCTTCGCGCCAAGGGTGAATCCGCGAGGCTCGAATATCGTTCCCTATTTGTTCCAAATCTGCTAGGCTGCTGATTGCAAATCTGGAGATTGGAATTGCCCGCAGACCACCGAAATACCGCACCGCAGCGAAGGAAGAGGATTCTTGAGCCATCTCAAACGGTTACGACTCCCACGGCCTATTCGAATTGCAAAAATGCGCCAAACTCATTGGCTTCTGTACAGAACCCGGCCCGTAACCGCGGCGGCCAGCCCGGCAACCACAATGCCCTGAAACACGGGCGCTTCACGCGGGAGGCTTATGAGCGGCGGGCACGGCGCATGGCCGCGCACCGTGCGGCCCGCGAAAGGCTGGCGGAGGCGAACGCGCTTTATTGGGAGGTCCGCGCGCTGGAGGGGCGGTTTCGGCTGATGGAAACACTGACGGCGGCCTGCCAAGTGCCGGGGCTGCGCGAAAGGCTGGAAAGCGCTGGGCTTGGCTGGCTGCTGAAAGATATTCCGCGGGTGCGGTCTCAGGAGGAGATCAACCGCGAACTCAGGGCCCTAGCCGCGCGATACAAGGCTATTAAGAAAGAGGCGGATGCAAAGGCGGCGCGTGACCGTGCCGCAACCCTTGAACAAACAGGTCCGGGGCGGCTATCTCACGGCCCACTTCCTCACACAGATAAAGAAGAAACGACATCCGCCATGGCCGGTCATAGTCAGTTCAAGAACATCATGCACCGCAAGGGGCGCGTCGATGCCGTGCGCTCCAAGATGTTCTCCAAGCTCACGCGTGAAATCACCGTCGCGGCGAAGATGGGCATGCCCGATCCCGATCACAATCCGCGCCTGCGCGCCGCAATCATCGCGGCGAAAGAACAGTCGATGCCGAAGGACAATATCCAGCGCGCCATCGACAAAGCGACCGGCGCCGGCGCCGAGAACATCGAGGAAGTGCGCTACGAGGGTTACGGCCCCGGCGGCGTCGCGCTGGTGGTCGAGACGCTGACCGACAACCGCAACCGCACCGGCGGCGATGTGCGCTCGACGTTTTCGAAATATGGCGGCGCGCTCGGCGAACCGAACTCGGTCACCTTTATGTTCGACCGCATGGGCGTGATGGTCTATCCGAAAGCCGCGGGCAGCGACGATGCGATGCTCGAAGCGGCGATCGAGACCGGCTTCGATGAATGTGTGTCGGACGACGAGAGCCACGAATTCCTCGTGAGCTTCGACAATTACGGCACCGCGCGCGACGCGCTGGAAAAGAAACTCGGCCAGCCGCGCTCGGCGAAGATCGAGTGGCGGCCGAAGACGATGACACCGGTCAACGACAGCCACGGCGAAACGCTGATCAAACTCATCGACACCTTGGACGATTTCGACGACGTGCAGAACGTGTTCGGCAATTACGAATTGAGCGACGCGCTGCTGGAGAAGTTGGGCTGAGCCGCCGCCATCGCTTATAAGAAGGCATGGCGCACGACTCTCCGCTGATCGGCATTCTGGTTTTCGGGCTCGGCCTCGCCTTCGTGTTCGGCACGATCGCGAACCGGCTGAAGCTGTCGCCGCTTGTGGGTTACCTCGTCGCGGGCATCGCCATCGGGCCGTTCACGCCGGGCTTTGTGGCGGACTCGAAGTTGACGCTGGAGCTCGCCGATATTGGCGTGATCCTGCTGATGTTCGGCGTCGGGCTGCACTTCTCGCCCAAGGACTTGATGTCGGTGCGTCGCATCGTCATCCCCGGCGCGATCCTTCAGGTCATCGTCGCGGCGTCGCTCGGATGCGGCGCGGCGCTGTGGTTCGGCTGGCCGCTCGGCGCGGGCATCGTGTTCGGCCTGGCACTCTCGGTCGCGTCCACCGTCGTGATGATGCGCGCGTTGCAGGAGCGCCGCTTGATGGACAGCGAGCGCGGCCGCGTCGCCGTGGGCTGGCTGGTGATGCAGGACCTGATCACGGTTCTGGCGCTGGTGCTGTTGCCGCCGCTCGCTGGAGTCATGACCGGTGGCGCAGCGCTCGACATCGGCGCGCTCGCGGTCTCGCTGGCGCTGACGTTCGGCAAGCTCGCGCTGTTCGCGGGATTGATGTTCGTCGTCGGCGGCCGCGTGATCCCATGGATCCTGCATTACATCGCGCACACCGGCTCGCGGGAATTGTTCCGGCTGGCGGTGCTCGCCATCGCGCTCGGTGTTGCGTTTGCCGCAGCGACGCTGTTCGGCGTCTCCATCGCGCTCGGCGCGTTCTTCGGCGGCATGATCCTGAGCGAGTCCCCCTTGAGCCAACGCGCGGCCGAGGAGTCGCTCCCATTGCGCGACGCGTTCGCGGTTCTGTTCTTTGTTTCCGTCGGCATGGTGTTCGACCCGCTGACGCTGGTGCGCGAGCCGCTGTCGCTGGCGGCGGCCGTTCTGGTGGTGCTGATCGGCAGCGGCGGCACCGCATTGCTGGTCGCGCGTCTGTTGCGGCAGAACTGGGCGACCGCGCTTCTGATCGGCGCAGGTGTCGCGCAGATCGGCGAATTCTCGTTCATCCTCGCCGACCTCGGCATCGGTCTGCACCTGATGCCGGAACGCGCGCGCGATCTGATCCTTGGCACGTCGATCGTCACGATCTTCATCAATCCATTGCTGTTCGCAGCGGCAGGGCGATTGCGCAACCGGCTCGATCCTAAACCGGCCGCACAGCAGAATCCGGAACCGAAACTCATCCCGACAACGCTCACCGGCCATGTGGTGCTGGTCGGCTATGGCCGCGTCGGCCGTCTGATTGCCGACGGCGTCAAGCAGCGTGGATTGCCGCTGCTGGTGATCGAAGATGCGGACGATGCCGTGCGCGCGCTTCAAACCGCCGGTATTGAGCATCTCATCGGCAACGCCGCCAACGATCCTGTGCTGGCGGCGGCGAACCTGAAAGCGGCGCGCATTCTGTTCGTCGCGATCCCGGGCGCCTTCGAGGCAGGGCAGATCGTCGAGCAGGCACGCAAGACCAATGCCGGACTGGAGATCGTGGCACGCGCGCATTTCGACGCCGAGGTCGAGCATCTGCAAAATCTCGGCGCCAACCAGGTGATCATGGGCGAGCGCGAAATCGCCGAGGCGATGCTCACCTACGCGATGGCGCCTGTAGCCTGACGCTAAGCCCGCCGCTTGTTGCCGCGGCGTTCGCGCGCTTCGTTATTGTCCGCATTTGCCGGCTCTTCGGTGTGAACCTGAATGCGCTTGCGGCTTTTGCGGTCACCCTCAGAACCTCTTTCTTCCCGGCGGCGCCGTCTCGCTTCGCGGTCGCGTCCGGCTGTCTCTTCGAATGGCTGGACGACCGCGTCTTCCGGTGGCTGATCTTCGGTGAAGTCTTGGGTCTCCAATGCATCTTCGTCCACTGGCTCTTCTTCCAACGACGCGCTCTCCTCGATGCGTGTCTTGTCTTGCGTGCCGAACGTCTTAACGACAACGTGGTCTTGCGCTGTCTGAATATCTAACGATGCGACTTCCGGCGCGCCAGCGCAGGGCACCTTTCCCATCCGTGGAACCTCGCCTCCGGTCACGTCTTGTTTGGGTGAGATCATGGCGGCGCGTTTTGTCCGCCACGCTTGCCAATGCCATCGGCAGATTTCGTAGAGGAATAGCAACGTGAGCAGAACAATACCTAGCACCGCCGCGGCGACCATTCCCGGCAGAATTTCCGACAAACCGGCTTTCATGATTGTTCCTGTGCTTCGTCAGAAGATTTACGTGAGCGCTTGGGTGCGAAGTGTTCGCGCGCCACGGCGAGTTCGAAGGTGAGTGAGCAATAGGCGGAGAACACCACGAACAGCAGCGCCGACCACTTGGTCCAGCTGTTGCTCATCCCTGTGACTGCCGCGCCGTAGAGCATCGACGCGAGTGCGAAGCAGACAATGGTCAATCCCCACACAATGCGCATGACCGGCGTCAGACTCGAGATCGACAGATGCGCGCCGAGCATTCGTGTGAATACGGTGACGGCGACAAGGCCCGAATTGCTGATGGTGATGAAAAGGAGATCCGGTGCCCAGTTGTCGTCCCAGTCCGGCGCCGAACGCGCCGCGAAATGCAGCAGCAGATGGCAGAGCAGGGGCATCAGACCGATGATCATGCCCGCCGCCCAGTCGCACCACGCGATGGTAATAGCGTGACTCAGCGATTCCGGTTCGGCCCGGATCGCTTTCTTTTTCTTATCTTTGCGATTCCGCTGATCGATTTCGATTTCCGCTTCATCCGGCAGCAGGACTGCGTACGGTGAGCTCATTTGCGGCGACCCTTGCGGCGATGTTTGGACCTTTCCAAATGGAATTGGCCGCGCTCGCCTTTCGGCTTCTGGATCTGGCCTTTCCGCACCATGCGCCACAGCTTGTTCTGCAGAAAGCGGCGCTTCTGGACGATCTGGAACTTGCGATAGAGGCCGATCAACACCTGATCCAAATCTGCGCTTCCGCCGAGCGCCTGCATCACCTCCAGGATCTGCCTCTCGAGAACGTCGGCCTGTGACACGCTGAGTTCGCGCAGAAGCTCATCGGGTAACCCCGAGAGGTCTGATGTGTCAATTTCGTCGGCGTTGACGACAAGCGTGAGCGCCTTCGGGCTGGATTTGCGCATACCGTTCCCCCGTTTCTTTCTCGTATTTATCCGATTGTTACCTCTGAGTCACAATATTTCTTCCTTTTTTCGTCAATAATTTGTTGAACCTCTGCAAAAACCAATCGGATTGCGCGGGGAGGCGCGAATGCGGACACTTAAGGCAACCGATTCTCTCGAAGGCACATGCTCGCGATCCGGATTCTTGGCCTAGATCCCGGCCTGGCCCATATGGGCTGGGGCGTGATCGATGTTGCGGGAACCCGTCTGACGCATGTGGCGCACGGCGTCATCGCGACGAAGACGGCGGAGGGCCTCGGCGCACGCCTGATGCGGCTGCACCGCGAATTGGAGGCAGTGATCGTCGAACTGCGGCCCGCTTCGATCGCCGTGGAACAAGCGTTCGTCCATAAGGATCCGTCTGCGGCGCTGAAACTCGGTCATGCGCGCGCCGTGGCGCTGCTGGCCGCTGCACAGGCGGGGCTGGAGATTGCCGAGTACACGCCCAATCACATCAAGAAATGCGTCGTCGGCGGCGGACATGCGGGCAAGGAGCAAGTTCAGGCGATGGTACGCCGACTTTTGCCGCTAAGCCGTGTGGAACAAGCGGACGCCGCTGATGCGCTAGCGGCGGCGATAGCGCACGCGCATCTATCCTCCACGCGCACGCGAATCGCGGAGACGCTCAGATGATCGGCAAGCTAAGCGGGCGCGTCGATGCGGTCGCGGAAGATCATGTTCTGCTGGATGTCGGCGGCGTGGGCTATCTCGTGAACTGCCCAACCTCAACCCTTTCGAAGCTTGCCCCCGGAGTTGCCGCCTCGTTGATGGTCGAACTGCGTATCACCGACGAAACGATCAAGCTTTACGGATTTTCGTCACCGGAAGAGCGCGAATGGTTTCGCCTTCTCCAGACAGTCCAAAATGTCGGCGCACGCGTGGCGCTCAACGTCTTGTCCACCCTTAGCCCGCGTGAACTCGAGCGTGCGCTGGCGTTGTCGGACAAGGCGGCGATTGGTCGCGCACAAGGTGTGGGCCCCAAGCTTGCGCTGCGCATCGTGACCGAACTGAAAGACAAAGCACCGTCGATGATGTTGCGTGGCCATCCGGAGGATGGCGTCACGCTTGCAGCGCCCCTCGGTCCGGAGGCTGATGCGGTCGCGGCATTGGTGAAGCTCGGGTATTCTCAAAGCACGGCGGCGGAAGCGGTTGCCCGGGCAGCTCGCGATCTGGGCGATAGCAGCGCGGTCGATGCGCTGATCCGTGAGGCTCTGAAGGGTATGGGACGATAGATGGCAAAGGCCCAGGCAGATCGTCTTGTCACGCCGGAGCGAGCGGAAGAGGACTCGCTGGAGTCGAGTCTGCGCCCGAAGGTGCTGGCCGAGTTCGTCGGTCAGCAGCAGGCGCGTGAGAACCTGTCCGTTTTTATCAAGGCGGCGAAGGGGCGGCAGGAAGCGCTCGACCATGTCCTGTTCTCCGGCCCACCGGGTCTCGGCAAGACAACGCTTGCGCAGATCGTAGCGCGCGAGCTCGGCGTGAACTTCCGCTCAACCTCGGGACCGGTGCTGGCGAAAGCGGGCGATCTGGCCGCGATCCTCACAAATCTCGAGCCGCGCGACGTGCTCTTCATCGATGAGATCCATCGCCTCAATCCGGCGGTGGAAGAGATCCTCTATCCCGCGATGGAAGATTTCGAACTCGATCTCGTGATTGGCGAGGGGCCGAGCGCGCGCTCGGTGAAGATTGCGCTCGCGCCATTCACGCTTGTGGGTGCCACAACGCGGTCCGGCCTGATCACGACACCGCTGCGCGATCGCTTCGGGATTCCGGTGAGGCTGAATTTCTATTCGGCGGACGAGTTGTGCTCGATCGTGGAGCGTGGCGCGCGTGTGTTGTCGCTCGATCTGACAAAAGATGGCGCACGCGAGATCGCGAGCAGAGCACGGGGCACGCCTCGCATTGCGGGGCGACTGCTCAAGCGCGTGCGCGATTTCGCCTCGGTCGGTGGACATAAGGCGGTCGATGCGAAGGTCGCCGATGCGGCACTGACGCGTCTGGAAGTGGATACACGCGGCCTGGATGCCTTCGACAAGCGCTATCTCCAGATGATTGCGGAGAGCTTCGGAGGTGGTCCTGTCGGCGTGGAAACTATCGCGGCCGCGCTTGGTGAGGCGCGCGACGCGATTGAGGAGATCGTGGAGCCCTATCTGATGCAGCAGGGCTTCGTGCAGCGTACGCCGCGTGGCCGTCTGCTCACAGGTCAGGCGTTCGCGCATCTGGGCTTGCCCGTGCCCTCTCGCGATCCAGCGCAATTCGGTTTGTTCGCGGAGAACGGCGACGATGAGTGAGATCAAAGGTCTCGGTCATTTCGTCGGCAAGATCCATGTGCTGCCGCTGCGCGTCTATTATGAAGACACCGATCTTTCCGGTGTCGTTTATCACGCCAACTATCTCCGGTTCATGGAGCGCGGACGCACGGAATTCTTCCGCTGCGCCGGTATCTGGCTCGCGAAGCTCGACGATGCCGAGCCTGTCGCGTGGACCTTGCGCAAAGCGAATCTCGAATACCATCGTCCTGCACGGCTCGACGATGCGTTGGAGGTTCATACGTCGTGCGGCTCGTTGAGCGGCGCGCGCATGACCGCTAAACAGAAAGTAATGTGCAACGGTCAGGTCTTGATGCAGGGCTTGGTAGAAGCATGCATCATCACGCTGAGCGGAAAGCCCCGGCGAATTTCCAACGATGTGCGCGAGAAACTGCTGCCTTTCATTGTTGAAACAAATACTTAACGGCCCGGGCCCAAATTCGGCCATGTTCGCAGTGTGATTTTTCACCCGGCCCGTGTAATCGTCACCATTGAGGGAACTCACGCGTTTCCCGTGAGCAAGGATGGTTCATGAAGATCGTAGGAATGCTCGCCGCGCTTTTGCCGGCGATAGTCATTTGTCTGAGTTTGACGGGTCAAGCGCATGCGCAACGCACGCCTTCGGCCGCCCCGACCGGTGATCCCGCGCAGAGCGAGCCTCTGGCGGCCCCAACCACAAATGTCGATGTGACTCAGACTGGAGGTGACACTGCACCATCCGCGATTGGCAGCATCTCGGTCGTGTCATTGTTCTGGCGTGCCGACATTCTGGTGAAGGCTGTGCTGGGCCTGCTTCTGTTTGCAAGTGTGTGGTCGTGGACGATTATCATCAACAAATCGATCGCCATCGGCGCGCTGAAGCGACGTGCCAATAAGTTCGAAAAGATCTTCTGGTCGGGCCGCTCGCTGGACGATCTGTATCAGCAGTTTTCCGCAAAACCCGATCATCCGATGGCGGCGGTTTTTATCGCCGCGCTGCGGGAGTGGCGCAGGGCCTTTGAAGGCGGCGCTCCGAAAGAAACCTTACTCACTGGCGTAAAGGAACGCATCGACAAGGCGATGTCGGTCACGATCACGCGCGAAACCGACGGCATCGAAAGCCAGCTCGGCTTCCTCGCGACGGTTGGCGCGACCGCGCCGTTCATCGGTCTGTTCGGCACCGTGTGGGGAATTATGAATTCGTTCTCGGCGATTGCCGCGCGCCATGACACGACGTTGGCCGTCGTTGCGCCCGGCATTGCCGAGGCGCTATTCGCGACCGCGATGGGTCTGCTCGCGGCAATCCCGGCGGTGATCTTCTACAACCGCTTTGTCAACGAGATTGCGCGTTATACCAACCGTCTCGACGCTTTCGCCGATGAGTTCTCGGGCATCCTGTCCCGCCAGCTCGACGAAAAGGCGCGCTGATGGCGATGGGCATCGCGCAGGTCGTCGGCCGTCGCCGTCATGGCCGCAGGCGTCCAATGGCGGAGATCAATGTCACTCCGTTCGTCGACGTCATGCTGGTACTATTGATCGTATTTATGGTGACGGCGCCACTACTTACTGTGGGCGTGCCGGTCGATCTGCCGAAGACCAAGGCGCAGGCGCTGAGCCAGGACCGCGAGCCTCTTTCCATTACGATCCGCAAGGGCGGCACGATCTATCTCCAGAATACGCCGGTTGCGGAAGACGGGCTCGTCGACCGCCTGACCGCGATCTCGCAGAACGGCTACGACCAGCGCATCTTCGTGCGCGGCGACCAGTCTGTCGATTATGGCCGCGTGATGGAAGTGATGGGAATGCTGAGCGCCGCGGGGTTCACCCATATCGGACTCGTCACCGATGCAGCCAAGCATAAGCCTGCGCAGGAGTAGCGCCGCTCGAACCGAGCGCGCCGCATCGCCCGCCGGGTGGATCGGGGCGGTAGCGCTGCATCTTGGAATTATCGCAGCCACGTTCTTCACTTGGTCGCACACGCTCGACATCGACGACAGTCAATCGCCGCCGATGGTGCCGGTCGATCTGGTGACGATCGGCGCCAAAACGAACATTGCGCCGATGGTGAAGGTGCAGCCGAAAGAACCGCCGAAGGATGAAGAGGTACAGCCGCCTGCGCCGGAGCCCACGCAGCAACCCGCTCAGGCCGCTCCACAACAGGAAGAAAGCGCACCGCCACCTCCAGAAGAAGCGACCGCGGAGCCGATCCTGAAGAAGCCGCCGCCCCCCGCGCCGAAGACCAAGCCCGATCAAGATCAAAAGAAAGACAAATTCGACATCAACAACATCATGGCCATGCTCGACAAGCGTGCACCTGCGGCTGCGTCATCCCCGAATGCGAAGGTCGGCAACCGTACGATCAAAGGCATCGGCCAGCAGAACGCCATGACCATGGATCTCGTGGACTCATTGCGGAACCAGATCGCGCAATGCTGGAGCCCGCCCGTCGGTGCGCCCAACGCGCAGGATTTGATTGTCGATTTCGACTTGTTCCTCAATCCAGACGGCTCCATCGCACAACCGCCACAATTAATCGGAAACTCGGCAACGGCGACCAGTCCCTATGCGCGAGCCGCAATCGACGCGGCCCGTCGTGCGATTTACACCTGTGCGCCTTACAAATTGCCGGCGGACCGTTACAGCCAATGGCGCGAAATCAATCCGTTCCACTTCGACCCGCGCGGGATGATGGGACAGTAGTTTTGGAGACCGGCGTATGAAAAAGATCGCGCTCGCTTTGATAGCATTGGCCGGAGTTGTATGTGCAACACCTTCGTTTGCGGCGCTCCAGGTGGACGTCAACCAAGGAAATATCCAGCCGCTGCCAATCGCCATTCCCGATTTCATCGGAGACACGTCCGCGGGAGCCAACATTGCGAAGGTGGTCAGCGCCGATCTCGAGCGCTCCGGATTGTTCAAGCCCCTGAATCAAAAATCGTTCATCGAGCAGATCAAGAATATCAATACCGCGCCACAGTTTGCGAACTGGCGGGTGATCAATGCGCAGGGGCTTGTCACCGGGCAGGTGACGCAGCAGAGCGACGGCCGCCTGCGCGTCGATTTCCGCCTCTGGGACGTGTACGGCGAAAGCCAGATGCTTGGCCTGCAGTACTTCACGCAGCCGGAGAACTGGCGTCGCATCGCGCATCTGATCTCGGATGCGATTTACGAGCGCATCACGGGCGAAAAGGGGTATTTCGATACCCGCATTGTCTTTATTTCAGAGTCCGGTCCAGCCAAGAACCGTAAGAAGAAGCTTGCCGTTATGGATGAGGATGGTGCCAATCCGATCTTCCTGACCAAAGGCGACTACATGGTACTGACGCCGCGATTCAATCCGACGGCGCAGATGATCGCTTATATGTCCTATATCGGCGGTAAGCCGCGGGTGTATCTGTTCGATCTGGAGAGTGGGCGCCAGGAGGTGCTCGGAAATTTCCCAAACATGACGTTTAGTCCGCGCTTCTCGCCGGACGGGAACAAGATCGCGATGACGCTGGAAAGCGGCGGCAACTCCGATATCTATGTGATGGATTTGCGCACGCGCTCGATGACGCGCCTGACATTCGATCCGGCGATCGACACCGCGCCATCGTTCTCACCTGATGGCAGGCAGATCGCGTTCGAATCCGACCGCGGCGGCAGCCAGCAGATCTATGTGATGAATGCAGACGGTTCGAATGCTCACCGCATTTCGTTCGGATCGGGGAGAAACGGTACGCCGGTATGGAGCCCCCGCGGAGATCTGATCGCGTTTACCAAACAGGGCGGCGGCTTTCATATCGGTGTCATGCACACCGACGGTAGCGGCGAGCGCATTCTCTCCAATGGATGGGAGGATGAAGGTCCGACGTGGGCGCCCAACGGCCGCGTTCTGATGTTCACACGCACGCTGCAGGGTGGGCGTGGCTCACAAATCTGGTCTGTCGATATCACCGGCCGCAACGAGCGCCGCGTGTTGGCCCCAAGCGATGCCTCCGATCCTGCCTGGTCGCCCTTGATCCAGTAGGCGGCAGGTCCATAATGTTCCCGGCGCCTTTTTCGGCACGATTTTGCCGCAAAGGCGTTACAACGTGAGTTCCCGTCGGGCCCGGTTGTTTACGGCCGAAGCCGCGCTTTCCATGGAGTTGCGATTGCCATGATTAAATTTTCGACTGGATTGAAACTTGTCGCGGTGTCAGCGGCGCTCATTCTTGCAGGTTGCGAAAGCAAGCCCAAGGAAGCTGTCGACAATGGACCTCCGCCCGCTGCGTCGTCACAATCGGAATCGGCACCGACGTCGAACATCGTTCCGGGAAGCGCTGAAGATCTGCGCGTGAACGTCGGTGATACGGTCCACTTCGAATACAATGCGTACGAGATCATGGAGGGCGATAAGTCCACTCTCCAGCGTCAGGCGGCATGGCTTTCCAAATATCCGTCTGTTCGGGTAACGATCGAAGGCAACTGCGATGAACGCGGCACGCGCGAATATAACCTGGCTCTCGGGGCCCGCCGTGCAAACGCCGTGAAAGAATATCTCGTCAGTCTTGGCGTCTCCAACGGTCGAATCGAAACCATCTCCTACGGTAAGGAGCGTCCGATGTGCACGGAATCCAACGAATCGTGCTGGGCGCAGAACCGCCGCGGTGTGACCACGATCACGGGCGGCGCGAACTCCTAGGATCTGTTGACCGGAGGACGGAAGGGCGCCCACGGGGCGCCCTTTTCGTTTGGTCTCGATTCCGTACGGCCCCATTTTCGGCTAAGTGTTCCTGGACAATGGATATTCTCTGATAGCGGTGACGTGCATGGGCAACAGATATTTGATCCGTGGCTTTGTGACGGCTGTGTTGGCGTTCAGTGCGCTCTCGATTTCACCGGCGCAGGCCGGCCTGTTCGGCGAGAGTGATGAGGAAAAGGCCGCACGCCAACATGAGAAGGACCAGGACGCATCCATCGCCGACCTGACCCAGCGTGTGCGTGATCTCGAGCAGTCGCTCAGCCGCACGACGGGCGACAACGAGGTGCTATCCCATCAAGTTCAGGTGTTGAGCGACAAGCTCGAGCGCCAGAAGAAGGATTTCGAATACCGGCTCTGCACACTCTCCGCCCAACAGCTGGGCGCAGGGCAGGGAGATGATCAAACAGCTATACCGTGCGGCGGTGGCGGCACATCGATGAGCTTCAGCGCGCCGAACAACAGCGCCGCTCCGCCGCCACAGCCCCAGATGCAACAGCAATCGTCAGGGGGCATTCGTCTTGCGCCGCCGCCAGGTGTGCTCGGCACTCTTCCTGCGGGAGCTAAAATGGCCAACACGGCACCAGGGCCAGCGTCTTCCTCGTCCCGTGCGCAATTCGATGCCGCGCTCAATATGCTTGCCAAGGCGCGTTACGACGACGCGCGCGCCGCGTTTCGTACCTTTGCGGACTCAAACCCGAGTGACGAGCTAACCCCACAGGCTGTCTACTGGATTGGCGATATTGCCTATGTTCAAAAGGACTATCCGGATGCCGCCCATGCGTTCGCGGAACAGATAAAAAAATATCCGACAAGCTCGCGCGGTCCCGATAGCATGTTGAAGCTTGGCCAATCGCTGATCGCTATGGGTCAAACAAAAGAAGGCTGCATGACCCTTGGCGCGCTCTCGTCCAGGTACCCCACCGCGTCGAAATCTGTCACCGCGCAAGCGGCGGCGGAACGCAAATCGTCCTGCCACTGATCCGCTCAGCTCGGACTTTTTTCTCTCTTTGTCAAAGCTGAACGCGCCTTGGCCCGGCGCCGTTGCCGTGTCTGGTGGCGGAGACTCGCTTGCGCTCATGCATCTGCTTGCCGATTGGGCAAAGGCGCAGGGTCGCGAAGCGCCCATTGTGCTCACGGTCGATCACAAGCTTCAGAAAAACTCGACCGCCAACGCAAAGCAGGTCGTTGCATGGGCCAATCGTGCGGGACTCGAAGCCCATGTGCTGACGTGGAAGGGCACGAAGCCCAAATCCGATATTGAAGCCGAGGCACGGACGGCGCGCTATCGTCTCATGGGCGATTGGTGCCGCAAGCGCGACATCGCAGCCCTCTATGTCGGGCACACTCGTGACGACCAGGCGGAGACGTTCTTGCTAAGACTTGCGCGCGGGAGTGGCTTGGATGGCCTAGCCGCAATGCGGCCGGTCGCGCCCTATCCGGTACTAGGGTTCCGGGATCTACAGGTCATTCGACCGCTCATGGTCTTTGAACGTGATGCACTTCGCAGTCATCTGACCGCACGTGCCCAGGAATGGTTTGACGACCCCATGAATAGCGACCCGCGGTTTGGCCGTGTTCGCCTCCGCGTCGCGATGGAGCACCTCAAAGGCGCGGGCCTTCCGCCTGGCCGGATCGCCGATGCGGCTGCCCATTTGGCGCGGGTCCGCGAGGCGCTCGAAGCGGTCACAGCCGCTGTTCTGCGGCGGGCTTGCCGTGCCGAGGGGGAAGCTGTTCTGGTGGAAACCGCGGCTCTCCTGGCGGCCCCGCGGGAAGTGGGGTTACGGGCTCTGGCCCAGCTGCTTATGGGTGTGTCAAGGCAGGCGTATCGGCCGCGGTTCGAGCGGCTGGAAAGGCTTTATGATGCGATAGCCGCGGGACAGGTTGGTGCGGGGCGTACGCTGCACGGTTGTCGTATCGGGCCTGCCCCCAACTCCGAAGCGTATTTTGGAACCGACACACTAAAAATCGTGAGGGAACCAGGACGCAAATCAGCGCAAAAGGGGCCGAAAAGCGGTCGGGCGGCAGAAAGAGAGACGAGCTCTTAATTGCGTTTGGCGAAGGAAGTTGCGCAACGCTCTCGCATTTTTTAACGTTTTGATGGCTGGCACTGCGCTAGAAAGAGCCTATCTATAAAGGCACGGTTTCTGCATCTTTGCCGGCTGATTTGCCCCCAGGAAAGGGATGGCCTTTGAACAACCTTCGTAACCTTGTGCTGTGGATCGTCATAGCGCTGCTTCTGGTCTTTCTTTTTAACCTGTTCCAGGGCTCGACCCAGCGCGCGAACACGCAGGCGATTGGCTACAGCCAGTTCCAGCAACAGGTCAGCGACGGTAGCGTCAAAAAGATCACCGTTCAGGGCGACAACATCAAAGGTGAGTTCGGCAACGGCCAGGCATTCACGACCACGATGCCGGCAAACGATCCGAGCGTGTGGCCGCTTCTAAACAGTCACCATGTGAACGTCACTGTGACGCCGGCCGATGACGGCATGCCGACCTTGATGGGTGTGTTCATCAACTGGTTCCCGATGCTTCTCTTGATCGGTGTTTGGGTGTTCTTCCTGCGCCAGATGCAAGCGGGCGGCGGCAAGGCGATGGGCTTTGGCAAATCGCGTGCGAAGCTGCTCACCGAGCGGCAGGGCCGCGTGACGTTTGAAGACGTTGCCGGCGTCGATGAAGCCAAGGACGATCTGAAAGAGATCGTCGATTTTCTTCGGGACCCGCAGAAATTCCAGCGCCTCGGCGGACGAATTCCGAAAGGCGTGCTACTTGTCGGTCCTCCAGGTACCGGCAAGACGCTTCTCGCCCGCGCCATCGCTGGCGAGGCCAACGTGCCGTTCTTCACGATCTCGGGCTCCGACTTCGTCGAGATGTTCGTTGGCGTCGGCGCCAGCCGCGTGCGCGACATGTTCGAGCAGGCGAAGAAGAACGCGCCCTGTATCGTTTTCGTGGACGAAATCGACGCGGTCGGCCGTCATCGTGGTGCCGGGCTCGGCGGCGGCAACGACGAGCGCGAGCAGACGCTGAACCAATTGCTTGTTGAGATGGATGGCTTCGAGGCCAATGAAGGCGTGATACTGATCGCCGCGACCAACCGTCCCGACGTACTCGATCCAGCGCTTTTGCGCCCGGGGCGTTTCGACCGCGAAATTGTGGTCGCCAATCCCGATCTTCTCGGTCGCGAAAAGATTCTGCGTGTTCATATGCGCAAGGTTCCCCTCGGTACGGATGTCGATCCGCGCACGATTGCGCGCGGTACGCCAGGGTTCTCCGGTGCTGACCTCGCGAACCTCGTCAATGAGGCAGCTCTGCTGGCGGCCCGCCGCGGCAAGCGCGTCGTGACGATGAGCGAGCTCGAAGACGCCAAGGACAAGGTGATGATGGGGGCTGAACGCCGCTCGCTCGTCATGTCCGACGATGAGAAGAAGTTGACCGCTTTCCACGAGGCTGGTCATGCCATCGTGTCACTAAATGTCGTCGGCACCGATCCGATCCATAAGGCGACGATCATTCCGCGCGGTCACGCGCTCGGCATGGTCATGCGTCTGCCGGAGCGCGATCAGATGTCGCTCAGCCGTCAGAAGATTCTCGCTGACGTGTGCGTGGCATTCGGCGGCCGCGTCGCGGAAGAACTCGTGTTCGGCTACGACGCCGTGACCACGGGCGCGTCCTCCGACATCCAGCAGGCGACACGCCGCGTTCGCGCGATGGTCACGCGCTTCGGTCTGTCCGATGCGCTTGGCCCGATCGAATATGGCGAGAACCAGGAAGAGGTATTCCTCGGTCACTCCGTATCGAGAACGCAGAACATCTCGGAAGCAACCGCGCAGAAGATCGACGCGGAAATCCGCCGCATCATCGACGAGTGCTACGCCAAAGCAAAGCAGATCCTGACCGACAGGCGCAGTGACCTGAACGTGCTGGCTCGGGGCCTTCTTGAGTATGAAACGCTGACGGGTGACGAGATCGTGGCGCTGCTTAAGGGCATCGCGCCGGTGCGCACGCCGTACGAGGATCCGGAGCCGCAGCGCGGTCCGGGCTCCAGCGTGCCGCAGGCCGGCCGTCCGCGGGGCCCGCTCCTGCCTGAGCCTCAGCCGGGCCATTAGCCGCTTTTCCATAGGGCAGGCGCGCTTGTTCCAGGGCGCGCTTGCCGCTATGTGTTCGGCCCGTTTTCCCGGAATTTCCAATGACCTGGCTACGCCTGATCCCTGAGACCACCAACATCGATTTTGTCGGTGCGCGCTATTACGCCTTCGCGGTTGACGGATTGTTGGTTCTGATCTCGGTCGTCTCGATCTGGCTGTACGGATTCAACCTTGGTATCGACTTTACCGGCGGCACGCTGATCGAGGCCAAGGCGGCGCACAGCATCGACATCGGTCCGTTGCGCAACCAGGTCGGCGGGCTGAATTTCGGCGAAACTCAGATTCAGTATGTCGGTAGCGGTTCTTGCGACCAGCCGGCAAATTCCTGCGTGCTCATCCGCGTGCAGCCAAAGGCCGGGCAGACCGGAGAATTTGTCCAGGCGCAGGTGAAGAAGTCGCTGGGTACGGAATACACAATCCGCAATTCACAGAACATCAGCGCGAAAGTCAGCGAAGAATTGTTTCGTGACGGCGTTCTCGCGACAATCCTCGCCGTCATCATGATCTCGATCTACGTCGCGTTTCGGTTCGAGTGGCAGTACGGCATCGGCGCGGCGGTTGCGACCGGCCACGACGTGTTCGTGACCGCAGGTCTCTTCTCCGTACTGCATTTGGATTTCACGTTGAACACCGTCGCCGCCCTGCTTTTGCTCGCGGGTTATTCGATCAACGATACCGTCATCGTGTTCGACCGTATTCGTGAGAACCGGCGCAAGTATAAGCGGATGAGGCTGCCGGAGCTAATCAACCTTTCGACCAATCAGATTGCGACTCGAACCACGCTTGTTTCGGCCGCGACAGCGCTGTCGATGGTGCCGCTGCTGTTTTTCGGCGGTCCGGTCCTGTTTAATTTCTCGGCTGCAATCCTGTTTGGAATTCTGGTCGGAACGTTCTCATCGACCTACGTTGCCGCCGCATTGTTGCTGTATCTGCCTGCTCCGGCCGGTACGATCGACGAACCGGCCGAAGCGAAGGCCTGAGCTAAAACGGAAACCAGTCCCGCTCCTGCGAGAACACGAGATATCCGGCGCTCACACCCGCCCGCAATCCCACGCCTGTGCGCATAGGCGCCACGGTCACGCCGCCGCTGCGCAAATAGTTCACGCCAATGCCGGCAACGAAGTAGTAACTGCCTTCGACGCTTGGAAAGCGCTGATACAACCGGTTCTCGCGCTTGAGGTTGTAAACCAGCGCAAAGCATTTCGAAGCATTGCCGCCGACGTCGAAACCGACTGACGGACCCTTCCAGTACACTTTGATGGGATCGTGGTGCTTTCGGATCAGCCAGCCCGAACCGTAGCGCAGTCCAACGACGACCGCTCCGCCGCCTTCATCGCCCTTGATGTATGCGTCCGGCTGCCCCTGGTCCTTGAAGGCGCGTTGCACTGCCTTCGCTGTCGCCTCGGTCGCTATACCGAAGAAGTCCGACGCCGCGTGGGTAATCTCGTCGGGATTGAAGGTGTCGTCCCGGTCATCGGCAAGGGCCGGCGTCGCAGCTAGAAGAACCACTGCAGTGATTGCGCTCAATGCAAGCTGTGAAAATCTCATACTCGAACCTCCGTGAGAATCACGCCACCCCGTGGAGAGATCATCGCTCAAAAATGCAAGCTGCGACAACGGGTTCCCAGATGAATTCTCTGCATCTGATACGGTTGGGCGGTCTTGTTTCGGCCCAATTTGGTGTTCGCGCGTTTGCAACAAGGTGACCCATGAGCAGCTCGGGCAAATCCTCAAGTAAGCGCCTCGGTCCGGCAGGCTGGTTCACGATTGTCGTCTTGCTTGGGTTTTTGGCATGGGCAGCGTGGTATGGGCTCTATGTGTGGAACGCGCTTCCAGACGTAAATATCAGCACCGCAGGCTGGATATTCATTGCTGCGGGTGTGCTTTTCACTTTCGGTCTCGGGGCAGGGCTGATGGCTCTGGTGTTTTATTCAAGCCGCGAGGGATTGGATCGCTAGTCTTGTCCGCGCGCGACGAAGAAGGGATTGTCGAAGCCGCGTTCGGCCTTCCCATAGAGAAACGGGGCCCCGTCGAGTTGCTTCACGCTTCCGCCGGCCGCCGCGAGTACGGCGTGACCTGCCCCAATGTCCCATTCCATTGTACGGCCGGTGCGCGGGTAGATGTCGGCTTCGCCTGCAGCAACAAGACAGAGCTTTAGCGACGATCCGGCGCTGACGAATTCCTTCACTTTGAACTTGGCGAGGTACTCGTCTGTCGCGGCATCGCGATGCGAACGGCTGGCGACGGCAACCATGCCATCCTTCGGGACGGGACGTACCTGGATGCGTTTTGCCTCGCCAAAGTCCGGCGCGCCGCCGGGTGGGGCCTTGGCCTCATAGGCGCCGCTCAGCATCTCGCCGAAGAACAACCGCTCGATCACGGGCGCGTGTACGACGCCGCGAACGGGCTTCCCTTCCACAATTTCGGCGATGTTCACGGTGAACTCGCCATTGCGGCTGATGAACTCCTTTGTACCGTCCAGAGGGTCAACCAGAAAGAACCGATGCCCGACCTTCGGCAGTCGGCCCGCCGCGACAGACTCTTCCGCTACAACCGGCACTTCGGGAGCCAGATGGGCGAGGCGCTTGAGGATGAAGCGTTCAGCCTCTTCGTCGGCCGCAGTGACTGGCGACTGATCGTCCTTGCGCCGGGCAACAATCTCATCGGCATAGTGGCGCAAGATTATGGCGCCGGCGTCGTAGGCGATTTCAGCGAGGGCGCGCAGCATGGGGGAAGCGGCGTGGGAATGAATATTGTCTGTCATGATGCCGCACGCACTCCTGCAATCGATCCGGGCGTTGAAAACATGTTCACGATTCCTTAAGAGGCCCCGGTCGAAGTTATCTTCTGCTAACCATAAGACACGCCCCGGAGGCAAGCAGAGCGATGAACGAACTCGATTTTTCAGCCCTATTGGTCAGCCGGGTATGCCACGATCTTGTGAGCCCTCTGGGCGCCGTGGTCAACGGTCTCGAGGTGTTGGACGACGAGCGCGATCCGGCGATGCGTGCGGACGCGCTCAAGATAGTCGCCTCTAGCGCGGCTCAGGCGCTGGCTCGCATTCAGTTCATGCGCATCGCCTTTGGCGCTGCTGGCTCCGCAGGGGCAGAACTCGATCTCGGTGAGGTCGGGCGTCTCGTGACGGGATTGTTCGAGGGCAGCAAAGTGACGGTTGAGTGGAACGCGGCGCGTGCGCACTGGCCCAAGGACTGGGCAAAGCTGCTTATGAATGCCTCACTTCTCGGCGCCGATTGCCTGCCCCGCGGCGGCACCGTGACCGTGACGACCAGCGAGGATCCCGCTGCGCCGTCCTTCAAGGTGCGCGCGGCAGGAACTCATATTCGCGTTTCTGAGGATGTGAATAAAGCTGTGCGGGGTGAAGCGTCCACCAGCCATGATGCGCGCGGCGTGCAGCCATTTCTCACGCACAAACTGGCCCGGACACTCAATGCCGGCCTGACGCTAACCGCAAGCGACACCGATGTGGAACTTGCCGCAGGATAGGTTTTTCAGATTGCGTTTACTCTCTCGGCGTAGACTCGCGGTTTGTCGAAGCCTGCCGCCACTGGTCGGCTAGGGAGCTGCGTATCCATGAAATCTTGTCTGGTCGTCGATGACAGCCGCGTCGTGCGCAAGGTTGCTTGCCGCATCATGAACGATCTCGGCTTCTCGACGTCGGAAGCTGAAGACGGAGTGACCGCGCTTGAAGCTGTACGCAGCCATATGCCGGAAATGATTCTTCTCGACTGGAACATGCCCAACATGACCGGGGTCGAATTCCTCCGCGCTCTGCGGCGTGAGCGGAATGGCAAGCAGCCCGTCGTGGTGTTTTGCACCACCGAGAATGACGTTGAGCATATCTCGGAGGCCATGGGAGCGGGCGCCAACGAATACGTCATGAAGCCGTTTGATCGAGACATCCTCAAGGCAAAGCTCTCGGAAGTCGGCCTGGTGTAGGCTCATTTCATGAAGCAAGACGATCTTGCATTCCTTGCGCGCATGCTGAGGCGCAGGTCGGGTCTTGAACTCACAAATCCCAAATCGGATCAGATCGAGGCCCGTCTGGTGCCGGTGATGCGCCGCTACGGCTTCAAGGACATCGATTCGATGTTTGCCGAATTGCGGCACGGACGCGATGCGATGGCGCGCGCGATTACCGAAGCGATGACGACGAACGAGTCCTCTTTCTTCCGCGACCCCGCATCGTTTGAAACATTTCGCGATGTGGTTCTGCCGGACTTGCTGGCACGCCGCTCCGTGACAAAGAAACTGCGCGTCTGGAGCGCCGCCTGCGCTGCCGGTCAGGAACCATATTCGATCGCAATTCTCCTTGATGAAATGAAACTGCGGGCGGAGGGATGGTCAGTCGACATTGTGGCGACGGATATCAGCGCCGAAATGATCGAGCGGGCAGAGCGGGGGCTCTACAGCGGATTCGAGATACAGCGCGGCCTGGATATTCGACGCGTGATAGAGAATTTCACACAGGAAAAGGACAACTGGCAGATCAGCGAGCCGCTGCGCCGTATGGTTACATTTCGCCAGTTCAACCTTCTCGATTCCTATGGCTGGCTCGACGATGTCGATGTCGTGTTTTGCCGCAACGTTTTGATGTATTTCGCCCAGCGCACGAAGGCCGGCGTGCTGGAGAAGATGGCGGAGGTCCTTTCGCCGGACGGCTATCTCGTGCTCGGGCCGGTTGAGACAACCCAGAGACTGTCGGCGGAGTTCGAAGCTGCAGAAGCCGCGCCCGGCATCTACAGGAAAAGCCGTCGCTCACTGCCGCGCGCACTCAGTGCCTGATCACCAAGTATCGACGAAGCGGCCGCTACCTTTGCTCGGCGGGACTGATTTCAGCCCACGCAGAATCCAGCGCCGTGTGTCGGCGGGATCGATGACGTCGTCGATCTCAAGGTAGGCGGCCATGTTGATCGCCTTGCCCCGCGCATAGGACTCCGCAACCTTCTTCTGGAATAGGGCTTCGCGTGCTTCCGGCGTGGGTTCAGCTTCCAGTTCCTTGCGAAAGCCGAGGCGAACGGCGCCTTCCAGCCCCATGCCGCCGAACTCGCCCGTTGGCCACGACACGATGAAGAATGGTGCGTGGAAACTGCCGCCCGCCATCGCCTGTGCGCCGAGACCGTAGCCCTTGCGCAATACGACAGTGAACATCGGCGTCGTCCTCGTGCCGCTGACCACGAACATGCGCGATGTGCGGCGCACGAGAGATGTTTTCTCCGCTTCCGGTCCAACCATAAAGCCCGGCGTATCGCAAAGCGATACAATGGGCAGGCCAAACGAGTCGCAGAGCTGCAGGAAGCGGGCGGCCTTGTCGGCACACGGGGCATCGATCGCGCCAGCGAGATGCATCGGGCTGTTGGCAATGAGGCCGAAGGGATGGCCTTCGATGCGCATGAGCGCCGTGATCATGCCCGGCGCGAAATCCGGGCGCAACTCGAGAACCGAATTCGTGTCGCACAGCGCAGCGATTACCTTGCGTATGTCATAGACGCGCAGGCGGTTCTCGGGAATCAGATGGCGCAACACCTTCTGATCCGCCGCATTCCATTTCGCGAGCGGGCCCTGAAAGTAGGAGAGATATTTCTTCGCGGCTGCGACGGCTTCGGCTTCGTCTTCCACCGCGATATCGACAACGCCGTTCGGCACCTGCACCGACATCGGGCCGACTTCGTCGGGCGTGTAGACGCCGAGCCCACCGCCTTCGATCATCGCCGGGCCACCCATGCCGATGTTCGAATTCGCCGTCGCGATCACGACATCGCTGGAGCCGAGCAGGGCGGCGTTGCCCGCAAAGCAGCGCCCGGAGTTGATGCCGATGCGCGGCACCTTTCCACTGAGCTTTGCGTATTGATGGAAGGTCGGTGTATCCAGACCCGCGACGCCGGGGAAATCCGTGTCGCCGGGACGCCCGCCGCCCCCCTCGGTGAAGAGTACGACCGGAAGGTTTGAATCTTCCGCGACTTTGAGCAGGCGATCCTTCTTGCGATGGTTCATCGCGCCTTGCGTGCCCGCAAGCACGGTGTAGTCGTAAGCAAGCACCGCGCAGCGTGCGCGTTCCTCCCCGAACTGCGCGGCATTGACCGTGCCGATGCCAGTAATGATGCCGTCGCCGGGCGTGTTCTTGATCAGGTCTTCGAGCGTACGTCGGCGCTTCTGAGCCGCGAAAGCGAGCGCCCCGTATTCGATGAAGCTGCCGGGATCGACAAGATCGGCGACGTTCTCACGAGCCGTGCGCTGATTGGTTTTGTGTCGGCGCGCCACTGCATCGGGACGGTTATTGTCATATCCGAAATCATGGCGCGCGTTGGACTCCGCAAGATCGGGGCGGATGAAATCCGGATCGACGGTCTTCTCGGCATCGCCCGCAGCGCCGCCCACATATTCCGGCGTCAGAAAGATCAGCGCGTTGCCTTCGTGCAGAACATCGCCTGGCTTGGCCGCGATGGAATGCACGCGGCCGGAGACTTGCGCACCGACAAGATGCTCCATCTTCATTGCTTCGAGAACAGCGACGGGCATGCCCTGACGCACGAGATCCCCGACGGCCACGGAGTAGCTCACGATCTTGCCCTGCATCGGTGCAGGAACGGCAATTGTGCCTTCCGGTGCAGAGGCCTGTGTTTTAGCCGGTGCTGCGGACAGGGGCGCAGCTGCAATCTCCGGCGGCTTCCACTGCACGCTCTCGCGCACCAGATGGGCCATATTGTCTTCGACAATACGCGTGTATGTACGGCGGCCGGCGACGTCCGGGTTCTCAAGCAGCGTGCGCAAGAATGGAATGTTGGTCTCGACACCGCTGAGGACAAATTCATCCAGCGCGCGTTTCGCGCGGCCCACAGCAAGCGTGAAATCGGGTGCCTGCACTACGAGCTTTGCGAGAAGCGGATCGAACGCCGGGTTGGTCTGATAGCCTTCATAGCCAAATGTATCTACACGCACGCCAGGGCCTGACGGTGGTACAAAGCGCGTTAGCATCCCGCCTGAAGGCTTCACGGACCCGTCTTCGCCGATCTTTTCCATGTTGATGCGAAGCTGGATCGCCACGCCGCGCGGCTTTGGGATGTTCTCCTGCTTCAGGCCGATGTCGCGGAGCGAATTTCCGCGCGCGAGTTCGATCTGCACGGCGACAAGATCGATGCCGGTGATCTCTTCCGTCACCGTGTGTTCGACCTGAAGGCGCGGATTGCATTCGATGAACGCGAACGCTGGCGTATGACGTTCGGGTTTCGGGTTCACCAAAAATTCGACTGTCGCTAGCCCTTTCAGCTTCACATCGTCAGCCAGCCACACGGCGGCATCGCAAAGCTGCTGGCGCAGATCGGGGTCCAGCGCGGGAGCAGGGGCGATTTCCACAATCTTCTGGTGACGGCGCTGGAGCGAGCAGTCGCGCTCCCAAATGTGGCTCGCGGTCTTGCCGTCACCCGCGACCTGCACCTCGATGTGGCGCGCGCGGGGCATAAAGGCTTCGACATAGGCGGCATCGTTGCCGAAGCTCGCCTTCGCTTCGGACTGGCAGCGCTTGTAGGCCTCTTCGAGTTCGCTCTCGGCGTTGACAACGCGCATGCCGCGCCCACCGCCACCGGCCAGCGCCTTCACGATAATCGGGCCTTTGCGCTTCGCCATGAATGCGCGCGCCTGATCAAGCGTCGTTGTGCCGGACGTCCCCTCGAGGATCGGCACGCCGAAGCGTTCGGCCAGCGCACGCGCGCGCGCCTTGTCGCCGAACACGGAGAGAACTTCCGGGCTCGGCCCGATGAAGGTTATAGCCGCTTCCGCGCAAGCCCGTGCGAACATCGCGTTCTCGCTCAAGAAACCGTAGCCGGGATGGATGGCACCGCAGTTCGCAGCTTTCGCGGCGGCGATCACGCGCGCGATGTCGAGATAGGCGGCCACCCCGCTTGCGCCCAATGGCCGCGCCTCATCGGCGAGCTTCACATGCAGCGAGTTCGCGTCGTCGTCCGAATAGATCGCGACCGAGCGAATGCCGAGATCGGCGGCGGCGCGCGCGATGCGGATCGCGATCTCGCCGCGATTGGCGATCAGGATGGATTTGAAAGACATGGCACAGTCCGGAAATAGCGTTGCCCGGACTGTGCCATGCCAGACGCCGTCCTAGAAGGCCGCGCGGATGCCGCCGTAGGCCGCCGTGCCCATGCGGCCATAGCCCGCCACCGGCTCGCTCTTCTCGTCGAACAGATTCTCGACCCGGCCGAACAGTTCCAGCCTGTCGGTGATCGCATAGAAGCCGAAAATGTTGACCGTGGTGTTGCTGGCGAGCGGGGTGAAATTGCCGCTGTCATCGAAGCGGTCACCGACGAAGGTCACGCTCGTCCCCAGGGTCAGCTTCGGCATCGGCAGCCAGGTGATCGTGCCGCTGGCCGAGTTGTGTGGACGGCGCGCAAGGTTGGTTCCGGTCAGAACGTCCTTCGCGGTGAGGTTCGTGTAGTCCGCGGAGACCGTGAGTGTGTCCGCGAGCTTCGCCTCGATCTCCGCCTCGATACCCGACGCGCGTGTGCGGTCGAGGTTTTCATAGTACCCGAACTGGTTCAGGCGGTATTTGCAGCCCGGCGCGTCCGCTGCCGTGAAGCACGTTTGGAAGTCGATCTGGTTGCGTGTGTGCCGCTCGAAATAGGTGAGCGAGGTGCGCAAACCGCCGTCCAGGAACGTGTGATCGGCGCCGACCTCCCACCCTTTCGCGGTCTCCGGCCTGAGTGCGTGCAGCGGATTGGAATACTGCGAATAGGATTCGTAGAGTGACGGCGCCTTGAACCCATCGCCGTAGTTCGCGCGCAGGGTCGTGTCCCAGCCCGGAATATTCCAAGCGCCAGCGAGCTTCACCGACGTGTGGCCGCCGAACTCTTCGTCATCGTCGTAACGCACGCCGCCGGTCAGCGTGAGCTGATCGAACAGCGTCGTTTGCATCTGTGCATAGCCGCTCGATATGCGGTCATGACCTAGCTGGACCGGCGGCGAGAACAGCGCGTTTACCCCGAAATTGTCGTTCCGGAACGAGCGTTCTTCGGTCTCCGCGCCGAAGGTGAACTGATTGTCGGCGTTGAAATCGACGACGCCCTGATATTCGAGACGCACGGCACTGCCTTCATAGTCGTAATTCTTGTGTATCGTGTCGGAAGCCGAGTCGAAATAATCACGTGTGGCGCTGGTCGCGATCAGGGCGACACGATTCTGCAGCATGCCGAGATTTGCGTTTAGGCCCGCGTAGCCCGCAAACAACTCGTTGGTGTTGTTGGCGGCGGAGTCCGCGAGCTGGAACAGCGGCGGCGGGAAATTGTCGTCGAAATCGTCGTGGCCATGCGTGTAGTAGCCGCGCAGATCGAGGCTCCAGTCCTGACCGAAATGCGTGCGCGTGTTGAAGGTCGCGCCGAAGTTCTCATAGCCGTCGGCTTCGCTATTGCCGTTGCGCGAGTCTGCCGCTGAGATTCCGCCGGTGTCGAACCAGTTCAGCGCCGCGCCGTATTCGACATTGTCCGTCGTGCCATTCGTGGCCGCATTCAGGTGAAAGGTGTAGAACGAGCCGCCTTCTGCGCTCGCCATACCGCCGAATGGCGTATTACCGCCGCGATTGGTAAGGACGTTCACCACGCCCCCCATGGCGTCGCTGCCATAGAGCGTGGATTGCGGGCCGCGCAGGATCTCAACGCGGTCAATGTTATTCACAAGCAGATCGCCAAGGATAGCACCTTCGTCGGTGCCGCTCGGATCGTTGATGCGCACGCCGTCTATGAGGACAACGGATTGTCCGGTTTCCGAGCCGCGGATGGAAATGGTCGTAAGCTGACCCGGGCCACCGTTGCGGTTGACCGTCAGGCCGGGTGTCTCCGCCAGAATGTCCGTCAGGATGTTGGTCTGTTGGACTTTGATATCGTTCGCGGTGATGACGGAGATCGACGAACCGGTCTTTGCGATGGGCTGCGGCGTGCGTGTCGCCGTGACGACAACGGTCTCCGGCGTCGCATCGTCGTCGGCGAGGGCAGGCGTTATGAGTGCGATGAGTGCCGTGGTGGCAAGTAGTGCGTTACGCATGATGACGTTCTCCTGGTTGGGTTCCAGAAGCCGCGCACGTTTGGCAGTTCGAATGACTTTCAACGGAATGCCCCCGCGCAACGACTTCGACTTGTCGTCACGCGGATTCCCGCGCGCATACGGCACACCCCGGCCGGCTGCACAACGACGGCGCGAGGCAGGTTTCCTGGCTCCCGGGTCGTCACCGTCGCCCGCCTTCCCAGAGCCTGATGGCCCAAGTGGCATGTGGACGACCGCTCGCCGGTCACAGTTGCGGGGGCAGCCGCGGCATAACCGCGTTCCCTAAACCTCGCACGTGGGCGGAAGTAAGCGCGTGAGGCGGCGTGCGTCAACAGCGTGGTCGTGCTTTGCGCCATTGCCCGAAGCGCATAAGGTTGACCGATGTGTCGTAAATCCTTCGCAGCGCTGACATTTTTCCGGTGACCGCAAAAGCACAACGCGACTACTACGCGATGCCTCCGGCGGGCGACGTTCTGAAGGCGCGTGTGGACGCCATCGCGGAAACGATTCCGGCGGGCTCGGTGGTCCTCGATATCGGCTGCAACGATGGGTCGATCTCGAACGCGCTTCTGGAGCGCGGCGCGATTTCGAAATCGTATGGCTTCGATCTGGAAGACATTCTCGTTCATCGCCGTCCGGAGATCGTGTTCCGCAAGGCGAACCTTCGGCATTTCGATCTGACGCAATTGCCCGATGCCGACGGCGCGCTGATCCTCAATCTGCTGCATCACATCGTCGCGTTCGCGAAGGATCGCGCGCGGGAGATCGTCGACACGCTGCTGGACCGCTACAGCTTCGTGATTATAGACATGGGCTCGTTCACGGAGCAGGGCAATTGGGGCTGGCGCCAGACCTACGACACGCACTGGAAGAGCGACGCGCAGCTGTGGGACTTCGTGTTCGCGAACGCGGCGTGGTGGTTCAAGCTGCTGCGCTATCCCACACAGGGCAAAGGCTTCCGCACGCTGTGGAAGCTGACGAAGAAACCGTACGCGCTCGACGGTCTGGAAGAGGTCGAGACGTTCCGGCGCACGCCGGGGTCGTGGCCGGAAAAGAAGAAATTGATTTCCGTTGGCGACGTCGGCGAAACGAAGATCGTCACCACGGTGGAGTTCGTGCTCGCGCGGTCCAAACGCGGCGACAAGTTCTGGATCAAGAAATACCTTCAGGCCGACCGCGAGGCGCGTGCGCGATTGGAGATGCGGCTTGCAACGTTTGCCGCGGGGGAGGCGGCATTCGTCAATGAGCGCACGCCGGTCGATCTGCGCGTGGCCGCACCGGTCGCGCACGAACCGGGCGGCAAGCTCGTGTTTCTTTTCGAGCCGGATCTGTTCGGCGCAACCGTGGTCCATTTCCAGGACTGGGCGCAGTTCATGACGCCGGAGCAGAGCAAGGCCGGTCATGTGCTGGCAACGCGTAGCATCGAACTCTCGAAAGACTTCCCGCGCATGAGCCTGCTGCAGGCCTGCGACTTCCAACTCTGCACGGCGTGGGATGGGCTGGCGGCCATCGACTTCGAACCGAACAATTGGCTCGCTTTCGTGGGCTCGAACAATCCCGCACTCAGGAACGCCTGAAAAACCCACCTCTGTTCGATAGCGAAGGCCAAAAATGACTTTGTGCGAAAAACGCAATTCGAATAGGCCGATGCTGGGCCTAAATATTTGACCGCATTTGAAAAAGTTCTTCCTTCGCTGCGCCGCAGCGAAAACTAACTTTTGCGTTGGATTGATCCTCTAAATCGCGAACGTCAGATGGCGATTGCAGTGTTGCGCTACAAGGGATGATCTCTAGTTCGAACTCTTGCGACGCCGCCACAGCCATCTAGCGCCGTCAACAGAGAGGCCGAGCGCCGCGAAGAACGCGGCAACTCCCACCATGAATTGTAGCACATAAAGCTCGGACACTGTGGGTGGTGTTCCTTGCCAATAGTTGAAGCCTTCAGCAATGACGCCGCCGACGCCTATCGCTACAGCGATTGCCATGGCTTGTTTTGTGAACTGACTCAATTCGCTCACGACCCATTGTGAAGTAGAGTCCATCCTACCGCTGCCCTCACCACTTTGCATCCCGGCCAGTCCGGTGACATTCTCTCAGTCCCGCTATTGCCTTGAGAGAACACCATGAATCAGCCCGCGAAACCCTGGCCCGCAATGTCGATTGCGCAGGCCCATGCCATGCTCACCGCGCCCGGAACGCCATTCGAGATGGACGAGGTGATGATCCGTGGCGTGAAGACCCGTGTGTGGAAGAACGCACCGCCGTCCTTGCGCGAACTGCTCGCCTTCGGCCGCACGCACGGCGACAAGACGTTCCTCGTCTACGAAGACGAGCGCGCAACGTTCGAAACGTTCACGCGGGCGTCGCTCGCCATTGCCGACGAACTGACGAAAATGGGCGTGAAGAAGGGCGACCGCGTCGCGCTCATCATGCGCAACATTCCCGAATGGTGCCCGATCTTCTTCGGCGCAACGATCGTCGGCGCGATCCTGACGCCGCTGAACGCGTGGTGGACGGGACCGGAGCTGGAATACGGCCTTGTCGATTCAGGTTCGAAGGTCGCGTTCGTCGATGCCGAGCGGCTCGAACGTATCGGCGAGCATCTGGTGAATTGTCCCGATCTCAAGCGCGTCTATGTCAGCCGTTATAACGACGAGCTTCCGCATCCCATCGTGAAGCGGCTGGAAGACGTGCTCGGCAAGGTCAACGATTGGAGCAAGCTGCCTTCGGGCGAGATGCCGACCGCGCCGCTCGGCCCCGATGACGACGCGACGATCCTCTACACCTCCGGCACGACGGGAAAGCCGAAAGGCGCACTCGGCACGCATCGCAACATGCTGTCGAACATCTTCGCATCGGCGTCGGCAAGCGCGCGGAATTTCCTGCGCCGGGGTGAGCCGGTGCCCGCGCCCGATCCGAATCTGCCGCAGCGTTCGACGCTGCTCTCGGTGCCGTTTTTCCATGCGACGGGGTGCTTCGCGATCATGAGCCCGTCGCTGTTCGCCGGCGCCAAGATCGTGATGATGCGCAAATGGGAGCCGGAACTCGCGATGCAATTGATCGAGCGCGAGAAGATCAACAGCGCGGGTGGCGTGCCGACGATTGCGTGGCAGCTCATCGAGCATCCCAACCGCCACAAATACGATCTGTCGACGCTCGAAGCGGTGTCTTATGGCGGCGCGCCGTCGGCGCCGGAACTGGTGCGCAAGATCGTGGACACGTTTCCGAAGTCGCTGCCCGGCAACGGCTGGGGCATGACGGAGACGTCGGCCACCTGCACCGTGCATTCCGCGGAAGATTACGAGCATCGCCCGGATTCCTGCGGGCCCGCGGTCCCGACCTGCGACGTGAAGGTGATGACAGTCGACGGCACACGCCAGCTTGGCCCAAACGAAGTCGGCGAGCTGTGGGCGCGTGGGCCGAACATCGTCAAAGGCTATTGGAACAAGCCCGAAGCGACGGCCGCGACGTTCACCGATGGTTGGGTGAGGACCGGCGATCTCGCGCGTGTGGACGAGGAAGGCTTCTGCTTCATCATCGACCGCGCGAAGGACATGCTGATCCGCGGCGGCGAGAACATCTACTGCATCGAAGTCGAGAACGTTCTCTACGAACACCCCGCGGTGATGGACGCGGCGCTGGTCGCGGTGCCGCACAAGCAGCTGGGTGAGGAGCCCGGCGCGGTCGTGCATCTCAAACCCGGCATGCATACGACGGAAGACGAACTCCGCGCATTTGTCGCGGGCAAGCTCGCCGCATTCAAGGTGCCGGTGAAGGTCGTGTTCTGGCCGGAAACACTGCCCCGCAACGCCAACGGCAAGATTCTGAAGACGGAACTGAAAAAGATCTTCGCGGCTTAAGCCGTCAACTCCGGCGGCGGTGCCTCATTGGCGAGACGGCGCAGGTTCTCCTCGTGTGTTGCCTTGCTGATCGGGAAGAACGCGATGAATACGAAACCTATGAAATAGAGGATGTGCACGCTTACCAGGAATAGGACCGAGAAGTTGAAGATGATGTCCGGCGAAATTTCGCCTGGGTTCTTGTTCGACGGAAAATTCGCTGCCCACAGCACCAATCCGGAAGCAAACAGGCCAAGGCCCGACGCAGCCTTTTGAATAAAGCTGTTGCCAGCAAAGAACAGTCCTTCGGAGCGGCGCCCCGTTCGGATCTCGCTGTCTTCCACCACGTCCGCGATCATGGACACGAGCATGATGGAACTGCCGATCGCGAGTCCGGCGCCGACCGTCGTGGTGCCGAAGAGAATGTACGTGAGGTTCGGCGTCGCCGAGGAAAGGACGCCAAAGAGTCCCAATATCAACGGGCTGGAATTGATCGTCGAACCGATAAAAAACATCAGGATCGACGACACTTTCTTGCCTAGCCGGCGGGATATCGGCGGCGCGATGGAGAACGCGAACAACACCGCCAGGAATGTCGAGAGTGTCAGAAACGCGATCTGGTTGCTATTGAACTTCCAGAAGAACGTGTTGATGTAGAATGTCAGTGCAAACACGAGTCCGGTCGCGACGTTGAAGAACAGCCCCGACGCAATCAGGATGAAGAACGCGCGATTGTTCATGCTGGCGAACATTTCGCGGAAATATTGACCAAGGCTCATTTGCCGATCGGCAGGCTTGCGGAAATACGGGATGAACCTGTGCGTGCCGGCGGCGGAGGCCAGGATCGCTACAAGCATCGCGATCGCGGCCACCATCCCATATTCGCTGTAGCCGTGCGGATTGAGTTGTCCGACCTTGTGAGTCGCATCGGCGCGCAGGAAGGCGAGATAGGCGAGCAGCCCCATCGACAATCCGCCGTACCAGGCGAAGAAGACGCGGAAGCCCAGGAACGACGTGCGCTCGTCGTAGTTTTCCGTCAGTTCCGGCACGAGCGCCGAACTCGGGATTTCGTAGAAGGTAATGAAGGTTCGCACGATGATCGCGACAAGGATGAGATAGAAGAACAATGCTTCCGTGGACCATGCGGGCGGGTTCCAAAGCAGCAGATAACTGACCGCGACAGGCAGTGCGGCCAGATACATCAGCGGATGTCTTCGTCCCCAGCGCGTTCGGAGATTGTCGGAGAAGTGCCCGATGATCGGATCGAGAAAAGCGTCAAACATCAAAGCGATAAAGATCGCCAGACCGACCAGTTGAGCCGGCACATGAAGGACAAGATTGTAAAAGGGCAGAAGGATGGTTTGAAAACCGTTGTCCTTCACGCCATACGCGACGGAGCCGAGGCCGTAGAAGATCTTGGTGCGCAGACTTCGTATTTCAGCCGGCGCCGCGATACTGTCCATGTGTTTCCTTCGGCCCGCCCATTATTCGAGGCGCTATCCAACCCTTTGAAACGAGGGTGCTTTAAAGGCTGACGGATTGTCAAATCGGAGTTCAACCTGTCCGCAAGGCTCCGATCAGCCGCAGGTGGTATCGCGCATTTCGTCCGCGCTTGCCGATGCAAGGCCAAGCCATCCGGGCAATTCTAGTGCCGCTTTTGAAGCACGAAGGCGGTGCCGCAACCGCTCATGTTCCGGCAGAAATCGCCGCCTTCGCTGGTCATTCCGAAGAGATCATCGCCGACGGCAGCCAGGGATGCTCGGGGCATCTCTCCGTCCGTGCAGGACTGCTTGGCGCAAAACGAATAGATGACCGACTGAGTGGCCGCCTTCAAGTCATAGGAAAATACCGCGCCGTTGAAATTCGCGCCGCCGGCTGTAGTGCTGCCGTAAAGCTTGCCTTGCACGGCGATGAGACTGGAATCGGGCCACCGTCCATCCACGCCACCCTGAAAGGTATAGAGCACCGACTCGACGCTGGCGTTGGCGTCGAATGAAAAAATCACACCGCAGCTGGCGCTGCAATTGTGGCTACCGCCTTCGTAGGTGGTTCCGTACAGCTTGCCCTCGTTGAAGGTCACACCGTTTGGACCGGCGCCATCCGCGCAACTGGCTTGACCGCAGAAGGAATAGAGCACCGTCTCCGATCCCGTTTCCGGATTGGCTGAAAAAATAGCGCCGCAACCCAGCGACTGTTCGCATTGCGCGCCGCCGCCTCCACCGACCGTTGTACCGTAGAGCATGCCATTGGCGGCGATGACGCTGGACATTGGCCACAGGCCATCGTCACAATTCGGCTGGCTGCAAAATGTATGGAGCACTTTCTCCACACCCGTGGCGGGATCGACAGAGAACAAAATCCCGCAGCCCCTTCCGGTGCAGCCCGCCCCGCCGCCGAACTGTGTCGTGCCGTAGAGCACGCCGTTCAGCTCCGCCAGACCGTTGGGCTGTTGCCCGTCCACCCCGCCGGCGAAAGAATAGATAACTTTTTCAACTCCGGTATTTGGATCGAGAGAGAACACTGTGCCACAGCCGAACGTTTCACAGCCTTTGCCGCTCCCGCCGGATGCGGTCGTTCCATATAGAATGCCGTTGACGCCGATCATGGTTGCATTCGGGTGGGCGCCATCGACGCAACGACCGGTGACACCTCTGCAGAAAGCATAGATCACAGTATGCGCATTGGTGACCGGGTCGAGGGAGAACACAGTCCCGCATCCCCTGGCATAGTCGCATCCCTCTTCGGCGCCCAGATTTCCGGCACCTCCGCCTTGATGTGTCGCGCCATAGAGCATGCCGTTCACATAGATCAGATCACCGATCGGGTAGCGCCCGTCGGTGCAGTGTTTCTCGCTGCAGAAGGAATAGATGACCGTATGTTTGTAGCGCGCGGCATCCGCCGCGGTGACCGGCAGGAATTGCGCACTTGCAATGACACCTGCAAACAGTGCGATCAGAACTGATTTCATATTCCCTCCCGTCGCGGCTCTCAGCAATGGAATGCTTGCCACGAATGGTCACTGCCCCAAGAAATACAACTATAGAGGAGAATTGAGCAGATTTGTACCGCCCACCGGGTAGCGTTTCCCGAAGTCGAACGGCGGTGCAGGCCAGAAAACCAGGTCCCTAGCTCTTGGCTGGTATCCACTTCGAATTTGCGCGCTGAAAGGCGGGCCGATCGGCCATGCGGGTGCGGTAGTTCGCGATCTCGGGTCCGAACTTGGTAGCCAGGCCGAGCCGCTCCGCCATTCCGAGCGCATAGATCACGGAGATATCCGCGGCGCTGAAGCGATCACCCGCCATCATGGGTGCGCTGCAGAGTTGTCGTGTCACAAGCTCAAGACGGTTTTCGAACATGCGTGCCGCCATTCGCGCGCCGAAATTGTCTTTCTCGCTTTCCGGCGCCATGAATTTGCTACCGACGATCACGTTGAGAAACGCCGCCAGTCCGGATTCTCCAAGATGCAGGAATTGCTGATAGCACGGAAAGCAGGCATTGCTGGCATCTGGTGCCAGCACGCCTTTGTCGTCGTAGCGCGCGATCAGATATTCCAGGATTGCGATTGAGTCGACCATCGTGACATTGCCGTCCCGCATCGCCGGCAGAAACCCAGAAGGATTGAGCGCCAGGAATTCCGTGTCGGACATCCGATTGCGCAGATCGACGGGATGAAGCTCGTAATCCTTGCCGAGTTCCTCCAACGCCCACATCACGCGCAAGGATCGGGTGGGAAAGGCGCCATAGACAGTGATCATCGGTTCCTCCGTAACCAAGGCTGCAGGGGACAGGCGGAAAGTGTCAATTCAAGAGACCATGACGGAAATGCACACCCCTCATTCGCGTCCGAAAATGGCCAGTGCCGCGGGCGAGAGTGCATATATTGGAGGCATGACAATGCCCCCGCATGACATCTGCTATCGCGCGCTCAAGGCCCGCGATCCCGGCCTTGACGGCCGTGTCTTTGTCGCCGTCAGATCAACCGGCATCTATTGCCGCCCGATCTGTCCTGCGCGCACACCGAAGGCGGAGAATGTCCGCTTTTATCCGAGCGCCGCGGCGGCGCAGGAGGCAGGGTTCCGCCCCTGCCTGCGCTGTCGGCCGGAAATTTCGCCGGATGCCGCTGCGTGGCGGGGAACGGAAAATACCGTATCGCGCGCGCTGGCGCTGATTGGCGAGGGACTGCTCGATGGCGAAGCAGGCGTGGAAGCGCTGGCGGACAGGTTGGGTGTCGGTGAGCGGCAGCTGCGCCGTCTGTTCGATCAGCATCTGGGCGCGCCACCCATCGCCGTCGCACAGACACGGCGCATCCTGTTCGCCAAGCAGCTCATCCAGGACACGCAGCTTTCGATGACCGACATCGCGGCGGCGTCAGGCTTTGGCAGTGTACGCCGGTTCAATGATGCGTTTCGCAAGCTCTATCGCCGCGCGCCAAGCGAATTGCGCCGCAAGAAGAACGCGCCTCTATCGACAGTCACGCTGAAGCTTGGCTATCGGGCGCCTTATGATTGGGGTTCGATGCTGGCGTTTCTGAGCTTTCGCGCTATCGACGGCGTAGAGCTGGTCGACGGCAACCGCTACATGCGCACCATCGAGATCGACGGCGCGGTCGGCAGTATCGAAGTCTCGCCCGGGAAGAACCATCTCTTGGCGACGATCCGCTTTCCGAAGGTGAAGGCGCTGCTTGGCATTGTCGCGCGGCTCAGACGTCTGTTCGATCTCGATGCGGATGTCTCCGCAATAGGCGCGCATCTGTCGGTCGATGCCGATCTCGCACCGCTGATATCGAAACGTCCGGGTTTGCGAACGCCCGGTGCGTGGGATGGATTTGAACTCGCGTGCCGGGCGATCTTCGGCCAGCAAGTGACGGTAACTGCGGCGCGCAAGCTCGCAGGCCACCTCGTTGCGCGCGCGGGCAAGAGCGTCAGCGCAGACGTTACCGGCGATCTGCGTCTGAACAAGGCCTTTCCCGATCCATCGCGTGTGGTCGAGGCCGACCTCTCCACCATGCCGATGCCGAAAGCGCGCATCGCGTCGTTGCGTGCACTGGGAGAAGCAGCGAAGTCCAATCCCAAACTGCTCGACCCGACCGGCACGTTCGACGAGACACTGGAGCGATTGGTGGCGCTGCCGGGTTTCGGGCCATGGACCGCGCAATATTGGGCGCTGCGCGCATTGCGCGACAGCGATGCGTTTCCCGCTGCCGACGTTGGGTTGTTGCGCCACCCTGCGGTCGCGGACAACGGCGCACGCCCGACACCAAAAGCGCTTCTTGCGCGGGCTGAAGCATGGCGGCCCTGGCGCGCCTACGCTGCGCAGCATCTATGGACCTCCGATGCCGAGGCCGTGAATGGCTGAGGCACAAACTTTCATTCTCGAGCGAACTGAAACGCCACTCGGCGAAGGCGTGTTGGTCTCCGATCACGAAGGAGCGCTGCGCCTGTTCTATTGGGACGATCCAACGCATCGCTGGAAAGCCGCGCTGCGTCAGCGCTACGGCGACGTGACGCTCAAGGAAAAGAAGAATGCGTTCGGTCACGCGAAGGCGCTGAAGAAATATTTCGACGGCGGTATCTCTGCCATCGACGATATAGATGTCGCGTTCGAAGGCACGCCGTTCCAGAAGAAAGTCTGGAACGCGCTGCGCAAAATCCCGGGTGGTGCGACCATATCCTATGGCGAGTTGGCGAAAAAGATCGGCAAGGCCGAGGCCGTGCGTGCCGTCGGCCTGGCAAACGGTACCAATCCGATCAGTCTGGTCGTCCCCTGTCATCGCGTCATAGGCAGCAACGGTTCGCTGACGGGTTATGGCGGTGGCTTGCCGCGCAAGCGCTGGCTGCTAGAACACGAGGCGCGGCATACGCGCGACGATCTCTTCTCAAGGAAAGCTTCACGATGAACCCGTTCCAGAATCTGCATGCCGGTCCCGCTGTTCTTGTTCTTCCCAATGCCTGGGACGCCGGTAGCGCGCGTGTCACCGAACTCGCGGGCGCCAAAGCCATTGCGACGTCGAGCGCCGCTGTCTCCTGGGCGCACGGCTATCCGGACGGCCAGGCGGCGCCATTCGACATTCTGCTCAATGTCGTGCGAGAAATTTCGCGTGTGGTGTCGATCCCGATCACGGCGGATATGGAGGCCGGCTACGCAGGCGAGGAGTCTGTCGCCGACAATGTCGAGTACCTGATCGACGCTGGTGTCTCCGGCATCAATATCGAAGATGGCACGGAATCGCCGGACGTGCTGGCCGACAAAATCCAGGCGATCAAGGATCAGCACGGCGATGAGATTTGGATCAACGCCCGCACCGACGTCTATCTGCACAATCTCGCGGAGGGCGAAGCGGCGTATGACGAAACGGTAAAGCGTGCGAAACGCTATCGTGACGCCGGCGCGGATTCGATTTTCATTCCGATGTGTGTCGATGACGCGACAATTTCGCGCTTTGTGAAGGCGATCGATGCGCCCCTCAACTTTCTTGCGTGGCCGGGTCTTCCGCCGGTCGCGCGGCTGAAGGAAATCGGGGTCCGCAGGCTGAGCGCCGGTAGCGGGATCGCAAAAATGTCACTCGGCCATATCTACGATCTGGCGCAGGCGTTTCTTGCGGATGGCCGTTCCGAGCCCCTGACGGCTCCCATCAAGATTCCCGGCGGTCTCAATGGCAACATGAAGCGCGACTAGCGTTTCATCACATGCCTGTGCGATACGCTCCGCATGGAAGTATGGGACAACCTTCGCGGCGGCGCGTGGGGAGCGGCCGCGGCGTTGGCGGCTGGCGCTCTGATCTACAGTTACTACGGCAAAACCGGAGCGTGGACGGTTTTTGTTGTGCTTCTGATCGTCGCCTTGATCCTGAATGCCGTCACTGCACGTAAGCATGCGGCTGCGATGGGTGCGCGAGACGGACAGTCGCGGTCCGATATCGCCGGACTGCCGCCATTGGCGCGTGAGATCCTTGAGCGCATTCCTGATCCGCTCATGCTGATGGACTCATCCGGCCGCGTGATGCTTGCCAATCGTGCCATGCGGGATGTCGTCGGGATCGACGCGGAACGCAAACACGTCTCGGCTATCATTCGCACGCCCGCCGTGTTCGAGGCGATCCGGAAAACCGCGGCAACCGGCGAGACCTCGTCTGTCGAGTATACATCGCCGGTTCCCGTTCAACGCACCTATCAGGCCTACGCCGCCCGCGCGGGATCGGAATCACCTGTCACCATTCTCCTCCTCCACGATCTGACTTCGATGAAGCGTTCGGAGCAGTTGCGCGCCGACTTTGTCGCCAATGCGAGTCACGAATTGCGCACACCTTTGGCTGCGCTAACAGGGTTCATCGAAACGCTGAAGGGTCACGCCAAGGAAGACCCCGAAGCGCGCGATCAGTTCCTCGACATCATGACGGTCGAAGCTGGCCGTATGCGCCGGCTGATCGACGACCTTCTGTCGCTGACGCGCATCGAGCAGAACGAACACGTGCCGCCGTCTGGCGCGGTGCAGCTGGAGATTCTCTTGCGCGAGGCGATTGCGGCGTTAACGCCGCTTGGGAAGCTCGACGGCATCACGCTGGATCTTCATGCGACCCCAAATCTTCCGCGTGCCATCGGCGAGCGCGACGAGCTGATCCAGATCTTCCAGAACCTGATCCACAACGCGATCAAGTACGGAAAGCCCGGCGGCCATGTATGGGTGACGCTCGGCATGACCGCAGTTCCCGGCGGCCGGGGCGCGGATCAGATGCTTTCCGTTGCGGTTCGCGATGATGGCGAGGGGATACCGCCGGCGGCCGTTCCCCGTCTGACCGAGCGATTCTACCGAGTCGATGTCAAACGCAGCCGTGAAAAGGGCGGGACCGGGCTCGGCCTTGCCATCGTCAAGCACATCGTCAACCGCCATCAGGGGCGTCTCGCGATTGAGAGCCGCCAGGGCGAAGGCACGACCTTTACGGTGCTTTTGCCTGCCGCTGGGCCGCTACCGCCATTGTCATAGAACTGTCATAAAAGTGTCGCACATCCTTGGTGCAGGCGACATAAGCAGAGGTTCGACGCGCGATGCGCAGCTGGGCGAACGACATGACCGATCACACCGTCAAGGCCTTTTCCGAGAAGTTGGAAGCACTTGCGACCAGCATTGCCCAGATGGGCGGAATGGCCGAGGCCCAGCTCGCGAATGCCATTGAAGCCATAGCCAAGCGCGACACGCACCTCGCCGAAGGCGCGGTTGGCGGCGACCGGCAGATCGACGATCTCCAGCAAGTGGTCGAAGATCAAGCGCTGAAACTGTTGGCGCTGCGCCAGCCGATGGCTGTCGATCTGCGCGAGACCTTGGCCGCGATCAAAATCGCGAGCGAACTTGAGCGTATTGGCGATCTCGCCAAGAACATCGCCAAACGCGCCATCGTTCTGAACCGCGAACCGCCGATCCGCCTGACGCAATCGCTCGCGCGCATGGGCCGACAGGCACTGTCGCAGCTAAAGCATGTGCTCGATGCTTATTCCGATCGCGACGCCGCGGCGGCCGAGGCGGTGTGGAAGCAGGACGGTGAGATCGACGAGACCTACAACAGCCTGTTCCGCGAACTTCTCACCTACATGATGGAAGATCCGCGCACGATCGGGCTCAGCACGCATCTGCTCTTCGTCGCCAAGAACATCGAGCGCACGGGCGATCACGCCACCAACATCGCCGAAGTCGTCTATCACATGGTCAGCGGCGGGCATCTTTTGGCCGATAGACCCAAGGCCGATACCACGAGCGAAACGCGCGTACCGTTCGAGAAGAAGTTATGAAGCCGACAGTCCTGATCGCAGAAGACGAAGGCGCCCTGGTCACGTTGCTGCGCTACAATCTGGAACGCGAGGGTTATCGCGTGCTGGAGGCCCGCGACGGCGAGGAAGCGATGCTTGTGGCTGCCGAGGAAAAGCCCGACCTCGTTCTGCTCGATTGGATGCTGCCGCAGCTATCTGGCATCGAGGTTTGCCGCCGTCTGCGCGGCCGTCAGGAGACTCGCAACGTACCGATCATCATGCTGACCGCGCGCGGCGAGGAATCGGATCGCATCCGCGGTCTCGACACCGGCGCCGACGACTACCTGACCAAGCCGTTTTCGATGACGGAGCTTCTTGCGCGCCTTCGCGCCGTGATGCGCCGCATTCGCCCGAGCCTCGCCGAAGATGTCGTCGCCATCGGCGACATCGAAATGGATCGCGCCGCCCATCGCGTGCGCCGCGCTGGCAAGGAAGTTCACCTCGGCCCGACCGAGTACAAGCTGCTCGATCATCTGATCCAATATCCCGGTCGCGTGTTTTCGCGCGAGCAACTGCTCGACGCGGTGTGGGGAAGTGACGTCTATGTCGAGGCCCGCACGGTAGACGTCCATGTCGGCCGCCTCCGCAAAGCGCTTAACGTCGATGGCGTGAAGGATCCAATCCGCACGGTGCGCTCCGCCGGCTACTCTCTCGACGACACGATCGGCGCCTAAGCTTCACCCAAACGTGAGCGAATACGCCTGAACGCCGGCATTGAGGAATTCGATCGTGAAGGTGTGGTCCGTGATTGCGCCGGACTGACGGATGAGTTGATAGAGGCGCTGTGTCGTCACCGTGCCGTTACCTTGCGCGTCGGTGTCCATGCCATGCGCATCTCCGGGCGCTTTACCGTCGAGAGTTACGCGAAATCGCACCGGTGTCTTGCCGTCCGCCGGCCCGAGCACAAAATGCAGATCGCGTGCGTGGAAGCGGAACGTCACTTTCCCGCCGGCGCGGTTCGCGACCGTCATCTGTGGGCCGATCGTCCAGTTGCCGCTCAGGCCCCATTGATTGAGATTGAGCGTCGCGGGTGTCGCATAGTCAGAGGGTTTGTCGGCTGCAACGTGATCGGAGGCGAAATTCGCGCCGCGGTTATAGCCGACATAGGTCTCCGGCGACTGCACGTCGCTATTGTCGGCAGCGGCGGCCGTTCCTGTTGCATCAGGATTAACGACACCGCCGGGCACGGTTTCGTTGCCCGCTTCCTTCAGAAGCGTCTGGATTGTGTGCTCAGAAACATCGTATTCGCCTTCGCCGAAGTGGTGCGCGCGGATGCGGCCCTGCGCGTCGATGAAATAGTGCGCGGGCCAATAGTTGTTGTTAAACGCCTGCCAGATCGCCAAGTTGTTGTCGAGCGCAACTGGATAGGTCACGCCGAGGTCGTGCACTGCGCGGCGCACATTGTCGGGATCGCGCTCGAAGGCGAACTCCGGCGCGTGCACGCCGATCACGACGAGGCCGTGATCCCTGTACTTCGCCGCCCACGCTTTCACGTAGGGCAAAGCGCGAAGACAGTTGATGCAGGAATACGTCCAGAAATCGACCAGCACCACTTTGCCCTTGAGCGATGCGGGCGTGAGCGGCGGCGAGTTGAGCCAGCTGGTCGCGCCGGTGAGCGCAGGCATTGTGCCTTCGACGGGCAGCGAACTTCCGGCAACGGCCTGCGTCTTCGTCGCGGCGCCGGGACGCACCTTGTCGATAAGCGCCTGCTCGATGCGCGCGGTGTTGGCCGTCGAGATGCGCGTGAGGAAGCCGGTATCGAGGCCTAACGCGATGGCAACAACGCCGAGCAGCACCAGCGCACCGAGGCCGCGCCGGATCCACTCGCCGGCGCCGAGCGATTTCTTCATCGCCGCAAACACGCGCCCACCGATCAGCAGCGCGACAGCAAGCGACGTCGCGGCGCCCGCCGCGTAGGCGATCAGCAAAAGCGTGGTGTTCGCGCTCGCGCCTTGAATGGCGGCACCTGTTAGCACGAGTCCGAGGATCGGTCCCGCGCACGGCGCCCACAGCAATCCTGTCGCGACGCCGAGCAGCAATGAAGCGCCGACGCCGCTGCCCTTGTTCTGACTTAGCCGATCTCCGAGCGCGACGAGTGGCTGGGTCAGCCGATCCGCGAGCGACGGCAGCAACAGCATTAATCCAAAGACTGCGAGCACGACCATCGCGGCGATGCGGCCGTACTGGTTGGCGTGCACCGCCCATCCGCCGCCGACAGCGGCCAGCGTCGCCACCGCGGCAAAGGTCAACGCCATGCCCACTAGCAACGGCAATCCGCTCTTCACAAAGGGTTGATCGGACCGCGCGAACACGAAGGGCAGCACCGGCAGGATGCAGGGGCTGAGAATCGTCAGCACGCCGCCGAGATAGGAAAGGAGCAGAAGGGTCATTGTGGACGCATCCTAGCGAGGAACGGTTCGTTATTCGCGCCAGAAACCGAAAAAGTTTCTCACTTCGGCAGAATTGCCGAGCCGCTGAAAGGCCCAACCGCTATTTTCTGCGTTGGGAGAGTACCTGAGCAATCGTGTAGGGATGGTCCTTGCCGTATTCGCGATGGGATGAGAGCGTCACCCGGAGCTCTATGATGCCCGTGGCGCCGCACCGGCGGCGGCAGCCCGCGCTTCCGCAAGTTCTTCCTTCAGCGGGCCGAGCCACGGTTCGTAGTTCTTCCACTGCTCCATCGCGCCACGATAGATCGGTTGCCGGACCTGCTCCCCGCTCGGCGTGGCGACGGCACGGCCGGTCTCCCAGAATCGAAGGCAGCTTTCCTCGAATGGAAGGCCGCAGTACGCGAGGAGATTGCGAATCTCACTCTCGGTGTTTTCCACGAGACTCTCGTAGGAAAGGAAATGCACATGCCCCGGCATGGCCGCCTCGTAGTATGCCATCATGTCGGCATACTGCGTGTAGCAGCGCGCGAGATTGCGGAAGCCATAGGGAAACAGCGAGTCGATTTCGAGTTGAAGCTTGAACATTCCGAAGCAGGCCGCCATCGGTTCGCGACGGATGTCCACGATCTTCGCGTGGGGAAGGATCATCCGGATGAATCCGGCATCGCGCCAATTCCATGGCTGCTTGTCGATGAAGTAAGGGCGATCGGATCTGCGGTACGCCGCGCACTCCTCTATGTATTGCGTTCCCAGTTCAGCAAGGTCCGAAGGGCCGATATCCCTCAAGCATTCTGGATAGCTGTCAGGATTGGCAAGGTAACGTCTCAAATTCAGGCCACGGATAACGTTGTCGAGCACAGGCAATTCCATCGTGCCTTCGACAAGGCTATGGCTCGCCAGTATCTGCTCAACCAGTGTCGAGCCGGCACGCGGCATGCCCAGCACAAATATCGGCGTGGCGGCAGGCTTCGCCGCCGGTGTTGCGCGAGCGAGCAACGACGGCGTAAACACCGCGCGGCGCCTGTTGAGCTGCTTGGCCTCTCGTGCCGGCGAATAGGTACTATTGCTGTCTGCAGCGATGGACTCCGATAACGCCACGCCTGCTGCGTATGCGGCAAAGCTTTCCGGGAAATCCCGAGCCTGTTCCAGCGTGTATCCCAACGCATATTGAATTGTCCTGCGGTCTTCCGGGTCGAGGCCGCCGTTGCCAAGAAGCTGTCGCATGGCCGCGACATCGTCCGAATTGAGATAGTTGCCGCGCAGATCCGCCAACCCTCCATAGGCCTCGGCCATGTCCGGTTTCATCGCAAGGCAGGCGCGGTACTCTCTAGCGCTGTCGTCGCGGCGTCCCGCGATGAAGAGGCTTCGCGCGTAGACCCGCCGCGTGCGCACATTGTCCGGTTTCGCGCGCATGACTTCCTCGATCAAGGGAATAGCCGCATCGAAGTCGCCGACGGCGCACAGGGCGTTGGCGTGGAGAGCCCTGTACTCGATGTTTTCGGGCGCTCGCGCGATCAGCAGGCTGCTTTCCGCCACCGCGCGCGTGTTTTCGTCCATGCCCAGCAGCAGAATAGCCAGCTCGGCGCGTGCGTTGTCGTAGTTGGGTGCCAGAGCCAGCGCGCGCTCGAACAATGAGCGCCCGGTAACGAGATAATCTCCCTCCCGTTCGAGGCGGCCCAGCACACGAATGGCCGCCGCGTCCGTCTCATGATTGCGCAGGTGATCGCGGAGTTCCTTCACCTGCGCACCGCGCGAATTCAAAGCTCTCACGCGCTGCATCAACGCACGTTCCGCGAGGACTATTTCTTCCGGCGTGCGCTTGTCCTGTGCAGCCGGCCAGATCACCGAACCCTCGGCAGCGCGGGACATTGCTTCGCGCGCTTCTTCATCTTTTCCGGCGAGACGCAGCACCTGGGCGAGCGTCTCCCATGCCGGCGCGTGCCTGGGCGCACTGGCCGTCAACGCGCGCAGAATCACGGTGGCTTCTCCATGAAACCCCATGGCGATCAGCGTTAGCGCGCGTTCGTAAGGCCGCGAGGGTGTGGACGGGGAGGGCATATCCGGCGCGGCAGCCGATTGCTCCGAGTGCGGATCTGCGCCAGGCGGACTCTGTGTCATCGTACCTTCCCCTGACGTCACCGTGGATGGTCTACGCCAGGTCCCCGAGCGATTCCTTCAGCTCGCCGAGCCATGGTTCGAATTTCTTCCACTGCTCAAGCGCTCCGCGATAGATCGGCTTGCGCACCTGTTCGGCCGACGGCGTCAGCACGCCGCGCTCGGTTTCCCAGAACCGCAGACAGCTTTCCTGAAATGGCAGACCGCAATAGTCGAGCATGCGGCGAATTTGAGTCTCGGTATCGTCGACCAGATTTTCGTAGGAAACATGCAGGATAGCGCCCGGCATCACAGTGTCGAGATAATCCATGTAGGCAACGTATTCGCGGTAATACCGTCCGAGTTGCGTCAGGTTGTAACTGAAGGAGGCGTCGGGTGGCAGCATCTGCTTGAACATGCCGAAGCAGGCCGCCATCGGAGCGCGCCGGATATCGATAAACCTCGCTTGCGGCAGCACGAGATGGAGGAACGGGGCGTCCATCCAATTCCATGGGCGCTTGTCGATCACATAGGGAAGCTGGGTGCTGCGGAATTCCGCAATTCCCTTCAGCACCTCTGCACCAATTTGATCGAGTTCGGCGCGCGAATAGTCCAGCACGCGTTCGGGATAAACATCGGGCGCGACAAGCAGACGGCTCTGCGCGATGCGTCTGGTGACTTCCGTCACGACCGGAAGTTCTCGCGTGCCTTCCACCTGATCGTGGCTGGCGAGAATCTGCTCCACCAACGTGGAGCCCGCGCGCGGCATGCCAAGAACGAAGATCGGCGTGGTGGCGGGGTTGGCGCGCGGCGCTACGGCGCGAGCGGCGATCGCCTCGGCGGTGAAGGTGCGCCGCATGCGATTCATGCGTTCCGTGATCATGGCCGGATCGTGCGCCTGGTCGGTACCCTGAACGAATTCCAAGCTGACCTTGGCGGCGAATTCATAGGCCTGGAAGCTCGCCTCGTACTCGCCCATGCTTTCCAGCGTTTGCGCCAGCGCATAGGCCATGGCCCTTCGGCTGGTGATCATCGGGACGCCGACGGACAGGCGCCGCTGCATCTGCGCGACATCCTCCTTTGTCAGAAGATCGGCGCGTAGATCCTTCAAACCGTTGTACGCGGCGCCTGAGTTGGGGTAGTGCGCGAGGATGGTCCGGAATGTTTTTGCTGCTTCGTCGCGATTGCCCAATGTTTTCATGAGCGCGCCGTATGAGCGAAGCAATGCGATGTTGGTGGGCTGCTCAGCCAGCAACTGATCGTAGAGCGCCTTCGCTTCATCAAACCGTTCAATCTGCATGGCGGAATCCGCGCGCAGCAACCGGTATTCGAAATTGTCTGGCTCGGCGGCCAACAGATGCGTGCACTCGTGATAGGCCGCCAAATAGTGACGCCGGTCCGCAAGCACGCCTGCGTACGCAGCACGTGCACCGAGGTAGTTGGGCGACAGTTCAAGTGCACGCTGAAGCAGATTGCTCGCCTTGATGTCGTCTCCCGCCCAATTCTCCTGGTCGGCTAGGTAACGCAGCGCGGCGACATCCAGGGGATGATCCATAAGCCTGCCCCGCAGCCAGTCAGCCCGCTTGTCTTGTGGGAGGGCCATGACCTCGTCTTGCAGGATCTCGTCCAGACGGCGAAGTTCCACCGGATCTTCTATGCCGCGCGCGAGAGGCCAGGCGTCGGGCGGCGCGGCGTTGGCTCGCGTTTCTGCAACGAAAGCTTCAGGATCGCGTCCCGCATGGCGCAGCAATGCGGCGTATTCGCGCCATGCGTTGGCGTGATCGGGCGCGAGATGCGTGACATTTCGCATGATACGCAACGCGTTCTGATAGAAGCCCATGACAAGCTGAGTACGGCCGCGCTCATAGATGTGCGCGATCTTGGCGGGCGAGTTCGCGACGTCCTTGAGAGCTTGAGCGACGCGAAACGATCGGATCGGATCGGCGCCCGCAAAGGGGTCGACGGCACGGTTCGTCTCTTCGCTCACTGTTCCTCGACTCCTTTTGGAGTTTCTCGCCCCACGGCTCACCCGGTTTCCCGGGCTCAGTCATCCGCTGTCTCTGCGGCCCAGTATAATGCGCTATTTCGCCGGCGGCTCGGTAATCTGCCACTCGAAGTTGGCTATCCGGACGGGTTTCAGCGTCAGCTTCAGCTTGCCCTGGATCTTCACCACCTTGCCCGGGAACACCTTGTCGTAGGCCTGTTCCATGCCGGTGATGGCATCGCTGATGGCACCTTCACGGACGCGCTCGTCCGGCTTCAATGCGACGGCTTCTTCAAGCTGTTTGCCGGTAAGCGCCTTGTTGCCGGAGAAAGTCTGGCCTCCAAATCTCCAATAGCCCTGATATGGAAGCCGGCTGAACACATCGATGTGCTGGATGTCCCAGATGACCCAGACGCAGTGATCCGGGCCCGAGCGTTGCAGATACGCGGTCGTGACTTCGGAAAAATGCACGTGCCGCGCTGTCAGCGCTTTCTTGATCTTTTCGGTATTGGCTTTGACCTGCGCCGTGGAGATCGGGTCACCCTGATGTTCCGGCAACATTGCGATCAGCGCATCCTCGTCGATGTGCTTCGATCCGCTCAGCGAAAAACCAATCAGATGATACGACTCGCCACGCTTCAGGGGAGGGAAGTCCTTCGCGTCGTCGTCCTTGTCGTTGTCGTTCTTATTCGTGCGGCGCATGCCGCCATTGTTTTCCGCGGGCGGCACGCACCGTTGTTGCGCGGGGGACGTTGCCGCGCCAGCCGCCGGTGTAGCGGGAGTCCGGCCAGCCGCCGGCGCTCCGGATGGTGCGTTCTTCGTTGGCACGGCCAGGGCCGCTGTGGCTGCCGAAAGCAACAATGCCACGAGAGCACTCTTACGTGTTTGCCAGATCACCCAACGATTCCTTCAACTCATCCAGCCAAGGCTCGAAATTCTTCCATTGTTCCAGGGCGCCGCGATAGATCGGCTTACGAACCTGTTCCGCCGACGGCGTCAGAACGGCTCGATCGGTTTCCCAGAACCGCAGGCAGCGCTCGTCGAAAGGCAGTCCGCAATAGTCCAACATGCGGCGAACCTGCGCCTCGGTATTGTCGATCAGCTCTTCATAGCGAACGTGCAGGACGCGCTCGGGCATGATCGAGTCCAGATAATCCATGTAGTCGACATAGTTGCGATAATATCGGCCGAGATGCGTCAGATCGTATGTAAAGGCGGCATCCCACGGCAGCAGCTGTTTGTACATGGCGAAGCCGGCGGCCATCGGCGAGCGCCGGATATCGATGAACCTCGACTGCGGCAAGGTGAGGGCGAGGAATGGAATCTCAATCCAGTTCCACGGCCGCTTGTCCACGACATAGGGAAGTGTCGTATGCCGGTACACTTCCATATTGCGCAGAATGTCTTCCCCAAGCGCATGCAATTCTTCGCGGCTGTATTCGGGCACCCGTTCCGGATACACATCCGGCCCCACAAGCACCCGGCTCATCGAGATACGCTTGGTCACCGATCCGACGGACGGCAATTCGCGGGTGCCTTCGACCATGGGGTGACTGGCGAGAATCTGTTCGACAAGCGTCGAGCCGGCGCGCGGCATGCCGAGAACGAATATGGGCGTCGTCGCGCTGCTTGCGGGGGCGCTTTCCATGCGCGCGCGCATCATGTCGGCGCTGAAGGTTTGCCGCATGCGCTCCAGCCGGCCCTCGAATTTTACGGGATCGTGCTCATTTTCGCTGCCGGCGATTTCTTCTTTGCAGACCTTGGCGGCGAACGCATAGGCTTCCGCGGCGCCCTCGTATTCCTTCATGCGCTCCAGTGTCTGCGCCAGCGCATAGGCCATACATTTGCGGCTGGAGAGATCGCGAATGCCTTCTGCGAGAAAATGCATCATGTCAGCGACATCGTCCTCGCTGAGGCGATCCGATCGCAGGTCGGAGAGCCCGAGATAGGCCGGGCCGTTGTTCGGCGAAAGGCTCAAGACCTTGCGGAAGGCGCGCTCTGAATCATCGCGGCGCCCCACCGTTTTCATGGTCGCCCCATACGCGTTCAGGATGATCAGATCGTCTGGCCGTTCCTTCAAAAGGCCTTCGTAAAGCGCGACGGCTTCATCAAGCCGTTCCAGGTAAACCGCAGTCTCGGCCCGCATCGCGCGGAATTCATATCCGTTGGGTTCGGCCTCCAGCAGGATCCCGGTCTCCCGGTAGGCGCTCAGCTGATCGCGCTGGCGCATGAGCAGGCGAGCGTAATCTTCGCGAACGTTCTGATAGGTGGGAGACAGCTCAAGCACACGTTCCTGCAGGGTCCGCGCGGTTTGCAGATCGTTCCCCTGGCGCTCCTCGTCCGCCAGATACCGCATCGCGGCAACATCCAGCGGGTGCGCGAACAAATGCTCTCGCAACCACGTCATGCGCTGTTCGTCGGGAATGCCTTCGACGCGTTCGCGCATCTTCTGATCGAGTCGCGCAAGCTTGTCGGGCGAACGTTCCCCTATCGCCTCTTGCCATGCGTCCGCAGGAGCCTCGGCGGCGCGTATTTCGGCGTCGTGCGCCTCCTTATCCTTTCCCGCGAGGCGCAAGAGCTCCGCATAGCTACGCCATGCCGGAGCATGGAGCGGTGCCAAGGCGGTCACCTCCTGCAAAGTCTCCAATGCGAGTTCGTGAAAGCTCATGGCGGCACTCGTGCGCCCGAGCTCATACATCTCCGCGATGTCTTTTCGCGTTTTCCTGGCCGGAGCGGTTGGCTCCCAGGTCTCAGAGCGGATTCGGTCGAGCAGATCGAATTCTGTGGAGGGTCGGCTACCGGCGCCGGGCTGCGACCGCATCACGGCAAAAGGTACGGCCGGCGGCGGCGTTTCCTTCGTCACGTCAACTCTCCCGCCGCGCGGGCCCCGGGTGTCCACACCGAAGGACACCGAACGCCGCTTTCCAATTCAGTTGCACAATGCGGCATACCGGTCAGGTACGCACCAGCGCGCATCCTATAGCGAAGAATATTCGGTTTCAGCAAGGCTGAGAATCGCTGTTGGGCCCGGGTCTTGCCGGTAAGGTTTCCCGATATCGGTGACATTGGGCTGGGACGGACAAAACCGAGCCTTGGAGGGTCCCATGGACGTCCGGCGAGTTTCCTGGACCCCCAAAAAAAATGTCGGCGGCCCGGGGAGTATCTCAGGGCCGCCGACACTTAGATCAGAAAGTAAGTCGTGGATTAGTCAAGGAACACGAAGACGTCGAGGTTCAACGTGCCCTTGTACTTGCCACGCGAGTTGCGGAACTTGCCGGTCAGGGTCGACACGAAGGTGTCGGTCTGGCCCGCGGAACCGGACTTGTTGGTGTAGATGTCGCCGTAGAACACGGTCGCGCCGCTCGGGCAGCCGAACGAATAGGTCTCCGTGCCGGTCTTGATCTTGCCGTACGTGGACTTCTTCGGGGCCTTGATCTTCATCGCCGGGGCAGAGCAGAGCGTGCTGTAGCTGTTCCACTTATAGAACGTGCCAGCCAGGTTCTGAGCGCTGTGCGAAGAAGCCGAGTAGTACGTGTAAACGCCGAACGTATACGTGATGTGCTGCGCGCCGTTCTGATGGACGCGGGACTTGTTGACCTGCTTGCCGGCATGCAGCGCGGTGACGTGCATGGCGGGATGGGCAGGATGATGCTTCGCCGCCATGGCGGGAGCTGTGGTCAACGCGGCGAGCGCGACGCTGCCGAGCAGAGTGGTCGTGAGATTGTTCATGGATGTCACCCCTTGTGTGGTTGAAAAAAAACCGAGCGTACCGACAAGTCCGAGTTTGCGCCGATCAGCTCCGCATCAAGCCCCCTAGCGGGCTCTGGGGCGCCAGTTAATCGGGAATTAAGGTCCCTCACAAGAGCGAAAACGACATTGGTTCGATTTTCTACGCAAACAATTTCGATCTCGCGTGCATCCGCGAAGTTTCGAAACAAGGACCGCAAAAAAAAGCCCATGGAATAAGCACTTTTATTATTACTATCGGCAGCGCGATGATTTCGACAAGAGAGCGTTTGAGACCTCGCGTGCCAAGCGACCCGCGGAGCGAAATCGTTCGGCAGTGCAGCAAAACTCTTCCGCGAAGATATTGTAGGCCATCGTCCCGCGCGCCTTTGATGTTGTAGACAAACGGAATCAGTCACCTGCCGCGCGACCTCGGAAATCGCGGAATTGGTGCAGTGCTTCCACGTCATACAATTGTCATTCCTGTCAGTAGCGCGAGAATCGTCGCGCATCCGTCACGGAAGCGGCGAAAAAGAAGTAAGGGCAGGATTTTTGTCGCCTGCTCAGAGCAGCGCAGAATCATCTACGTATCGACCGTGCGCGCCGAGATCGGGTCGCGCACTGCGTCGAAAGGGCTAGCCATTCAATCCGGCTCATCGCCGATCGCCTGATGCCCGCGCCAGAATTCCCGCACAGTTGACGTTGCGACATCCCCAAGAGCGAAATGACGCCAATCAAACCAATGACAATGAGAGTGTTGCCAGCAGGGACACCCTGTGCACAGCCCTAAGGGAGTTCTTTGGAATTCTGCGCAGCCCCCGCTGGCAACGGGAGGATATTCTACTTATGGGAACGTTCACGCAAGACCGCGCGACAAGACCGCGCGAAGAGTTGAATTCGACTGGCAAAGTTGGATCTTTTACCGATTGGGTGGCTGGGGGACTAGGATTCGAACCTAGATAGGCAGAGTCAGAGTCTGCAGTCCTACCGTTAGACGATCCCCCAACGGGCGGGCCGCTTCTGTACGCAAGGAGGCCGCCAGTTTCAAGGACATAAGCAGGCAGCGCAGACGCGGGTCGCGAACCGGGCATCTCGGTCGTCGCGCCGCTTTCGCCCCGTGAGCTAACTGAATGGGCGACTAAGAAGACACTGCTTGATTGCCTGGAGCGCGGACGCTTCTAGCCGCACCGAGCGGAGCGAGCAAGGCAATGCGCAAAATTCTGCACGCGCGGACTGTACAACGGGACCGTGCCCGCTAACGTCGGACCGAAAGGGAAAACTGGAGTGAATCGCTTGTCCATGGCGCGGCATAGACGCGTTCGGGCGCGGCCCAAAGCCGAACCCTCCCCGGTCTTGGCCGTACTGGATCTCGGCAGCAACAATTGCAGGCTTCTGATTGCCCAGCCCACCGCGAACGATAGCTTCCGTATCGTCGATTCTTTTTCACGTATCGTGCGACTGGGGGAGGGCGTGAGTGCGACGGGGCGCCTGTCCGACGTGGCCCTCGACCGCACCATCGCCGCGCTGCGAATTTGTGCGTCGCATATCGCGAAAAATGCTGCGACGAGAATTCGTGCCATCGCAACTGCCGCCGCCCGTGCCGCGAGCAACACCGCAGTGCTGATCGAACGTGCGAAGACCGAAGCCGGGATCGATCTGGAGGTGGTGAGCGAAGAAGAGGAGGCCCGCCTCGCCGCCATCGGTTGCGGCCCGCTGATCGGGCGCGGCTACGAGGGTGCACTTGTGTTCGATATCGGGGGCGGCTCGACGGAACTGATCTGGATGCGCCGCGAACGCGGCGAGATGAAAACGGTCTGCTCCTCGTCAACGCCCGTCGGCGTCGTGACCTTGGCGGAGGATATCACCCATGTGGCGATGGATAGCGCTTCGTTCGACGCGATGCGCGCGCGCATGATAGCGCGATTTGCAATCGTGCGGGAGAAGATGGATGAGGTCCGCGCCTTCTCGCGCGAGGCGCATCATTTGCTGGGCACCTCGGGTACGGTGACGACTCTGGCGGCAGTCGCCATGGGCCTCGACCGCTATGTACGCTCGCGGGTCGATGCGAGCTGGTACGATTGCGGCGACATACTAAATGTCGTGAACCGCCTCATACCGCTCGATGTGGCCGAGCGCGCCGCAATAGGCCCAATTGGGAGCGACCGCGCCGATCTCGTGCTACCCGGATGCGCGATATTTGCCGCGATCCACGCGCTGTGGCCATGCGAGAAGCTGCGGGTCGCCGACCGCGGATTGCGCGAAGGCATGTTGCGCGATTTGATGCTGGAAGCGCGCACATGACCTCACGTCCGCCAGATAAGTCCGGCCGCGGAGAAATCCGCGCGAAGCTGAAGACGCGCAAGTCGCTGAAACCGTCTTCGCGCAGCTGGCTCGAACGCCAGCTCAACGATCCGTATGTGCGCGCGGCGAAGCAGGAAGGATGGCGTTCGCGCGCGGCGTACAAGCTTATCGAGTTGGACAACAAGTTTCGTTTCTTGAAGAATGGGGCGCGTGTCCTGGATCTCGGCGCCGCACCCGGCGGCTGGACGCAGGTTGCCGTTAAGAAAGTTGGCGATACCGGGAAAGTCGTCGGCGCCGATATTCTGGAGATGGAGGCGATCCCCGGCGTCATTCTTTTCCAGGCCGATCTCCTGGATCCCGACACACCAGATCTTCTGAAAGATGCACTTGGGGGACCGGCAGACGTCGTTATGACCGACATGGCCGCGCCAACGACAGGCCATCGCGCGACGGACCATTTGCGCACGACGGCGCTGTTCGAAGCGGCTCTCGACGTCGCGAATGATACGCTCAAACCCGGGGGCGTGTTCGTCGGCAAGGTTTTTCAAGGCGGCGCCAGCGGCGCGTTGCTGGCGCGCGTAAAGAAAATGTTTCGCGACGTGAAGCACGTGAAGCCGCCTGCATCGCGTTCGGAGTCCGTCGAACTCTATCTGGTCGCCACAGGGTTTCGCGGATAGAAAAAGCCCCGCCGTTTCCAGCGGGGCTTTTCGCATGTCAGAGGAGTCTGCGTGAACTACGGCGCGTCGTGCAAGCTGATCGAGCCGATACCGGCCGCGACGTTCAGGCCCTTGTTGCCTTCCATGCTGAGCGGCTGCAGGGCGATCGACTTGTCGAGACCGCCGATCAGCACGTTAGCACCGAGGCCGACGCCGACTGTCGCGCTCGCGGTCGCGCCGGCATAGTCGCCCTCAAGCGCGCCCTTGCGGACGTCGGAGGTCGGCGCAAACACGCCCCATACCAGCACGCCGCCTTCGGTGTAGCCGAGGTCCACGCCGAACTTCGAAATCGAGCCGGTATAGTGGTCGTTGCGGCCATTGCCGCGGAACACGCAGTGCAGGTCCTTGGAAGAACCGAACACGAATCCCCAGCCGCTGGCGACGTTACAGGTCAGCGTGCCGACTTTGACGCCGGAATGGCCTGCAGCCTGGGCGGGGGCAGCGAGCGCAAATGCGCCCAGCGCAACGGCGCTCATCATCAAACGAATCTTGTTGGACATATCGAAAGCTCCTGTCGTGTGGTTGCAAACGCCCGCCAGCCGTTCGCAGCCAACAAAACGCACGGAGTTGTTACGGGTTCCCTGGAAACCATGACAAAGCAGAAAGGCGCATTTACGCGCTTTCGCGATTCGGTCGCATTGCGAGGCGCGCGATTACGGCGCTGGCCTGGCCGAGAACCTGGTTGAGCGCGGCCTCATTCTTGCGCCATTTCTCGGCGTCAGGCTTGGTCAGCGTGTAGCGCGACGGACGAAGGGGTTCGCGAGTCACCTTCTTCAATTCGTCGTCGAACGGAATATCGGCGAACGCGCAGATGCGTTTCAGCGTCTCCTCCGGTAAGGCGAGAAATTCCTCGTACGACAAAGAGCACCAATCGGCGTCCGGCATCTCTGCCAGGTCATTCAGAATCGTTTCGTTGGTGCCGCACCATTGCCGCATTGCGATCTCGGTCAGCTCGCGGCCCGACAATTCGCGCCAGCCGGGGATCAGCAACATGGACCAGGGTGGACCTTTCCAGCCTTCAAGATGCCGATAGGTGACGAAGCTGCCCGAACGCCAGGCTTCCATGATCGCGCTGATATTCGCGCGCGGCTCGCGATGCAGAAAGATAAACTTGGCATCGGGATAGAGCGCTTTAAAGAAGGGAATGCGCAGCGCATTTTTTGGCGTCTTCTCAAGGAAGCGGACGGATCGCGGCGCGTCGGCGGTCGCGGAATGAAGCACGCCACCGGCATCGCGCAGATGTTTCGTATAGTTTGCGTGTAGTTGGGCCGCGACCGCCGGTGTCGCGTCGGCGGCTATGAGACGATTGGAATCAAAATCACGGGCAGCGGGCCTCAGCTCGGGAATGATTTCCACCTGGCCATGTCCTTCGCCACCCAAAGTCCAGAACGTGTTGCTTCGTGCCAGGGTTTCGAAAAGGAGTGTGCTGCCGGATCGCGGTGCGCAGACAATGAAAATGGGCCGATCGAAGGTCACTTTGCTTGCAGTCGCTGCGCTCGCGCGGCGGCGCGCAATCTCCGGGCTTTCCCGCGTTGCCGCACCCAGTACGGAATGAATGACAGCCTGCGCGCCGACGCCGTTGCTCGCCATGCGTAGATCTCTCGGAACCGACAGGCGGCACTCATCTGACAACCGCACCCGCAAGGCGGTGAACCTTGGCAAGTTCTCCGGCACCGGTCCCGCTTCATGCCAGGCAAGGCGCCACTCGTTGCAGAATGCACCGAGGCGGCGCTGCAAGGAGAGAATCGCGTCCCGGTTGTTCGACGCAAGGGCCGCCACATCGGCAGCGATGCGTGTCATCTCGATTTCCATCTCGGCGGGCGGCATGACGAGGTCGCCCGCATAACTTTCAAATGAGAGATTGGGCCGGGCCTCTGCGTCATACGCGATGAACTGCGTCTCTCCCGGCAGATGATGCGGTCTCGCCATTGCCCAGAATGCGTTGCTGCCGATCGTGTCGAACGTCAGGTGAATCCGCCGCACCGGCGTTGCGTTGTCGACTTTGTGCGTTCGCCAGTTGTCGAAGGTCCAGGCTTCGCCTTCCGCCATGTGAACGCTCTCGGTATCGCAGAAGAAGCGCACATTGGGATGAGTAACGATCGGAATGTGCACGCGCGTATGCATGCGCCAGTAGTATTGCAAATCGTTATGCGGCGGGACGCCGTCGCCAGGTTCAAGCCGCATGAGACGCGCGCGGCCGTGGAGCGTTTTGAATTGCCCCAGCACCTGCATCAAATAGGGCGACCCGAGCAGGTTCTGCGTCGGACACATCGGCGGATCGAAGCGGTCGTCGTCGCCGCCGTCCGTGGAGATCAGGGGAAGGAAGGAATTTCCCTTGTAGTTGCCGGGATGCTTGCACCACCGCTCTTCGGGAAAGGCGAGCGCCTCAGCGCGCAGCCGCTCTACGTCGAACCGGAAGGGGAATCTGTAGAACGGAAACTGAAGTCGCACGCGAGGCACCCCCGGTGCGAGTATGAAGCCGCTTCCAACAAATTTGGAAGCGGCTTCGATACATCATTTCGACGTGGCGGATTTCGTTCCGCGCTCAGCCGGAGCGCCAATCGAATAGGTCCCACTGGTGAGGAAATTGAACGTCTCGCCGTCATTCGTGGAATACAGGCTCCAGGTTCCGCCTGTCACGAAGGGGTAGGAGAAGGTGTACTCGAACTGCATGCCGGGACTTGCCGGGTCCGTCACTGCGATGATCGCGTTCTTGCCGGTGCCCTTAAGGTTGGCAAGCAATCCGCCGCCGTATCCGGAGCTGCAGCCGTTGTCATGGAGGGCGTACCCGTCGCCGCTCTTCTTAATTCTGTAGTCGTTGCAAAAGCCGTCGAGCGACAGGGTCGTGCCAGCCGATGCCGCGGTTGTCATTGCCCACGCTGCTAATGTGCCGAGGATCAGGATCTTGCGCATCTTGGGTCTCCGCTGGATGCGAACCGCCATTGGCGAATCGCTTTAATACCCTAGGTATAGAGTACCCGCACTGATTGTCTCCCTTTTCTGGGCCGCACCGCCGCAATATTTGGTGTTTCGGGCTTGCGAATCCGCAAAACGGCTGATAGACGCCCGCATGGAACAGCGCACCCCCATCCGCGAAGCCCTCACCTTCGACGATGTGCTGCTTGTGCCTGCCTCCTCTGAAATCCTCCCCGCGCAGGTCGACACCCGCACCCGTCTCACCAGAACCGTCGAGCTCGGCATACCGCTGATCTCCGCCGCCATGGACACCGTGACCGAAGCCGGTCTCGCCATCGCGATGGCGCAGGCGGGCGGCATGGGCGTCATTCACAAGAACCTGAGCGTCGAAGAGCAGGCCGAACAGGTCCGCCGCGTGAAGAAGTTCGAAAGCGGCATGGTCGTGAACCCGGTGACCATCGGCCCGGACGCGACGCTTGCCGATGCGTTCGCGCTGATGGAGCGCTATCGCATCTCGGGCATTCCGGTGGTCGAAGGCGCGAACGGCAAGGGCGCGGGCAAGCTCGTCGGCATCCTCACCAACCGTGATGTGCGTTTCGCCGACAACATGCGTCAGCCCGTGCGCGAGCTGATGACGAAGGACAACCTCGTCACCGTGCGCGAAGGCGTGAAGCCGGAAGAGGCCAAGCGCCTTCTGCACCAGCGCCGCATCGAAAAGATTCTGGTCGTCGACGAAGCCTATCGCTGCGTCGGCCTAATCACTGTGAAGGACATCGAGAAGGCGCAGAAATATCCCAACGCCTGCAAGGACGATCGTGGCCGTTTGCGCGTTGCGGCGGCTACGGGCGTCGGCGAGGACGGTTACAAGCGCGCCAACGCACTCGTCGAAGCGGAATGCGATGTGATCGTTGTCGACAGCAGCCACGGCCACTCCAAAGGCGTGCTCGACAGCGTCACGCGCATCAAGAAGATTTCCAATTACGTGCAGGTCGTCGCCGGAAACGTCGCGACGTCGGATGGCGCGAAGGCGCTGATCGACGCCGGCGCGGATTGCATCAAGGTCGGCATCGGCCCGGGTTCGATCTGCACCACGCGCATCGTCGCCGGTGTCGGCGTGCCGCAGCTCACCGCGGTGATGGATGCCGTCGATGCGGCGCGCAAGACGGATACGCCGGTGATCGCGGACGGCGGCATCAAATATTCCGGTGATCTCGCCAAGGCGATTGCCGCCGGCGCGAGCGTCGCCATGGTAGGCTCAATGCTTGCCGGGACCGACGAAGCGCCCGGCGAGGTGTTCCTCTATCAGGGCCGTTCGTACAAAGGCTATCGCGGCATGGGCTCCGTCGGCGCGATGGCGCGCGGCTCGGCCGATCGCTACTTCCAGTCGGAAGTACAGGACACGCTGAAGCTCGTGCCGGAAGGCGTGGAGGGCCAGGTGCCGTACAAGGGACCGGTGAGCGCCGTCGTGCATCAGACCATCGGTGGGTTGCGCGCTGCGATGGGGCTTACGGGATCGAAATCCATCGCCGAATTCCACAAGCGCGCGCAGTTTGTGCGCATCACCGGCGCAGGTCTGCGCGAAAGCCACGTTCACGACGTCGTGGTGACGCGCGAAGCCCCGAACTATCACCCCGGCGGGGAATAGGAACTTAAGCTTCCCAGTTTCGTTGCCTTTGTGATGACAAAAATTCGCAAGGGGCAGGCACCCGACAAGCTTTCGCGTGACGCATTCGGTGACCGCTTCCGCACGCCGTTCTTCGATCCGATGTTCGATGCGGAACGCGAAGCGCTATCGCGTATCGAGGAGATTGCGTGGGAGGCCTATCGCAAATCGCGCAAGTCACCGGTCACGAAAAAGGCTGGGCGGGGTTTTGCGGATCCGGACTATGATCTCTCCACCGAATGGCGTGCCAACCGCGATGCGATTCTGCGTGCGGAGCAAGTTCAAAAAGAGCCGGCATCGTCCGCGCGCGTGTTGCTCGTCTCGGCAGCGGCGCGCAACGACGGAACCTGCCCCGGCGAGATGGCGAAATCCTATCGCCTCTGCGAGGCCGCGACGGAAGCCTTCGAAGAGCGCGGAATCGAAGTCGACCTACTCGATCTCAGTCACCTCTCTTCTGTATACGGACGGAAAATATATCCCTGCAAATCCTGCGTCGCGACGGCCATGCCGCTCTGTCACTGGCCCTGTAGCTGCTATCCCAACCATTCGTTGGGCCAGACCGGCGACTGCATGGCGGAGATCTACGAACGTCTCGCGCGTGCTCATGGAATGATGATCGTGACGCCGGTCTATTGGGGCCAGGCGCCGGGCGGGTTGAAATTGATGATGGACCGGTTGGTCTGTGCCGATGGTGGCAACCCCGACCCCACAAGTACCGATGGCAAGGACGCCGCGAAAGCGAAGAAACTGGAGCTCGACGGCTGGCCTTATCCCAAACATCTTGCCGGCCGTGTGTATGGACTCGTTGTCCATGGCGACGTCAGCGGTGCAGCGTCGCTGCGAGACGGGTTGTCGGAATGGCTAGAATGGACGGGCTTCATCCCGTCGGGCGCGCAGTCGCAGATCGATCGCTATATCGGCTATTTCCAGCCTTATGCCACAAGTCACGACGCGCTCGACAAGGACGAGGCCATCGTCGAAGAGACGAAGAACGTTGCGCGCGCGGTGTCGAACGCAGTTGCCGCCTTGCGCGCGGGAACGTTGACCATCCCGGACAGGAACCTGAAAGAACCGCGCCAGAAATAGCGTTGCGTTTTGTCCTCTGCGCTATAGTGCCGGCGTCGAAAGGGATTCTTGGATGCGTGTCGTTCTGTTTGCTGCATGGATGCTGGCGTGCGTGCCGATGATCGCGTGCGCTGCCGAATTCGCGGACGAGGGCCGTCCTATCGTTATCGGCAAGTCCTATACGATCCAGTCGAAGGTACTCGGCGACACGCGGCGGCTGAATGTCTATCTGCCGCCGGACTACAAGGACGCATCGCGCAAATTTCCGGTGCTGGTTTTGCTCGATGGCGGCGAGTTCGAGGACTTCCATCACATTTCTGGTCTTGCCCAAGTGACCGCGTTCAATGGCGCGGTCGAAGAACTGATCGTCGTCGGCATCGAAGGCGTGGATCGCAAGCACGATCTCACGTCACCGTCCTCCGATCCGGAAGACGTGAAGCTCGATCCGACATCGGGCGGCTCGGCGGCCTATCGCAAATTCCTGGTCGAGGAAGTGAAGCCGTGGATCGCCGCGCATTATCGCGTGAGTGGGCGCTATGGGTTGATTGGTGAGTCGCTCGCGGGATTATTCGCGGTCGAGACATGCCTGCGCGCGCCGCAAAGCTTCGACGACTACATCGCCGCAAGCCCGAGCTTATGGTGGGACAAGGAGAATCTGAGCCGCGAAGCCGTCGCCGATTTCGCGAAAGGCGATTTCAAGGGCCGCCAGTTATGGATGTCCGTCGGCAACGAAGGCTCGACCATGCAGGAAGCCATCGAGCGCGTTGTCGCCGCGTCAAAAACGGCGAACCCGAAAGGCTTCACTCTGCACTACGACCCGCGTCCGGAAGAGCGCCACGATACGATCTATGAACCCACCGCGCTTGCCGCGCTGCGCACGCTCTATGCGGTGAAGAAGCCGTAAGGATTTGCACGCGGAGACGCGGAGTTCGCGGAGGTTTCTGCGAGACCGCGTCCTCTGCGGCTCCGCGTGATTTTTCTTTTGCAAGCGAAGCAGGGCGTCACCTGGGTGGCCCGCATTCGCGGGCCATGACACGTATAGGTAAGTCGGACGTCTAAACTTCTTTCGAAGCATCCTCTGCAATAAGCCGCGAGCCGCGCTCGTAGGTCACATAACGCCACAGCCACTGGATCGAGACCAACAGCCGGTGCTGGAATCCGACCAGCAGGTAGACGTGGATCAGCGCCCACAGACACCACGCAAACCAGCCCTTCATCCGCGACCAGCCGAAATCGAAAACCGCGGCGTGGCGCCCGATGATCGCGGTGTTGCCGCGGTTATGAAAGACGAACGGCTTCGGCGTTTCATCGCGCTGGATTTTCCGCGCCAGCGCGCGGCCGAGATATTCGCCCTGCTGCTTGGCGACCTGCGCGAGACCGGGAAGCGGCTTGCCGCTCCCGTCCGTCGCCAGCGAGAGATCGCCGAGCACATAGACATTCTCTCTATCGGGCACTGACAGGTCTGCGTTCACGCGAACGCGGCCGGCGCGGTCGAGATCGACACCGAGGAAACGCCCGAGCGGCGATGCCATCACACCCGCAGCCCAGATCGCGAAGCCGACAACAATCTCTTCGCCCGCCGCCAAGACCGTGTGATCGGAGATGCGCTCGACCGGACATGACGTCCGCACGGTTACTCCAAGCTTTGTCAGTTTTCGCACGGCATAGTCGGCTAAGTCTTCGGGAAACGCGGTGAGAAGGCGCGGTCCAGCTTCGAGAAGAAGCACCGTCGCGGTTTCCGCCCGGATGCGAACGAAGTCTTTTGACAATGTGTAGCGCGCGAGTTCGGCGATGGAGCCCGCAAGCTCTACGCCTGTGGGACCGCCACCGATGACGGCGATGGTCATCAGACGTTTCTGTTCCGCGGGATCTCGGCTCATCTCGGCTTGTTCAAACGCGAGCAGGAGATGCGAGCGGATCTTGCGCGCGTCCTCGATGGTCTTGAGGCCAGGCGCGAACCGCTCCCACTCGTCATGCCCGAAATAGCCGTGCGTCGCGCCGGTGGCGATGACGAGGATGTCGTAGGCGATGCTTTCGCCGTTGCTGAGCGCAACGCTGCGTGCCGCGATATCGATACCCGTCACTTCCGCCAGCATCACTTCGACGCTGGGATGGCCGCGCAACACTTTACGGACCGGTTCGGCAATATCGGCGGGCGAGAGCGCCGCGGTCGCGACCTGATAGAGCAGCGGCTGGAACAGATGATGGTTCTGCCGGTCGATCAGGGTGACGGAAATATTCGCGCGGCCGAGCGCGCGCGCGACCTCGATCCCCGCGAAGCCGGCGCCGATGACCACAACCTTCTTTGATTGCTCAACCACCATTGTCATCCCCGGCGAGCATCGGCGCGAGAGCGGCGATGCGAGGGAAGGGGACCCAACTTTGGAGCGTGCAGCACGTCCCCAAGTTGGGTTCCCTTTCCCTTCGAGATGCTAGCGCATCGCTCGGCCGGGAATGACAGTTATTTTTTGAGCTTCTGCAGTTGCGCCCATTGCAGCAATGCGATCGTCTTTGCATCTACGATCTCGCCGTTGTTGATCATCGCCATTGCATCGGCCAGCGACATTTCCAGAATCTCAATGTCCTCGCCTTCGTCCTGTAAACCGCAGCCTTTGCCGGCACGTCCGTTATAGGTGCCGACGAAGAGATGTATCCGCTCCGTGATCGCGCCGGGCGACATGAAACAGTTGAAAACTTCTTTCAGGTCGCTCACTTCTATTCCCGCTTCTTCCATCGCTTCGCGCTTCGCACACACATCGGGCGCATCGTTGTCGAGCGCGCCTGCGATCACTTCGACCAGCATCTTTTTGTGACCGGTCAGGAATGCGGGCAGGCGGAACTGTTTGACCAGGATCACCGTGCCGCGTTTGGGATCGATGGGAAGCACAGCGGCGGCGTGTTTGCGGTCGAAGATTTCGCGGTTCTGGTGCTGCCATGTGCCGTCGTTGCGACGATAATCGATATCGTATTCGCTGAGCTTGTAGCGTTTCCTAGACAACACATGTTCGTCGCGTATGCGGACGCGATCTGTTAGGTCTTCTGCCATGACACCTGCCGCGCGAATTCAAGCCGTCATCGATATACTCGGCGAACTTGAGAAGACAAACCAGCCCGTCGACCGCCATCTGCGCGACTGGGGCCGGTCGCACCGGTTTGCTGGTTCCAAGGATCGTGCATCGATTGCCGAGCGCATCTACACGATCCAGCGGAAACGCGCATGGCTCGCATGGCGCATGGGCAGTGACGCGCCGCGCGCGCTTGTGATCGGATCGTTGCTGGACGAGGGCGATATCGAAGCGCTGTTCATTGGCGCCGGCTATGGGCCTGCTGCGCTCACCGACGCCGAGCGCGCGACGATCCTGAAGCCGCCATTGGGTTCGCCGCCTTCGCATGCGCGGGGCGAGTATCCGGAATTTCTCGAAAGCGAATTGAAACGCGCGTTCGGCGATGCGATGCCGGACGAGATGGCGGCCCTGCAAATACGGGCCCCCGCGGATCTGCGTGTGAACACGCTCAAGACGTCGCGTGATGATCTTCTTTCGGCGTTACGCGCGGAAGGTTATGACGCGGGGCCCACGCCGTTCTCTCCACTCGGAATCCGATTGCCAGAGGGCGAAGCAAAACTTGGGCGCGGCGGATTGTTCCTGTCCGGCGCGTTCGAATTCCAGGATGAGGCCGCGCAGATCGCGGCGCTGTTGTGCGGCGTGAAGCCGGGAATGCGTGTGCTCGACATTGCGGCCGGCGCCGGTGGCAAATCGCTGACGCTCGCTGCGCTGATGCAGAACAAGGGCAAGATCGTCGCCAGCGACGTGCGCGCGGCGGCGCTGCACGAACTCGAACGGCGTGCGATGCGCGCCGGCGTCACGATCATCGATACGCATCCGCCCGACGGCGCGTTCGATGTCGTCCTCCTCGACGCGCCATGCAGCGGCACGGGCACGTGGCGCAGACAGCCGGAGCTACGCTGGCGCTTGACGCCGGAACGCCTCACAGAATTGCGCACGACACAGGACGCGTTGCTGAAACAGGCGGCCAAGTATGTGAAGCCCGGCGGACGTCTCGTTTACGCAACGTGCTCGATCCTGCCATCCGAGAATGAGGATCGCGTCGCGGCCTTCCTTGAGCGCGATGATGATTTCGAACCAATCCCGGCTGCGGGCGTCTGGCGCGAGACGGTCGGAACCGAACCGCCGCCCGGCCTTGGTGAGTATTTCCGCGCCTTGCCGCATTCCATCCGGACCGATGGGTTCTTTGCCGCCAGTCTGTACCGTCGCATTTAGAAGCCCTACAATCTTCGATGGTGTGGCTCAGGTATTCACCGATGAAACGCGCGCTTGTTTTGGGTTCGGCATTGTTCGCCGCGGTTTTCCTGTCGGCGGCGCAGGCAAAACAATTTGAGGTGCTGCACAGCTTCGATGGCAGCGACGGCGCGTACCCGAACGGAAATCTGCAATTGGATCGAGCCGGCAATCTCTACGGTACGACAGACACAGGCGGTGATTTCGACAAAGGTACCATCTTCAGGATCGGCGCCGACGGAACTTTCAGCGTGATGCATTCCTTTACCGATGGCGCAGACGGCGGCTATCCGAATACCGGACTGGCCATCGACGCTGCCGCGGGCGATTTGTATGGGACAACGCTTAGCGGCGGAAAATCGCTTTGTGGCAGTATCTTTCGTCTGACTGGCGCCGGCGACTTTACCGTCCTCCATGATTTCAGCTGCAACAAAGAAGGCGATGGACCTAACGCCACGCTGACCCGTGACAAGCATGGAAATCTGTACGGCAGCGTGTCGTTCGACGGCCCGGCCCGCAACGGTTCAATATTCGAACTCACCGCAAACGGTAAATTCCACATTCTGCACGCGTTTCGCGCCACTGAGGGCGCAGAACCTCTTGGACAACTCCTGCAGAAAGGATCCGATTTATACGGCGTCGCCTCGATAGGCGGCAGCGGTAGCGGCACCATCTTCAGAATCACGACGGATGGCGCTTTTGAGACTCTGTGTATTCCCAACAAGGGGGTCGGCTTCAGTGGTGGCATGGCGCGCGACGATGCGGGCAATCTCTACGGCCCTGCCGGTTGGGCGCCGAACGGCTCGATCTACGCGCTGAGCCCGGAGGGTACGCTGAGCACGCTCTACGCGTTCACCGGTCCGGATGGGCGTTTCCCCGTCGGCGACATTCTTCTGTCGAAGCGCGGATACCTCTATGGCGCCGCCGCACGGGGAGGAAACGGCGATCACGGCACATTATTCAGGCTCGACCTGACGGGAAATTTCAAAACCATGCACGTCTTCGCCGGCGATGACGGATCCTCCCCTAACGGAGGGCTCATCCAGGGCAAGGACGGAATGCTGTACGGCACGACGCAAGATGGCGGCAGCCACGACAAGGGCGTCGTGTTCCGGGTAAAGGCGCGGTAGATCGCTTTTCACGGCGAATTCATGGCGGCGCGAAATCGCGCTAGTCTTCGACTCCGCGAAATTGGAGAACGCCATGATTCGAGGAAGCTGCGCGTGCGGCGCCGTCCGCTTCGAGATCGACCGCGTGCGCGCGCTGACCCATTGCCACTGTACGAATTGCCGCAAGCTTTCGGGCGCGGCGTTCGCGAGCTATGCCCATGTCGACAAGGACAAGTTCCGCTGGGTCAGCGGCGAAGACATGCTGTCGCCATACGAATCCTCGCCCGGCTCGACGCGCGTCCGCTGCACGGTCTGTGGATGTCCGGCACCGGGGCAGGCGCCGTATCTGCCGACGATGAGCATTCCCGCCGGCCTCCTGGACGACGATCCCGGTGTGCGCCCGATGCTGCATGTTTTCGCGTCTTCCAAAGCGCCGTGGTGGACGATCGCCGACGATCTGCCCCAGCACGAAAAATGGGTGCCCGGCTATGAACCCAAGACATAGGCTGCGGCGGACTGTTCGCTGGACAGGGCGCGACTCGTTGGCTAAATCCCGCCATGGCAGCCCCCGTCCTCGTGATCGATTTCGGCTCGCAGGTGACCCAGCTGATCGCACGCCGTGTGCGCGAAGCGGGCGTCTATTGCGAGATTGTCCCATTCCAGAAAGCGGAAAGCGCGCTTAGCGCGCACAAACCGCAAGCCATCATTCTCTCCGGCGGACCGGCGAGCGTGATGGAAGCGGGTGCGCCGCGCGCGCCGCAGGCGGTGTTCGACGCGGGCGTGCCCGTACTCGGCATCTGCTACGGTGAGATGGCGATGGCGCAGCAGCTCGGCGGCCAGGTCGAAGGCGGCCATCACCGCGAGTTCGGCCGCAGCGACATCAAGATCGAAAAAGAGTCGCCGCTGCTCGCGGGCCTCGGCAATATCGGCGACAGCGAGCCGGTGTGGATGAACCACGGCGACAAGATCACGGCCATGCCGCCGGGCTTCGCCGTTGTCGCGACAAGCGAACATTCGCCCTACGCCGTGATCGCGGATGAGAAGCGCAAGCTCTACGGCATCCAGTTCCATCCCGAAGTCGTGCACACGCCGCGCGGCGCGGAGATGTACAAGAACTTCGTCATCAACATCGCCGGCATCGTGCCCTCCTGGAACATGCATGCGTTCCGCGAGGCGGAGATCAAAAAGATCCGCGCGCAGGTCGGCAAAGGCAAAGTAATCTGTGGGTTGTCGGGCGGCGTGGACTCGTCGGTCGCCGCGGTGCTGATCCACGAAGCGATCGGCGATCAGCTCACCTGCATCTTCGTCGACACCGGATTGATGCGCGCGGGCGAGGCGGACGAGGTCGTCTCCCTGTTCAAGGGGCATTACAACATCCCGTTGATCCACGCCGACGCATCGGAGATGTTTCTTTCGCGGCTCGCGGGCGTCACCGATCCGGAGCAGAAGCGCAAGATCATCGGCGCCGCGTTCATCGAAGTGTTCGACGGCGAGGCCGCGAAGATCGGCGGCGCGGAGTTCCTCGCGCAAGGCACGCTCTATCCCGACGTGATCGAAAGCGTCAGCGCGACCGGCGGCCCCTCGGTCACGATCAAGTCGCATCACAATGTCGGCGGATTGCCGGAGCGCATGAAGCTCAAGCTGGTCGAGCCGTTGCGCGAACTGTTCAAGGACGAGGTGCGCGCGCTCGGCCGCGAGCTCGGCCTGCCCGAGACATTCGTCGGCCGTCATCCGTTTCCGGGGCCGGGCCTCGCGATCCGCGTGCCGGGCGAGATCACGCGCGACAAGCTCGAGATCCTGCGCAAGGCCGATGTCGTCTATCTCGACGAAATCCGCAAAGCCGGTTTGTACGACAAGATCTGGCAAGCCTTCGCCGTTCTATTGCCCGTGCGCACCGTCGGCGTGATGGGCGACGGCCGCACCTACGATTATGTGCTCGCACTCCGCGCCGTCACCAGCAGCGACGGCATGACCGCCGACTACTATCCGTTCGAGCACTCGTTCCTGGCCCGAGTCAGCACCCGCATCGTCAACGAAGTGAGAGGCGTGAACCGCGTGGTGTACGACATCACCAGTAAGCCGCCCGGGACGATTGAATGGGAGTGAGGGGTGGGCGGCAGCAATCGCGAGGAGGCATAGAGGTATGCCGAAATCGCTGACGCAGGAAATCGACCTACTACGAACGCTTGCTTCTCATCTAGAGCGACGGCCTCTGTTGTTTGAAAAGATTACGCAAGAACTTTTGCGTCGCGAAGGGCTCGGGCATGTACGCGAAAAGCGAGATGGCGTCATTGCGATACGTGCTCCCGGCCACCTGGCGTTTCCCAAGCTCGTCGATTGTCTCATAGATCGTCTTCCCGGAATGGCGCGGGGCACTATCTACACAGATGTTCAGACCGAGTTGTTTAATTTTATTGAAAACTATGTTGGTCGGGAAGCGTCCACCGTCGGGAACGAAGATGCTAAGAACCTCATTGCACACTTTGGGAGATGGTTTTCTGATAAGGCGCTCTCCCGACGTGTTTTTGTACCATGTGTAATCAGCCGAACGGTTGCATCACGATTTGAGATCGGACCTATAGCGTTCGAGTTTATTGATCGTATTGCTGCAAGCGATTTTTATCCTCGAGGAGACGAAAGCGTTACTTTTGATCAACGTGGTTTTGATGATCTCTTGCGATGGATGCGTGAGCGAGATGCCGATTGGCTAGCACGAGTTTCTGTGGATGGCTGCGAGCAAAAGCGTGCCGAAGAAGTCGCGGAGCTCGCGGTTGATCTAGCGATTGTGGGGTTGCAGCTTTCTGCGCCCTATCTCGATACCCGTACCATGACGAGACTAGATGCACGACGTGGAACGTCGCAAAAACGCACTTTGTCAGAAGCAAACGGCTATCACAGCGTGGGCTGGACTCGCAAAGAGCCTGGGATGGCGATAGGGCAGGGCACGCTTCCCGATATCTTGCAAAAGGCCGCGCCTGTTTTCGCTGCCGTTGGAAATGTCGTTAGCTCATTCGCGAGCGGTTCGTATCGTTTGCCGTCGCTTGAGCAAGCTTGGTGTGACGCTTCTTGTTGGTTCCATCAAGCTTTAGGAGAATCTATCGATACTATCGCAATAGCAAAACTTGAAACGTCGCTAGAAATTTTGCTTCGCGCGCAGAGCAGCAAGGGCAGTGAGCGGCGGATACTTGAGCTTTTGAATGCCTTTTTTGACGTCAGCAAAAACGACCCCATTGCGCTGGGATCTCTTACGACCGCGCGTGAGTTTGCGCGTAACGTCGTTCGGGACCGCTCCCGTATCCTGCATGGGACGTGGTCTACTCTCAACGCACGCGGCATCGACCGAGAGGGGATGACTGGCTTTGTAACCACGGTTCTCCGAATTGCTGTAGTCGAGCTAGAGGCATACATCCGCTCGGAGAGGCCTCAAGATGATATAGACAACTTTCTTAAGTGGGCGGGACAGCATCGAAAGTCGGCCGTGGTGCGTGTTGTGGCATAGCGATTGTTATGCACGAATATTTGCTGTTGCCGTCTTGAACCGCTGCCGCGTCGAAACCATCTCAATGTGTTCGCATGGTACGAACGGGCTGGAGGTGTTTGACCCGGCTTCGCCGAAGGCTCCGCCGGGCAAGTAAAAGCGAGGGGATACCCCTCGTGATTTTTGGCGAACAATTATCTGGCCGTATGTGATGGCTTCGCCGGAGGAATGTTGCTTCGCGGTGTTTGATAAGCGGGAGGGGTGCCCCCTCGAGAACGTGCGGTTCAAATGGGCGTCGCGCGCTTCGCGCGGTTTCTAGCAAAGCGTTTTGCATTCGGCATCAAAGGCTTGAGGTATTCGAATTGCGATTTTTGAACAAACTCATCTTTGCGGAGTCTTATGCAACAGCGCGCAAGCTCTGGTGGGTTTGGGATGCATGCTGCATAGACGTTGAGTCATCGCGATGCGGATAAAGTTTGATCGCAAATCTCACCGCCTGCTTTACGAATTCGGGATAGGTTTCGCGGGAACGCCGCCGTTCGGACCGAACAAGGAGGGCCGGATGTTTCGCATCCTTCGCACCGCTTTGCTGCTGCCGCTGCTCGCGCCGGTTTGCGCGGCCGCCGGCGTCCTGCCCAAGGATGGCGATGCGTCCGCGAACTGGAAGATGGCGGGGATGCTCTCTGTCGGCGGCATTCCCAACCGCACCACGGTGTGCGCGACGCTCACGCCGCTCGGCTCCGGCAAGGATGACACCGGCGCGATTCAGAATGCGATCGATGCGTGTCCAAACGGCGATGTCGTCTCTCTGTCGGCGGGCACATTCACCATCGCTGAAGGCAATTACGTTCTGATCCACAAGAGCGTAACGCTGCGCGGCGCGGGGCCCGGCGCGACGGTGCTCACGCGCACGGGCGGCGCGAAACTCGGAAGCGATCAGCCGGGAAACAACCCATCGCCGATGATCATTCTCGGCCCGCAACGCTGGAACAACGACACGATGCCGACGGCGCTGACCGCCGATGTGAAGCATGGCGGATATAGTGTGCAGGTTGCGAGCGCCCATGGGTTCAGCGTCGGTCAGGTCGTGTTGCTTGACGAAGCCTCGGGTGCAGGCTGGCAACCCGATGTCGAAGGCCTTGGCCAGATCTGGGCGTCACCGGACTATCGCGTGGTCTGGCAGAAGCACAATCCGGCGCAGGAATTCATCGACGATTTCGCCGCCGACGAGTTTCCGGATCAGCAGGGCACTGCGGGATGCTGGTTCTCCAATTGCGACCGCCCCACCGCCGAGATGCACCGCATCGCCGCGATCTCCGGCAACACGATCACGTTCGATTCTCCCGCGACGATTTCGTATCGCGTGAGCCATCAGGCGCAGCTCTATGCGTATCAGACCGCGCTCACCGAACAGGCCGGGCTCGAACAGCTCAGCGTCGAGCACGGCGACGACGACAACATCAATTTCTCGTGGTGCGCCAATTGCTGGGCCTCGAACGTCGAGACGACGCTGTGGCTCGGCGCGGGCTTCAGCATCTCGAATTCGTTCCGCGTGGAGCTGAACGCGTTCTACACGCACAAGCCGGTGTGGCCTGTGCCCGGCGGCGGCGGTTACAACATCAGCCTCGCGAACGGCTCCTCGGAAATTCTGATCTGGAACGGCATTTCCGTGCTGGGCAACAAGGTGATGGTCGGGCGTTCGTCGGGCGCGGGCTCCGTCACGGCGTACAACTACATGGACATGGGCTTCATCGGCGGGAATGGCGCGTGGCAGGAGGCGGGGCTCAACAATTCCCACATGGTCGGCTCGCACCACATGCTGTTCGAGGGCAACTGGTCGTTCAACATCGACAGCGACCAGACGCACGGCAACGCGATCTACAACACGTTCTTCCGCAATCACACGACGGGATTTCGCGCGAAGTTCAAGGACTATCTGGCCGGCGGCACGGTAGACGATCTCCATCAGCAGCAGACCAACGGGCCGCTGCGCACCGCGTCGGCGCATGCCTATTCCTACTGGAACAATTTCGTCGGCAACGTCTTCGGCGTGAAGAACAAGATGGACGGTTTCGTCTATGGCGATCAGGTGTTCGCGAACGGAGAGTGGCCGTCGCAGATCCTCATGATGGGCTGGGCCGATCAGCCCAATCAGGTCTACGATCCTGAGACGATCGCCACCAATCTTGTCGACGGCAATTACGACTACAAGACGAATTCGGTCGTGTGGGACGCGGGCGACGCGAAGCACAAACTGCCCAAGTCGCTGTTCCTGACGCAGGCGCCCGCGTTCTTCACGGGCTATGCGTGGCCCTGGGTGAATCCGACAGGCAGGGACAAGGTCTCCACACTCCCGGCAAAAGCGCGCTACGATGCGGGGCAACCGTTCGCGCATCGATAATCGTGGGAGACCTGCCCGGGCCATGTCCGTAAAAGACGAGATCGAAAATCACATTGCTTCGCAGCCCGAGCCGAAGCAGGGCGACATGCGCGCGCTGGATCGCCTGATCCGCAAGGCGATGCCGCGCTGCAAATTGTGGTTCTTGGACGGCAGGAACGAGAAGGGCAAAGCCGTCACCAATCCCAATATCGGCTACGGGCATCAGACAATGAAATATGCCGGCGGCAAGACGCGCGAGTTCTATCAGGTGGGCTTCGCCGCGACCGATGCCGGAATTTCCGTCTACATCATCGGCATCGAAGACCGGAAATATCTGCCGAAGACCTACGCCAAGAAGATCGGCAAGGCGAGCGTCACCGGCTACTGCATCCGCTTCAAATCGCTCAAGGACATCGACGCGGGCATGCTTGTCGCGGCGATCCGCGATGGCGTTGCCGCGACAAGCTAACGTACCGGCCCGGCTATACGGTGGGCAGAAGCGCGTCGAGTTGCGTGAACTGCTCGTCGAAACCGCCCGCCGTAGCGCCGGACGCGATGGCTTCGTCGAGCGCTTCCTTCGACGGATAGAGGTCGCGCATGACGATATGTGTCGCGCCGCCTTTCTCCTCGAACGTCACGGTGGTGACGGCTCCGCCGTCGCCGCCTTCGTCGTTCGTCCAGACGAGGCGCGCATTGGGCACCACTTCGAGATAGCGGCCGAAGAAGGGCATGGGCTCTCCGGTCTCCGGATGACGGAATACCAGGCGGTAACCGCCGCCGACCCGCGCGTCCATCTCGCAGGACAGCAGGGTCAAGCCGAAGGATTTCGGCACCCACCATTGCCGGAACAGCTCCGCGGTGGTCCAGGCCTTGAACACGAGCCGCGCCGGGGCGTTGAAGTTCCGCGTGACGGTCATCTCGCGATCGGACGTGCGCCCCGCTTTCGTGAGATCATTTTTTCCGTTTGCGTCCATCGCTCTTTTCCTTCCGTTTCAATTCCTCGACGACGTTGTCCAGCGCCTCGAATCGCGAGGCCCAAAGCTGACGGTATGACTCGATCCAGGCGCTCTCTTGGGCCAGAACGCGCGGACCGAGCCTGCATGTCCGTACGCGTCCAACCTTCTCCGTGGCGACGAACCCGGCATCCTCCAGCACGCCGACATGCTTTTTCATGCCTGTCAGCGTCATATGAAATCTGTCGGCCAGATCGGTGATCGATGAATCGGCGCGCCCGAGTTGCTCCAGTACGCCGCGCCGCGTCGCGTCGGCCAGCGCTGCAAAGGAGGCATCGAGGTGGGTCGTAGAATACTGAACCATATGGTTCAGTATAGGGTGTCCATTTGCGGCTCGCAAGGGGGATGGTCTATCGACGGCAGCGGGCGAATGAGGAACGGCCAATGATCACCGTCTGGGGCGAGGGCAGAGGGTTCCGCGTCGTCTGGCTGCTGGAGGAGATGGGGATTCCCTACCGCATCCGGCAGGTGGATCTCCTTGCCGGTGTGGAAAACGATCCCGAGTTTCTGGCGGTCAATCCCGGCGGCTTTATTCCGGCGATCACCGATGGCGACGTGACGATGGTCGAGTCGATTGCGATCATGGAATATCTGATCGCGCGCCATGGGCCCACGCCGCTTGCGCCGGCACCGGACGATCCCACATTCGGCCTTTATCAGCAGTTCCTGCATCTTGGCGAAGCCGGTCTTGGCGCCAACATCCAGGTCGTCGTCGTCAGCGGATTTATCGCGCCGCCGGGGGAGCGCGACAACTGGGGTGCGCGCTGGGCGCTGAACCAATTCAACAACCGCATGAAACTGGTGAAACGCCAGCTTGCGCGCGCACCTTATATGGCTGGTGATGCGTTTACGGCCGCGGACATATCGGTGACCTACACGCTGAACCTCGCCGGAAGGCGGGGCGGCATCGTTCTTGACGAAGCGGAGAGGGCTTACATGGATCGCACGACCGGCCGCGACGGCTATCAACGTGCGCTCGAAGCGTGCCTGGCGACGAAAGGATTCTACGCGTCGTTCCCGCTGATCGAAAAGTAACAAGCGATGAAACCGATCATTACGGCATTCAAAGCCTCACCCGATCGCGGCCGCGGACTGGCGCGCGACATGCCGGTTCGCTGGGCGCTCGAAGAGGTCGGTCAGGATTACGACGTCCGGCTCGTGACGTTCGAGGAGATGAAACAGCCCGCGCATCTTGCGCGTCATCCCTTCGGGCAGATTCCGACATACGAAGAAGGCGACCTCGTCCTGTTCGAATCCGGCGCCATCGTGCTGCACATCGCCAGGACGCGTGCGGGACTCTTGCCGGACGACGCCAACGCGCAGGCGCGCGCGATCGAATGGATGTTCTCCGCCCTCAGCACCATTGAACCACCCATCCTTGATCTCCAGACCGCGGTGCTTCTGGAGAACGACACGACGTGGGCCGCGGAACGTCTGCCGCTGGTGAAGGATCGCGTCCGGAACAGGTTGAGCGCGTTGTCCAAACGCCTCGGCGATTGCGAATGGCTAGACGGCGGCTTCAGCGCGGGAGATCTGATGATGGTGAGCGTGATGCGCCGCTTGCGTACATCAGGCCTGTTGGACGAATTCCCGAGCCTCGCCGCCTATGTCGCGCGCGGCGAGGCGCGGCCCGCGTTCCAGCGCGCCTTCGCGGCGCAATTGGAGGTTTTCAAGGCTGCGTCAGGCAGTTCCTCCCCTGCCTAACCTGAAGATGGGGACAAATCCGTCAACTTCAAGAATTGCGGCGGCGCGATTTATGCGCAATTTGCCTTGCCCTCATTCTTGCAGGGAGCAAGGGCAATGACGAAGAACTGCGATACAATTGAAGGCCCATTCTATCACGGCACGCGGGCGGCCCTCACGGTCGGCGATCTGATCGCGGCCGGATACATCTCGAACTACGGCCAGCGGAAAACGGCGAATTGGGTCTATCTCAGCGCCACGCTGGAAGCCGCGATCTGGGGCGCGGAGCTGGCGCTCGGCGATGGACGGGAGCGGATCTACATCGTGGAGCCGACCGGCGCGATCATCGACGACCCCAATCTGACGGACAAGAAATTCCCGGGCAATCCAACCAGGTCCTACCGCTCGCGCGAACCCTTGCGCGTCATCGGCGAGGTGGTGGAATGGCAGGGACATCCACCCGACCGGCTCAAGGAGATGAAAGACCGCGTCGAGGAGATGCGGCGGCTGGGCGTGGAGGCTATCGACTGACACGCCGCAGCGACGCCTCGATCCTTCCGCCGCAATAGGCGTCGCCATAGTCGTCGCGCGCTTTCGCGGCAAGGGCGGCGAGCGAGGGCTCTGCGGCGATGCGTTGTGTCAGGGAGGCGGTCATCGGCGCGGTGCGTTTGAGCATCGCGCCGATCTTGCCAAAGCGTTCGGTCATCGTGGACCACAGCGTTGCGGTCACGATGTCCGCGATGCCCGGTGCGTCGCCGCCAAGCAGGAAGCCGGAATCCTTCTTCAATCCGGTGCGGCGCGCGGTTTCTTCCCAGAACGACATCCATTTCTTGAGGCGCGGGAAGAATTCGTCCCAGCGCTTCTCCGTCCACATCTGCATCCCGCCCTGCAGCGTGATCTCGTCGATCACATCGTTGGTGTCGCAGACGATCTTCGCGGTCAGCGCGCGCAGTTCCGGTGTCGCGGGCAGAAGCCCGAGCGTCTCGCCCAGATAAAGAACGATGGCCGGCATTTCGGCGACGGCGAAGTCCGTCCTGTTGTCGATCAACAGCGGCGGTCCCATGAACGGCACCGGCATGTTCTTCACAGGGCCTTCCATGAGCTTCGAGATCGCATCGTCGCCGGCTTCGTCCCAGGTCTTTCCGGCATGGGCAAGCACCGCGCGCACGAACTGACCGCGAAATGGCACGGACCAGTAATAAAGCGTGTAGTCGGACATTGCGGCCGCCGGAGGTTGGGATTGCTGTTGGGATAACGCCCCTGCACAAACCCGGTTTCGTGGTAGCGTCGTGTATTCGTTGAAGGGAATTTTGCGTGAAACCGATCGATGTTGCACGCGTGACGGTTGCTCTTTTCGCGGCAGTTGCGCCCGCCCGCGCGGCCGACGATGCCGGCATCACACGAATGACGCTGTGCCAGGATTCGTGGATCGAATGGACGAAGAAGGATCCGAAGGCATTCGAGGCATTGCGCGACCACTTCATGGGTGCGTTTGCGATGCCCCGCGAAAACAAGCCTTACTGGATGCCGAAGACCAGCGTCACTGTGCTCGGCATGCATGTGGCGCAGGGGTTTCCCGACAGCGTCGGCATGGGCGTGGGTTTCTCGCTTACCGTGAACGCGCCCTATGACGAGGCGCGGGCCGCGCTCGAAAAGGCGCTGGACAAGAAGCTTGTCCATTGCGAGGCCAGCGACGGCATGAAGAGTTGCGAGCTTGAGGTCGCGCCACAGCGCACCATCACGCTGATGGCCGAGGACAGTCCGAAAAGTCGTCAATCCCTGGTCGGCTGTTATTATTTCTACGAAAAGTGACCCGTCATTTGGAGCTGCGGCTGTGAATCCATTTCCGGAAGACATTTTCACCGAACAGGAAAACGTCGATCCCGACACGCTTTCCAATCTCGGTCCGTTGCGACGGCTCGCCGGCGTGTGGCAGGGCGAGAAGGGCGTCGATCTGAATCCCAAGGCCGCCGGTCCCGAACGGCGGATTTTCATGGAACGCATCGAGATGCAGCCCATCGATCCGCAATCGAACGGACCGCAACTGCTTTATGGCCTGCGCTATCACGTCCACATCAACACGGCGGAAGAGGACATCACCTTTCACGATCAGGTCGGCTACTGGCTTTGGGAGCGTGAGACAGGGCTGGTGATGCAATCGCTCACGATCCCGCGCGGACAGACCGCGCTCTCGGTCGGTCATGCCAGGCCCGATGACGCCAAGATCGTGGTGAGCTCGGCGCGCGGTCAAACGAATTACGGCATCTGCTCGACCGATTTTCTGGAATACGCATTCCGTACGGATTCGTTTCGGCTGGAAATCACCTTCAATCCGGACGGAAGCTGGAGCTATGTATCCGACACGATGCTGGCCGTGCGGGGACAGAAAGAGTTGTTCCGGCACCGCGACGTCAACACGCTGGTCAAGATCGCGGAGCCGAAACCCAATCCACTTTATTCGATCGTCAAGGGCCGCAGTTCCTAGTCCGGAATGTGCGGCTCAACGAGGCGCACGAGGTTTTCGAGCGACTGCTGCCAGCCGAGATAACAGGCCTCAACCGGGATCATGTCGGGAATGCCGGCCTGCACGATCGAGACATCGGTGCCGACGGACACTTTCTTGAGTTCAACGGTGACTTCCATCTCGCCGGGGAGATTGGGGTCGTCGAATTTGTCGGTGTAGCGAAGCTTCTCGTTCGGAACGAGCTCCTTGTAGGTGCCACCGAACGAATGGCCGTTGCCGGTCGTGAAGTTGCGGAACGACATGCGGAATGTGCCGCCGACCTTCGCATCCTGGTGATGGCTCGTGGCCGCGAAGCCGTTGGGCGGAAGCCACTTCGCCATCGCGTCGGGTTCGAGGAAGGCGCGATAGACCTTGTCGGGCGTGGTCGCGATCACGCGATGCAGGCGGACGGTTCCGGGCATTGTTCTCTCCTTTTATTATGTGCGTTCGTTTAGCGGCCGGGGATCGGCATCACCGGCATGATCTCGACGCCTTCGCCGGGGAAGATCGTGAACTGCGGGTGGTTCAGGAACAGCTTGGCGGCTGCCTCATGCGACTCCGCGCGGACGACGACGAAGCCGCCTAGATTGTTGGAGGTGTCGGAGACGCCCGCTGCCGAAACGAATTTCGTCTTGCCCAGCGGGCCGCCTTCGCCGACGACGACGTCCTTGTGCTTCTCCATCCAAGCGCCCCACGCGGCGATGCCTTCCTGTTCCCTGGCTTTGCGCGCGGCTTCCGGCATTGCCATGAACTCGGCGAAGCGCGGGCTTTTCATGTTGCCGGTGAAGAGTGCGAGATAATTTGTCATGAGTTTCTTCCCTTGGTTTGGCCCTTGTTGTTTTGGGCGTTGAACAGAAGTTCGATGTAGCGGCGCAGATGATCCGCGCTTTCGATCGCGATTGCGGCGCCGCCTTTCGCTTTTGCGAGAATGAACGCGCCCTGCAGCACCGCCTGCGTGTGCAACGCGAGGCTCTGCGCCGTGAAGTCGCCTTTCACACCATAAACCTTCATCGCTTCGGCGATGTCGGCTTCGAGTGTCCCGGCGTGGCCGCTGATGCTTGCGTCACAGGCATCGCGGATGGCGGGATTGGTGTCGTAGATTTCCTGCACCATCGTGCCGACAACGCAGGTGAAATCTGGAATGTCGCCCGCGAGCAATCCACGGCGATAATCGATGTAGCCGAGCACGCGGTCGAGCGGATCTTTCGGCGCGTGATAGGGCGCGGACGCGAACAGTGCGCCGGTCATCTGCGACCAGTAATTCGCGGCCGCGACGCCGAGTGCTTCTTTCCAGCACAGTGGGATCCGAAGCTTGGAATTCACGTGACTTGAAGTCGCGGCC
>JADMIO010848887.1_pt1 | contig 119029 bp, 76 predicted proteins | sample 8958161 | NCBI WGS metagenome assembly JADMIO01 (sample SAMN16585339, study PRJNA669376) | soil metagenome | isolation source: Crop rotation soil | place: USA: Cullars Rotation, Alabama | collected 2011 | reverse complement strand
CGCGACAACTTGTCCACGTGGAATTCTAAGCTTAGGATCCCAATGTGCTGGAAAGTAAGTACAAAAGTATTTTTCATTGCGGTAAAAAATCAAAAACAAATAACAGCATTTTTTTTTCAAACAATTATTCTTATAGCATAAAAAAACTGCTCCCTGTAAACAAAGAGCAGTTCATTTTTGTAAAGACAATAATTACAAAGCCTATTTTACCGGCTGCTGCATTTTATCCAATACATCCATCACTTCTTTCACTGATACAGCTGACTTATCAAGTAAATCTTTTTCCTGTGCATTCAGCTTCAGTTCTATAATTTCTTCAATACCTTTTTTGCCCAGTTTAACCGGTACTCCGAGGTAAATGTCTTTTAAACCATATTCGCCCTGCAACCATGCGCAGCATGGGAAAATACGTTTCTGGTCACGTACAATAGCCTCTACCATTTGAGCAGCAGCAGCACCAGGAGCATACCATGCTGATGTTCCCATCAGGTTTACCAGCTCTCCTCCTCCTACTTTAGTTCGTTGAATAATTGTTTCCAGTTTATCTGCAGCAATAAGCTCTGTAACAGGAATACCTGAAACCGTAGTATAACGAGGAAGCGGCACCATGGTGTCACCGTGGCCGCCCATCAACACTGCCTGAATATCTTTAGGAGAACAATTTAATTCTTCAGCTAAAAATGCACGGTAGCGGGCAGTATCTAAAATACCAGCCATACCAAAAACTTTGCTTGAATCAAATCCTGAAGTCAGGAATGAACAATAGGTCATTACATCTAATGGGTTAGATACAACGACAATGATAGCATCAGGAGAGTATTTAACAATATTTTCAGTAACCGAGCGTACAATGCCCGCATTAGTAGCTATTAAATCATCACGGCTCATACCTGGTTTGCGGGGTAGCCCTGATGTGATTACCACAACCTCCGAATCAGCTGTAGCAGCGTAATCATTTGTTGAGCCCTTTATACGTGTATCATATAAATTAATGGGGGCCGTTTGCCACATATCTAATGATTTACCCTCGGCAATTCCCTCTTTAATATCCAGTAAAACTACTTCATTGGCTAATTCGCGGTGTGCAATTACATTAGCACAGGTTGCACCTACATTTCCTGCGCCTACTACAGTTACTTTCATCCTTTTATGTTTAATGTTAAAAATTGTGAGGGCGAAATTATTAAAAGAGTTGGATTGGAGAAACTGTTTAAAAAAATTTGCTAATTCTAGTGATTTTATATGCCTAACTTCCTTAACTTTAGGATGTTTAATAAGGGATAATTATATTTGTCACATGAAGCCAAAAATCAAACTAAGCAGTGCAGCAATTGCATTGCTGTGCATATCATTGAATACTTTTGCACAGGTGCCAACTAACCAGGATTGCCTGAACGCAATCCCTATTTGTAATAATACCTATTCGACTACGATTTCTTATAGTGGTACCGGAAATTATCCAAATGAAATTAACAACGGAATATCGTGTCTGGGAAGTGGTGAAAAGAATGACGTTTGGTACACCTTTACTACTCCTTTTTTTGGCAACTTAAATTTTACTATTACTCCTAATAACCCAACTGATGATTATGATTGGGCGGTTTATAACTTAACTACCAACGGGTGTGCTGATATATTCACGAATCCTGGAATGAGCATCAGGTGTAATTATGCACCTAATTTAGGCTGTGGCGGAACCACAGGTCCAAATAACAATACAGGCGGGCCATGTGGAGGACAAAATGAAACTTCTATGCCCGTAACACCTGGCCAAACATATGTAATCAATGTTAGTAATTTCTCATCCACTCAGTCAGGTTATTTAATTGATTTCAATGCTTCAACTGCAGGTATTTTTGATGTATTTCCTCCTGCTCTTAATAACTCAACTACCCCAGCCTGTGGATCAACTTCTATCACATGGACTTTCAATGAAAATGTTACCTGTGCCTCTGTTCAGCCATCTGATTTTGTATTGACTGGCCCGGGGGGACCTTACACGATTACCAGTATTACATCTGCAGCATGTGCTACAGGAGCTGCCTATGGAAAATCTTATACTATAAACTTTACCCCTGCAATTGCTTTTAGTGGTGCTTATAACCTGGCTCTTGTGAGTCCTGTAACGGATCTGTGCGGGAATAATTTTTCACCCTTACCTTATAATAAGGCCTATTCTGTAACTGGTGTAAACCTCGTAAAAAATCATACGGATGTAACCTGCCCTGGAGACGATGATGGTACCATTACCTTAAATGCAGTTGGTGTAGGGCCTTTTACTTACCAATGGTCACCGAATGTAAGTACTACTAATACAGCTACAGGATTGCCTGCCGGGGTTTATACAATAACAGTCACTCCATCTAATGCAAGCTGTCCGGGTCAGGCTACTATTACTGTTATTGAAAACCTTCCTGTCACTTTACAAAGTCAAAATATTGTAGCCTCTGGCTGTAGTACACCCATTGGCTCAATTGCCATTACACCAACTGGAGGTGTTGGCCCTTATACTTACCAATGGAGTCCTTCAGGAGGAACAGGGGCTACTGCAAGTAACCTCGCCAGTGGAAATTATACGTTAACAGTCACTGATACCAAGGGCTGTGATATGACTCAAATGTTTGTAGTGCCTTCCGTAAATGGATTGAATGTAAGCGTGGCCTCCCTGCAAAATGTGAAATGTAAAAATGGTACAGACGGAGCTATTAATACATCTGTTACCGGGGCTACTGGTGCTGTAACCTATTTATGGAGCAATAGTGCAGTAACAGCTAACCTTACTAATATTCCCGCAGGAACCTATTCAGTTACTGTTACAGAGGGAATTTGTACTGCAACTATTCAAAATATTTTGGTAAATGAACCGGCCAATGCTCTGACATCAACACCCTTGCCTGTTGCCACCACATGTGGAAATAATAATGGGTCAGCTAGTATGAATGCTTCAGGAGGAACTGGAGCTTACACTTATATCTGGTCTCCATCAGGTAGTGGTTCGGTTGCAAATAACCTCACTTCAGGAAATTACACTGTTACAATTACAGATGCTAATCTTTGCACCTTAACAAAAAACTTTAGTATTGGTGCGTCTACTGCCCCTGTTCCTTCTGTAGCATACACACGTCAAACTGTTTCATGCTTTGGAGGCAACAATGGAAATGCAACAGTAAATGTTGCAGGAGGTGCTGGGCCCTATTCTTATCAATGGTCAGGAGGATTAGGAACAGGTAACAATAAGAACAATTTAACAGCTGGCAATTATACGGTTACAGTTACTGATGCTTTAAATTGTACGGCAACTGTTTCAGTATCTATCAATGCTCCTGCACAATTAACAGCAGTATCAGCAAATATACAAAATGTAAAATGTTTTGGATTAAGTACAGGAAGTGCAGGCATTAATGCATCAGGTGGAACAGGTGCTTTAACATATCAGTGGTCACCAGCAGGTGGAAGTGCTGCTGTTGCGAGCAACCTAGCTGCCGGTGCTTATACTGTTACTGTTACCGATGCCAATGCATGTACCAAGGTTGTTAATCTGAATATTACACAGCCTGTTTCTGCTTTACAATCTTTAACCAATTCAACCGCTACTTCCTGTGGTAACAGCAATGGCATTGCTGGCGTAACTCCTTCTGGAGGCACAGGCCCTTATACTTATCTATGGTCAAATGCTGCACTTACTGCAAACATTGGTTCACTTACATCGGGTAATTATACTGTAACCATTACCGATGCCAACTTATGTATACTTATAAAAAATTTCAACATTGCACCTTCTTCCGCACCTGTACCTGCTGTTGCCTATTCACAACAAACAGTTTCATGCTTTGGTGGCAGTAATGGAAATGCAACTGTAAACGTTGCAGGTGGTGTTGGGCCTTATTCTTATCAATGGTCTTCAGGATTAGGAACCGGTAATAACAAAAATAATTTAACTGCAGGTAATTATATTGTTACCGTTACTGATGCCGCTAACTGTACAGCAATAACTTCAGTAACTATTAATGCTCCGGCCCAGTTAACTGCTGTCTCTGCTAATATCCAAAATGTAAAATGTTTTGGGTTAAGTACAGGAAGCGCATCCATAAATGCATCCGGTGGTACAGGAGCTTTGACATATCAATGGTCGCCAGCAGGTGGTAGCACTGCTTCTGCCAACAACCTTATTGCAGGCATTTACACAGTTACAGTTACTGATGCAAATGCATGTACGAAAGTGGTCAACTTAAATATTACCCAACCTGCTACTGCCCTTAGTGCTCTTGGCAACGCCAATACAACTACCTGCGGAAACACGAACGGAACAGCTGGAGTTGTTGCATCTGGAGGAACTCCTCCTTATGCTTATTTATGGTCGAATGCCGGAACTACTGCTAATTTAAATTCGCTGTTGCCGGGAAACTATACAGTTACCGTTACCGATGCTAATTTATGTACCAAAATTCAGATTGTGAATGTTGGAAATTCTTCTGCACCTGTTATTTCCAATCCCGTGGTTCAAAATTTAAATTGTGCAGGTGTTAGTTCAGGCAGTGTTGGTATAACAGTAAGTAGCGGAGTTTTACCCTATACATATGCTTGGACTGGTAATGTCAGCACTTCTAATTCAGCAACTAATCTCGCATCAGGAAATTATAATGTAATCGTTACTGATAATTTAGGATGTTCTGTTACAGGAAGCTACCTTGTTACAAGTCCTACTGCTATTTTATTTCAAAATAGCGTTATTACTAACGTAAACTGCTTTGGACAAAATACAGGGTCTGTTTTAACTGGCACAACAGGTGGAACAGGAACTATCAACTATTTGTGGTCAACAAGTGGTACAGGAAGTTCTATTACAAATTTACCTGCGGGTTCATATACTGTTACAGCTACGGACCAAAATAATTGTTCAAGGACCCAATCATTCTCAGTAACACAACCAAATGCTGCATTGAATGCTCTGCTAAATGCATCCAATACCTCCTGCGGTTTAATTAATGGTTCTATAACTCCAACAGTAACAGGTGGAACTTCTCCGTATACCTATGCGTGGTCCAATGGCGCTACATCAGCTTCTATAGTCAACTCCACTAGTGGAACATATACCATAACAGTTACCGATGCCAAGGGTTGTATTAACACAACATCAGCTGTTATCGCTCCTTCTTCTGCTCCCGTAATCAATAATCCTGTAGTACAGAATTTAAATTGTGCCGGAGTAAGTTCAGGCAGTATTGGAATTACTATGACCGGTGGTATTTCACCTTATACGTATCAATGGACCAACAACGTAAGTACAAGTAACAGTGCAACAGCCCTTGCTGCAGGAAATTATAATGTTATTGTTACTGATAATGCAAATTGTACAGTTACGGCATCGTATCAGGTAACTACGCCTGCTGCAATTATTGTTACTTTAAACAACAAAACAGATGTTGATTGTTTTGGAAACAACACTGGCGAAATTGATGTAACAGCAAGTGGAGGAACAGGTATTTTGAACTATTTATGGAGTAATGCATTAACAACTCCTGTAATTAGCAGCCTTATTACAGGCTCATATACAGTAAGTGTTACTGATCAGAACAATTGTAAAAAAACACAATCCTATTTAATTGCGCAGCCTGCTTCTGCTTTAAGTAATCAGATAAATAAAACAGCTACATCGTGTGGCTTAAGTAATGGTACAGCACGTGCTATTCCTGCCGGTGGTACTGCGCCTTATAAATACCTGTGGTCATCAGGGGCAAATACTGCGCTTATCAGTGCTCTTAATTCAGGGAATTATTCAGTTACCGTTTCTGATGATAACGGATGTTCACTTTCTCAGACAACCTATATTCAGCCTTCAAGTGCAGTAACTGTTGTGTCCACGAACCACACGGATGCATTGTGTAATGGGACTGCAACAGGAAGTGCTATAGTAAGTGCAGCTGGTGGTATTACTCCTTATACATACGCATGGAATAACGGGCAAACAACACAGCAACTTAACAACATTATGGCCGGAACATATAATGTTACAATTACCGATCAGGCTGGTTGTATTTCTACTGCTTCTATTGTAGTTGTTCAGCCTACAGCAGTACAAATATTAATGCCATCCGCCCAAACTGTTTGTTCAGGTATCAGCACTACCTTGACTCCACAGGTAAATGGTGGCACAACACCTTATCAATATACATGGAGCAATGGCAATACAAGCAATGCAATTATTATTGCTCCTACTGCATCAGGCCAATATTCAGTTACGGTTACGGATGGGAACGGATGCGTTAAACAATCTGTTGCCTCCGCGGTAAATGTTTATCCTCCTATTGCTTTAGCTTCGTTGAATAACAAATCTGTTTGTGAAGGCACGACTGTAAGTTATACTGCTCTTGCTTCAGGTGGTAACGGCATCTATCAATACAACTGGGGAGCGGGGTTAGTTTCCAATCCTGTGTTCAGTCAGATATTTAATTCAACTGCCAATGTAAATGTAATCGTGAATGATGGATGCAATTACACTACATCGCGGACTGCTACAGTAAATGTTGTTCCGCTTCCTGATGTAGAATTTATCAATGATGTAAATATAGGATGCTTACCGCTTGCTGTGCAGTTTAAAGACAAAACAACTGCTGTTGCAGGCTCTGCTTATGCATGGGATTTTGGTGATGGAAATACTTCAACAGTTGCTTCTGACGTAAATAATTTATTTGCAGATGCCGGAATCTTCCAGCCTTCATTAACAGTAACCACTCCTTCACCTGAATTATGCTCAGTAACCTATATTCTTCCTAATGAAATAACTTCATTGCAACTTCCTATTGCAGATTTTGCTTTCCTGCCGGAAGAGCCAACTATTTTAAATCCGACAGTATCATTTAAAAATTTAACTGCTTTTGGAAATACGTATACCTGGAGTTTTGGTGATGGTACAGTAACTAATGAATCAGATCCGGCACATACATATGCAACTATTGGTATCTATTCAGTACTCCTTACTTCTTCCAATAGTTACTGTGAGGATACTGTTCTAAAAGTGCTGGAAGTTGAAGATCAGTTTTCATTATACATACCTAAAGGGTTTACTCCTAATAATGACGGACGCAATGATGAGTTTTCAGCTTACTCAACTAATGTTGTTGAAGCTGAAGTAGGAATTTATAACCGATGGGGACAAAGGGTGTATGCGGCAAGCCAGTTTCCGTTTAAGTGGAATGGACGAATGAATAACACAGGTAGTGAATTGCCAAGCGGCTCTTATGTGTATTCATTGAAGGCAATTGACAAGTTTGGGAATAAGCATACTTATAACGGTGCTGTTAATCTTTTGAGATAGATTTTTAATTTAAAGCGAAAACTTATTTCATTCACAATCATCTTCACAGATGTCACTTTCATTTTCTGTTTCCAGGGTTGCGTGTTGTATGTTTAAATGCAACAGCTTATGCTTAAGTTTATTCTTTATTTCAGCAGAAGCTGCTGTTGAATAATTTTTCTCTAATATCAAATGGGCCGTCATAGCATTTTTAGATGTGCTCATGGCCCATACGTGAATATGATGAATATCTTTTACGCCTTCAGTTTTTAAAACTTCCTGCCTGATTTTTTCTATATCAATTTCAGCAGGTACAGCATCAAGCGATAAACGCAAACTTTCTTTCAACAACGACCATGTACTGAGTAAAACTACCAGCATTATTATCAGGCTTATCAAAGGATCGATCCACGTTTTTCCTGTATAGGATATAAATAAACCTGCAATTACTACCCCTGCTGAAACCAAAGCATCCACAAGCAAATGCAGGAATGCTCCTTTGCTATTAAGCTCCTGTTCCTTTTGCCTGAAAAATAAAAATGCAGAAACACCATTAACTACAATTCCCAGGCCTGCAATTAAGGAAATAACATTGCCCTGCACCTGCACAGGATGCAAAAAGCGTTGTATGGCCTCCCAGCCAATACTTCCTATTGCTATTAATAATATAATGGCATTTACGAGCGAAGCAAGTATGGTGCTTTTATGTAAGCCATAGGTAAAACGATCATTAGATTTTGATTGTGCCAGCTTAAACGCGAATAAGGAAAGCGCCAGTGCAACCACATCACTTAAATTATGGCCGGCATCAGATAATAAAGCAAGAGAATTATAATAGAAACCGGCTGCAAATTCAGCAACAACAAAAATTCCATTTAAAATAATGCCTGCTACAAAAGCACTACTCACATTTTTTATTTCATGTGAATGATGATGATGTGCATGAGAATGATCCATGATAATTTAAATTATCACAACCCAATGCGATGCCGCACAACATTGTCAATTTTTAAAACCAGTTGTTGTGGTCTGAAAATTCGCCAGTTCAATTCGTTTAACTCTCCACCGAAAAGAAGGTAGTAATCAATATTGGCACGTTGCATTTCATCCAGCACATGCTGACGGAAATTAATGGCTGCTATCCATCCTTCTTCGCTTACATCTTCAAACCACTCCTGGTAATACTCATCATCCGATGCGTGGAAATTAAGAACATTTTCTCCTATGAGTACAAATTTTTTAACACCGTTTTGCATCATGCTTTCTATTACATCACGCTTTAGCATCATTATGTCATTACCGATGGCATCGTTCCATTCACCAATAAATTCAATAATGGAGAAACCTGCATCATAGTCACAGTAAATAACTTTAAGATACAATGTAGTTGAACCAAAATCGTCCCACTGAGGATGAATAAAATAATTGTAGATGGTGTTGCTATACTCGAATTCGCTATGCTCCCGGCCATAAAAAGGGCTTAAATCATCGGTATTTGATGAGTACAAATCCATCCAGTTGTAAAAAGGTTCAATGTCCTGCATTGGTGCTAATAACGAATGTTACGAATTTACGAATTGTTTGTTTTAATTATGGCTTTATAATTTTGTTGATCGCGTTGCGCACGCTTCCATGCTTTTTTAATAATGCTGCCGCTTGCTTTTCATTCACCTTTATTTCTTCCATTATCATTTTAATTCCGCGGTGAACCAGTTTATTATTGGTGAGCTGCATGTCGACCATTTTATTTCCTTTCACTCGGCCAAGCTTGATCATTACTGCTGTGCTTACCATATTAAGTACCAGTTTTTGAGCTGTACCTGCTTTCATTCTTGTGCTTCCTGTTACAAACTCGGGACCTGTTATTACTTCTACAGGATAGTCTGCTTCTGCTGCAACCGGTGAGCCGTTATTACATACAATGCACCCCGTTATTATTTTATTGCTCCGGCACTTTTTTAAGGCACCTACAACATAAGGCGTAGTACCCGATGCTGCAATGCCTACCAACACATCTTTTTTATTTATCTTATATTCTTTTAAATCGCTCCAGCCCTGATCTTCACTGTCTTCAGCAAACTCGACTGCTTTGCGTATGGCCTTGTCGCCACCTGCTATGATGCCAATGACCTTGCCTTGCTGTATACCATATGTAGGCGGACATTCAGATGCATCGACAATACCCAACCTGCCACTGGTGCCTGCACCTATATAAAAAAGCCTCCCACCGGTTTTCATTTTTTTTACGATAACCGCTACCAGCTTTTCTATTTGCGGGATGGACTTTTTTATTAAACGGGGAACTGTATTGTCCTCTTTATTAATCTTTAAAAGCAGTTGCACGGTGCTCATCTTTTCAAGATGGTTGTAACGTGATGTTTTTTCGGTGGCACGTATCATTTTGCAAAGATATTTGAATGACAGCGCAATTGAAAACACAACTTATGGGTTGAGAAAAGAGGTGAATTTTGAAGAAATGGATGATTCTGGCTGAAAAAATTCCCAAATAATAGGTATATTTGTGCCAACAAAACAAGTCCAATGGCAATTACATCTGACGATATACAAAAATCATTAAGAATTAAACGTACGATAAACGCCTATTTTGAGAGGACAAATAACACCAAGGTAGAAGCCAAGGACCTGATGGCTGATTTTTTTGCCAATGGTATTTTTACATCCAATAACAAAACGGGATTACCCATTCGTAATTTTCTTAAAAAGCTGGATGAGGAAAATCATTTACACTTGATACCACATGTGCAGGTAGAACAGGTAAATAAAACCAAGAACTGGTTTTTTGTGAAGAGAGAGACACCAGCTAAAGTATCGGAGTAGAACTTATATTGAAAGAAAAGAAAGTTACCTATTAAAAAATTACAAAAGTCCCAGCTTTAAGAAGCGGGCCTTTTGTTTTTGTACAATAAATGGTGCTGAAAGAGATTTTGGCTGATATGCAGTGATAGTGAAATGCTCCTTGGAATTAGCCTTTCACGAAAACGTGCTTGCACATGAGCTATAACGAGACCAGGGATGAATAAAATGCTACAGTGTTTGTTTTCTAAAAAATTAACACTGGTTGTTATTATTCAAAAATTCCAGGAAACTGATAAGGGTCGCTATCATGCATTAAACCATAAACAGCATTAAAAATATCTTCTGCATTGCTTTTGCTGAAGTAATCGCCATCGCTGCCATAAGCAGGGCGGTGTTCTTTGGCGGTAACGGTTAAAGGAGGTGCATCTAAAAACTGAAATGCTTTTTGTATTTCAATAACTTGTTGCATCATATAGGCAGTAGCGCCACCCGGCACATCCTCATCGACAAATATTACTTTGTTTGTTTTTTTAATGGATTGGGTGATGAGGTGATGTATATCAAACGGGATGAGACTTTGCACGTCAATTAATTCTACACTTATCCCAACTTCGGCAAGGCTTTTAATAGCATCATGTGCAATGCGGATACATGAACCATATGTTACTAGTGTTACATCATTGCCTTGCTGCAAAACTTCGGGCATTCCTACGGGAACGGTAAACAAACCTAGATTATCAGGCATTTTTTCTTTGGTGCGGTATCCGTTTAAAGGTTCAACTACCAAAGCAGGATCGTCACTTTGCATTAGGGTGTTGTAAAAGCCTGCAGCCTGTGTCATGTTACGTGGAACGAGTACAAGCATGCCACGCAATGATCCTAAAATAAATTGCATAGGCGAACCGGAATGCCAAATGCCTTCTAAACGATGACCACGTGTGCTAACGATCAATGGGGCTTTCTGTCCACCCTTGGTTCGGTAACGCAAACAGGCAAGATCATCAGTAAGCACCATGATGGCATAGGCTAAATAATCGAGGTATTGTATTTCGGCAAGGGGGCGCAGGCCACGTAATGCCATGCCTATGCCCTGCCCTACTATGGTGGCTTCGCGTATGCCTACATCGAATACGCGATGTTCGCCATACTTGACCTGGAGGCCAGCAAATGTCTGGTTGACTCCACCTATAACTCCTAAATCTTCTCCGAAGGCTATAAACTCAGGATATTTTTGCAGCAATACATCATGATTAGCAAGTAAGACTTCACGAGCATCGATAAGTGTTGCATCATCTGTATAATGTGCTTTTACTTCTTTTACTTTTAATGCACTTAGTGCACCTTCACTGTATTGTTGTGAGTTATACCTGTCAGCATTTAATGCTTTATAATTATTGAACCATAAAAGCAGGTTGCTTTTATCTGAAGAGGGTTCGCTGCGCATTAGACGCAGTGCTTTGTTCACAAAAACAGTAATGTCTTTGCGTTCAACTTCACCGGCATCATCAAATGCAGAAATTATTTTTTCGATAAAAACTTTATTAGTGCTTTTGGATGAAGCTATTTCAACAAGCGATTTAGCCTGCTGCTTTTCTGTTTTAATTTCGTTTACAAATGCATCCCATGCTTTGCGTTTGCTGTCACTTGCATATTTTTTTGCATCTGTGTCAATACTATCAAGTTCTTCTTCGGTTGCAATAGCTGATTCAACTACCCACTCGCGCATTTTTTTAAGACAATCAAAATCATCTTCCCAGGCTAAGCGCTCTTTTGATTTGTACCGTTCATGAGAACCTGAAGTGGAATGGCCTTGCGGTTGTGTCATTTGCTGTACATGTATCAATACCGGAGCGTGTTCTTCGCGGGCAATTTTTACTCCACGCTCATAGGCATCGCATAGGGAAACATAATCCCAGCCTTTTGTTTTTATTATTACAAAGCCTGGCTTATCAGCAGTGCGCTCAAATCCCTGTAACGCTTCTGAAATACTTTGTTTAGTTGTTTGAAATTTGTTGGGAACAGAAATGCCATAACCATCGTCCCAAACGCTCATTACCATAGGCACCTGCAATACACCGGCAGCATTAATGGTTTCAAAGAATAAACCTTCTGATGTACTGGCATCGCCAATAGTTCCGAAGGCCACTTCATTGCCGTTGATAGAAAAATCAGCAAATCTTTTTTCTTTCAATTCGGGATTATTACGGTACATTTTAGATGCTAATGCAAGTCCTAACAAGCGTGGCATTTGACCTGCTGTAGGAGAAATATCAGCTGAAGAATTTTTCATCTCCGTTTGTTTTTTCCAGGAACCATCTGCATTCAGCAGTCGTGTAGCGTAGTGGCCATTCATAGCGCGACCTGCAGTGGCAGGCTCTGCTTCTACTGATGGATGTGCATATAACTGGGCAAAAAACTCCTGTACAGTTAAAAGTTCAGATGCAAGCATAAATGTTTGATCGCGGTAATAGCCTGAACGGAAATCACCCTTCTGAAAAAATTTAGCCATGGCAATTTGAGCCAGCTCTTTACCATCGCCAAATATTCCAAATTTGGCTTTGCCGGTAAGCACTTCCCTTCTACCCAGCAAACTGGCTTCACGGCTTATGCGGCCTATCTTATAGTCCCCTAAAACTGTCTTTTTAAATTCTACGAATGATAGTTCGGTATTTTCCTGCACTGTTTTATCCTGTTGCATGCGTGTAATATTGATGGCCCGTTTTAGGTTCCGAAGATGTACAAAAATAAAAAAAGAAGGGTAATAGTAAAGGGAAATTTTGGCGTAATACCTGTTTTAATCAGGAAATCAAACGCTTTACCTGAGCTATAACTGTATCGGGAGAAATTCCTTCAATGTCGGAGCTAACCACATTGGTATAAGGAGCTTTTTGCGAGGCATGAGCTTTCCAATTTAAAAAACGCTGAGGATAAACCGTTGATACATTATCAATGTTGAGGCTTGTGTAATCAGTAAACCTGTAATAATTATTTCCATTGGCTAGAATTACAACAGGGGTTTGACAAGCCACAGCCATGTGGGCAGCCATTGTATCATTGGATATAACCGCCTTACTCTCGGTTATAACATGAACCATTTCCGGTAATGTTTTTTTACCCGTTATATTGATAGCTGATGTTCTACTGCAAATTTCTGCTGCAGCCCCAATCTCATCCGCTCCACCTGCAATAAGTACTTTGTAATTGAATTGACTTTGCAATTGATTAATAAGTGGTATCCAGTTATTATCCGGCCATCGCTTACTCTTAGCTGAAGCACCTATAAAACAAACTACAGATTCTTTTTTTTCAAATTCACTATTGTTCGGAATTAAGGGCCGGGAATCATTTCTTTTTAAATTGCAACACCAGTTGGCAAACTGTTTATTGAATTCAAACTCATGGCAAAAATTATCATTTGATCTGAACAAGTTTTTAAACAGGTTATCTGAGACCGTATTCCAGGATGAGTGAGGCAATGTATTTTTACTTCCGTACGTGTTACCTGCGCCTGTTGATTGTGTGCACATATCATCCAACAGTAATGGCCTTGTTCGAGAGGGGCATACTACTGCTTCAAATCCCTGCTCACGCAATTGCTTCCAAATCCCAAATCTATACACATCATCATGCAGGTATTTCTTTTTATCCAACCATATAGTATTGTCAACTGCATTTTTATTCCATAACTCAAACAATGATTTCCAGACTATATTTCCTAAAAGTGTTTTTTGCCAGCTCTTCCAAACAGGCGATTGGTTATAGGCCTCCAGGAAATTCCGGAACAACAGGTAATCACCAATATCATCGAGCCTGATGATAAGTAATGTTTGCTTATTTAATTTATAAGAAGGCAGAATGGACTGTTCAGACTTCCACGCATCAACTACTTTAAGAACTTTTGATTTTTCGCTGGATGATTTTAGATTCCGAAGCAGTTGAGAAAGAATTCGCATATAGATAATAAGAAATCAAATTAAAAATAATATAGCGAAAGACTTTGATTATTTAGCACTGAGTTCAGCATTTTTCTTTCTGTTTTTTCTGAAGCGTACCAGGTCCGACACGACATCAAATTCCTGCCGGTAAAAAACACCAATGCCCTGGGTATACTGTGAGTTTAAGTTATTGGTAAGATTGTTAGAATTAGTTTTATTAAATGCCTTTGCGCGGAGGTTTCCATCCCTGTTAATTTTAAATTCCACATTAAAATCTCCAATAATACTGGAGGTTTGATTAGTGCCGTTAGCTACTCCAATATTACTTTCTACAGCCACCCTGTTACGGAATAACTCAGTTGCTATGGACACATCAAACTCATCCTTGTTCAATGCATCGCCCGGGCGGTAGTTGACACCAATGTTAAACTTATCACTAAGTTGGGAAGCCCAGTTAGAAAGCTGTTGTGAAACAAATTCTCCTAAATTCTGTCCAACAGCATTGCCTGAGCTTTCCTGTTCAGTTGTAGCTTTTCCTTCGGGAGATGAAAACCGGTTTAACACCAGTAAACTAAATACCTGCCTGTTCATTTCGCGCTCGTTATTTAAAACGCTTTTTAAACTTGTTTTAACAGCAGGCACAGCATTAGGCACGTCAATATCAAACACCACATCCGGGCTCATCAGGTTATTTTTCAGGTGCAAAAGCACTTCAACCGGTACGCGGTTTCTGTTAGTACTGTCGGGTAACAAATCATAGGTAGAGGCGCGCAGGTTATATTTAGCATCAATATCAATAGTTGCATCGTAAGGAGAACCTGCCCAGCGAATGATGCCATCTTGCACGCGGAAACGTTTATTGACAATATTCTGCAATGTAAATAAGTAATCTCCTGATTCAATATTATAATCTCCGTACATTTTAAAATCACCGGCCGTGTTGATCAACATTCTTAAATTACCGCTGCCATTGCCTTTCATAACATCACCAATTTTTGAATCAAATAACAACTGTACTTCAGCATCAGGTGTTGCCTCCAGTTGAAAATCCATGTTAATACCAGAAAGATCAATTTTGCTACTGACATTAATATGGTTCGCTGTATCTTTATTAATAAAAGTAATAAAATTACTTTGAGTGATCTCTTCCGGATTACTAAGAGGTATAAAAATCTGTGTTCCTTTTTCTGATCTTAAATTTATTTTGAAAGACAAAATATTAATATCTCCTTTAATGCTCATACTGCCGGTGCCAAAACCTTTACCATAAAACAACTCATTATTTATGGCAGTTGTATTCAGGCAATACAATCTATCAGCATCAATTGTTAAGTTAAAAACAAATTTATCCAGATGGTCATGGTAAATTTTTCCATTTAACATTCCATTGTTTCCAAACTCATCGTTAAAAGATACTTTGTTAAACTCCATATACTTATCAGTAAACACAATATCCTCATCTGTTGAAAAAGTATATTTTATATTTAAATAATCCACCAGCATAGAACCACGCTGCACTCGTGCAGTGCCGGTAAGCAATGGAGACTTTGCAGGACCGTACAAATGCAATTTAGCCGTTCCCAAACCTTTCACCTTACTTGCAAAACTGGATAAATACCTGGCTATAGGAACAACACTTATTTTCTGCAGGTCAACATTAAAATCAATTTCATCATTCTTAGGTTTTATAATATAGTCGCCTGAAATAGTTGCACTGTTTCGGCCATTCTGCTCAATAGAGCCATCAACATGAATTCGTTTCTTATCAACACCCCAATCCATTTTTGCTGCTGCATTACCCAGCGTATCTCCATTAAAAACAAATTTATTAATACTCATGTCACCTGTCAAAATAGGGTGATTAAAAGTTCCTGCCAGATCCACATAGCCATTAGCTCTACCGCCCAGGCTAACATCATATACATTGAGCAGTTGATTAAGTAGTGAACTGTTAAACTGGGTGAGCGATAATCTTAATTTGTCTTCAGGTTTTTTACTGATAACACCCGCAAAATTTACCTGCTGAGTATCCTGTGTAAATGTTAATGAAGTAAAACGAATGCCTGTGCTGTCAAATAATATCTGGTTTGCAGGGTTAACGATCCATGTTTGACCTTGCACCAAAATTTGCGAGGGCAACACATGAAAAAGTGTATTGCCATTCAAAAATTTCTGCTCAGTATTTAATGTGAGTTTTGATGTAGAGATCGAGTCATTCTCAATTTGAATTTGCACTGAAGATTGGCTTTTACGGGAATTTGCATTCACAAAAATATTTTTCATCACAAGGCTATCACTCAATTTCACTCTTGCTGAATGCACATCAAGCTGAAGAGCCCCGCTGTGATCCATAGCTGTTAATGAAACAGAATCAGTTAAAATGTTATTATAATAAATCCATGGCGAACTCAAAAAGGAAGTAATTCTTCCTTTTTCCATATCTACGTTACCATTAAAAACAGTTTGTTGACTTAGGGATAACCCTGGGATAAAAATATCGAGTATCTTATTTACATCTTTAATTTTCCCTACGAAATTAAATGTAGCTGACTGATTGCTCTTTACCTTCTTCAGGTCAATAATAAAAGGGGGTAAAAATTTATTTAATACTTCAGCAAATGCTGCCGGTACTGCAGACAAAACATACTTACCCGAAAGAGCAACATCAAGCACATCTGACCTTAAATTGAGAAGCCGCTCGTCACCATCAATGGCAGACGTGAAATCAAGTTTGTCAATTTTAGCGTTTTTTATTCCTTCTGTATAAACTACATTGGTCATGGAAAAATTACCATCAAATTCATCGAAATTAAAACCTCTCATATTGAGAGCAGCGTCAGCAGAAAACATTACTGCTGTATCACGATGCACAATGTTAAGCTTGTCTAACGCAGCATTTTTTACAATAGCATAAAAGTTAAACACCGGTTGTTTTTCGCGAAAATCAACACTTCCTTTAAAATCGAGATTAATATTATTATCATCAACTTTTACGGTACCATTAAATAATTTCTTGGCAACATCACCATCCACTGTAATGTTTTTATAGGCGTATCCATTCAATTCTACATTACTGATATTACCACTCAATTTAGCGTTTACTTTTGCCGAAGTAAAACCGGAGCCTTTGACCTGCGCACTAAAAGACACTTTTCCTACTTTATTTCCAAGGCTCCAGAATTTACCCAAATCAAAACCTGTTGCAGTAAGCTTTCCGGAATAGGTGGATTTATCCATTTGTTCATTAAACTTAAGGTTAACGTCAGAAGATAAATAACCAATAGCCGTTTGTATATTTCCATAAGCAACAAAGTCATTATAAAAACCGGTGAATACCCCTTTGAAAGTAGTATTGCCTAACTCTGCCAGGTTAGCGGGGAGTTGTATGTATTCAGTTCCGGTAAAAGGAAATTGTTTGATACTCTCAACGTCTGCCTTATTGGTGGTTAGGTTTTTAATATCAAGGTTAAGAAAGGTTGTATTTATATCAGGCAATCCGTTTAAGCTTGCATCACCATTATAAAAAGAATTTTTACCAAACTCTATTAAAAGTTTTTTGCCTTTCAGATTATCCACTGTGCCACGCACCTGGCCTTTAAAACGGATTGTCTGGTTCAACCCGAAAAGTTCACTGGCGAAATACTGAATATCATTAGAAGATAAAATACTTTCTTCAAAATCTGAACGCATCATCACCTTGGTAATGTATTCTTCAAAATCAACGAGACTGTTGTATGACATGCTGTACTGATTGGCGCGAACATCAGAGTAAGGCGTTTTAATTACGACCTTATTAAAAATCATTTGCCGGGGAGTGACAGAAACAAAGGATGAAAAATTATTGATCACAAAACCTGACTTTTCTTTCAGTGAAATGTTATCCGCATAGAAAGTAAGAGAGTCTGCTGCGGGTTTAAAGTTAATGATGGTAGCATTCAGTTGCGTTGCATCAACATCTTCAAAATCTATGCATTTAGTTTTGTCATCCCATTTAAAATCACGATAGGTGAAATGTGCATTTCTGAGTTTTATTTTATTGATGGCAAAATAAAAATCAGCAGCAGAAGTATCTGTTGAACCTGAAGCGAAATAATCAGCCAAAAACCGGAAATTCATATCGCGTGTTTGTTTGCTTCGTGTCAGATTAATGCGTGTATTCGCCAAATCAACCTGGTCTAAAATAAGTTTTTTATGCTCATCAAACAGCGTTTGTAATGCTACTGTTGCTTTAAGCTCCCTGGCAAATATCAACGTGTCATGCTTATCATCCTGAATAAAAACGTCTGTCAGAACCACACTCCGGATAAACTCTATATTTACACTACCTACACTTACAGTGGTTTTTAGTTGTGATGACAGATACGATGTTACGCGTGCAGTGGCCCAGGTTTGAACTGACGGAAATTTTAAGCTCCAGGCCAAAATCCCAAACAACAGGATAATAGCTCCTAAAAAGATAAAAAATATTTTTAAAAACTTTTTGATAATTTTGAAAATTATTACGGGGTGAAATTAGTGTAATTATTGATTATGAATATGATGAACCGATTAAACAGGTTTTAACAATATAGATGCAGGGAAAGGAAATTTACATATTAGGGATTGAATCATCATGCGATGATACCTCGGCAGCAGTGAGTTGTAATACAAAGTTATTATCCAATATTATAGCGGGCCAAAAGGTGCATGAGGCATACGGAGGTGTGGTGCCCGAATTAGCAAGCAGGGCACACCAGGCTAATATAATACCCGTTGTACAGCAGGCATTGGCAGAGGCTCGAATAGATAAATCAGCACTTCATGCAGTTGCCTTTACGAGAGGTCCAGGGCTTGTAGGTTCACTTATGGTAGGTGTATCTTTTGCTAAGGCATTTGCCGCTGCTTTAAGTTTGCCACTCCTGGAGGTAAACCATATGGAAGCGCATGTAATGGCAAATTTTAACACAACTGAAGGCAAAAATCCTCCACAATTCCCTTTGTTATGCCTCACTGTTTCTGGAGGACATACACAGATTGTGAGAGTGGATTCACCTTATAAAATGCAGGTAATTGGTGAGACGCAGGATGATGCAGCCGGTGAAGCATTTGATAAGATTGCTAAAATCCTTAACCTACCCTACCCTGGCGGCCCTATGTTAGATAAGCTCGCTGCAAAAGGAGATGCTAAAAAATTCAGCTTTCCTAAATCACAAATGGAGGGGTTAAATTTTTCTTTTAGTGGCTTGAAAACTTCGGTGTTGTATTTTATAAAAAAAGAGGTTCAAAAAGATGAACACTTTATTGACAACAATGTAAAAGATATTTGTGCCAGCGTTCAATATACTATTGTGCAAACCCTATTAAATAAACTGAAAAAAGCATCAGAACAAACAGGTATTAAAGAGATAGCTATTGCCGGAGGAGTTTCTGCCAATTCAGGTTTAAGAAAAGCACTACTGGATGAGGCTTCGGCTTGGGGATGGAATGTACATATCCCACCTTTTGCTTTGTGTACTGATAATGCCGGTATGATTTGTTTGGCCGGTTATTTTAAATACTTGAAAAGCGATTTTGCCGGATTGGATACAGCACCTCTGGCCAGGTATTCAATTTAATGTTTTAGAATGATCAGAATGTTTGGAAAGTGTAAATGTTAGAAAGTTGAAAAAGTTGACGTTGTTGAATAGCTTTAAAAATTGAAAATGAACACCCGATTTTATTTCTCTGTTACCTGCTGATTCCGGGCCCCATAATTAACAAAATGCCTGTTCATAAACCTTTGTAGGAGAAGGAAATGCAACTATGTAAGTACCTATTTTTGTTTACATAATTAAATATAATTCATTTACTATGGAAAATCAAAATTCGTCCGGGAAGAAGGGAACTATCTGGATCATATTATTTGCTGCTTCAGCCTTGTTTAACGTTTATCAATGGCGTAATCACACAACCACTACTGAGGTGTATGAGGTAACCAAGGACAGTTTAATTACTGCACGTGTTGATGTAGAGAAAGAGCTGGGTGCTACCATAGAAGAACTGAATAAGTATAAAGGCATTAATGAACATTTGGATAGTTTACTTGCTGAAGCTAACGGTAAAATAGATGAGCAGAAGGCACGTATTCAAAAGTTAATTCGTAGTGAAGGCAATAGTGCCTCGCTTAATAAGAAACTTGCTGTGGAGTTAGAAACCTTAAAAAAATTGCGTGATGAATACCTGGATAAAATTGATGCTTTGATGGTGGAAAACCAACGCCTGAAACAAGACAGCACCAACCTGGCAGGTAATGTTGAAACATTAACAAAAAATTTAGAAGCAACTGTTAATACAGCGTCCGTATTAAAATCAGAGTACTTTAAGATAGCATCCTACAAGAAAAGAAATAATGGAAAGTTTACCACTACGGTAATGAGCAAGCGTACCAACAAACTGGATGTGTGCTTTACTTTGTTAGGCAATGCTATTGCTAAAGGCGGGGAAAAGAATGTTTACCTACGCATAGTTGAGCCCGGAGGAAAAGTTATGGGTAATCGCAGTGCAGGAAGTAACTCATTTAAAATGGCCAATGGCGAAGAAGTAATGTTTACCAACACTGTTACTGTTAATTATGAAAACAAAAACATGGATCAATGTATTGCTTACGAAGAAAGTGAACGCGTGTTTACACCCGGAACGTACGTTGTTGAAGTTTATGTGGATGGTAATTTGAGTGGTGCTTCGAGTTATGTTTTGAGGTAAGCAACATTAAAAATATTTTTTCAGAAGCGGGCCCTGCCATTTATGGTGGGGCTTTTTTTGTGGAATTAAACGAAGAGAAAAATATTCCAGGAATAACTACGAATTGAGGGCATTAAGATTTTGAGTAATGGAATGGTAATACGCTACCAGGTGTTTGTGAAACTCATTTTTAAATAAGTGAATTTAACTACTGCTTTAGCGAAACTGATTTAAGGTAAAAAGGAGTTACTTATTGTCTTAAAGAAGATGATTCCGGGACAAAATGGCTGAGATGCAGTACTGATAACAAATGGATACGAATTTACGAATGCTTAAAAGGTGTGGTTAGTACTTTGGTTTAGGCATAGTCAATTCTTAATTAATTGATTACTAATCATTTAATAATTGCCAGTATGTTGTAAGATAAATTGAATTTGTGAGCGTTTTTATGGGCGATTGTTTGAGGTAATATTTAAAATAAATTTAGTATTTTTTTACTGCGTAAAAACGCCAAAATGCTGATGAATACTAAGTTTGTTTGCGATTTTATTTTTAAATTTTTCCTGGAATGAAAGTTATGTTTTATTCCATTTTAGCTGTGAAAAATATACCTTTCATATATTTTATTTGTTTGATACTATATATATAAGCATTAGGCGAAGTTGAAAGTTATACTTTAAAAATATAGACGCTACTTTTGAAACCCTGAAATAAAAATTTAGTATAAAAACCATGCAGTGCGCTTGACGAAGCTGCAAAAGGCATAAAAAAGAGTTGTAAGATTTGAAAAAACTGTAATGAAAAGTGAAAGGCAAGAATTGAGCCAGAGAAGAATTCAGAATGTAGAATTGAGAATTAAGAATAGAAGAAGAAAATAACTGATGAATTAAGAAAGATAGTGTATAAGATTTAATAATAAAAAGTTCTAATAAAAATATTGTTTAACTAAATAACTTTAAATTTAATTAATTATGGAAGCAACAGCTACCTACTCATGCGAGCAAACACTGTTATATATGGTGAGCCGCACACTTTGGCAAAATGCCAAATTACACATTGCAGACCTTAAAGGTTTTAAGGGGTTTTATACGCCAGAATACTGCGATGAACAAATTGCAAAAATAGACCTTGCTGAAGGCCTTGAAACCAATGAAGCAAGACAGCGTAAGCACGCTGACCTGCGATTAAAGGTTGTGGACGATGCACGTGATTGTTGTGATTTGTACCAGTCACTAAAACTTTACATTATTAGTGCTTACACTAATGCGGAAGAACGTGAAAACAGCTTGCGTGCTGCCGGACAAAGCTATTATGCAAGTGCAGCAGGTGAAAACTGGGTAGATATGCATACTTTGCTTGACATGAGTGCGAAGTTTATTGCTGATAACAATGCTACACTTGAAGACGGTAATAATATGCCAGCTACTTTTGAAGCTTCTTACGAGGCAGCCAATTTAAAATTCAGAAAAAGTTATACTGATTTTGATAATGCGATAAAAACTGCACACGTTGGCCAGCAGGCAAAAATTGTTGCAAATAATGAAGTGGATGCAGCGCAGGCAGCATTGTGCGGGGATGGGCAACATGTTTACAGGTATAATGACTTATTAAAAGCTGACTTTTCGTTTAATGCTATTAGCGAGCGTATGAGCCCTATTGGTGCTGCGAAAATTGAATTTACTATAACAGATTCAGCTGATAATAAAGGTTTGATAGTGGACATACAATTAGCAGGCACAACACGTAAAACAAGCACTGATAAGGATGGTAAAGGATTGATGGGATTATTGAGTGCTGAGGAACACACTTTTGCGCTGAGTGCTGATGGATACCAGCCGCAAACATTAAGTTATAGTTTTAAAACAGGACAGACTTTGCGCAGTGAAGTTAAGATGGTGAAGCTTTTTGCTGCTGTTGGAGGTGAGGTAAGTGAGGCACCTGTGATTGCTGAGGCAGTTTTGGTGGAGAAATAGAAATAAGTAATTAAAGATATACCGCGCCCCTGCCCTTTAAGGCAGGGGTTTTTTATTTGAGTTTATGGAGAATTTTATATTTTTAGCGCCAAACCAACTTTATGAAAAACAATGTAAAAAAAGCTGTTGCTACTTTCTTTATTATTTTTTGCATAAATTATTGTTTTAGTCAAGGCAACTGGCGACCAGGGTATATAGTAAAGGAAAATGGGGATACTTTAAAAGGTTTAATTAATTACAAAGAGGAATCAAAAAAGGAACGCATTTTAAGCTTTAAAAAAGTTACAGAAGATGCAGCGCTAATTTTTGGCAAGAAGGAAATAAACGAAATTATTGTTTATCAAGGTACCCAAGAATTAATCTTTAAAAAAATCAATACGGGTGTGGATTACTCTGAAGAGCGACTGATGTATTTGGAATATGACCCTGCTGTAAAATTAACGCCCGACACTATTTTTGCCCAATTATTAGTTGATGGGAAGAAAAAGCTATATCATTACAAGGATGCAATTGTTGGTAAGAAGCATTTTTTTATTACTAATGAAGATGGAGTTGTAATTGAGCTTACTAATAAGCGTTTTTATTTTGACCAAAACAAAACATTATCTGCCTATACCAACTATTATAAAAAGCAGCTTGTTATATTAACAGACGAATGCAAGAGTATTTCACAAAAAAATTTGGAGAATTTAACTTTTACTGATAAAGCATTAACCAAATTATTATTAAAATACAATTCTTGTATTGGATTCAGCCCAAGAAATTATTCATACAAGATTGAAAAGAACAAACCAAAATTTGGGATATGTGCAGGTGTTAATCAAATGTCATTAAAAGTTGAATCTAATATATCCAATTACGGAAAATTAAAATTCAATAACTCCTCAGGAATAAATTTAGGAGTTTTCATGAATTATTATTTATACCGAACCAGAAAAAAGTGGTCCATTTACAATGAATTGCTAATGACAAATTATAAAGTAACGTCAGAAGGATATTATATTTACTTTGAAGAAGATGATTATTACAAAAAATTAGTTAGTGGTGAATTTAAAGCAAGCTACCTTAAGCTTTTTTCTTCTTTTCGTTTTCAAAATTTTACATCTGGCAGTATTAAGCCATTTATATTAATAGGAATTGGAAATGGCCTTGCGTTGAAGTCTTCGTCTAAAGCGAAATATGAGACACGTTTTTACTCTAACATTTATACTGAAGACTCTACTTTATTTGATTTCAGGAAGTATGAGTTCTCCTATTTTGCAGGTGCGGGAGTTAATTATAAAAAATATGGCATTGAATTAAGGTATGAAGGCGGAAATGGAATGTCGAAAATGAACGCAGTGGCAACACGCACCAGGTATTTATATTTTTTAGCCAGCTATAAATTTTAAATTAGAAAAAAGTTGGCTAAGCAAAAAGCCCATTGTAATTACAATGGGCTTTTTGCTTATAAATTATTAGTTTTAATTAGGCTGCTTTACAAATGTTCTTAGTGCTGTTCCAAATCCGGGATTTACAACTTTCCATTTTATTGTTATAGGATCATTGATATCTAAAGATTCATCAGTAAGATCAAAGTCGTCACCAAAAATAGTTTGTGCAGGAGCATCTATAGTAGTGGGTGTAGGGGTAGTAAAATATGCAGGGATAGCGCTGGAACCACCTACTTTATCGATAATATAAAGTCCATCCTCTAATTTTACAACACTAAGGGGAACTCCTGTTAAAGGCCTGAGGTAATCGCCCGATATGTCAGATGTATCCAAGCCCACACCAGTAGGTGCAGTGTAATCTAACACCAACACGATACGTGATACCAATGTTTTAAAGCCATTAGCATTGGCTGCCTCATAATCGATAGAGTAAATACCAGGAACGGTATTGTCGACATTACTAGCAGTAGCCTGAATATCTGATACAGCTCCTGTAATGTCATCTGTAAGCGTTGCACCTTCATCGGTATAAGAACCACCAACGGGAATATGTATATATTGATTTCCCTTTAATTCAATGCCCGGATAGGTTACATCAACGACAGTTGAAAGTGCTCCCGGATCGTCTTTTTTGCATCCACCGATAAATGATGCCGCAATAATTATAAGAACTATTATTTTTTTCATTTTTAACTTTTTTTTATAATAAATATTATTTTACATCCCACCAAACTTTGACATCAATTTCCTGCTGACCAGGGAAGTTAGGGTTACGTGTAACTTCACCACTTGGATATAAGAATCGTTGAGGAAACTTGTTTGGGCCGAGAATTGTATTTGCTGAAACACTAAAGAAATCAGGGTAGCCAGTTCTTCTCCATTCAGTCCAAGCTTCGGTATTAGCATTGCCACACAATGCAATCCATTTTTGTGTGATAATTGCCTTTAATTGATCTTCAAAAGTGCCACCTGTTGGATATTGAATAGAAGGTTGAGTAAAATACGTAGAGGCATCACCAGCAGTTAATCCATAATCTTCAAAATTGGCTGTAATTGCTGATTCATATAATGCCTGAGCATCACCTGTTAACCAAGTACGAGCTGCAGCTTCTGACTGAAGAAATAAACTTTCATAACCGGAAAGTAATTTAACAGGAGCTTCTGCGGAGGCTTCATCACCACCATCACCACCAGTAAGAGGTCCAGGAAGAGAAACCGGTGTACCAGCAGGCAGTGTATAAGCTCCCTGAGGAATACCAACCTGGCTTCCATTAGATGCCGGAGTATAAAATGCATCTACACGAGGATCATTATTAACGTTTAAAAAATTAACAGCAGTTTGACTTGCCACTAAATTTTGAATTTGACTGTTCTCAATGAAATAAGAATATAGTGGATTAGTTCTACCACCATCAGACGTATAAACAATCTGAGCATTTTCACCTGCACCTAAAAATTCATCACCTGCTGCATTCATTGTTTCAATTCCAGTTTGTGCCTTTCCAGGATCGACATAAGCTAAACGAAGATAAACTCTTAACTTGAGCGTATTTCCAAATTTTCTCCAAAGAGACATATCACCCCCATAAATAACATCTTCCTCCCCAGGAAAAAACGCATTTTCAGATGTATCATCAATGGTGGTAAGACCACTATTAAGTAGACCAATTATGCCATCATAAACATCCTTTTGTGCATCATATTTTGGAGTAATAACTCCTTGGTCTCCCTGTAATGATTCTGAGAAAGGAATATCACCAAAATTATCTGTTAATACCTGAAAACAATATGCCTGTAACATTTTGGAGATAGCTACATAATTTGACCGTCCTTCCGCAGTTGCTTTATTTTCAATGATTTTTAAATCCTGCAAAGCATCTGCATATAATATTCCCCAAGTTGCATCAAAATCATTAGCAGCAGGGCTATACTGCTCAAATGTTTTAAATTGAGAAGAACTTGGGTTTTGTGTCCAATACTGTGCCCATAGGCCACCGTAGGTTTGTAGGTTATTGCCCATTGCATGTGCGATTGCAAGCTGAGCAGATGGCAGAAGCTGTTCAACTTCTACATTGGCAGGATAATTAGGATTTTGATTAATATCCAAATAATCCTTTTTACAGGAAGTGATTGTTCCTACTATTAGCACTGATGCTAATACAATTGATTTTATCGCTATTTTTTTCATCATCAATTTTTTTTAAAAGGTTAATTTTAAATCAAAACCATAATTACGAACACTTGGGTTTGAAGTAAATTCAAAACCTTGAACATTTCCTGAACCACTTGAGTTTTGCTCAGGATCAACATACTCGTTTTCTTTAGGAGTCCATAATAAAAGGTTGTTTCCGAAAAGAGCAATAGTGCAGCTACCGAAAGGAGTTTTACCTAACCATTTTGATGGTAAAGAGTATGCCAGGCTTGCTTCACGCAATTTTACATAGCTGGCATCGATAATATGCTGTCCATCAGGTATAACGTTGGTATAATAATCATAAGGATGAAAAGCTGTTGAGTTAGTTACATAATTACCCTGGTAATCCTGATAAACAGAACCTTCCCAAACGTAATCTTCACGCTTTTCAGTTTCTTTAGCAGTACCAACAAAATCCATGATATCTTTAGTTCTAGAAAACATAATACCACCCTTTTTAATATCAAATAAAAAACCAAATGTGATATTTTTATATGTAATATTACTTCCAATGGATGCAAGGTATTTGGGTTCATAAGAACCTTTGTAGATAAGATTTGGTGTTACCCTTGGCATTCCTGTTGAAGAATCAACAACAACATTTCCATTAGGATCTCTTAAAAGATCTACGGCAAATATAGCTCCATAAGGTACGCCCACTTGAGCAACAACTTGTGAACGAGTTGATCCCCCTAAAAGAAGTTGTTGAACATCTCCACCTAATGAAACAACTTTACCTTTGTTCTTTGTATAAGAACCATAAACTTCCCATTTAAACCCAGAGGCAGTAACTATTGGGGTTAATCTTAAACCCATCTCAATACCTTTGTTTTCTCTTTCGCCAGCGTTAATAAACTTAGAAGTGTAACCAGATGATTGAGGTACTGCTAATTGAATAATTGCATCGGTTGATCTGTTTTCATAATATGTAAAGTCAAAACTAACCCTATCCTTTAATAAACCCAATTCAGTTCCTATTTCAAAAGATGTGGTGAATTCAGGAGTTAATTCAGGATTTCCAATTATATTTGATTGTGTATATCCATTTATTCCATCAAAAGGAAATACTGTTGAACCAAAGCCTCCATCAATAACAGTAGACTCATAGTAAGATCCCGTAGAATAAGCAGGGGCATCTAATCCTACTTTAGACCAGTTTGCTCTTAATTTACCATAAGTGATAAAATCGTCTTTTAATTTACCTTTCATTAATTCTGTAAATATCCAGGAAGCATTCACACTTGGATAAAAATAAGAGTTTTTATCTTCAGGTAAGGTTGATGACTTATCATTACGTCCTGTTAACCCTAGAAACAACATGTTTTTATATGAAAAGTTCAAATCGCCATAATATCCAATGATTCTTTTTTGTGTTAAAAAATTATACCCTGCTAAAAAGCCATTAGAATTTTGTAGATTATAATAACCTGGTATTCCTAAGCCACCTTCAGGATTAGTTTGAGCATAGACCTGCCGATTTGTTTCCTGACGCACATTTTGTCCAAGAAGTAAAGTTGCTTTTAAATCTTTAGTAAATTCATGATTAAGAGATACCATGAAATCATTGTTATATGATGCATAATTATTTACATCTTCACTATATTTTCCCTGGTATATCTGGGGATTTCCTATATAGAAAGGATCAATTGGTTCATAGGAATACTTTTTCCATTTCTGATATCTCCTGTCAGCATAAAAATCACCACCAAAACGATTAGTAATGCTTAACCAACCCCAATTTGAATAGGTTAAACTTGCTGTTCCAAAAACCCTATCAACTTCATTGGTAGTTTTAAAATTAGCTAACACAAAATATGGATTGGTAGTATAAGCACCATAAAATCCATATTGTCCAGTTGCATCATTGTAACCATTAAATGGGTCTGTCAAATCTTTAGATTCTGTAATTGGAATGTCGCGAGGGGTTTGAAGAACCTGATCGTAAATAGAAGCTTCACGTTGGCCTCCAGCGGGCAAATCGCTACCAATATTGGTATAATTAAGAGTAATAGAGGAAGAAAAATGATCACTAATGTCATTAGTTCCATTAAAATGGATAGAATATTTATCATATTCAGAAGCATCAGGAACAATTCCATTACTGTTTAAAGAACTTAAAGATAAATTATAAGCACTTTTTTCAGTTCCTCCTGACATTGATATATAATTTTCGAATGCAACTCCAGTATCAAAGAAATCTTTAACATTATCTTTAACTGCAGAGTACGGTTTAACACGTTGTTTACCATCAATTTCCTGACCCCAAGGTCTTAGCTTTCCGTCAAAGGGAAGACCCCATGAAAAATTTTCTCTTCTATCATCCAATACATTATCAACGTCACCCTGACCATATGTATTTTGAAATTCAGGAAATTTAAGTACACTACTAAAAGTAACTTTACTATTAATTAAGATACTTGATTTAGACTTACCAGTCCCTATAGCAGCTTTTTTGCCACTTTTAGTAGTAATTATTATTGCTCCATTTGAAGCTCTTGAACCATAAAGTGCAGTTGCTGTAGGACCCTTTAAAACAGTAATAGATTCAATATCATTAGGATTAATATCATTTGCTCTGTTACCAAAATCTGTCTGGTTATTTAAATCATCATAAGTTTTACCACCAGAAGAAACATCTAAATTTCTTCTATTTGAATTATCTATGGGTAATCCGTCTACAACAAAAAGGGCATTGTTATTAGAGGTGATAGAAGTTCCACCTCTTATTACAACTCTTTGAGATGATCCAACTGCTCCAGAATTTGAATTTATTTGAACACCTGATACTTTTCCCTGAATAGATCCAATAAAACTGCTATTTCCTCCTTTGGTTAACTCCTCACTTGTCACTTGTTGCGTTGCAAAACCCAAACTTCTTTTTTCTCTTTTAATTGCATTAGCAGTAACAACCACTTCATCCAACCTTAATAAATCATCATCCATTTGAACATTCAACTCATTTGATGCTGTTATAGGCACATCTTTAACCTTATAGCCTATACCTGTAAACCGAAGTGTTGTTGTTGCCGGAGGTACTGTAATGGAGTATTTACCATCAATGTCAGTAGCAGCTGCTATTGTTGTACCAGGCACACTAACAGTAATACCCGGTATAGTTGCCTTATCCCGCGAGCCACTCACCGTACCCGTAATAGTCCTGTCCTGCGCAAAGACCTGCAAGGACATTGCGAACAGGAGTAAAAACAATGTGATTGTTTTTTTCATAATGCTTAATTTAGAGGTGATAATTTATAATTTAGTTGTTGTTTATATACAGAGGATAGTGTAAAACCACGAAAAACCCGTAAGGGGAAAGTGTAAAAAACGCTTGGCAATGCTTTGTAATAGTTTACCTGCATTATTTGGTGGTTATCTTTTACTTCATACAAAACTAATAATAAAAAGAATTAACCTGCAAATATTTTTGAATTTAATTTTAGGCATGGCGTTAACACATTACTGTTTAGTGGTAAATGTTTCTTCATTAATGTCCGAAAACACAACAGCCCATATTACTGCGAATATGGGCTGTTGCCTTATAAATATTTTAACTACTACCTAAACACGACCTATTTTTTTCAAATATAAGAGGTGTGAGAGAACTGCTCCGCGCATGGTGCGGAACTCTTTATACTGAATATTAAACTCCTCACATGTTTGCTTAACTATTTTACTAATAGCAGGATAATGGACATGGCTGATTCTCGGAAACAAATGGTGCTCCACCTGGAAGTTTAGTCCTCCTAAGAGCCAGCTGATGGTTTTATTTTTTGTCGCAAAATTTGCAGTAGTGTTAATTTGATGCACTGCCCATTCTGATTCTATTTTTAAAGCATCACCTTCAGGAGTTACAAATGGCATGTCTTCCACAACATGGGCCAGCTGAAAAACTACTGCAATGGTAACTCCAGTTACAAATACCATAATGCCGTAACCTATTAACGTATCAAGCAAGCCCACATTATAAATCGGGAAGCCTATGAATACAGCTATATAACCAAGTTTTGTAACCCAGAATACGATATGATCCCAAAGGCTAATTTTATTAAGTTTGGTGATTTCAGTAAGCTGACCGGAAAAGTATTTACGAAAGTCGTTATAAAAAATCCAGAAGAAGTAAGTAACACCATACAAAAGTAAACTGTAAATATGCTGGTAGCGGTGAAACCAATAGCGTTTTTGCCCTTCGTGTACGCGGATGAAAGGTTTAATGTCTATATCCTCATCCATACCTTCTACGTTTGTATATGAGTGGTGATTGATGTTGTGTTTTTGTTTCCAAAGAAAAGAAATTCCCCCTAAAAGGTTTAATGAATGTGCCATGGATTCATTGATCCACTTTTTACTGGAATAACTTCCGTGAGCACCGTCATGCATTACATTGAATCCAATAGATGCCACTACAACACCTAAAATGCAACATAAAAAAATGGAAAGCCAGCCATTAGATGGAGTTAAAAAAACGAGTGAAATATATAGTGCCGCAAGAGCAGTGAAAAGCACAACTGTTTTTGAGTACAATTTTATATTACCCGTTTGCTTAACCTTGTTGTTATCAAAATATTCCTGGATACGTTGCTTAAGTGAAGGGAAGAAAACAGCATCCTTGTTATTAAATTTTACTGATGACATTTATATATAAAGTTTGGTTGGAAGATTGACAGTGCAAATATATGGGTTTATGAGTAGTTTTAAGGAATATGGGCTACGCTTTTTGCACCCTTGATGTTCATAAGTAATAAGTGAGCAAGAGTAGCACTTGAGATAATACCAATATCTTTGATTACTGTCACAATGAGTGGTTTAGGAACAAACAGCCCCAACTCTGTAAAGTTTAAAGCCTTTTTTAAACCAAACCTTATCTTGATTTTTGTATATTACCCATATTGGCAATCAATGCTTTAAGTTATGTTAACAGAAAAAAAAATAACAGTGACTGATAGATGAAGTTTTCAAACATTTTTCTGGCATTATTAGCTTTATATGCAACTGATTCCTTTGCGCAGGGCGAAAAGAAAACCTATACAGGCCGTGCATCTTATTACGCAAAAAAATTTGAAGGGAGAAAAACTGCTAATGGAGAGTGGTTTTCCAATTCAGATATGACTTGTGCGAGTCGAACACTAAAGTTTCACACTTTTTTAAAGGTTAAAAATTTAAAGAACGATTTAACAACCATTGTCCGGGTAAACGACCGTGGGCCCTATGCAAAAAAAAGAATAATTGATTTGAGCGAACAAGCTGCCCGTATTATTGGAAGCTACCAGCATGGCACCACAAGGGTTGAAATTGAAACTGTAAAGCCTCCTGTTTTAACTGTTGAGTTGGACAGCATTTTCAAATCAACAGAAATTGTTGATTGTTTGGGAAATGCAGTAACTATAACAGAATACACAGTAAGTATTTGGCGAACACGTGATTTACAACACGCAATTTTATTAGGCAACCAACTATATGAACAGGAATATGTTCATGCCATTTTTATTGGTAAAAAAATTGTTAGACGAAGGCCTTTATATCACGTTATTGTTTCCAATATAGAAACGGAGAACGAAGCGAAAACTATAAAGGATTTTTGGGAGCGAAAAGGCTTTATGAAAGTGGATATTTATGAGAAGTTTAATTCAACTTCTCATAAACAATAACTATAAATTTCCACGTAATTCCTGTTCTCGCTCTATGGCCTCAAACAACGCTTTAAAGTTTCCTTTGCCGAATGATTTGGCACCGCTACGCTGAATGATCTCGAAAAATACAGTGGGCCTGTCCTGTAAAGGCTTGGAGAATAACTGCAGAAGATACCCTTCATCATCACGATCGACAAGTATGTTTAGTTTTTTAACAGCCTGCACATCTTCATTGATCTTACCTACCCTATCCCATACCTCATCATAATACACATCAGGTACTCTCAAGAATTCAACACCGCGGTTACGTAACTCTGTAACAGTTGCAAGTATATCATCCGTAGCAATAGCAACATGTTGCACACCCGCTCCATGATAAAACTCAATGTATTCTTCTATCTGTGATTTCTTTTTTCCTGCAGCGGGCTCATTGATTGGGAACTTCACATAACCGCTGCCATTGCTAACAACCTTACTCATCAATGAAGTGTACTCTGTAGAAATGTCTTTATCATCAAATGTAATAAGCAACTTAAAGCCCATTACATCTTCGTAAAACTTAACCCATTCATTCATTTTGCCTAACTCCACATTGCCTACGCAATGATCAACATACTTTAAACCAACGGGCGTTGATTTAAAAGTACTTGTCGCAGCTTTGTAGCCAGGCATAAAAGCACCTTTATAGTTTTTTCGCTCTATAAATTTATGAATGGTTTCACCGTATGTATGAATAGCTGAAATTTTCACTTCTCCAAATTCATCCGTAAGTGTTGCTGGTTGGGTGTGTGCTTTGGCACCACGACTCATGGTTTCGTAAAATGATTTCTCTGCATCGTCAACCCATAAGGCCAGTACCTTTACACCATCACCATGCTGAGCAACGTGTTTCGTTATCTCACTATCAGGATGCATTGCACTGGTAAGTACAAAACGTATTTTCCCTTGCTGCAAAACATACGATGCACGGTCACGCACTCCTGTTTCAGGGCCTGCATAAGCGACCAGCTCAAAGCCCCATGCCATTTGGTAATAATAGGCCGATTGCTTTGCATTGCCTACATAAAATTCTATATGATCTGTTCCGTTTAAAGGAAGAAAGTCTTCTACTGACATTTTGTTTGTTTTTTATTAATTCAAAATTAAGAAAAGAAGTTTAATAATTCCATGCATTTTAATTTTATCAATCTTAAATCCAAAATCATAAATTATTCAGTGGCTCTGCCGGGAATCGAACTCGAATCTCAGGCTTCGGAAACCTGCATACTATCCTTTGTACTACAGAGCCAGTAAGTTATTAAAATCGCTGCAAATGTACAATTTGAAATTAAGCGGTAACAGTAGTGGCCTCTGTGATCTTTTGAAACAGCTTATTTGCATCACTTACCGTTTCAATGTTCGAAAAAGTTATACTTAATTTGCTCTTATCTTCTTTCATACGGCATTGTTTAGGATGTGTTTTTACAAAGTTAATGATCTGTAAAAACAGTTCGCTTTTATACAAGCGTGAATCAGGATTCGAAACCAGGTAGCCTTTTAAACTTCCATTCTTTAATATCAGCTTTTCAAAACCCAGTGCTTTGGCTTTCCAACGCAAACGAATGGTTTCAAACAACTCAAGAACCTGTTTAGGTACAGGCCCGAAACGATCGCGAAGGTTTTCTTCAAAAGAAACAAGCTTAGATTCCGATTCAATATCATCCAATTCTTTATAGAGGTTCAATCGTTCTACAATATTCTCAACATATTTTGTTGGTATCAGAATTTCAAGATCGGTTTCCACCTGGCAATCGGTAACTATGGGTTTACTTTCATCAGCCGGATACAATCCTTTAAAATCATTTTCACGCAATTCGTGTAACGCTTCATCCAATATTTTCTGGTAGGTTTCAAAACCTATCTCGGAAATAAATCCGCTTTGTTCACCTCCCAATAAATTACCTGCACCCCGTATGTCCAGGTCACGCATCGACACCTGGAAACCCATTCCCAAATCAGAATATTCTTCAATCGCCTTCAATCGTTGCCGGGCTTCAGGAGTAAGTACTGTTAGTGGCGGAGCGAGCAAATAACAAAATGCCTTTTTATTACTGCGCCCTACCCTACCCCGCATCTGGTGTAAATCACTTAGTCCAAAATTTTGCGCCTGGTTAATTATTATAGTATTGGCATTACTGATGTCAATTCCTGATTCGATGATGGTTGTAGCAATCAGCACATCAGCATCACCTTCGATAAAGGTCATCAATACTTCTTCCAACTGCGCTCCGTCCATTTGTCCATGGCCTACCACTATTTTCACATCGGGACAAAGCTTATGGATCATTTCTGACATATCATGTATATCATGCACGCGGTTGTGTACAAAAAACACCTGCCCTCCACGCGATACTTCATACAAAATAGCTTCGCGAATTAATTTCTCATTAAACGTATGAACTTCAGTTGTGACAGGATAACGATTAGGTGGTGGTGTGTTTATAATAGATAAGTCGCGTGCGCCCATTAATGAAAACTGTAGTGTGCGTGGAATGGGCGTAGCGGTCAGTGTCATCGTATCCACATTCAGCTTGAGTGATTTTATTTTTTCTTTACTGGCTACACCAAATTTTTGCTCTTCATCAATAATAAGCAGCCCAAGGTTTTTAAACTTTACGTCTTTACTCAACAAACGATGAGTGCCAATAATAATATCAACCTTGCCTTCTTCTAATTTCTTTAACGTTTCGGCCTGCTGCGCTGATGTTTTAAAACGGTTTATGTAATCAACCGTACATGGAAATTCTTTTAGCCGTTCACTCAATGTGCGGTAATGTTGCATGGCAAGAATAGTGGTTGGCACCAATATGGCCACTTGCTTATTATCACCAACGGCTTTAAAAGCACCCCGTATCGCAATTTCTGTTTTACCAAAGCCAACATCACCACAAATCAAACGGTCCATGGGCGATGCACTTTCCATGTCCTTCTTAATATCTCGAGTAGCTTTCAACTGGTCGGGGGTGTCCTCGTAAATAAACGAAGCTTCCAGTTCTGTTTGCAAATAAGTGTCAGGGGCAAATGCGAATCCGTCCTGAGCTTTTCGCTTTGCATAAAGGCTTATCAGGTCGCGTGCAATATCTTTTACTTTTTTCTTGGTTTTAGATTTAAGTGTTGCCCATGATGTACTTCCTAATTTATTCAGGGAGGGCGCAGTTCCTTCTTTACCGCTGTAACGCGCAATGCGGTGAAGGCTGTGTATGCTTACATACAATATATCATTGTCTTTATAAATCAAACGAATGGCCTCTTGCTGCTTACCGTTCACATTCAGTTTTTCAAGGCCACCAAAGCGCCCAACACCATGATCAATGTGCGTCACAAAATCACCAGGCTTGAGGCTGTACAGTTCCTTTACTGAAATAGCTTCATTGCGACTGTAATTTTTCCTTAACTTAAAACGATGGTAACGATCAAAGACCTGGTGATCGGTATAAACGGCCAATTTCAAATCCTCATCTACAAACCCTTTATGCAAGGAAACATAAACGGGAGAAAAATTTATTTCATCGCGTTGTATGCTTTTCTTAAAACTGAGATCATCAAAAATGGCATAAATACGCTCCACCTGTTTGGCTGAATCAGAAAAGATAAAGGACTTTATTCTTTGTTCTGAATTCAACTTTAAATTTTCGGCCAGCAGATTAAAGTTTTTATTGAATGATGGTTGAGGTTTTTGTTTTAATATGAAGGATGCTGCATCGGAATAATAACTTTTTACTCCAAACTCTATACCAGTGTACTGTTCAATCTGTGAGGTTATACTTTCAATGGTATTAAAAATAATCTCGGGCTTGTCTGTTGTGAGAGGTTCACCTTCCTCCTCTTCAATGCGGCTATTTTTTAAAACAGTAAGGTTATCTTCAAGGTATTGCAGCGAGTAACCTAAATCACGTGTCCAAACAAGGCTACCCGAAGGAATAAACTTAAAGAAAGATTCTGTATTCTGCTTACTCAGTTCATTTTGAATGTTGGGAATAATGGTAACAAAATGCAAGTTCTTTTCAGATAACTGGGTAACAGGATCAAACGATCTTATTGATTCTATTTTATCTCCATAAAATTCCAGCCTGTAGGGTAACTCGTAGGCAAATGAATACACATCCACTATACCTCCACGAATTGAAAACTGTCCTGGTTCGAAAACAAAATCAGTGCGCTGAAAATGATTGTCTGTCAAAAAATCAGAAATGAATTCTATGGATATTGCCTCTCCCACTCTTGCTTCAATTGTATTTTTCTCCAGCGCACTTTTTGTTACTACATTTTCTGCAATTGCTTCCGCATATGTAACAATCAGGAAACTATCGGCATGTTTATTTATGTAGCTCAATACTTCAGCCCGCATTTGTATAGCGGGGTTATCAGGGGCATTAAGCTTAAAAGGTTTTTTATACGATGCAGGAAAAAACAAAACCTTGTTCTCTCCATTGAGGTTTTCAAGATCATTAAAAAAATAGGCCGCTTCTTCCCTATCAGGCAAAATAAAAAGTTGTGGTTTGTTCCCCACATTCTGCAATGCCGTTGCTATAAATGCTGTGCTGCTTCCCACCGCATTTTGCAAATGAAAGTGCCTTTGCCCGTGCTCACGCAAAGCAACAAACAGTTCTTTCACACGAGCATGCTCTTTAAATGCCTCTACAATATCTGCTAACTCTGCCATTTAAAATTTTCGGAATGCAAAAATAGTCTTCCTAATTGCTATTTGCGAATTTTAACAACGCAACTAATTAATAGTTAACCTGCAATTACAAAATCGTTCATTAGGTTGCATCGAATCTGTAACTTTACGGATTGTAAAATTCACAGTTATTTCTTACCAGTTCCAATTACTAAGATTATGTGGAAAATATATGCACTTCTCTCTGCAGTTTTTGCCGCTCTTACTGCTATACTTGCCAAAATAGGTATAAAAGATATTCCATCTAACGTTGCCACAGCGATTCGCACTGTTGTCATATTATTTATTGCATGGGGCATTATATTATTCAGCGGAGAAATAAAAAATGTAAAGTACCTTACCAAAACCAATTGGCTCTTTCTCACATTATCGGGCATAGCAACAGGCCTTTCCTGGATGTTCTATTTCAAAGCACTTTCAGCAGGCCCTGTTTCTAAAGTGGCCGCTATAGATAAACTAAGCGTTGCTATAGCCATAGCGCTTTCGTTTATTATTTTAAAAGAACCAATAGATGTAAAAACAGTGGCAGGTGGGTTGTTGATTGTTGCCGGAAGTATGCTTTTAATCAGCTAATGGCATAGTCGATAAACCTAAATTGAATAACACCGCACTTTTTACTTACCGCTAAATAAGTAAAAAGACCAACAGAATTTTTGCAAAAGTTATAATAAGTAAAAATTTAAATTTGCGCACCCATTGTCAAAAACCTTCAAGTTATTAAAAGGCAGTGGTTAATAACCTCTAAGAAAAAGAAGTTTCTTAAATAAGCTGGAGCGTAGCTTTACACCCGAAAAATATAACTCAAATCATAAGAAAAATGAAAAAAACACTATTATTAGTAATTGGCGCAGGCTTATGCATTTCTGCAGCAAATGCGCAGCCTTTTAAACAGGCAGGAAATGAAAATAACCTCCAGTTATTGCTTGCTCCATTAGGCAATAACCCTGTATCATTAAATGACGGAGGTATTATGTACCGCAGGTTCTTCTCAAACGGAACTATGGCTGTGCGGTTAGGCATTTCAGTAGGAAGCGATAAATTCACTGAAGTTACACAGAACGCTAACGATACGTTAATGTATCCTTCAATAGGCACTTATACGCCTTCAGGTAGCTTGAATTTTCCAGGCTTTTCTATGGATACACTTATAAGAGGCTTGAATCCTGAATTGCAAAACGTAACTAAAACAAGTTCTTTCACTATCAATCCGGGTTTCGAAAAACATTTTACAGGAACTGACAGGCTTTCTCCTTATTTAGGATTTGAAATTTATTTCTCCCGTTCAAAAAGCACTTTTACCAAGGATACTTTAGTGGAAGGTAATTTTGCAAGTGGCGTGCGTTATGACACTGTTGGAACTTCACAAACATATTCTGCTCCATGGACTACCTTTTCACTTACTGAAAAAAGCGGCAGCAAAACCTTTGGAGTGAATTTAATTGCAGGTATGGATTACTATTTTACTAAAAACCTTTCTTTAGGAGTTGAATTTGGATTTGGTTTTTACAGTACTAAATATGATGATTTTGAATCAGAATATGTTGATGGTAGCATAGTGCAGGCAGATGTTACTCCGGTTAATCCTCTTCTTCCTTTTGGTGGTCAACAAACCAGCTACAGCCGCACTAATGTTGTAAAAAGTAATGAAGCAGTAAAAGGCAGCAAAAGCTCAGGCTTTGGCCCTAATGTAGTTACTAAATTAAAAATAGGCTGGTTGTTTTAATACAGTCTTAACTTAATATTTAAAAGGCACGGATAAATTCTGTGCCTTTTTTTATAACCGTAACTTGTTACTGTGAGTGAAGATTGTATTTAATTCTTTAAAAAAACTTCCTCACTCGCTCACGTATAAACTCATGTTTACCCACTTGCCTTAATGCAAAGTTTACAAGCCACTCTCTTTCCCCGGTTAACTTTTGTAGCAAACGCTGAACACGTAAATCACCTAATAGCTTTTTATAAACTATATTATCATATCCAGTATTAAAAGCTGAATTAAATTTATTTTCTTCAAAGCATCGCAAAATATGTTCACCGGCAATACGCCCGCTTATCATAGCATTGCCAATACCCTCTCCTGTCGCAGGATTAATAAGTGAAGCCGCATCGCCACATAGTAAAAAGCCATTACCTGATATGTTCCTTCGCACACCACCACAAGGCAAACCAAAACCGGAAACAAGTCCATCGGTAACGGAACCAGCAAAACGTTTTTGCATAGGTTTTACATCATCTATTATCTGATGCAATGATTTTTTAAGATCGATCTTATATTTACTTATATATCGGCTTACCATGCCAAAACCTACGTTACATACACTATCTGTCAACGGAAAAATCCAGAAATAACCAGGCATAAAATTTTTTACAAAATGTATTTCCAGCATATTATCTTCCAGGCCGCCAACGTTGCTGTAATACTGGCGAACTGCGGCAATATTATCCATCTTATCACTAATACCCTTAGCAAGTTTCTTTTTTACAACTGAATGCGCCCCATCACTCCCTACAATAATATTTGCCTCTATGGTTTCGCCATTGAATAGAACAGCACTTACTTTTTGTGATGCATAGTTTACATCAGCAATACCATTGCCGTTAAACAATACTACATTCTTATTATGTGTGCATGCAAGGTTAAAAAGGTAGTTATCAAAATCAATTCGTTTGGCTGCATGCCCCTTTCTAACAAAAGTCAAATCAAAATGTGAAAAGTCGGGAGCAATTAAACGGCATCCTTCCACTGTGTTTTTCAGAGGAAAATTTTCAAGAAAATCCTTTAGCAGTACATCATCAATACCTGACAATACCTTTTGCACATTACTGGGAATGGCATCACCGCAAATCTTGTCGCGTGGAAAAACATGCTTATCGACCCAGGCAATTTTAAGTGTTGAATTTTTTAATGCCAGCACACACGCTGCACCAGCAGGACCTGCACCACTAATTATTACATCAAACTGCTTTGCCTGCGACAATGCAAAAAAGTTACTTCATATTGTGATAAACACTCTGTACATCTTCATCATCTTCAAGTCGGTCAATAAGTGCCTGCACTTTTTGCTCTTGCTCAGGTGTTACCTCCATGGTATTGCCAGGAAGGCGCGTAAGTTCGCTACTTATGATCTCAATTTTTTTATCCTCTAAAGCCTTACTCATAGCTCCAAAATCTTCAAAAGAACAATAAATATATGCATAGCCGTCCTCTTCCCATATTTCCTGCAAGCCAGAATCAATAAGTTCTAATTCCATTTCTTCCAGGTCTAGGTTAGCTGCCGAAAACTTAAAAAGCCCCTTACGTTCAAACATAAACGCCACTGAACCTGATGTGCCTAAACTCCCATCTTCACGACTAAAATGCATACGTATATTGGCAACTGTACGCGTGGGATTATCAGTAGCACATTCAACTATAATAGCTACTCCAAATGGCGCGTAGCCTTCATAAGTAATTTCCTCATAGTCTTTGGTATCCTTACTAACAGCGCGTTTGATCGCTGCCTCAACGCGCTCTTTAGGCATGTTCAGTCCTTTAGCGTTTTGCATCACCTGGCGTAACTTTGAGTTACCATGTGGATCGGAGCCGCCAGTTTTTACGGCAATAGCAATTTCTTTTCCTATACGCGTAAAAGCCTTAGCCATTTTAGCATAGCGGGCAAACATTTTATGTTTACGTTTTTCAAATACTCTTCCCATATTGTATAATGTACTATTGGGCAAAAATAAGCATTGCCACTTTTAAACACGTTATGTTTACCGATAAAAAAATAGCCCATGCTTTACAGCACAGGCTATTTTAAATGCTATTGTTAATCTATTAAAGAAGTCTTTCTATTTGAGATTTTTCGGAATAAACCTGTTTCCTTTTTGCTTGTGTTGTTGCAGCCCTTTCAGCTGTTATTTCATCATAATACCTGATCTCATTCCACTCATTTTCTCCCACTGATTGAGCAAGTGTATTCAAGATGGAACCAACATTTCTGATAGTTTGTAATTCCGACTTAGTTAAAGCAGTAATTGCCATGGTTTCCTATTGTTGTTTTGTGTTAAAATGTCTTAGTAATTACACACCAAATGTACACCCTGCCATAAGCAAATCAAAATTATTTGGCAAAAAGATATGAACAGGTACCGAACAGCGGTTTTGGGTGGGTGAATCACTTATCGCCCTCATCAAAGCTGACATCCGTAAACGGATTGGAATCAGGCTTATGTCCGTCAGCTGATACATTATAATGCTGGGTAATTTCCGGTTGATTTTCCTTTATATGACCAACTGCTTCGGTTAAGCCATCCATAAACTTTTCAAAATCTTCCTTGTAAAGGAATATTTTATGCTTCTCGAAAAAGGGCTTGTCTTCGCCCATGTTAAACTTTTTTTTACTTTCTGTGATGGTGAGGTAGTATTCATTGGCGCGGGTGGCTTTCACGTCAAAAAAATACGTTCGTTTTCCTGCCTTTACAGCTTTAGAGAAAACGAGTTCTCTTGAATTTCCATTGTTGTCTTGCTCTTGCATAAGAAGCGTATAGGTTGTCTTAGCTGACAAAAATAGAAAAATTGTTTTACGGCAAATTATAAAACAAAATTATTTGTCCTTTTTTCAAATCTTCATCTACTTCACCACCACCCCAACATTAATTAACCGTTTTTTCCCGGGTTAACTGTGTTTCATGTATACGGGAATAAAAACCTCCCAGTTGTATAAGCTGGCTATGGGTTCCCTCTTCTACAATGGTTCCTTTGTCAAGCACCAAAATTCTATCGGCATACTTTACTGATGAAACCCTGTGTCCCAAAATAATAGCTGTACGCTTTTCTAAAAACGTTTCCAGGTTTTTCATAATAACTTCTTCGGTATAGGTATCAACTGCTGACAAACAGTCGTCCAGGATCAGTATATCAGGATCCTTTATTAAAGCCCGGGCAATGGAAACGCGCTGCTTTTGTCCACCGCTTAAGGATATTCCCCGCTCTCCCAGCATGGTTTCGAAACCACTTTTAAAACGCATTATTTCATCATATACATATGCTTTTTTTGCTGCATCTTCTACCCTGCTTCTTAAGTCAGCAGCATCTTCATAAGGCGAACCGAAAGAAATATTATTGGCAATAGTATCAGAAAACAACAATACATCCTGTGTAATAAAACCAATACGTTGCCTTAGGTTTTGCAAGTCCAGGTCACATATATTATCAGCTCCTATATAAACCGATCCGCTGGTTGCATCATAAATTCTCACCAGCAAATTAGCCAATGTTGTTTTACCTGAACCAGTGGTTCCTATAATAGCAATGGTCTCCCCGGCATTTATGGTAAAGTTGATATCATGTAAAGCAAACACTTCCTTTTCGGGATACTCATAGCTTACATTTTTGAAAGTGATAGGCGCGGATACGTTTTCAGGCACTACTTTATGGTTATTTACTATTTCAGGTTGAAGGTTCAGGAACTCATTTATCCTTCGCTGGCTGGCATCGGCACGTTGTATTAATGTAATGGTCCAGCCCAGGGAACCGACAGGCCACATAAGCATGTTGAGGTAAATTACAAACTCAGCCACGTTGCCATAAGTTATTTTGTGCTCGTTTACCAGTATGCCGCCATAATAAATAATACCTACAGAACTAAGCCCTACCAGTAATAATATAGCAGGATAGAATAGGGCATGTATGCGCGCAAGGTCCATGCTTTTTGAGTAATATTCTTTGGCCCGTTTTACAAACAGGTTACTGAATACATTTTCTGTCGCAAACGATTTAATGATCCTTACCCCGGAAAATGTTTCCTGTACGTTGGTACTTAAATCGCTTAATGTTTCCTGCACCTGTTCACTTTTACGGTTAATCATATTCTGTACGTAATACACCATTATAACCAGCACAGGTAAAGGTGATAATACCAATAAAGTAAGCGGCACATTTATTCTAACCATAGCCACAAAAACCATTACCAGCATAATGGCAATATTCACTATGTACATTAAAGCGGGCCCTGTGTACATGCGTACACGGCTTACATCTTCACTGATGCGGTTCATAAGGTCGCCTGTATTGGAGCGGGCATAAAAGTTCATATCCAGCCGCTGGTACTGGTCAAATATTTCGTTTTTCATATCGTACTCTACGTGGCGTGACATTACTATAATAGTTTGCCGCATAAAAAACATAAACACACCCCTGAGCAATACTACACCTAATATGGTGAGCGCAAAAAACGATATTCTGTTAAACACAGGTATTGATTCCCCAAGGCCATTTTTATAAGCAGTAATATAATCCAAAGCCTCCCTTGTAAAGCGTGCCGGCAACAAGCCAAAATAATTGGATAACAATACAAATAACACGCCCAACACTACCCTGCCCCTGTATTTATAAAAGAACCGGTTGAGGTATTTCAAATCTTTCATCCTGTATGTTTGTTTGCTATAAAAAAAGAGTACTTTTGCGCGCGGTTTTGTCAGATGAGAACCTGTACAAAGTAAAACCAAAATAACATCAGTAAAAAACAAATCGTAATGTTAGAAGTAAAAGATATTAAAGAAGCAGCAGCCAGCGGACAAGCCATTTTTTCGTTAATGACTGAAATGAAACATGAACAGGTAGTATTTTGCTACGATCATGAAACCGGTTTAAAAGCAATTATTGCGGTTCACAATACCAACCTTGGACCTGCTTTAGGCGGCACACGCATGTGGATGTATAAAAATGATAATGATGCCCTTACTGATGTATTGCGTTTATCGCGAGGTATGACTTATAAAGCTGCTATTTCCGGTTTGAATTTAGGTGGTGGTAAAGCAGTGATTATTGGCGACAGCAAAAAAGATAAATCAGAAGCAATGTTCCGTAGGTTCGGGAAGTTTGTAAACTCATTAAGCGGTAAATATATTACTGCTGAAGATGTAGGAACCAGCACCAAGGACATGGAATACATTGCCAAAGAAACCAAATTTGTTACCGGCCTGCCTGAAAGCATGGGTGGCGGTGGCGACCCATCTCCTGTTACTGCCCATGGTGTTTATATGGGAATGAAAGCATCAGCTAAAAGTGTTTGGGGAAGTGATGACCTGAGTGGTAAAAAAGTGGTGGTGCAAGGTGTTGGTCACGTAGGCGAAAACTTAGTAAAGCAGTTAACGCACGATGGTGCCAAAGTATATATTACCGATATTAACCAGGAGGCACTGGCACATGTAGCCGGTTTATATAAAGCTGAAGTTATAAGCCCTGACAGCGTTTACACCATGGACATGGATATTTACGCTCCATGCGCTTTAGGTGCAACATTAAATACTGAAAACATTAGCCACTTAAAATGTGCTATTGTTTCAGGTGCTGCCAACAACCAGCTGGCCGATGAAAATGTACATGGCAAAATGCTCATGGAAAAAGGAATTGTTTATGCTCCTGACTTTTTAATTAATGCCGGAGGCCTTATTAACGTGTACAGCGAACTGCAGGGTTACAACCGCGACAATGCCTTTAAACAAACTGAACATATTTACAACGTTACCCTGGATATTCTAAAAAAATCAAAAGAAGAAAACATCCCATCACACTTAGCAGCTAAACAAATGGCTGAAAAAAGAATTTACGGAAAGGGATAATCAACAACCTCACAGCAACTACACCAATTCGTTCTTACTCTTAAGTTAAACTATGCTAGCCAGGCGCCATTTACGTATCCGAGTTTTACAAACACTGTATACCTATTTTCAACAGGAAGGTTTTACCCAAACCAAGGCGGAGAATGAACTTACAACAGGCACTGAGCGTGTATACGATCTTTACTTAACCCTTCTGCAATTGCTTGTTGAACTTAGCGAACAGGAAACCCTTTACAGGGCCGATGTTGCCAGCAAGTTTAAAGTACGCGAAAAAAGTTTCCAGCACTCTTTAGGCTCTCACCCGTTTGTTGCATGGCTTATGCAGGATAATGAGTTTGCTGCTTTGGTTGCCAAACGTAAAATATCATGGCAGGCCGATATTGATACTGTACACAAACTCTTTTATAAAATACGACACACAGCACATTATAAAGATTATGTGCAGGAAACGGAAGCCAGTGATGATGCGGAGTGGATCATTAAACTTTACAAAGAAGAGATACAGCAATCAGACAATACCAACTCAGTACTGGAAGAAAAAAATATTTTCTGGGCCGAAAGTTTAGAGCTTGCACACAGCATGGCTGCAAAAACCATTAAAGCTTTTTTTGAAAGCAATAACCGTAAACTAATGCCCCTGTTTAAGGACGAAGAGGACGACAAGCAGTTTATGCAAACCCTCCTTAAACAAACCATAAAAAAAGATAAAGAGCTTAACACCCTTATACAAAGCCGCACACAAAACTGGGATATTGACCGCATTGCTTTGGTTGACATTATTATTCTTAAAATGGCCCTTACCGAAGTAATGAGTTTTAACCACATACCTGTAAAGGTGAGTATTAACGAGTATATTGATATTTCAAAAGATTTTAGCACACCGCAAAGCAAGGTGTTTATAAACGGAGTGCTCGATAAAATTGTGGAAGACCTTAAGGAGCAAAACCGTTTTGAGAAAACGGGGCGTGGGTTGATTGAAAGTTGATTTGAGGTTTAATGATTAAGGCTCTGATAATTTGCGCTTTTGTTTTAATATTTAACTTCCTGTTCTTTTCCCTTGATGGAAAAGAAACAAAAGATCAAGGCTGCATATAAAAAGCTAAAAGTTTTTTTGCTATGGGCACGGAGAAATAAGCTATGGGCTTTTGATCTTTGAAAATTAAAGTGCAACGGAATTACAAGGAAGGTTTTTCTATTCTTAAAGAGCACCAATTTCTCCAAAAGGCTTACGCACGAAAAAAACTTTCTTGACGCTTTTTCTATGAGGCCAGCGCTTAAAATTAGTATGCAATGAGGCTATTTACGAGGTGACGATGCATGCAGCACGATGGTGACAAGCACATTTTACTATGCTGCGAGGAGCAGGCATGGATTTGACAAGGATATTTTATTGAGGTGACATGAATATTTTATAACTGTGAAAGCATGTTTTGATGATACTGACACGTATATTTTAATATGCTAACATACATATTTTATTATGCTTACATGTACCTTTTACTGAACTTACATGCATGCTTACCGGAAGTGACAGGGATGTTGCATGGAAGGGACAAGCACCTTTGTTTGAAATGACAAGGATGTTTTATGTTGCGGACAGGATATTTTATGATGGTACCAGGCACCTTGATTTATTGAGATACGCAAACTATGTTGGAAGACAAGATTGCTAAAGCAATTCATTTGCATGGCTAAAAGAACAAGCCATGTAAAAAGATACTATGTTAGAATTTAATTTCCTCCCATTTGCCATTGACAACAAACTTAATTTTATCGCCCAGCTTAGGATTATCTACAAATAGAACTGTTCCATTTGGTAAACGAATTTCGAAACGGCCAATTGTTTTTTCGACTTGTTTCTTTTTAAATTTAGAAAGAATCCATGAAACAGATTTTTCCAGGACAGTATCAATTGCTTTGTCGGCAATTTTCTCAAAAATAAATTTAGCTGCCGGAATTAAAACATGGTTAGCCAGTGCAGTGGCTCCAATGCTTACGGCTATTGTTACAAATTCATGTGGTTGTGAATCATCCGTATCGCCCCAACTGGCAACTTGAACATCCTGCTGATTATCGAAGACATCATGCAGTGCCTGTTTACGGTTGTTGTGAAGTTGCAGGGCAACTTCGATATCAATAACAGGCTGATCTAATTCATCACCAAAGATGCGGAATATTCCTATTTCTATCATGTTTTTATTTTTTGATTTAAAAAAATCATATACGACCTAAACTTCTTTGCACTGCCTTGTTTTTAACAGATTTAATCATTTCATTTTAGACCATTTATCAGTATTAGGATTATACTTTATTTTATCACCATTGGAAGTAATGACAACTGTAAGCTGATCTCTATTAACCTTTGCATTTAACTCCAAACTTTTTATTTGGTTTGTATATGTAGTCATCCATTCTTTACCCACTTTTTTATTTACTTCGATTTGTCCTTTTTTATTTAATTTGACATAGGACTTGAGTTCGACCAAAACATCTAACTTGGTATGTGCTATATCACCTCTTGCGCCCTTATTGAAACGCTCTTTGCCGTTAGGGTCCAGACCAAAGTGGGTAATTCCAAGTTCGGGTTCATTTGTAATTTGGTCCTTACCATATTTCTTTTCAATTTTCTTTTGTGTTACTTGATGGGCAATATTAGACTTTGCCATTTTGTCCTTTCCATTTGCTTCTTTGAAACTTTTTTTAAATTCTCTTGATACATCGTTAACAAAATCTTTTTGTTTAGCCTTTTTTGTTTTAGGGGCAAGAGTGCCTGCAATAGGTGTAAAATCCATAGCAGCACTACCAATTACGCCACCTAATTTTTCACTCCTTTCTTGCTGCGACATTTCCTGGCCCGTCATGTAATTAAATCCAGTGGCAGCCTCCCCAATTCCAACAATATCAATTAAAGGAACCATGTCACTTATGCCAGCCGTAAGGGCATTCCCTACATAATCTTCCTCCCCAGCATCCATTGCTTCATTTGCCCTTGTAAAAAAAGTATTAACTCCCATGCCGATAGAGAATGCCAAACCAGCTCCTAAAAGAAATGGTGCCGATACGGCACCCAAAGCAACCAGCCCAGCACCAGCGGCAGCAATACCAGCACCTTTTAGTATTGTTGAGCCTGCACTATCAGCTACAGTGCCCCAATCAACTCCATTTTCACCTTCGCTTTGCGGTTTAGGAGTTCCTATTCTACTATCCGGAGTTTTTTCAGGATTTGAATGTAAGGTGTCAGGTTTTTTACCTTCTTCACCATGTGATTTATCATCCGATCTTTCAAGTTGATTTTTTTCTTTCTGATGCGGCTTTGGTTTATCGAGAGAATGTTCAGGTTTTTCCTTTTGAATTCTTGCCTCTGGTGTTTGACTGTCATTTTTGTGAGCACCTTCCCTTTCTTTTCTTTCAACTTTTGCACCTCTTTCTATTTCTGATTTTATTTGACTTCTTTCTGCCTGAAGTGCTTCACCCAAACTTTTATATCTTTCATTATCCAGTGGCTTTGAAGAAATTCCATCATGCCTATATAAACCATATTCCTTTTGGCTTAAATCTAATGGGTTTGAATAAATTTCTATTCCAATAAGTGAAATTACATCACCATGAGTTATTCTATAATCATGATCTGATTTTGGTAATACAGTGTTGGGGGTTTGCCCACTATTTTGGTTATCAGCCATAATAATAGCCTGCTAACTATTGTTGTTCCGTATTAAAATATCTCCTGAAACTTTCGCTTCAAATCTTGCAAAAAGACTCGAGAATAAATTTAGTTGTACAAACTCAAATTTATTATTTACAGATACTTCTCTTTCGCTATGAACTAGTATGGCATTTAGATCTAAAGTGGCCATTACTCTAGTAATTGATGGCCCAGGTGTTTCAGATAATTCAAAATCGCTGCAAAGCGATTTCAATTCAGTTAATGAATGAATATCATAAACACTATTATTTGTACCATCCTGAGCTATGAGTAATTCAATGATATTGACAGCTCTTAATAACGGCCTACCAATTTTTTCGTTAAAACCCGGCAGCTTACGTTCAGAAATGTTAGCATCAATGTTTACATAAGCTTCGAAATAAACCTGGAAACTTTTTACGCCCGGGATAAAACCTGTTTCATCCAGCTGAACAGCCCGCGAGAAATCGGCATCAACCAAGTTGCCTGTCCCAATAGTACCAATCAAATCAGCACCAGCAACATCACTAAAACAGCTAATGTTTAAACTGTACTTAAACGTATTGGAAGGGTTGTTTATAGATGATGCAAGTTCCCATGCAAGTGCGTCAATGGTAATTGGATCGGGCAACGTATATATTTTACTTTCCCATGAGCATGTTTCCCTACCTATAGAAACAATAGTAGGTATCCCTTCAATTTCCATTATTCTGCCATTTTGTAAAACACCTTCATTAAAATCGAGATAGCCTGCAATGTTGTGAACACGGTGTTTGTATGGATCGGCAAACAAGCCGGCAAACATTTCTTTCATTACCGAAAAACTCATTAAAGGCGCTGGATCACCATCAACATTAAACTGAAACGGGAACAAAGGCCCCAAATCATCTGCTTCGATCAACAGCTGTATGCCTGATATTTCGACCTGCTTTCCTTTGCTTAAGGGCAGGGTCTGTACTGATACGGGAACGCCAGCATTAACGAGGTTGGTGTTAGCCGCCAAATTAATATTGGCCTGATCATCAGGATCGCGTAAATAGGCATTGATGCCTGCAAGTTGTATTCTGTCAGTAATCATCTCTTATAATTTCTTCTGTTAGTTCAAACCAAAAATCGACCTGGATGGATGGAGAAAATCCGCTATTGAAACGTATACGCAGAGCATCATCAGCAGTGCGGAAGTTCATTTTTGTTGCTGTTGCAGGTAATGTAAAATTTAAAGGGATGCTTCCTGTAATAATGTCTTGTATGGTATCCTGCCACATTACTTCCGCACCTCGCACACGCTCGTTATCCCTGTTAACTAGCTCCCTTCTGGTTACAATTCTTTTTTGCTCAGATTCATTTGATTCGGTGTATGATCTGTTATTATCATAGCCGACCTGTTTACTTCTATTTACTGAATTTTTCGTTTCCTGCCCTGTTAGAACTATTGAACCTGTTGATCCAGTTGTACTATTTCTTATCGAGGAGGTTAAATTTGAATTTATGCCAAAGGAATAGCCCCCACTAATCCCTCCATTAACAGGGCCTAGTGAAACACCGGCATTACCACCAAAATTATAGCCCACACTTAGGCCGTTTATTAATGAAAGTTCGGCTATTACTTCATCAATTGCGGCAACATTGATTGCGAGTTGTTGTGATGATGGTTCTGCATCGTCTTCCGGAGGATTTACAACACCATTCAAAAGGCCCAATAGAGATGTCAATAGTTTTATATTTCTAAGATAGTATGGAGGAACATTTAAGGTTTGAATCCCATCAATTGGTGGTATATTATTGCCAAATTCAAAATGTTCAAATGGCTTCCATAATGCTGTTTGCGTATTATTTAAAAAAACATTTTGTGATGCTGTTATAACATTTATTATAGAGTTCGCTGGTATAATGTTGGGTAATACTCCGTCAACTATATCTTTGATATTTTGTGTTAACGTATTATATTCAGTTGCCAATGCATCACCTAATGTACTTATTTGTTCTGTTCTTGAACGTATTTCCGTGCCTGAAAATGATTCGAACAGAAAACCAGGTATTTTATCACCAGGTCTACCTTTATTAAAAGACCAATTAACATCCTTTCCACTTTCAATACTTCTCCAGGCTGTATTATCATTATCAGTTTCCCTTTTTTCAAAGTTTGGACCTGTGAAATCATCAGCATCATTAATTTTCTTTATTTCATAATCCTGCTCTTCTCCTTCATATTTCTTAGGAATTTCCCTAAAGTTTTCGACCATTTCAAATTCAGCAGCTCTTCTCCTGATATTACTTTGAATTCTGGCATTGCCTGTATGCAACAAATCGAGCAAACTCATTGCAGAATATAGAACGTTTTTTGTTTGGCCTGCTGTAACCCTATCGATACTAAAATTAAAGCCTTCATTACCCAGTTTGGAAAAATCATCGGCCAACTCAGGACCAATTAAGCGGTAGTGCATTGCTTTAACCTGCTGTGTTTTTGCTGCACGTGGTTGAACGGACACGTGAGCAGAGCGCATTAATTGAAGTGAATTGAGTGCAACCTGACCGTTTCTTTCGCCAGTGTTTGTAAACTCAATTGCAAAATATTTGCTGGTTGATATTTTTTTGAACGGAATTCCTTTTAGCAGTTGGGAAAATATAACTTCTGAAAAGGTGTCTATTTCTATACTTGCAAGCAAAGTTGCATACTTTGAGTCGAGCGGAACAGAAGCCGGTGATACACCTTCAAGCGGATCGATCTCAAAAACCCTTAACATGATTTTTTCGCAAAAATTTGTTTCGGGAGGAATTTTAAAAAGCATGGCAAGAGCATCTTCAATAAAATTTCTTTCATCGTCTTCTAATTCATCATCATTATTGCCAATGCCAAAAATATTGGGTAACCGTTCGAGGTATTTATTTGTAAATTCTTCATCGGGTATCATCAGAAAAAGAGCCTTTAGGCCAGCTACGCACCGTTCCATTTCTTCGCCCTGCTGAAGGTATACGGTTACCTTTTCATTTGGCTGAAGATTATCGGAAATAAAACATTCGCGTAACCATTTTGCTTTTTCATTTTCATCCTTTCTTTTAAATGAATCCAATAAACCGGTTAATTCCTGTGGATAAGGCAAGTATTCATTGGTATAATAAAATTTTCTTCGCTGCTCTAATGCACTATGCGCAGTAAATACAGCATACCAACCTTCCTCACGCAAATCAGGTACAACAACATGCTGGTCTGCCTGGAAAAAGTTAATGGTACCAAAATCTCTTGTGCTGCCAATAACAATTTCTAAACTTTGATAACCTACCATTGAAAAAACCATAACGTCAGTGGTTTTTATTAGTGCTAAGGTAAAAGAACCGTCAGCCCCGGTTGTAGTGCTGTTAGATGTTCCCTTAACGGTAATATTTACACCAGCCAATGGATTACCATTATTATCGACAACAATTCCTGTTACTGTTTTAGGAGTGATTGAGTCAAACAAATAATATTCATATTCAGGAAAGGCTCTTTTTAAAATATCTTCTTCCAAGGGGATTTCTTCCTGTTCATCTTCAACCTTATCAATAATAACCTTTGGCAAGTGCGGATACTCCGGTTTTACTCCTAAGAGGCCTGCGTGCAAACGTGCATTTCGTTTTGTTTGTTCCTTGTATTCGAAAAAGTATAAGTAAGGAATAGCAAAACCTTTAAAACCTTTTACAAGAAGTGGATCATCTGCATTGCCTGACCTTTTATCCAAATCGATTAATTTTGGAATAAAAGGCAAATCAGTAAGTGTTAAAATAAATGCATTTGTTTTAACGGGATCAATAGTGAGGTAATTGATACCACTGTGCGAAATAATTTCCTGGCGCACATATGTAAATTCTGAATCAATGAACTGGCTTCGCTGAAAGCCCGTCATTGATTTTATTTCGGAACGGCTCATTGCCGGAAGAGGTGTTAGTTTTATTTCACGTGGCAATCCAAAATTACCAACGGTCATTCCATTGTCAGTATTTTCTAAACGACTTGATATAAACGGATAACCCTGAAAGCATATACCACCAATTAAAGCAAGCCTATCGAGAAAAATAAGAAAAGAATACTCCTTATCAGTATTTGACAATAAAGGATTTATTTTGCTTTTTGCACCCAACTGAACATTGAAATCCATTTCGACTGCGCTATTATCCTTATAACCAAATAATGATGCTACAGGCAGTGATGCAGCAAAAGGTAAATCGGAAGGGTTTTTAATAACGTTGATAAATGCCCCTTCGCTCCTATCATCGAGGTTTAATAAATTGCTGTCGGGCATAGGCATAGTTGCCATGCCAGGCATGGGCTTGTACCTTATGCCACCTTTATCAATATCAGGTAAAAATTTAGGATACCATTTATTTGCAACCGTTTCTTCCAGGTTTTTATTAACCTTGGTTTCAATTTTTAATGGGCCGTTGGATTCGGGAAACTCAGCAATAGAAAAAATGGAAACAGAATCGCCTACGATTGTCCGCAGGGGATAAAAATTATTTTTTATCATATGGTCAGTTAGTTAGATACTATAAAAAATAAAACGAGGCTGTAATGATAATAATTTTTAAAATAAATTCAATTCAAAAACCAAAAACGGGAGTTTTTTAGGGAAAAGCGGGAGAAAAAGGGGGAAAAGCGGTAGGTGTTAATTGTTTGTTGTTACGTAATGAATAGGAAGTGCACAAAGAGACACCGCGAGGAAGAAAAGGAAATGGCCTAAATTTTAAATTCTTTTATGGCTCGCAGTTTCATTGAGTAAGATGGTTCATTCTTATACTCATTATCATTTTGCCTATCAGCCCAACTTATTGATGAATTAAAGGCATGATTTTTTGCATCCAGGAAAGTTTTATCGAGGGTATCCATTAAGACATCCATTTTTACTCCTTTTCTAAGTGGTACAATACCGGCATGAAACTTAATATCATAAACTGGTTGGTCATTTGATTGTTCAATTCCTAATTCTTTATTTACACTTCGAGATAGCTTATCGAACAATGATTTTAATCTTATTAAAAAACCTAAAGCATCATCGATATCACCACGAATAATAAATGTAAATTCATCTCCTCCTCTATGCATCCTATAAAATTTATTCTCTTTTGTAGTAACTGAAGTGACTGGGAGTTCTGATTCTTTATAAATCTCCTCATCTCTTCGCATAGTCTTAATAACACTTTGAGCTATAAATCTGATGAGTTTGCTTCCTTTAGTATGACCATGGTTATTATTAACAGTTCCAAATTTATCTAAATCGATAAGAATAATATGTACAGGATTATTGATATCTACTTTTGCAGATAAAGTTTTAATATCTTCCTCAAATACCAATTGATTTTGAACACCTGTTGTATGGTCTAAGGAATTTAATTTGGACTCATGATAAAGTAAAAGTTCAGCGTTCTTTAGTTTATGCGTCAAATTAACATTTTTAATTTTTTCTTCTTCTATAAATAAATACATTATAGAAAATACCAACGCTGCTGATAAGAGAACTGAGAGAACGAAAAATCTAGAATTGTATATGTTATCATTAACATAAAAGAACTTTTCAAGATGATTCCATATTGCAGGAATAATAATTGCAGAAATACCTGCAACACCAACAAGAATGCGCTTTGTTATTTTTTTCATTTTATATTATCCTATAACAGAATCTGCCAACAATTCAGCTTGTCTCAAAACAGTATCAATTGCCTTTTGCTGTTTATCCGGGGGGTAGCCGTGTTTGGTTAGGGTTCTTTTAACGAGTACCATGAGTTTTGCGCGGGCGCTTTCTCGTATGGTCCAGTCTATGGTTGCGTTGGCTCTTACTTTGTCGGCTATTTCGCGGGCTATTTCTTTTAGTTGTTCATCGCCTAGTACGCGCACTGCGCTGTCGTTAATTTCTAATGCGTTATAAAATGCTACTTCATCGGTTGTTAGACCCAGCTTTTCGCCTTCTTTGTCGGCTTCTTTTATTTCTTTGGCTATGTTTATTAGTTCCTGGATTATTTCAGCTGTTGTGAGCAGGTTGTTCTGGTATTTTTTGATGGCTGTTTCCAGCATTTCTAACAGGTTGCGGCTGCGCACGAAGTTGGTTTTGCTTCGTGTTTTTAATTCGTTGTTTAGCAATTTTTTTAGCAACTCGATAGCCAGGTTTTTATGTTTCATGCCTTGCACTTCGGCAAGGAATTCGTCAGACAATATTTCGAGACCGGATATTTCGGGCTTGTCGATTCCGGCTGCTTCGAAAATGTCTATTACTTTATCGCTACTGATTGCTTCGTCAACAATTTGTTTGATGGCTGTTTCTATTTCGATGCCTGAGCGTGTGGTTATGTTGACTTCAAATTTTACGAGCCTTGCTTTTACTGCCTGGAAAAATGCAACATCGTCTTTTATTTCCATTGCTTTTTCGTGAGGTACTGATAATGCAAAGGCCTGGCTTAAATAATTTACTTCGCGTATGAATCGCTCTTTGCCTTCCTGTAAACCTAGTATGTGTTCTTCGGCCTGTAATATGATGGATAACTTTTCCTGGTGGCTTACATCGAAAAAGCGTTTGTAGTTAAAACGCATGCTGTTGGCATAGTATGCCATTGGTTCTTCAACTAAAATATCTTTTTGCGCTTTACTTTCTTCGCTGAACATTTGCTGGATGACTTCCAGTTTTTCCAGCATGAGTTGTATTGCCTTTTCTATTTTTTCGGTGGGATTGCCGCGGCCTCCTGAATCGGTATAAAACGATAATGCTTTTTTAAGATCGGTGGCTATGCCTAAATAATCTACTACCAAACCTCCGGGTTTATCTTTAAAGACTCGGTTGACACGTGCAATGGCCTGCATGAGTGTGTGGCCGCGCATGGGCTTGTCGATATATAATGTATGCAAACACGGTGCATCGAAACCTGTGAGCCACATGTTGCAGACAATTACCAGCTGCAAAGGATCGGCAGGGTCTTTCATTCTATCGGCAAGTATGTTGCGTTGCTGGGTGCTGGTGTGGTGTTTTTGTAGCAAGGGCCCATCGGAACTGGCGGAGGTCATTACTACTTTTATTTTGCCCTGTCCAATTTCACTGCTATGCCAGGATGGATGTAATGCAATTATTGCATTGTATAAATCAACTGCTATCCTGCGGCTCATGGCTACTATCATGCCTTTGCCATCGAACACTTGCTGGCGTTGTGTGAAATGGGTTGTAATGTCCTGCGCTACGTTTTTAATTCGTTTGTCGTTACCTACAATGGCTTCGAGCTTTGTCCACTTTGCGCGGGTGCGTTGTTTGTCGGTTATTTCTTCGTCCTGTTCCAATTCGGTGTCGAACTCTTCTATGAGGCGTTTGCCTTCTTCGTCTAAATTTACTTTAGCCAGACGGCTTTCATAATAAATAGGAACCGTTGCTCCATCAACTACTGCCTGTGCAATATCATACACATCGACATACTGCCCGAATACCTGGGGAGTGTTTACATCGCGGCTTTCGATGGGTGTGCCTGTGAAACCTATGTACGTGGCATTGGGCAATGCATCACGCATGTATTTTGCGAAGCCGTAGGCTATGCGTTCTCCAATTTTTTCGCGGGTTTCCTTGTCTTTAACTTCTTTTATGGAGGCTTCGAAACCGTATTGTGTGCGGTGGGCTTCATCGGCTATTACTACTACGTTGCGCCTTGATGACAGCTGATCGTAAACGGACTTTTGATCTTCGGGTAAAAATTTTTGTATGGTGGCGAACACAATGCCGCCACTTGCTACCTGCAATAATTCTTTTAAATGGTGGCGGCTGGTTGCCTGTACGGGTTCTTGGCGAAGGAGTTGTTTGGATGCTGCGAAGGTGTTGAAGAGCTGATCGTCCAAATCATTCCTATCCGTTATTACAACTATGGTTGGGTTTTGCATGGCGGGATCGGTAATTAGTTTACCTGCATAAAATACCATGCTTAAGCTTTTGCCTGAGCCTTGTGTGTGCCATACTACGCCTGCGCGTTTGTCTCCTAAGCCTAATTGCGCTTTGCGTTCTTTTTCCGTGGCATCAGCAGATGCTCTTATAGTACTTGCAACAGCCCTATTTACTGCATAGTATTGATGATATGCTGCAAGTTTTTTTATAATTTCAATTTGTGTTATTCCACTACCAGAATCAATTTTTGTGTTTTTCTCAAAAACTATAAAATTGCGAACCAAATCTAAAAAGACTGAAGGATTCAGCATTCCTTTTAAAAGAATTTCTAACTGTGGAATAAAACGCGATGCTTCCTTTTTACCATCGGAAGTTTTCCAGGTCATGTAGCGAGTGAAGCCTGCTGAGAGACTACCTGCTTTGCATTCCATGCCATCGGAAACTATACAGACTGTGTTGTATGTAAATAGTGAAGGGATGGTGGCTTTGTAGGTTTGTAATTGGTCATACGCTTTGCGCATAGTGGCATTTTCATCGGCTGCATTTTTAAGTTCTATAATTACTAGTGGAATGCCATTTACAAACAATAAAATATCAGGTCTTTTATTTTGGTTTTTTTCTACAATGGAGTATTGGTTAACAACTAAAAACTCGTTTCCGGCAACATTGTCAAAATCAATTAACGCTACCTCATGGCTGCGTTCGAAACCATCCTGATGATAGGGTATTCGTATTTTTTCGACCAGTAGCTCATGAAACGTTTCGTTGTTATGCAATACATCATGCGAATAAATATTTAAAACTTTTTGTATTGCTTGTTCTTGAATATTTTGGGGGATACTAGGATTTAGAGTTGATACGGCTTTGCGTAAACGGCCAACCAAAACAATTTGCTCAAAACTTTCTCTTTCAGTTTGCGTTGCACTTGGCGCAATAATTAGCCCATGAACGTACTCCCATCCAATGGTTTGTAGTATTGTCAAAGCAAAGTTTTCTATATTACTCTCCGTTATCGGCTTCATCTATTGGGATTAAATTAAATGACTTTAGTTCATCTTTATATGCTTTTGGATCATTACTGAATAAAATTTCACTCGCAAAAAATGAATAAACACCCATTGTAAACTCACCATATTGTTGGTCCCAAAAATCGTTGAAGGTTTCATTTTCGTCATATTCTACCTCATCTTCAATAGGTTTTATTGGCTTGTCTGTTTCAAATGCTTCAATCAAAAAGCAACAAACAATAGATGTTGCCTCGATTAAAAAATTACCTGTTAATTCGTGAATTGAATTTTGTCTGTTTTGTAATTCTTCAACAGTCTTACCGTGCGCAGTTGTGCCAATTTCATTCCTAAAGTTGCCCATTTGTTGCCCCACGTTAGCAATTGCTGTTCCTATTTGCAAAATTGTTGAACTTGAAGGATAACCCAATGCTTTAAAGGCGGTTTTTAAACAACCACTCATTGAAGATGCTTTTTCTAACGTAATTCCTTTTTTTGAACAAACCTCTTTTGAAATACCTTCTAACAATGCTTTTGAATTTTCAATGCACAAAGTAAAATCAGTAGTTGCATAACCTTCAATCCTTACAATGTATTCATTATATGGTTGCCAATTGCTATGCTTGGTTAATATGGACTTTAGCCTTTGCATTAAATTTCAATTGATGCTTCTTGGTTCATAAGCTTAGGCAGAATATTATCTCTCTGTTTTATCAAAGTTTTAATTTGCTTATGGTTTGCCAAAATCTTTTTAAACATCGCTGTGTGTTCTGTTGCAAAATCTTCTAAGAGTTGGGTTGGTGGTATTTTAATTTCCATTTCGGAAGTTTCTACAGGACTTAAATTTGATTGTGCTGTTCCCTTAGCTAACTCTTCTAACTTTCCTCTTATGGATTTCTGTCGAAACAAAGCATATCCAAATGCCCAATCTCTTGAATTTTTGGGGGTGAGTTTTGCAACCCTTTGATTTAGCAATAAATTTTCCTCATTAACCAGACAACATCTTCCAACATTGCCTGTAAGTGACAAAAGAATGTCGCCTAGTTCTAATGCACAATATTTGGGCATTCTTTCGGGCGGTTCAATTAAATAATCTGTTCTACTCAAATCAATGTATCCATCTTGAACATTTTTAATAGTTACAAGACGATAATTACCACTCTCTTTATATTCAGAACTTTTAAAAGCAAAACCAGAAAACAAATCAAAAAGAGTATTTATTCTACCATCTTGCCAATTAGAAGAATTTTCATTTAAGAAAAGTTCCTTAAAAAGTATACTTGATAATTCTTCTAATGTTTTATTTTGGTTTTTCAATAAAGCTACCTTTTTATGCAAAGAATTTAATGTTTCTGATATTGCTTTTTGTACTTCAATTTTGGGCAGTGAAATTTTTAATTCCGATAACATACTGTTATTCAAACTTGCCCTGGTAGTAATAGATGACATACCCGAAACTGTTGCTCGGAATTTTGGAGAACGAAAATAAAATCCTGCATATTCTGGCTGTATTTCAACATTACCTTTTGGTCTCAACCGTTTTGTAAATCCATTAAAAGTTGCATAAGGGTAATCTTTTAAGGCAACGCAACTCATACCTAGATCTTCATCTGTTTCACTGGTTCTTGTTAAAAAAACATCCCCCCTTTTTATGGAACATATTTCTTGCTCCTTCTCAGTTGAATTAACCAAATTAGTTAATTCATTTGGAATAAAGTAGTTTTTGAAAATATCTGTAAAGCCAAGAAAGCCATGACCAAACCCAAACTCTTCTGCTCCTTTGGAAAGCCCAGATGCAAAGTCATACACTTCGTTTAACCTGTATTCTTTCCAATCACTCATTGTATGATTTTAATTTTAGCAAGACTAGTAGTAATTGCTTTATTAAGTTCAGCTTCTTCTTCTATTTGTTTTTCTAATTCTGCTTTCAATAAAGTAAATCGCTCCACGAAATTAAAATCGTCTTCTTCATCAGCTAATCCAACGTATCTGCCAGGAGTAAGTGTGTAATTTAATTTTCTAACTTCTTCAATATTTGCTACCTTACAGAAGCCAGCAACATCTTCATAATTTCCATTGGGGTTACGCCATTGGTGATATGTCCCTGCAACCAATTCAATATCTTCTTCGCTTAAATCTCTATTTCGCTTGTTTACAAGAAAGCCAATATTTCTCGCATCGATAAAAAGGATTTCACTTTCACGTTTTCTAAACCAACTATTACTTTTGTTGCGCGATAAAAACCAAATGCATGCGGGTATTTGTGTATTTAGAAATAATTTGGTGGGGAGGTTTACAATACAATCGACCAAGCCGTTTTCGATTAGTGCTTTGCGTATGTCGCCTTCGCCAGTGGTGTTGGTAGTTAATGAGCCTTTGGATAATACAAAGCCTGCCTGCCCTGTGGGTGCGAGGTGATAGAGGAAGTGTTGTATCCATGCATAGTTTGCATTGCCTGGGGGTGGTACCAGCTTTTCGCCAAGAACTTTCCAGCGGGCATCGTCACGGAGGAGTTCGCCACTCCAGTCGCTATCGTTAAAGGGGGGATTGGCGATGATGTAATCGGCTTTTAAATCCTTATGTGCATCATTTAAAAAGCTGCCTTCGTTGTTCCACTTTACGTTGCTGCTATCGATACCACGAATGGAGAGATTCATTTTTGCCAAGCGCCATGTGGTTTGGTTGCTTTCCTGGCCGTAGATGGAGATATGATCGACACCCCCGGCCCCTAAAGGGGAGATTGTTGGCTTGCCCGGTTTTTTCTTTTTGTAATGGTCCTGGTGGTGTTTTATAAATTTTTCGCTTTGTACGAACATGCCACCACTGCCGCAGCAGGGATCGAATACGCGGCCTTCGAAAGGTTCGAGCATTTCGACCAGTAATTTTACTACGCTTTCTGGCGTATAAAATTGCCCACCCTTTTTGCCTTCGGCTAATGCAAATTCGCCTAAGAAGTATTCGAATACTTCGCCCAATAAATCTTTTGCCTGTGCATCTTTAGTACCTAAGGTTGCGGTGCCTACGAGGTTTACCAAGCCGCCTAAGCTGGCTTTATCCAGTTTTTCCTGTGCATACACTTTGGGTAATACACCACGCAAGGAAGGATTGTCTTTTTCAATGGCATCCATGGCATCGTCAATATCTTTACCAATGGTGGGCTGTGTTGCCCTGCCTTGTATGCGCGCCCAGCGTGCTGTAACGGGAACGAAGAATACTTTTTCAGCGAGGTATTCATTTTTGTCTTCGGGATCGGCACCATCGCTTTTTTGTGAGAGCAGCTTTTGGTACTGCTCTTCAAAAGCATCGGAAATGTATTTGAGAAAGATTAACCCTAATGCTATGTGCTTGTACTCGGCAGCATCCATGTTTTTGCGGAGCTTGTCGGCAGCTTTCCAAAGTTTTTTCTTGAGGGGTTCTTCGGGTTGTTCTTTTTTTGTTTTAGCCATATTTGCGTAGGCAGTGCCTGAGGATGGGGAGATAGTTGAATTCCAAAGGTAGGGAATTTGGGGGAGATGAGGGAACGGAGGGTAGTAATTGTAGGGATGAAATTACCTACTTAGGTTAGAATTATTTGGATTGGGTTCTTATTTATTGGGTACATCAGGGTCGGCTGTAAAATAGCCGACCCTGATGTGAAGGAATTTAAAAAGTAACTTATCTATTTATTTCTTTCCGGCAAAGTAATAGGAACACCAATCTTCAAACCAAAACTTAAATTTCTTTTTAAAAAATCAGAATGCGCTTCAGTTTTACCATCACTTATGTTAGTTCTCTTTGAATCAGTTAAATCCTCAAACCGAACATACATACATAATGAAAACAAACTTTTTTCCTTATCCTTCTCGCGGCTGTTAATATTAAATACCGGACCACCTTCTAAAGATACCTGGAAATTATCATTTTCACGATCTTCAATTTCTTTTAGCCTATACAAACTTGATCTATTGAGGCTGCTGGAAATATAAAAGCCTGGTGCAAACGATTTTAATGGTAAAATATAATACTCCAGTAAAAATTGACCAAGGAAATCAGTCCTGAAATCTTTATTATTGTATGCCGTTCCAGTTTTACTTTTTTCTGTTACACTATTTCCATAATTGTAAAGTGGTGATCTGGTTTCATAATTATAGCTATTTAAAGTTGAAATATTGTTTGAATGAGAAGAATTTAGACCAACCTTCAAGTAACTTACTAACTTATTTGGCAGGATGACCATCCAATTAAATGAACAATTCAATCCGTAGAAAAAAGGATAATCCTGTTTAAAGTAAAAGGAATCAATATCATTATAAGTTGTATGGTACAAATTCAACTTCTCCGTTCTGGCATACGGGCTTAATGTAAACCAAAAATACCTTTTTTTAGTCCAAACATCAGCAGCATTACTTATTTGCCTATCGACCTTCCTGTCATTTCTAGTACTATTAAGTTTTGAATACTTATTATGTAAATCAACTATTGCTTCATTATAAGTGTTAATATTTGTGGCTGTTAAATTTGCTTCTGCTTTATCTACAATTTTCAGAATTTCCTGTAAATTACTATTACCAGTTACTTCTAAGGCTTCTTTTTTTTGTAGCTTTTTAATAAAATAAATAAGTAATTCCTTTTGCAATTTTGTGATGTTTTCTTGCGATGGAATTATAGTTACTGTGTCAATCAAACCTGGTAAATTAGTTAAATGTTGATTATAAAGTAAGGTTATAGCAATTAATGTATCGTTTCCTGTTTCAAATTCTTTTTCCAATAACAAATTTTTCAATCGCACACTTTCTTTTTTTTCACCGGGATATTTAGTGCTATTCCATGCAGGTATATAATGAATAGAAGGCCTGAATTCAAAAGCGCTATTAAAATTGGATACACCTTTAAAAAAACTAAAATTTTTATCGGTAACTCCGCCTTTAAATTCAACTCCAATAAGAACTTGTTGGAAATTTTTTAAAGTAAATACGCCTGAGGCTGTTGCTTCAGGTTTCGAGATGTCTAATTTAATACCACTTGTAGGTTTACTTTCACCAAAAATAGAATATGTAATATCCTGAATAATCATTTTATCAAATGCTTCATCGGGAACCAGCTTGAATAAGGTTTCGTTATTACCAGTTTGTGCGAAAGTGAAATTGTATACCAATATTGTAAAAATAAATATAGTAATTTTTCTCATATTATTTGTTTAATTAGTTTTACTTAATTTGTTTTTTGGGTCATTAAATCATTAGTATTTTTTCTTCCCTTCAAAGATGTGGCCTGCTTTTTCTTTTTTGATTTTAAACCTAACTTCCATTCTTCCCTAAACACGACACTTGTTCGCCTTCCGTTTTTTTTATAATCGTTAAAACGAGCGAGTGCCATTTTATATGTGGTGTAATCCTCATCAATTACTCTATCGCATTCGCTTTCGGAAAAATGGGTGTGTAGCCAATATGAAACTCTAAATGGTTTGCTTCCATAGACGCCTTATGCGACCGGGTACCATTAAATGATAATTCTAATTTATCATCATTATCCTTAAATCCTGTCTCTTTTTATACAAGAATAATTCTTACGATACCCTTCATACTACTCTTCTTTGCTTACTGCTTTTGGTTTATTTTTTAATAAGAATATAATATCTGTCTGGATCAGGTATTATGTATATGTCCTTGGCAATAGTTTCTGCCATTATTATTATTATTATTATTATTATTATTATTATTATCGTTAGTATTTAGATTAAAACCTTGTCCTCTCTCCTTTTTATCAACAACTTTTAAAAAATACGCGATACTGTTAAGGCCTTCTTTAAGTACTTTAGCTTTTGCATTATCTCAACTTAATTAAATCAGTTAATTTATCAGCAATGTTCTTTGTTAGTTCAGGTCTCCTCAAATAACAGCAATATTTATCATTAGGCAGATTTACTTCCCCAGAGCTATAAATTAAAATGGGCAATTCCATATGTTTACTTCTTATTTTATTTAATAAAACAAGACCTGTGTATCTACCATCATCAGCATCATTTATTTCTTCTTGAGTCCAATTTGGTGGGATTGGCATCATAACGTCCAAAATAATTGCCGCGAAGCGGGAATTTTCAAGCTTCGACATTACCTCTTCTGCAGAATCTACATGAGTAATAGAAAATCCATAAATATCCTGAAGTGCCGTTATTAAAGGTTTAGAGCCAAGTTGTAAATCATCAACGTATAAAATTTTTTTTGTCATTTTAATTTTAGTATGAATCTTTAAATTAATAAAATAATAATGTATAAATAATTTCAAATCAAATTTATGAATGATAAAGTAAAAAAATCTTTATAAACCATTTATACTTTAGATCTCTTATTTATTTCACTTATTGCTTTTACAGCATTATCGATATTTGCTTTTGTTTCATCTTTGTCGTGAATAATTTTTTGCAAATGTTTGATATCACTTGCTTTTCCCTTTGCCAGCAATGATGCAATTCCGGCAAAACGTATCTTTGAATCAAAAGAACGCAAATTAACCAAGGCAGAAATTATTTCAAGATGATCCATAAAATCCTTTTCATTTTTTTTATCTAAATAAAAATAAATAAAATCATTGAAGCCCTGAAGTCCTTGGCTAACATACTCTTGTTTTGACCTCAGTTCTTTAGCTATTACATTGACCTTTTCGTAATTTTCAGATAATAGTTTTAATTTTTCCTCGAAACTTTCTGTAAATAGTTTCATTTTTTTATCTAATTCACTACTGGATCTATTTAATATTTCTTCTGACCGTTTCTCCAACTTTTCCATTTTAATATCAGATTCTTTAATCTTTTCTTTAATTTCAGATTCAAGTCGTCTAACATCGTTTTCAGCACTTTCTATTTTTTTTACTTCAAAAACTGTTATGTAAATAGTAAAACCTGCTACCAATAATACTAAAGCATCAACAATAAAAGTTGCATATTTTAAACCTGCAACGATTGTTTCAATATTTTCATTTTCATGCATTTCTTCTGGAACCCTTGTTAAATTTACATGCTCGATATTCGACTTTTTGAGATCAGTCATCGAATCATTTATAACATTTTTAATACTAGTTTGTGAAGTATCCTCTATAAACTTATTCTGGGCCATTAAAACATCGGATAGTAATGCCACACATGTGATTGCAATTAGTAGTTTATTTTTCATTGTGACTTAGTTCAGTTAATTTTTTAAAAACTTTTTGTATTGTTTCTGGCTTTCTGAAATAATAAGTGTGTTTATCCAGTTCTAAAGTCAATGTTTTTGCCGAGTAAATTAAAATAGGCAATGTTGGCTTTATTGCTCTAATCTTTTTGATTAAAACATTTCCTGTTTCTAATCCATCCTTTGAATCATTTTTTTCTCTCTCGCTCCAATCGTCTGGAACGGGCATCATTATGTCCACTATAATTGCATCAAATGGCGGATCGCTTGCAATAATTTCATTTATTGCCTCATCGCCATACTCAATTCTAATTACTTCTAAATCATGAAAATCTTTTAACCCTCTTTCTAATGGGCCGGAAGTAAATCCATTATCTTCAACAAATAATATTTTTTTCATTATACTTATTTTTTAATTATTCAATTGCTGGTATTAGTATTGATATTTCTGTTGGATTTTTCAATCGTCTAATAACACAAAGCCCTCCTTGCCTTTTCATCAGTTTATCTACTAAGAACAAACCTATTCCACTTCCTAATAATTTTACATTTTTAGATATTCCAGAATTGCTCCCTCTTCTAAACAGTAAAAAAACGTCTTCCTTTTCGCTTTCCAGAATACCCAAACCATTATTTACAAATTTTATCTCATGCCATTTATCCCAAAGTTTTTCGTTATATGAAGGATGATTTTCATAAGTCTTATAATATTTAATTTTTACTTCAGATCTTGATTCAGAGTAATTGACCGCATTTTTAAGCAAGTTATTAAAAACCTGATTCATTTTTGACTCATCCACCATCATAAATTCAGGCATTTCACTCATATAGGTTTTTATCCATATGCCCTTGGATTCTGAGGCTTGTTTTTCGTGCAATTTTTTTAATTCGATTAATAAATTTTTAATATCAACACTTTTTATTTCTAATTTTTTTGTGTCATAAGTACCTTTGGAAACATCATCTAAATCTTCCAACATTTTTTTCACCAGAGTAATCATGTTCATATTATCAGCAAAATATTCTCCAAGTTTCATGCTCTTCAAATCATCCATATTCCTTTTATAACGCTGCTCTCCTTCATCAAGATTGCCGAAAAGGCCAGTAATAGGGGTTAATATCTCATGGACTATTTGATTCATAAAAAAATCCTTGTCTTTATTGGTCTTATCAATCTCTATTAGTCGGGTAGCCAAAGCAGCTACCAACTCAACCGTTTCAGAATCAAAATCCCAAAATGAAGTTATTAATGCATCTTTAACAGCCGTCTTTCCAAAGCACTTTAAAACTCCTAAAACTTTGGTTTCCTTTTTACCATCTCTATCTTTAAAAGTGGCTTTAAGTGGCACAAACAAAATTGAATAATCTTCATGCTTTCCTTCTTCAGGAATTTCCTGGAACTTAATTGAATGTTTTACATCTTTTACAGTGTAATAAAGTCGAGTTCGGCCATCCTTTTGCGTTTTAAGAGTTATACTTTCTTCTTCATCTTCAGGTCCGTAAAAAACCTTTTCTATGCCTTCTGGTGTTTGTAAATTGATTTTCTCTTTTCTAAAATAAGCTTCTTTTGCTGTAGTAGCCTTTAACTTAAGTTTCTCATCAGCTTGATCAAATAAAAATACTGAGCATATTTTTGCTTTTATACTATTTAAAACTAGCCATGCAATGTCTTCATAAGTAGATTTCTGTGAAACACTTAAATTATCAATTTCCTTTTTAATAGTCCTAATTTGCAGCCGTCTTTTTTTATTAAATATTTCGTTAAAAATATCATTAATGCCATCAGTAAGAAATTTAAGCCTTTCTCTTAGGACATTGTTGATTTCATTCTCTTCAAATGATCTTAAATTAATTATACAAAACAAACTTTTCCAAAAATCATTTGCGGTTTTTACGGGATTTAAACCGTCCCTGATAAAGAGAGCAAAATTTTTACCTTCTTTAAAAAATTCTTTTTTATTTTCATTATTTTTTGAATCCGTTGATTCATTAAATGGCGAATAAAGGTGAACACCCTTATGAAACTCCTCAGAATATTCATTGCGATAACTTAATCTGTGAAGCAATAATTTTTCGCGCTTTGTCAAGTATAGTTCTTCCATCTCTGCACTGGTATATCCCGACTTCAACTTGTCCATATTGGCCTTAACGCACCTTAGAGGAAACCACAGTTTGTGCCCTAAATCATCATCCGAGGTAACATCTGTCTCTCCTTCAATAATAGGTATCCTGAATGAAATAACATTTAGATTAAATTGCTCAATGAAATATGTCGCTATTTCTTCAAAAATCAAATTAAAAGCCACCGAATCTAAACCCTCCTGCTTTTCCTTCAGTTTACGAATAAAATTTTGATCTTTAAGTTTGATAATATCCTTCTTACGATATATATATATATTAAATATTGTTGACATGGAACTGCTAAAGAAATTCAAAGGTTCTTTATCCTTCTTCTCTATAGTATTTATTTCAATTTTAGGATTTACGATGCACACATATCCTAAAACATTTTCATCTTGACTTTCTTTTGGGTTGTCATCTTTTTGAAGTTCCGAATCTATTTTATAAAGTCCTATTAAAATTATTCCTTTAATCGATTGTGATTTTAACAACTCATTCTTGAATATTGACAAATATTCGCTTCTATCACTGTCACTCTCCCTTTCGTTATAAAATTTATATTTGATTTTCTCTTCTAAAAAAGATTGAACTAAAGGACTTTCTAAAGAAAGGTCAATAGCTTTATCAAATTTTACTTTTTGTTGGACGTTTAATTCATAATTAAATATGTAATTTGAGTTTTTAATATTGCCTCCTTCTTTGAGTATTATACCACAATATTCAGCATTCAAATGATTTTTTAATCGTTCTACAATTTTATTTAACTCATCATTAATCTCAAGTTTCTCATCTCTCAATAGAGCGTCTTTTAAGTCCAACATTTCATGCGAAATTTTTTCCCATTCGTTTTTCCGATTTAGTTCATTTCGCCTTCTTTTATTTTTAAAATAAACCAATATAAACAGTCCGCCCCCTAGCAAACTAAGTATAGTAAGAACTGTAATCAAAACGCGCAACCAATCTGTCATTTTTATTAATTCACCTTTTTGATTACTTATATTTCTTTTCTCATCTATTCCTTTCGTATATATATTAAAAAGAGACTTTCGCATTAAAATTGAATTAATACTATCTGAGATGTAGAGATATGCATAAGCAGAGTCTCTGTTTCTGATTAAGTCATAATAACTACTTATACCACGAGCAGCTTTCATTTTGACGTAAGCATCATTTAACTTATTTGCTAAATTGTATGCATTTGTTAAACACAGAAATGCTGAGTCTATGTGATTGTAAAATTTTAAAAGGTAATTTCCCTTATGGAGAAGAACGTGTTCAACCTGATATAGGTCAACACTATCTGCCCGCCCAATATGTTCGTTAATGAATAAACTTGAGTCAAAAGCATTAATAATTTCTTGTTGATATGCTCCATATTGGGATTCTAATATCATAATTTTGGCACTATCCTCCCATATATAAGCTTCATATTTCCTACTATTGAGGACATGGTTTGTATAAACTATATCACTTAAAGAGTTAAAATATTTCTTTGCGCTATCTAATCTATTAGCATTTATATAAGATTCGCATTTGAAGTAGATAATTTTAGCAGTGTCATTGCTGTCCTTCATCATCTTTGCTGCCTCATTAATATACTCCCATGCTATAGTGCTTTCCGCCTTGGTACTTTGTTCCTGATTATAATAAAACAACACTGCTAACCCGTAAAAAGAACTAAATCTTGCAGAGTCATTATTGTAACTCTCGGAAATATTTAAACTTGAGTTATAATCGTGCCAGGCAGAATCATAATTACCCAAAACTCTATTGGCATTTCCTCTTTTGTTGTATGCAACCGCTAAAGAATTAATATACCTGATAGAATCTGTTGAAGTTTTAGTAATGAACTTTACTGCCGCGTCAGCATAATATTTGGCACTATCAAATTCGGCAGACGCATAATTATTTTTCGAAGCTTGCAGAAACGTGCTAATGCTAGCTAAAGTCTTTTCATTGGGTCTGTCAGATACCATATGATAATTATTGTATCCATTACAGGAAAACAAAACAATTATTAAAAAATAAAAGCAGTGCTTCATTGTGATCATTTTTAAAAAATATAACTACATTAGTGAATTTTATTTAGGCTTCGCTCTCCCCATTTCTATTATATAAATAGATAGATCGTTTCTTACAAACATTATCATTATTTAAGAAGTAGTAAAATCAATTTATACTCCGATTTTGAATTTCCTAATATTATCTGCATAAATCTAATAAACCATAAAATATAATTATTTATTTTTCATTTTTTACGACAATTCTTAAAAAATCTTCAATATCCTTATACCCCGCTTTTTGTACTTTGATCTTTGCGCTATCGCGATTATCATTATAAATATGCTTTGTTTTACCTAAGCGTGCCGGAATAACTGAAGGTTTAACGCCTTCTTTTTTTAATAATACAATTTTGTATTCAAGTTTTTTAAACTCGACACCATGATATATTATTTTATCGCCATTGAGGTGTTTTGTTTTTTCGAGGATTGCATAATCAACATATTTTACACGCTTTAATAAGAGAGTGAATGCTTGCCGGACAAAATCGCAGTGCTGGGTTTTTAATGTGAAAGCATCATAACCAAGCTCAAGGAGATCGTTTAGCCTTTCGGGACTATCGTCATTACAATGTAACAGGGTTGCTATGGGATTTATGCCGGCAACAAAATTTTTAATATCGGCAATGGTGCTATTAAGGCCGGTGAAATATTCATCGAGCACAAGAATGACAGGGAGCTTTAATGCTAATACTTTTTCAATATCAGCCCTATTAAAACATTGTATTACATCGTGGATGCCTACGCGGTCTTTAGTAAATAATTCGAGGCTGTGTGCGGACAGGGTGTCTTTGCAGGCAATACATACGATTGCCACAGGTAGTGTGTGAGGCATAGGGAAGTGTTTTGCAAGTTATATAGTATTAGTTAAATGAAGCGCTAATATAAATAGCATGTATATAATAACCAAATAAAATAATGCAATCTATAAATATTATGGTAGTGTTTCCGCAAAAAATGCGGAATTGAAATTTGTTTTAAGAGTGATGTATAAAAAACTTTTGCCCAGATACTTTTAAAAATACGGTAATATGTTTAGGGTTTGCGTTCAACAGGATGTCAGACGATGACAAAGGTTCTTTGAAGAAACGGCACTACAGAAAGGGTGGGTTGCGACCCCGGGATTAATGCAACCAAAAGATGGTGGTAACTTATCTACCGGAATTTACGAGGTATATTCTTTAAAGAAATCCTCCAATCAAACAAATAGAATTAATGAAAAAACGAGAAAACAATTATTTGAATATGTACTTAGCTGTACAGATGATCATAGCCAAATTTGCGGCTATATGGGCCGGTTTAGTTTCGTTTGAAGCTACCAATACTGATTTTGATGCATACGTTGATAAAATAAAAGCTGACCTTGAAATACAGAAGCAGTTTTTGAAAGGCTATGCAGCAGAAAAGAAAAATAAGAAGTTAAAAATGGCCAGAGCAGCTTATGCTATTTGCCGAAAGGTAAGAAGCTATGCTTATGCTATTGATGACAGAGAACTAATAGGTAAATTAAAAATATTTTTTACCTTGATATATACTGCTGCCAGTGGTAAGGCTGTTAGTTATTCGAACAATGTTTTGAAAGCTGCTCAAGTAATGACAGATGCAGACAAAACAAAATATGGGCTTACTGATGCTGAAATTACTGAACTTGAGGCATTGATAAAAAGCTACGAGGACTACACTGCTAAACCACGCGTGCAAATTGTAGGGCGTGTACTTGCCACCAAGGATATAAATGCGAACTGCAAACTTGTGAACCGTTTACTGGCTGACAGAATGGATAATGATATGGTGAACTTTGAAGAAAGCCATCCAGACTTTTTTGGCCAGTATAAACAAGCAAGACGTGTAATTGACCTACAACGCCACAATGCGATTGAAGGTAATGTGACCGATGAAGCGGGTATTGACCTGAAGAAAGTAAAAGTTACTATAATAGGAAAAGATAAACTTACTAACGAAGAGAAGGTGAAGTTTGAGGAGATGACGGATAAGGATGGTAACTTTACTAAACGTGTGATTAATCCTGAGTTTGAGTATGATGTTACTTTTGAGAAAGAGAATTATGAGAAGAAGACCTTTAGTGACATTGACCTGATTAACGGTGAGCATGAGATATTAGATGTTCAATTGGTTAAAATACCTACTGCATAATACTGTATGTTTTGGAAAGCCCTGTTGCGAAAGTGACAGGGCTTTTTGTTTTTATAATCCTTAAATATTTACCTGCAACGTGAGGTAGAATTTGGCATTTTCCGTCAACCTTATTGCGCTATTCAAATATGTAAACACGGTATATGATTGCTGGCATATCAATCAATTTATCCCCTTCTAATCCTCCGTCTGCTCATGCCATTGAAAATTGCCGGTGTTCTTAGTATTCTCCCAATAAAACTTTGAGCGTTTTACATCATAATTCCCAACCTCATTCATGGTCTCCGCATCAAACAAACGACCGTTCACCATTACATAGTTTATACTTTCTGTATTTCGAATATTTTCCAGCGGGTTTTTATCCATCACTATCAGGTCAGCAAGCTTTCCTTTTTCGAGTGAACCAACCTGGTCGCCCATGCCAATATAGTCGGCACCATTTTGTGTAGCACAGCGAATAGCTTCCAATGGTGTAAGCCCACCCATTTGCAGCATCCACAATTCCCAGTGTGCGCCAATGCCCTGTATCTGTCCATGAGAACCGAGGTTAACTTTCACCCCTGCATCTGTAAGCTTTTTACATGATCTCGAAACCTGTTTAAAACCCCAGTCATACTCAGCATCAGGTAACATTGTACGTTCCCGTGAACGCGCATCAATTATACTTCGTGGTGTAAAATTCAGCAAACGTTTATTTTCCCACACATCGGTTTTCTGGTACCAGTATGTTTCACCAAATGCTGCACCGTAAGTGACAATTAAGGTAGGTGTATATCCGGTTTTGCTCGCGCTCCATAGTTTAATTACATCGTTGCTTAAATCAGCAACGGGTATGTTATGTTCTATTCCAGTATGCCCGTCTAAAATCATGCTCATGTTGTGAAAAAAAGTAGAACCACCTTCAGGCACTACTTCGATTTTAAGATCTCTTGCAGCTGAAATCACCTGCTGGCGTTGTTCCCTTCGTGGCTGGTTATAACTTTTCACAGAGAATGCGCCAAATGCTTTTGTACGTGCAATAGCCGAACGGGCATCATCATAACTATTGATCACCGCTTTAAAATCTCCTTCCGCTCCATACAAAATTGTACCTGTCGAAAATATTCTCGGGCCAACCATGTAACCAGCCTTCACCATTTCCGACTGTGAAAACACCATTTCCGAATTGGATGACGGATCATGCGTAGTGGTTACTCCAAAAGCAAGATTGGCATAATAGCTCCACTGCTTCTGTGGGCTTGCCCCCAGTCGCCAGGTGCTCAAATGCGAATGAACATCAACCATACCAGGCATAATGGTTTTTCCTGAACAGTCAATTACTTTAACTCCGGCAGGAATGGTTACGTTAGCTGCATTACCTATAGCTTCAATTTTATTTTCATTGATAAGTATGGTGCCATTATCAATCACTTCATCGCCTTTCATGGTTATTATGCGCGCACCTTTCAATGCCAGCATCCCTTTAGGTTTATCAGAGAGTAGTTCAAGGCCTATCTTTATTCCTGTAGTATCCATAGCTGCAACACTGTCAGGTGAGCCCTCCATAAAAGTGAACCTGTCTTTTAAAGTATTTGTAAAATATTCATCGCTGTAAGTCCAGTGAATTCTTTTACTATCGCTGCTCCAGCATAAGTTTAATCCTGCATCTTTTGCAATTTGCGTTACAGGAACTGCCTTAGTACCTGATGAAAGATCTATTGGCTTACCTGTTGCAGGGAATGCAGCAATATATGCCTTGAATAATTCTATAAATGCAACCCAGTTGCCATCAGGGCTGGGCACAACAAATGTTGCATATTTAGAAGTAAAGTGAGTAGTGAATTGTTTTTTATCCAGGTCATAACTTTTATAAACCTTTACATCCCCACTATCCATTTCAAAAAATATTTTATTATTTCCCATAAATACAGGATTCGCTCCCTCTCTTGTTATCAATTCCGGTTTTGTATTGACTGTATTGTTCATTATATAAATTCCAGGATCCACGCAAAATGAAAACCCCATGTGATCATTCCCTGCTTCCTTTACATACACTACTTTTTTACCATCAGGTGAAATATGTGGTGTGCGGTAAATACCTTTTTCAGAAGTCAGCTTAACAGCTTTCTTATCCTTTACATTCATCTTCCATACTGCACTCATCGTCTCATCATTCCAGGTGGTGTAAGCTAATTCATTTCCTGAGGTTGCAAACGAGGGTTCAAATTCAAGGTCCTTTGAAGCGGTCAGTCGAACAGGTTTTCCTGAAGGCAATTCTTTTATCCATAAATAGCCTGCAGCATTAAACACCAAACTTTTTTCATCAGGTGAAGTAGTCGCATTGCGTATAACTTTAACAGTAAACTTATCCGGTGCAGTTTCCTGTCTGAAATGCAATGCATCGGTTATGCGATGTTTAACATGAACTGTAAATGGAATTTCTGCTGCCGTAGAATTATCAATATTCACATTCATAATTTTCCCATTGGCCCATATGATAATATGCTTTGCATCCAGCCAGTTAAAGTTAGTGTATACGCCAAAAATCGCCCATGCTTCCTGCTGGTCCTTACTTAGTTTGTCATACACAGGCACAGATTCTCCCGTTTCCAGGTTTTGAACAAAGAGCACCGATGTTTCACGTACGCGCTTTACATAAGCCAGTTGCTTTCCATCTCTCGAAACCTGTGGCCGGAATGCACCACCGGGACCTCCTGCAATATCAATCGTTTCACCGGTCTCACGGTCATATCTTTTTATAACATATATTTCTTTGTTTGCATCCTTATTATATAAGAACATCCCACCGGGGTACATATCCTCGCTGTAATACACATACCGCCCGTCAGGTGAAACACAAGGCTCTCCCGCATCCTGCTGTGAATTCTTTTTCACAGTAAGCTGAAGTCCGTCACCACCTGAAGCATGGTACAACCACATTTCACCGGCACCAAGAGAGCGCGTGGAAGTAAAATGTTTACGGGCAATAATATACTGTCCATCCGGTGTCCACACAGGGTTGTTAAGCAGGCGAAAACTTTCTTTAGTAATTTGCTTCGGATTGCTACCGTCAGCATTCATCGTCCACACATTATCGCCACCACCTGCATCAGAAGTAAATGAAATCTTTTTCCCATCAGGACTATACCTTGGCTGCACCTCAAAAGCATAACCTTGTCGAAGGCATTTTGCTTCGCCCCCGGTAACAGGCATGGTGTAAATATCACCCAGCATATCAAACACAATGTTTTTCCCATCAGGACTCACATCAAGATTCATCCATGTTCCTTCTGTTGTTGTAAACTCAACATCTTTATAAGTTCCGGGGGGATTGGTAACATCCCATTTTTTTTCTTTGCCTTTATCTGCCTGCGCAAAGGCTAATGTGGTGAACAGTGTAGCTGCTATAGCAAAATGTACTTTCATAAACAGTTAGTGGATTAGTGATCTATAATTGCTTCCGGCAAATATATGGATAAGATAAGGCTCCCGATATGGGCAATCCGTATTGTAAATGTTAATTTGAATACAGGAAATGTTAAAGTTTGATCAGATCATAACACCCTAAAATTCTGCAATGACTTCCGCAAACTCAATACATAGGTTGCAAAAAAGCTAAAATTTAGGTAGGTTTGTTTGTATTTTAAATGTTACTCTTAATTTTTTGACTCTATGAACAAGCTATATTGCTTAATCATAATGTTTGTCGCTTGCAGGGTCTCTGAGGGACAAAATCTTATTCCTAACGGAGATTTTGAAGGTTATGTAAATTGTCCAAATAGCTTTAACCAGTATGACAACTTTGTATCAGATTGGATAGATCCAACAATCGGCAGTCCTGACTATTTTAATTCCTGCACTTCTTTTTTGCAACTTAGCGTTCCGGACAATAATTGGGGATACCAGCCGGCACACAGCGGAAATGCTTATTCCGGTTTTCTGTTCTGGTATGGTCCTCCCTTTCCTCCTGATGCCAGAGAATATATAGAAGTGCCGCTGACCTCCGCTCTTATGGCAAATAGTTGTTATCATTTTCAAATGTACGTATCTCTTGCCGAAGCAAGCCAGGTAACAACCAACAATTTAAGTGTCCTGTTTTCAGACACTGCTATTCTTAATCAAAATGATCTATATGCATTTACTCCACAACTTAATCTAACATCATCTTTCATAACTGATACATTAACCTGGATATTAATTTCCGGAAATTATACTGCTACAGGAGGGGAAAGTTTTTTGATTATTGGAAATTTTCTCAACAATGCTATTTCAGCAACACAACTTACCGGTTTCGGGAATTTTGACGAAGCCTATTTTTATGTAGATGATGTCTCCCTCTCTCCATGCACAGGAATAGAAGAACAAAAAATAAATGACATCCTAAAAATATATCCCAACCCTTTTACTGATAAGGTAAACATCACAATAAGTGATAACGGCCTTTCAGAATTTATTCTTTTTGATATTGCTTCCAAAAAAATATTCAATCAGTCATTTAAAAATTCAATTTCAATAAATACAGAGCAGCTTCCAAAAGGTATTTATCTTTATGAAGTGCGAAACAAAAATGAAGTGATTGAGAAGGGAAAAGTTGTGAAAGATTAAAACCATTGAGCATGAAAATAATAAAATATTTTATCACAATTTTATTTGCCGCTTTATTTTCGGAATCATCCTTCTCGCAGGTAAAGTTTCAAAAATTCTTTTCAGCACAAAATATTGGAGTTTCCTATCTTCAACAGACAAATGACAGTGGCTATATTCTGATAGCTACAACATTCCTGTTCGGGGTTGGCAACCGGCAACCGGTTTTAATTAAGACAGACGTGAATGGAACTATTCTTTGGTCCCAAAAAATTGGTGATGGATATGGACGTTCTGTGTATCCGACTAATGACGGAGGCTACATTGTTGCAGGTGGCAATGGATTTAACTTATCAAAAATGGATGGTAATGGAAATTTAACCTGGTCTAAAGGAATAACTTATTCTACCAATCTCTTTCCATTTTGTGTAAAGCAAACTACCGATAATGGTTTTATTATTTCAGGATATTCGCAGGGTCCCGTTTACAAGGATGTGTATATTTTAAAAACCGATAGCACAGGCAATGTTTTATGGTCGAATATTTTTCCAGGCGGTATAGGATATTCTGTTGCGCAGACAACAGATGGAGGTTATATTATTGGTGGAGAAGGCCATGCCGGAGTTTATTTAATAAAAACGGACTCGGCCGGAAGTAGTGTATGGAAAAAATCTTTCGCACTATCAAATAGTGAAAATGCAAATTGCGTTCAGCAAACCGCTGATGGAGGATATATTCTTGCAGGAAAAAGCGGAACATCAACACGTAAAGTTTATGTGATTAAAACGGATCCAACGGGAAGTTTAATGTGGTCGAAGACTTACCATGGTGCTGGCAATGCAGATGATGAAGGGCGTTCTATTATTCAGACTGCCGATAAAGGTTTTATAATTGGAGCTGTTATTTCTACATCTGCAGCAGGTATCCAGGCATGTTTACTAAAGACGGATAGTATTGGAAATGTTGTCTGGGGAAAAAGTTATGGTGGTTTAGGTGACGGGGTTTATTGCGTACAACAGGCAAACGATCATGGTTTTATTGCAGGAGTAAGTATAGGCGGGGGATTGGGCAATGGCGCTATTTATATTATTAAAACAGATAGCCTCGGCAATAGTGGTTGCAATGAAAACAATATTTCTATTAGTACAAATACACCACTTACGCAGGAAACAAATCCAATAACGGTGGATTCAAGTGGAGGTATTTCAGCCAGCAATGCGCCTAACATATCCAGTCTTGTTTTAAGCGTATCCACTGTATGTATTAGCGTAGGTATAGATAACGTAAAGGCAGAAGCGCATTTTATTATTTCACCAAATCCAACTGCAGGTAATTTTACAATCAGTTTTTCCGAAATTATTCGCACTGGTATAATCGAATTATACAATACATTGGGCAAAAAACTTTATTCAGAAAAAATAAATAATGAATCAAAAAGTGAAATCAGTCTCGAAACTATTTCTCAGGGGATTTATTTTGTGAAGGTATCTGTTGGTGAAAAGTCCTATTGCAAAAAAATAATCATTGAGCATGATTGATACTTAACAGCCCAGTAATACTGGTTGCAAAAAAGAGAAAGTTTAGGTAAGTTTGTTACGTATATTTAAAGGCTATCTGTTAATTGGATAGCATACCAACCTGAAAGTGCGAACAAGGATTCTAATCGCGATATACAATAACTAACCAATAAATATATGGAAGATCACAACAGCTTTCTGCCAAAAACCGAAGATGAGTATTTACAAACACGGGTCTTAGATCAAATTACATGGTATGACAAAGGAAGTGCTAAAAATAAAAGTCGATTTTTATTTTTGAAAGTAAGTGAAATTGTTTTATCCCTTTGTGTACCCTTTTTGGCAGCTTACATTAATAGCCCGGACAGTCCTTTAAAAATTATTGTTGGCGTACTAGGTATTGCAGTGGCTGCAATTGCCGGCATTATTACCCTGATCAAATTCCAGGAAAACTGGATCGAATACAGAACAGTAGCTGAATCGTTGAAACTGGAAAAGTTTCTTTTCATAACACGGTCAGGGCCCTACAAAAACCATAACGATGCCTTTCCATTATTTGTTGAGCGTTTTGAAAGCTTAATTTCAACTTCAACAAAAAGATGGGTAGATTATGTATCCCGAAAGGAAGCGGAGAATAAGCAAAAGCCGGAATGAATCTATTCCTAATTTCTCTAATTTGAAGGTCACCTTTAAAATTTCAACTTCACCATTCAACTTTCAATCTCACAATTGAAGATTTAGTTAAAATTATATGTCTTCTATTTGAGAACCAGCCAAATGAAAATATCACAAATTGAAATCTATAAATCGCCCATTAAACTTAAGGAACCCTTTGTAATTTCCTTAGGGCATTTTGAATACGCTGAAAATATTATTGTAATCATCAAAACAGATAAAGGTATTTCCGGATTTGGTGAATGCAGCCCCTTTATGACTATAAATGGGGAGAGCATGAATACCTGCTATATTGTAGCGCAATACTTAGCAAAAAATTTAATTGGAAAGAATCCACAACATATCGAAGAATGTTCAAAATTAATGGATGCGGTTATTTATGGCAATACAAGTATTAAAAGCGCTTTCGACATTGCTTTGCATGATATATGCGCTCAACATGCAGGCCTCCCCCTATTCAGGTTTCTTTCAGGTGACAATAAAAAAACAATAGTTACAGATTACACGGTAAGCATTGGTGATGCGAATAAAATGGCATCTGATGCACAGAAGATAAAAGATAATGGCTTCCAGGTGATCAAAGTAAAACTTGGCGAATCAAAGCACAAAGATGTAGAAAGAATTCAATTAATCAGGAAAAAAATTGGAGCAACTATTCCGATAAGGATAGATGCAAACCAGGGCTGGACTACCGAGGAAGCCATACAAACTTTAACTGAATTAGCTCCTTACAACATTCAACATTGCGAAGAGCCTATTCCCCGCTGGAATTTTATGGAGCTTTCAAAAGTAAGAGAGCAAAGCCCGATACCGATAATGGCTGATGAATCATGTTGCGACCATAATGATGCAAAACGCTTAATTGATTTATATGCCTGCGATCTGTTTAACGTTAAGCTTGGTAAGTCCTCAGGAATATTCAAAGCCAGAAAAATAATACACCTTGCAGAGCAGGCAAAAATAAAAATTCAAATGGGTGGTTTCCTTGAATCAAGGTTAGGCTTTACTGCCACAGCTCATCTGGCTTTAACAAGTGAAAATATTATTTATTACGATTTTGACACTCCTTTAATGTTTGTGGAAGACCCTGTTATTGGTGGGATTACTTACAGCAACGAGGGAGTTGTAACAGTACCCCAAACACCAGGATTAGGCGCAATAATTGATGGAAAGTATTTACAAAGGCAAATGAAAATAGTAATCAATTAAAACTCTCTTTGCGAGCTATCTGCTCCTCTTCTTAAATTCTTCAATGGCATGAGACAATGTTTTACCAATTGCCTGGTGCATCCATTCCATAAATTCCCTGCTAAAACGTACCTCACCCCCTATTTCGTTTTTGAAAAGCCTGCGTACATTTTGCGTTGTCTTAAAATTATTTGTTATTACTGTATCTACAGTAAGCTTATCCGAGTGCCAGTTAATCTCTTTTGCCATTTCGTTTATTTAATTATTCATCATCAGTAATAAAACGGTTTATAAAGCGAGTCCTTAAAAAGCTAAACACCAACCCTAATATAAATGCAACCAAAGAACCGTAGAGCACTTCTCCTGTGCGTTCAAGTGCAACCTGCATAGCTATGTTATAGTTTTCATTTTCTGTAATGGCGGGTATGATAATAATAGCAACGGTTACAGGAGCCAGCTTCCAGCTGGCAGGATATTTTTTGAAAGAAGTACTGACAAGAACTGAAGATGTAACTGCAACAATGAGGGACCCAAAATTTATTCCCATAAAATGCATACAGGCTAAACCCAAAGCACTTCCAATAAGTGTATTAATGATTCGCGAAACAGCGGATTCACGCAGCAATGCAATGTCAGGTTCAGAAACTACAATAACGGATATGATACCGAATATTTTTTTATCATCTCCCAACCTGTCTAGTGACCACCATACAATAACACCTCCTAATAATATCCGGAATGCATAAAGCAAGGATTTGTTATTGAGCAAACGATAAGTAAACGAAGACATAAAAACTAATTAAGCACCATAAAAATAGTCTTTTTCTACTACTGTTTTCATTAGACATATTGAGCACCGAAATGTATTTTGGTTTTTTGCTTTTGTTTTAGTTAACTTTGAGAGAAATAAAGTATCATGAAAAAAATAATACTCTCATTAGTTGTAACATGTTTTTTATCAATTAACATTTTACATGCCCAAAACTATACAGTCAACTGGTATTTCGGAGTAAATGCAGCCATAAACTTCGCAGGAGCTGTAGCTAATCCTTTTAGCGGGGCTTTAAATACCAACGAAGGTTGTTCTGTAGCCTCTGATTCGACAGGTGCCATTATGTTTTACACCAATGGCATTACCATTTGGGATAAAACGAATACGGTCATGCCGAATGGCGATTCATTATTGGGCGGAATATCCTCCACTCAATCAGCTTTGGTAGTGCCTGATCCCGGCAACCCACTGCAATATTATGTATTCACAGTTGATGAAATAGGCGGCCCTAATGGCTTCCGGTATTCTATAGTTGACATGACTTTAAATGGTGGCCTTGGTGATGTAACTACTAAAAATGTTTTTTTGCTGGGCAATGTTACAGAAAAGCTTACGGGTGTCTGGCAATTGGGAACTAATAATTACTGGATAACAGTACATGAATGGGGAACAGATGCTTTTTATTCTTATAACCTAACCCCTGCAGGCTTACAAACAACTCCGGTTATAAGTAACGTTGGAAGTATTCACGATGCATCCATTATTCAAAACACATATGGCCAAATGAAATTCAACACATGTGGCACCAAGCTGGCGCTGGCAATTGGCTACCAGGATTTAATTGAAGTTTTTGATTTTGATCCCGCCACAGGAGTAGTGAGTAATCCTATTTCATTGCAAATGAACGATCACGTGTATGGAATAGAATTCTCAAAAGATGCATCACTTTTATATGCCTCCTGTTACGATCCTTCTGCGACCTTGGTTCAATTTGATCTTACTCAAACTACACAGCCGGCTATAATGGCATCAATGACTGTGTTAAGTACCACTCCTGATTTGTATGCACTGCAAATTGCACTTGACGGAAAAATATATGTGTGCAAATCCTTCAGCCAATACCTTGGTGCGGTGAACAGCCCTGCATTCCAGGGAACATCGTGCAACTATGTTGACCTTGGCCTAGATCTTGACCCCAACTTCCAGGGAATCACATCAGCACTTGGACTACCGGGCTTTGTGCAGTCATCATTTAAAGCAGAAATAAACTGCTCTACCGGAATGGGTGAGGCTACCAGCGAAAGTACTGCAAAAGTTTATCCCAATCCCTCTAGTGCGGGGTTTAAACTTCATATCAGTGGTAAAAACACAAACATGGTATCACTTATTGTTACTGATATTGCCGGAAGAACCATTGAAAATTTATTATTACATGCAGGTGTTAATGATATTACCTTCGGAGAAAACTATAGTTCAGGAAATTATTTCATTTCATTACCAAAAATTTCCGGAAACAAAACGCAAAAACTGGTAAAGTTTTAAAGAGCCATTTGAAGACCTGCTGAAAAAATTGTCTCAGCAGCAAAAAAATAATGGTGTGCTTTTCCATCTCCCACGGTAAGCACATTGGTGTAATTGGCAAAAACTCCTTTTACCGAAGCTTCAATAAAAAAATATTTGAAAGCATCGTAGCGTAAACCGGCATCCAATCCCATAACATAACCTGCTAGGTGAAATTTATTGTCTAAGCGAGTTCCAAATAAAGTAACATCCGTTTTAGGTATCACCATGCCCGCGCCTACCTTTCCCACAAAACTTACCCAGTGTTTTTTATTTGTTGAGGTAAGAAGCGTATGGCGTTTCAAAAAATTAACCAATAAAAAATTAGCACCATTGGTGTGCTCAAACAACAGGAAATCTTTACCTACTAAAGTGTCCTTATCATAATTTTGCTCTCCGATACGTCCTTTCAATCGCACTGTTTGATCTCTAACCATAATGTACTTGGCGTGATCAAAGTTTATTTCAATACCTGTGTTATGTTTGTTATTAAAATAATAACCTAAACGATAAACGTATTGTGGTACTGAAATAGGTGAATTGCCTATTTTGTCCAATGATGCGCGATCCCGTGCTTTGACATCGTACAATGTAAAATCATAACCACCAAAGTCATTGCCTCTAAAATGCAAATCACTTTTACTAAACCAATCTAAGTTATATCCCCACGTTAAATAAAATGTGCCTTTGCCTGTTTTAACCTGTTGCGGACAATTACACATTTCCTGTGCGTGCGCACCATGAACGGTTAAACAAAAAATTAAAGTAAAGAATAAATTTTTCAAATGCATTTGGAAAGATGGATTATGGGGGCGCAAAAATAAAATAACATGTTAAATGAAAAGCTAATTTTTTTATCGCGTATAATTCGGTGCTTCTTTAACAATTGTAACACCGTGAGGATGGCTTTCACGAACACCGCTTTGTGTAATGCGAATGAAACTTGCTTTTTGCAGTTCTCCAATATTTGCAGCACCACAATAGCCCATACCGGCACGTAATCCGCCTACCAGCTGATAAACTGTTTCCGCTAATGTTCCTTTGTAAGGAACACGGCCAACAATTCCTTCTGGAACAAGTTTCTTAATATCATCTTCTGCATCCTGGAAATAACGGTCCTTAGACCCCTCACGCATTGCTTCAATTGAACCCATACCACGGTAAGATTTAAATTTTCTTCCTTCAAAAATAATGGTCTCCCCTGGTGACTCTTCCACACCTGCAAATAGTGAGCCTGCCATGATACAATGTGCTCCTGCAGCAATTGCTTTAGGAATATCACCTGTAAAGCGAATACCACCATCGGCAATCACAGGAATACCTGATCCTTTAATTGCACTTGCTGCTTCTGTAACAGCTGTTAACTGTGGCACTCCCACACCGGCAACAACACGTGTTGTACAAATAGAACCAGGCCCAATACCCACTTTAACTGCATCAGCCCCTGCTTTAACAAGTGTCTTGGCCCCATCACCCGTTCCAACATTACCTACCATTACATCCAGTTTAGGAAAATTCTTTTTCACCTGTTTCAATGCATTGATAACACCTTTTGAATGTCCGTGTGCAGTATCTATACTAATTGCATCCACTCCTACTTTTACCAAAGCATGTACACGTTCAATCATGTCAGTGGTAACTCCAATTGCAGCTGCTACGCGAAGGCGGCCCAGGTCATCTTTACATGAATTAGGACGAGACTTAAATTTAAGAATGTCTTTATAAGTAATGAGTCCTATAAGCTTTCCTGTTTTATCCACCACAGGAAGTTTTTCAATTTTATACTGGCGTAAAATAATTTCGGCTTTGGGTAAAGAAACAACCCCTGTAACAGTTATCAGTTTTTCAGAGGTCATTACTTCAATAACCTTTTTGTTCTCATTCGTTTCAAAACGTAAATCGCGATTGGTCAATATGCCCACCAGTTTTTTATTACCATCAACAATTGGAATGCCTCCTATACGTTGTTCGCGCATGATGGATAATGCCTCCCCAATGGTTGCATTATCACGTAATGTTATTGGGTCATGTATCATCCCGCTTTCGGAGCGTTTCACCTTACGGACTTCAGCAGCCTGCATTTCTATAGACATATTCTTATGCAAAACACCAATGCCTCCCTCCTGGGCCATAGCAATAGCCAATGCCGACTCAGTAACTGTATCCATTGCTGCTGAAACAATAGGAATGTTGATTTTTATATTACGGGTAAACAAAGTACTGGTGTCCACTTCGCGGGGAAGTACTTCAGAATAGGAAGGAACTAAAAGAACATCATCGTATGTTAATCCTTCAGCAATAAATTTTTTGGATGCAATAGCCATGTATATGCTTTTGCCGGGCAAAGATAACAAATAGAACGATGCAGGAAGTTATTCAAAAAATATCAAAAATCACTCTCTTCCCTGATCTTGCCATCGCGCATTTTACCAAGGATCCTGAACTCCGTTCTCCGGTTCAACTGCCTTCCCTTTGGATTATCCTTTCCATTAGGTAGCTGATTAGCCGCAATAGGTTTGGATTCGCCATATCCTGTGGAGCGTAAGCGGTTAGGATCAACACCTTTAACGGTCAGATACTGAACAACACTTTCGGCACGTCTTTGTGACAAGGTCATATTGGACTCATCACTGCCAATGTTATCTGTATGTGATCCAATTTCAATAGCAAGTTCAGGGTTTTTATCCATAAACCGCAGCAAAGTAGTATCAATAGAATTTTTTGCTCCCTCTGTTAAATTGGCGCTGGCAAATTCATAATAAATATTGGCAAGACGTAAAGGTGTCTCAGGTATAGCCCTAATATGAATATCAATTGATATATCAGCGCTCTTGATTTTTCCCATTGTATTTAACGGGATAATTTCATTTAAGTAGCCTTCTTTTTTTGCTGTTAACCTATACTCTCGATTAGGTATCAGATCTAACGCAAAATGACCTGTTTCATCCGTAGTGCTTCCTCCAACAGACACAAAAGTTGTATCATCTAAATTTTTCAACTCCAGTAAAATTTTTGCACGCTTTACCGGATCCATTGTTAACGTTAAGCCTTTACGTAAACTATCTTCCTGCTCGTAAAGCAATCCTTTTAAGTTAAGCTTGATGAGGTCGAGCCAATGCACTTCAAAAATATCATCACAGCAGGCACCTTTATTAATGCCATTCTCACTGACAGGGCGGTTGCTTATCAGCATACCATTCTCTTTATTTTTAGGTGCCAGTACATAATACAAATCATCATAGTTAGAGTTAAGTGGATAGCCCATATTCTCAGGAGTGCTCCACTTTTTCAACTCACCGTTAGTTTTGAAAATATCCAATCCTCCTATCCCCTGCCATCCGTCAGAGCTGAAATAAAAAGTTTTTGTTTGTGGATCAACATAAGGTGTAACTTCATCACCGGATGTATTAATTTTTGCTCCGGCATTGGAAGGTGTTTTGAATTTTTTAGTTTTATTATCGAAGGTAGTATACCATATGTCTGAACCACCTCTGCCACCTTCTCTGTCACTTACAAAATAAATTACTTCCTGGTTTTTCTTTTGTGAATCATAACCCACCGCAGGTTGTGTATTGGAATACTGAGGATCGTTCACATCCTCGCCTAAAGATTGAGGTTCTGTCCACACTCCGTTGTTTTGAAGGCTTACATAAATTGCACAGATAACCTTATTTTTACTATTGCGCTTGCAACGTGTAAAATAAAAACGTTTACGATCAGCTGAATAAACTCCATTGGTAGTGTGAACACCCTCAGCATTAAAATCGCCCGGCATTAAACCTTCATCTTTCCATTGCCCTGAATCATTGCGCATGGCCACATACAATTTTCGGTAAGGCTCATTATTTGATGAATCTTCGGGATTTAGTTCAAAAGTTGTCTGATCCGTTTTCAGAGAGCTATAAATAATAGTACTGTCTGTGAGATAATATGGTGACGACTCTACGTGAAAAGTATTGATTCCCTGTGGCAAATGTTCTATTGCTACCTTAACAGGGTTTTTTGTAAGTGTCTGGGCAAATTCGGCTGCCTTGCCATTACTTTTTATCAGCTTTAAATAATCTCCTTTATCCGAACCTTTATATTCTTTTTTGAATTTGGCATAATACTCATCGGCCTTGGCATAGTTACCAAAGGTGCGTAAAGAATTAGCATAATGATATAAAGCTAGAGCATTCTCTTTAGGATTCATATTGTACGCACGCATATAAGCATCCTGCGCTTTGCGATAGTCTTTTGACAGGCGATAACTTTCTGCCAGCTGATATGCTATCTTATATTTCTTAGGGCGCTTTCTTAGGTATGCATCATAATACATGGCAGCTGAACTGTAATCGCCCATGGCTGTTGCATTTTTTCCCATGGTCCTGAGCTGTGATGCGTTGTAGTCCAACGTATCTTCAGGAGCTAATTCAAGCGTGGTGGATTGCCCATGAGCGATGGATATGCCGGAAAGGCATATAGTTAAGCAAAAAAGTATTTTCTTAATAGCGCTCACAAGGAATTTTAATTTTTAGTAAACGAGTACTCAGAGCTGTGTAGATAATGGAAAGTTCAAAGCCACCTCGTTTATTGGTAGCAACTTCCAATTTAGAAATGTTTATATCGTAACTCAAACCAAAATCAAAATGACTGTATGTAAAACCTACTACAGGTATAACGGCATCACTTTGGCTGTTAAAGGAATTACGCATGTAAAGTCCAAAATTGATATCTGTAAATTTATTTTCGGGATTGGCTGTTTTACGGGTAAGGGTTGCGCCAAAAACAAAATCATTAGATTTAATTTGCTCCATGAACATTACCCTTGGGGTTATGCGCAGTTTGTCATTTAATTCCCAACGATTTGCAACAGTTATGACTTTGCGTAAAGGAATTTTATTCCCTGAATTAAGAAATGAATCCTTGGGTTTATTTAAATGAAAGAAGGAGAAACCTATTTTAGGAGTATGTTTTCCAAACGTCCGGTTCCAGGAAAGCCCAACGCTGAAATCAGCAAATGAATTTTTGTCATCCAGCAAACTTTGATTGGTACTTATATCCGGATCAAACTGACCACTTGCGTTGTTGAACTGGTCTGGAAAAGAAATTCTACCCTTATCTATCGATTTAATAACATATCCTCCCTGGATACCTGCGTGAAAAGCATTCTTACCCAGATTACGGTGATAAGCTATCGACAAACTAATTTTTGTTGCTTTTAAAATATTGACACCTGACCTATCGTACACCAATAGAAACCCTCCACTCAGTTTTTGATTAGCAATAAAAAACTGCTTATCGAAACCAAAAGCGTTGGTTATATATCCCGGGTCAATTTTAGCCCATTGACTACGGTAGGTATTCATGACCCTATAGTCACCTGTATAATCACCTGTAGCTGCTGGATTTAATGTCAGAGGAGAACTATAAAATTGAGAGAAATGTATATCCTGCGACTGGCAAATAAGCGGAAAAAGGGAAATGACAACCAGCAGTCTAAAAAGTTTCATCAGGCTTGTAAATCGTGTTTATTTTACCGGATAAAAATATACTATTCCTGTGAAATGCGGAAACAAATATGGCGAACATCTCAAATTTTCATTCGAATAACCATTTAAAGGGTTTATACTTAACCTCTTTGGACAGATTAAATTTTTCAATAGCATTTTTTTGAATATGAAGGCTCATTTCGGCAATGCTATCGGTAATAAGTAATGTAGGGAGTTCAGACCTTAAGGCCGTTTTTTCCCTTTCAAAGACGTTCAGTTGTTCAACAACAGGCATCCAGAATTCAGTGCCCATTAAAACCACAGGAAAATCGTTGACTTTTTTTGTTTGTATGAGGGTAAGAGCTTCAAACATTTCATCGATTGTACCTACTCCACCGGGCAATACAACAAAAGCGTATGAGTATTTGAACATAAGCACTTTTCGAACAAAAAAATGATTGAACTCTACCATAACATCCAAAAAGGGATTAGGCTTTTGTTCGCGTGGCAAAACTATATTACAACCTACAGAGATCCCGCCAGCCTCCTTCGCACCACGGTTAGCAGCCTCCATAATGCCGGGACCACCGCCTGTCATAACTGTAAAACCAAGCTGACTTACCGATTTAGCTACATCCATACCCAATGTGTAATAAGGATGTCCCTCTTTAAAGCGGGCAGAACCAAAAACAGCTACGCAAGGGCCTACAAAATGTAATGTCCTGAATCCTTTTATAAACTCTTTAACCACTGTCATTGTAAATAAGAATTCTTTAAAGCGCGATTGCCTGCCTTGTAAAAACTTGCTTTCTGTTTGATTCGCCATGATACCGTGTATAAATTATGCTCTCAAAAGTATGATAACTCTCAACTACTTTTTTTAGACTTAATATTAAATACAGGAGAATAGCTTTATAAACTTTCACGGGTTGAAAACTCATGTCTTCATAGTTTTCTTTTTATTTAATAACCCATTGGCTGATACTACATTTGTTACGCAAACTATAAATTTAAAAAAATGAAAAAGCAAATCGTAATGTTGGCATTGATTGCCGGAGCATTTGTACATCAGGCATCTGCTCAAAAAGGAGGAATTTTACTGTATGGTAACTTTGGATTTAGTTCCAGCAGTAACAAATTTGATAATGGATTCACAACCAGTAAAGACATCACTACTACATTGGTCTTTTCTCCTGGAATTGGTTATGCTTTAAGTGATAATATGATTGTTGGGCTAAACCTGGGTATCACAAGCGTGACAAGCAAGCCTGATGGTGGCAGTAATTCTACTACTTCCACATTTATGGCTGGGCCTTTTTTGCGTTACACACAAAAAATGGGTGATATATTTTCTTTTTATGGGCAAGCGAATTTATCTTACGTGGGTGGTAAAAGAGACGATTCTTACTCAGGTGGTACTTTTAAACGCAGCGGTGTTGACTTCAATGTAACACCAAATATAGGCATTGCTGTAGGCAAAGGATGGGGACTTAATTTTGGTTTTGGGGAACTGGGCTTTTCATCCATAACTGAAAAGGATGATGATAACGATGACGCCAAAACCACCAACTCTGATTTTGGCCTTAATTTAAATGGATCAACATTGCGCTGGGGAGTATCTTATATGTTCAATTGCGGCAGTAGTAAATAATTTATTTAGTTAAAAGTCAAAAGCTGTACTGATAAGTCGGTGCAGCTTTTTTATTTATATTGGTTCAAGATGTCTTTTAGCTGAGAATTCATGCAGCAATATCAGGCCCCCTAAGGGTAATTTTAGCTATCTTTGCACCCTCAAAATTTCAGGTATAATGATTTCAGCAACAAACATCTCCTTACGGTATGGCAAACGCATATTGTTTGATGATGTAAACATAAAATTTACTGCGGGCAACTGTTATGGTATTATCGGAGCTAACGGTGCAGGTAAATCTACCTTTTTAAAAATTCTATCAGGCGAAATTGATCCGACTACCGGGCAGATATTTATTACGCCCGGAGAGCGTATGAGTGTATTAAAGCAAAATCACTTTGAGTTTGACAATTTCACTTTGCTGCAAACCGTATTGATGGGAAATAAAACCCTTTGGAGTGTAATGCAGGAAAAAGATGCTGTATATGCAAAAGAAGATTTTACAGAAGCTGACGGCCATCGTGCATCAGAGCTGGAAACGCTTTTTGCTGAAATGAACGGCTGGAATGCAGAAAGTAATGCAGCAGGCCTGTTAAGTGATTTAGGAATTAAAGAAGAGTTCCATCACAAACTAATGATGGATATGAGTGGTAAAGAAAAAGTACGCGTATTATTAGCACAGGCTTTGTTCGGCAACCCGGACATTTTGTTGTTAGATGAGCCTACCAATGATCTGGATGTTGAAACCATTACATGGCTTGAAAATTTTTTAGCCGACTTTCAAAACACTGTTATCATCGTATCTCACGATCGTCACTTTTTAGATGCCGTATGTACACATGTTGCCGATATTGATTTTAATAAAATTCAATTATACACTGGTAACTATACATTCTGGTATGAATCCAGCCAGTTAGCGTTGCGCCAGCGCAGCGATCAGAATAAGAAGGTTGAAGACAAGCGGAAAGAGTTACAGGAATTTATTGAACGATTCAGTGCTAATGCCAGCAAATCGCGCCAGGCAACAAGCCGTAAAAAATTATTGGAGAAATTAGTGGTGGACGATATACAGCCCAGTACACGTAAATACCCGGGGATTATTTTCAGGGCAGAACGCGATTGTGGTGACCAGATTTTAAATGTAGAAAACTTAGCACGCTATAACGAAGATGGCACTGCTATGTTTGCTGACATTACATTTACCATGGTTAAAGGTGACAAGGTAGCTTTACTGTCTAAAGAACACATTGCATTAACCACTTTTTTTAAAGTTTTAATGGGAGAAGAAAATCCTGATGTAGGTGAATTCAGATGGGGCAGCACTATTTCCCGCTCGTATCTGCCTAATGATAATTCTGCTTTTTTCAAGTCAGATGACAACCTGATGGATTGGCTACGCCAATATTCTGATGATAAAACAGAAACTCACGTGCGTAGTTTCCTCGGGAAAATGTTGTTCAGCGGTGAAGAGGTTTTAAAAAAATGCAACGTATTATCGGGAGGAGAAAAAGTGCGCTGTATGGTTTCTCGCATGATGCTTACCAACGCTAATTGCCTGTTGCTGGATGAACCTACCAACCACCTGGATCTTGAAAGTATTACGGCTTTCAATGATGCCTTGAAAGACTGGAAACATGTTTCACTATTTACATCACATGACCACACGTTTGTACACTCTGTTGCGAACAGGATTATTGAAATAACACCATCAGGTGTTATTGATAAACGCATGACTTACGATGATTATCTGGAGGATGAGAATGTAAAAGCGATGCGTGAGAAAATGTATAACGTTCCGGTGTTGCAACGATAAGAAACCGGTTGTTATAATGGGTATTTAATATCCAATCTCATCAGTTGATCCCACTGCTTCTCTTCCACCATCATAAATACCTGCTTGCCAAAATTTTTGAACCCCAACTTTTCGTAAAAACGGATCGCTCGTGGATTAAGTTTCCAAACACCCAGCCACAATACATCAGCTTTATCATGTTGTGCTGTTGATATGCAAAACTTCATCATGGTTTGTGCAATTCCCGTTCCGTGAAACTGCTTTAATAAATAAAATCGTTCTATCTCCAATGCGTTCAGGTTATTAAGTTGTTCCAGTTTTTTTGCTGTGCGAAGTTTTATGTAACCCGCTACTACTTGATCAGCGTAAGCAATAAAAAATCTATTGTCCTGATCCTTTAACTCTTCTTCAAGGGTAGTTACAGTTAATGCAGAAGAGAGATATAGCCTCATATTTTCCTCTGTATTCAAATGTGAGAAGGTATCTTCAAAAGTAATGACACCTAATTTAGAAAGTAAAGGAGCATCGTTAATATTAGCTGGTAAAACAGTTACTTCCATTTTGATGTAAACAAACGGGTGATCTCCTTTCAAAAAAACGGAGATCACCCGTGATAAAATTATTTTCTGTTTTTATTTTTTAACAAACTTTAAATAAGAAACAATGTCTCCACTTTCCAGTTTTAAAACATATAATCCTTTTGCAAATTGGCTTATATTAACAATTGTTTTAAAGTTTTTACCTGATACTGTTTGAGTAGTCTGGCTTACCAACTGGCCCGAAGGCGACAACACGGAAATGATTATTTCCGGTGAAGCCGAACTGCCTTCTACAACCACAACATCAGATGCAGGGTTAGGATAAACATTGATGTATCCATCCGCACTAATATCCTTAATTCCCACTGTAGTCATAGCAAATATGGACGATATTGCAGTGCAACCATTGGCATCGGTAATAACAACTGTATATGCACCGTTTTGTGTGGGTACATAATATGGATTGGTAGCCCCGGTAATTGCCACGCCAGCGTAATACCATTGATAAGAAGTTGCAGGAGTAGATACTAATGAATCTGTCTGAAGACTAATGACTGGTGCAGTTGCAGCAGGATAAACGGTAACAGCAATTGTATTTGATGTTGCATTACCACATCCATTCGTTACTACGGCCGTATAATTTCCGCCTGACAAGGCTGTATAATTAATTTGTGTTTCACCCGTAATGTCAGTACCATTAAGTTGCCATTGGTATGTATAAGCTGCTCCTGGTCCTGCTGTCAATACTACTGAATCATTTGCGCAGACGGTGGTGTTACCTGAGGTAATTACTGCTGTCGGTAATGGATTAACCGTAATGGTTATTGCAGCAGAAGTATCAGTACCACAAAGGCCATTAACTACTACTGAGTAATCGCCAGCCTGTGTCACTACTAATGATGAAGTAATTTCACCGGTTAGGTCTGCACCGTTTAATTGCCATTGGTATGAGTAGGAGCTGTCAGTAACTGCTGATAACATAACAGTATCACCCGCGCAAATAGACGTACTTAACGGAGTATTGATAGTAGCCACCGTTGGAATATTTACAGCTATTTGAACAATAGCCGATGTTACGGTTCCGCAAAGTCCATTTCCTATTACAACAGTATAATCACCGGCTTGTGTTACAGTTAATGAGGGTAAAACTTCGCCTGTTATATCAGTTCCATTTAATTGCCATTGATAAGAATACGTAGAATCAATGAGTGCGTTTAGCACTAATGAATCACCAGCACATAGAGTTGTAACTGATGCCAGGATTGATGCTACTGGTAATGGATTTACCGTTACCTGGACAATAGCTGACGTTACTGTTCCGCAAAGTCCATTTCCTACTACAACACTATAATCACCAGCTTGTGTAACGGTTAATGATGGTAAAACTTCGCCTGATATATCTACACCATTTAACTGCCATTGATAAGAATATGTTGAATCCGTAAGTGCGTTTAGCACTAATGAATCGCCAACACAAAAAGATGTAGCCGATGGAAGAATAGATGCTACAGGTAATGGATTCACATTAACTGTAATGCTGTTTGAAACCACTGTACCACATGAGTTGGTTGTATTTAATGTGTAAGTCCCATCAGCATTTGCGTATAAATCTGAACCTGTTGCATTTACTATACCCGTTCCATTTAATTGCCATTGATAGCTGTAACCCGCTGCCATGCTCGTTGATTGCAGGTACACAGAATCGCCTGCACAAAAAGTTGTAGCACCCGTTGATGCAATTGCTGATACTGCCGGAGCCTCAATTGAAATATCGAAACCATTGTCACCACCGGTAACAGCAGGACTGGAAGAAATAAATCTTATTCTGTATAAAGTACCGGGAGGAGTATTAGGAGGAATAGTAACTGTTACATTACCTGATGATGTTGCTGTTACATTGCCAATGTTGACAGGATTAGCAAAGCTACCTGTTGAATCACTTAACTGCGCAGTGAACACATTGCCCGCCTGTAAAAATGCAGGTGCATTGTAGCTACCTGTGGTTACATAAGGCAATGTTACTGTTGAACCTGCACAATACGCAGCATTCAATACTCCCGGTTGCACAGTGTTATAATCATCGCGATAAAATATTTCTGTAACGATCTCCAATCCGAAAATTTCTGTAGTAGTAATTTGCATTACAGGAACAATCTCATTATTGGCCAGCCACTTGTATTCTGTTGTTTTTGGCCTGTCCAATGCAAAGTTTAGTCCCAAAGAATCTACGCCAATAGTATCACGTGCGTACAATTCTGTTTTTACACGAAGCACGTTAAAGGTACCATGAGGTGTTGTAAGTACTCCCCATCCATCCACATTATTTATTCTTGTTTGTGCAAAGCCATAATAGCCGATTCCTGGCAACCCAATATTCCATGCTGAATTAGAGGTATCCTGTGCTGCATAATTTAAAGGCAAATTATAGATCACATCGTGTTGTGTATATGCAACGGGTAATGGAATACCTGAGACTTCGGCCCCAAATCCTACCTGTTTATAGACTGACGAAGAACGATAGTAAAAATTATACGGGTCAGTAATAGTGAGAAGCGGATTTGCAGGAATTGCAGTACCGGCAGTTGCCACATTTGCTCTATTTGGATTGAACGGCAGATTTGAAAAATACAATGCATAAACAAAATTAGTAGAGCCTACAGATAAATACGATTTTAGATCCTGCCCGTTATTGCGCAGATTGGCAAAATTCCATGTATGATTTGGTCCTGTTGCTGCGTAATTAATAAACGGATTAATGGTTGCCATTGTGATACGTGCAGTGTCATTTGCAGACGGCATTTCATTATTGGTAATTGTAATTTGTGCATAGGATGTGCACAAAAACAAACTCAATAAACCTGTCATGTAGATTTTTTTCATAGATTTTATAATATGATTTGGGGCAAAGCTATCGGGAATACTTCTGCTTAATTAAAATTATTTGATGAACGCTAAAAATAGTTGGGTGAAAAAGTCGAATTAAAAATGACGGCATAAAAAAAGCCATCAATAAAAATTGACGGCTTTAAATATCGTTCAAACTCTGTGATCCCGCTGGGATTCGAACCCAGGACCCCTACATTAAAAGTGTAATGCTCTACCAGCTGAGCTACGGAATCGGAATCGCTTTGTGTAAACGAGGGCGCAAAAGTATATTTCTAATTGTAATTAGACAAATGAAAGTTACTTTTTTATTAACATTTTTAATTGCCCTCTTAAACACCTCTGAGAACTACTGAATCATTGGGTGTCTTTTAAACTCTTTATTCTCATCAAAGAGCTTACGATAGGTGTTAAATGTGCGGCTTTTCCATGTTCCCAGTGATTCGGCTACGGATATCATTTTAGGATTAAAATCACCTATCCAGTTCATTTCATAGCTGTGGTATAAATTTTCAGACTGAATTACTTTCGCAGCTTCAATGATCATAAAGCTATCTACTCCTTTTCCCTGGTGTTCGGGCACAACACCGAAAACAACACCTATAAAACGGTCAGCACGCCTTCTTTTGAGCATCCATAAAAACCACAGCTTTTGAATAATACCAAATCTGCCGTTAAAATATTTAAACAACTGGTTCAGATCAGGCAAGTTGATCCAGAATGCAACGGGCTCATTCTTATAATACACGTACCAGATTATTTTCTCGTCCATAACAGGTTTCATTTTTTTGAAGAGCAATTGCACCTGGCGTGATTCTAAATCCTTACCGCTGCCATGCTTTACCCATGCTTTGTTGTAAATGGTTCTGAAATCTTCTGCAAACGTTGACAGCTTATTTTTTTCAATATGTACTGCCTTGTAATCAGGATCAGCAGCAATAATTGCGTGACGCTGATAAAATTTTTCCTGTACTCTATTCCTCACATCCAACCCATAACAAAACTGCTGGAAGTAAACCTTGAAACCGTAGTCTTCAAAAAACTGTTTGTAGTGAGGTGGGTTGTAATTCATTTTATATCCCGGAGGTGCAAACCCATCCACGAGCAATCCCCACCAGTTATCACGCTCACCAAAGTTGATTGGACCATCCATTGCCTCTATTTCTTGTTTTAACAACCAATCCTTACACGTGTCAAACAATAAAAATGCAGCATTCTTATCATTGGTACATTCAAAGAAGCCCATTCCACCTGTGGGCTGGTCATTTTTCTTCGAAGTTTTATGATCAATAAAAGCTGCTACACGGCCAATGGTTTCGTCAGCTGCATTTTTCAATATCCATCGCGTGCAAACACCATGTTTGAAAAATTTGTTCTTTTTCTCATCGAAAACCGCAACAATGTCATCATTAAGAGGGCGGATCCAGTTTTTATCGTTGCCGTAAAGCTTTAAAGGCAACAATAAAAATTCGTTCCTGTCGGCCTGTGTTTTTACCTCGAATACTTGCATAGGCAGCAAAACTATTTATTTTTGCCGGAAGTGAATACTTTTAGTACACTCAAATTGAAAGATAAAATTGTAGTTATCACTGGCGCTTCATCAGGTATAGGCAAAGCATGTGCATTGGTTTTCGCAAAGCATTGTGCCGGAATTGTTATGGTAGGACGGGACTCTGCTAAGCTATTACAGGCTGAACTGGAGGTAAAAAAAATAAACGCAAATACAATCACCGCTGTTGCTGATGTTTCGAAACCGGAAGACTGTAAGAAAGTTGTCGATGATACCCTTTCAGCATTCGGGAAAATTTCTATACTCATTAATAATGCAGGTTTATCCATGCGTGCATTGTTTGAGGATGTTGATCTGGAGGTGATGCATAAACTGATGAATGTGAATTTTTGGGGAGCAGTGTATTGCACGAAGTATGCATTGCCTCACATCTTGAAGGAAAAGGGAAGCGTTATTGGTATCTCATCCATAGCAGGCAAAAAAGGTTTGCCAGGGAGATCCGGATACAGTTCATCAAAATTTGCCCTGGAAGGTTTTTTAGAAACATTAAGAACTGAAAATCTTAAAAAAGATTTACATGTTTTAGTAGCTTGTCCGGGATATACGGAAAGTAATATCAGGAATACTGCTTTGGCCAAAGACGGAAAAGAACAAAACGAATCTCCACTGGATGAATCGAAATTGATGAAAGCTGAAGAAGTGGCTGGTCATATTTATCAATCTGTAGTGAGCAGGAAACGGGATCTCGTATTAACTTCTAACGGAAAACTAACAATATGGCTGAATAAATTTTTTCCATCTATGATGGATAAAATGGTTTACAACTTTGTAGCTAAAGAACCCGGAAGCCCATTCAAATAAAATTAAATTACAATTAAATTATTTAAAACAGATACATTATCTAAACATGATCAAAATACATAGTATCAAGATAAAATTCATTATACTCTTCACAGCATTTAGCACAACACTGGTTTCCTGCACCAATACCCGCGACAAACTGATTAGTGAAATTAATACCAAGGAAAAAGCATTGTTTGAAAACAAAGATGGTCACATTAACACAAGTGCGGCCCGTGAAACGATTGTATTGTATCGTTACTTTGCTGAAAAGTTTCCTGATGATACTTTAGCAGTTGAATATTTATTCAAGGCTGGGGACGTTTCACAAGGCATCAGCTCTTTTGACAATGCTTTGGAATACTTCAGGATCATTACTGAAAAATACCCTAATAGTAATCGTGCTGCCTACTCACTTTTTCTACAAGGATATATTAATGAAAACAGTAAAGGTGATACTGCCAGTGCCCGGAAGTTTTATAACAGGTTTTTAGAAAAGTACCCTACAAATGAAATGGCAGAGAGTGCGCGTTTCTCTCTGATCAATATGGGCAAATCACCTGAAGAAATTGTAAAAGGGTTCAAACAGGAATCAGATTCAGGTTCAGTAAATAAATAGATCATGCAGCCAAAAAAGAAAGAGACCATTTCTAAAAACAAGAAGATTGTACAGGGAAAAGCAACGCATGAGCAACCTGCCAATAAAAGTCGTCTAAATATTTTACTTGCCTTACTTGTTGCAATAACAGGATTCGCACTGTACACTAACACGCTGGGTCATGGGTTTGTGCTCGATGATTATTCAGTCATAAATGAAAACAGGGTCACCCGCCAGGGTACAGAATCCATTGGCACTATTTTTAAGACATCCTATCGTTCCGGTTATTACTTAGTCAATGACGAATTATACCGCCCTGTACCTAAAGCTATTTTCGCAACTTTATGGGAAATGGCACCTAACAATCCTTATCCCGGGCACTTATTGAATGTATTGCTGTATGCACTTACTGGCTTTGTTCTTTATTTTTTTCTTTTCCGGATCTTCAATAATACCTTTTTTGCTTTTGCTGCTTCTGTTTTATTTATAGCACATCCTCTACATACAGAAGTTGTAGCGAATATTAAAAGCATGGATGAAATACTGGCATTTTTATCTTGTATTTTATCAGGAGTTTTTCTTTTCAAATATATGGATGGTAAAAAGACAGCTTCAATTGTTCTTTCCTGCTTTCTTTATTCTGTTGCCTTACTTTCCAAGGAATCATCCATTACTTTTCTTGCAGTCTTTCCACTGCTTATTTATTTTTTTAGCAAGGATGGGGAAAAGAAAAACTACATGCCCGTTATACATTTATTATGTACAGCCCTTATTTTTCTTGGCATCAGGCATTCCGTTTTAAAAGATGTACCCAATGGTTTACCTTCCATTGCTGACAATTTAATTATGTCAGCAAAAATACCAGGTGACAAATTTGCAACAGCTGTTTTAATTTTAGGAATGTATTTAAAGCTATTATTCATTCCTCATCCTCTTGTGTTTGATTACTCATACAACCAGATTCCTGTCGTGGGTATGTCTGATGGTGGATTTGTTATGTCTTTACTTGTACACGTTGCTTTACTTGTAATTGCAGTTTTACAATTCAGGAAAAATAAAATTTTGTCTTTCGCCATACTGTTTTATTTTATCAGCATTAGTATTTACACCAATATATTTTTAATCATTGGTTCTTCTTTTGGCGAACGATTTTTATACATTCCTCTATTAGGTTTTGCGATTTTGGCCGGATATTATTTAAGCCGGCTCAATAAAAAAAATATTGCCGCAAATTTTTCTTCCTTTCTAAGTGAAAATAAAATTGGCCTGTTAATCGTAATTGCTGTATGTTCAGCTTACGGATTTAAAACTGTAACACGTAATGAAGACTGGAAAAGCAATTATTCTTTGTTCTCGCACGATGTAAACTTATCTCCCAACAGTACACGTACCCATTACTATTATGGCAACTTATTGGCGAAGCCAGAAATGGTTGAAGGCAAGGATTCTATTTACACAGATTCTATTCGCACTTTGGCTTTAAATGAATTAGAAAAATCAGTAGCCATTTTTCCGAAATTCGGAGATGCCTATAACCAAATGGGCATGACCTGGGACAGGAAAAAAAATTACCAAAAAGCATTAGAGAGCTACCAGAAGGCGGTTGGCACGAATGAAAATAATCCAATGGTGTACAATAATATGGCTACACTTTATTTTAATACAGGTCAGTACAATGAAGCCTTTAAAATGTTTGAGAAGGCAGTCAAATTAAAACCTGATTATGCAGAAGCTTACATGAACATGGGTAGCACCTATGGTAGTACCAAGCAATACGACAATGCTATTAGCTGTTTTTTAAAAGCAATTAAGTTAGATCCACAGTTGGCACAAGCCTATTATTTCATGGGAATAACCTATCGTTTTAAAGGCGATGAGAATAATGCGCAGGCCTATATTGCTAAAGCGCATAAGCTGGACCCGAAAAAATATTAGTTAATCCGCAGGTTCTACCAAATGGTTGTTTAAACTATCAACCGGTTTTAAACTATCGGTGTTTATGGGAACAAGAGTGGTATCATTTAGAAGTGAATCAAGCACTAATGAATCCTCGTCATACATGCAATAATATTCCTTCTTGATTTTTACACCAGGTTTTGGAAAGCGTGCCTGCGTTATACCACTTTTCGGATCCTTATATGCCTTCTCCAGCATTTTTGCAAAAATCGGCAATGCAGCCCTGGAGCCCTGGCCGGTACTGTGCCTGAAATGTACACTGCGGTAATCTGCACCTACCCATACACCTGTAACCAGGTCATGCGTAACACCCATATACCATGCATCAGAATAATTGGAAGTTGTTCCCGTCTTCCCTCCTACCTCATTACCATTGCCAAAAATATCATAGCCCCATAATGCCTGCGATGTGCCACCCGGCTCCTGTATACCACCAAGTAACATATACAACATTAACCAGGCTGTTTCCTCCTCTATAACCGGTTCCTGATGAGCAGAAAATGTTTCCATCAACTCATTATTGCTATTGCATATACGCTTGACAATAATAGGATCGGTACGTTCACCCTTATTCACAAAGGTTCCGTAAGCACGAGCCATTTCAAACACACTTACATCACTTGAACCTAAGCATATAGATGGAACGGTATCCAGTCTACTGGTAATTCCCGCCTTATGAGCATATTCGACAACTTTATCCCAACCTACCGTCTCGGTTAACTGTGCAGTTACTGAGTTGCAAGACTGCGCCATGGCCCTGCGCAATGTTTTACTGTGATAGGTAAAAACCCCATCACTATTTTTAGGTTCCCAAACCTGCCCGCCTTCATATTCTATTCTTACAGGCTGGTCAACAAAACGGCTGCAGGGAGTAAATGTATCAGCCAATGCAGCCAGGTATGCAAAAGGTTTAAAAGTAGACCCTGCCTGTCGCTTTGCCTGAGTTACGTGGTCATATTTGAAAAAATTATAATCGACACCTCCGACATAAGCACGAATCTCTCCTGAAACGGGGTCTAACGACATCATCCCTGCATTTAAAATTTTAGCATAATAGCGCAATGAATCAAAAGATGAAAACGTGGTATCCTTTGACCCATCGTAAGTAAATACTTTCATTCTTTTCTTTTGGTTCAAAGCAATATTTATGGAGTCTTTGTTTCCATCATACTTACGTTTCAAGTGTTCATAAACAGGGGTAAATGTCATGCTTATTTCAATAAATCTTTTTAATTCATTGCCGTTTTCATCTACCCATGGATTTTGCCTGCCCCAGTGTTCATAAAACATCTTTTGCATTTTTTTCATATGCTCATGAGTAGCCTGTTCAGCATATCGTTGCAAATGAGAATTAATTGTAGTGTAAATCTTAATCCCGTCCTCATATAAATTAACCTTATTTTCTTCACACCATACTTTTAAACTTCGTTCCACAAATTGCCGGAGATAAGAATCCTTTTCATCTGTATTATTCTTCCTTGACTTAAGTGCAATAGGTAACTGCGAAATAGAGTCATATTGCTGTTGTGTAAGTTCATTGTATTTCAACAACTGACTTAAGACGACATTGCGTCTCAGCTTAGCACTTTTTTTATTCCTGATCGGATTATAGCTACTCGTTGCCTTAAGCAATCCAATCAAAGTAGCAGCTTCTTCAACATTTAAATCAGCTGGTGGCTTATTGAAATAATTTTTACTGGCTACTTTAATTCCAAACCAATTGTTTCCGTAGTCAACCGTATTCAAATACATTTCGAGTATTTCATTTTTGGAATAAAATAATTCCAGTTTAAGGGCTGTAACCCATTCCTTAGTTTTTGAAACAACGGTTCTTATAAACGGAATATATTGTAACAGGCCTTGATTAATTTTCTTCCGGGTACTAAACATGTTTTTTGCTAACTGCTGTGTAATAGTGCTTGCCCCCCTGTCATCACCTTTTGCAGTAGAGTAAACGCCTCCTGCCAATGCAAACAAATCCATTCCGTGATGTTTATAAAACCGTACATCCTCTGTTGCAATTAATGCCTTTATAACATTGGGAGAAATTTCTGAGAAAGGAACAGGGGTTCTATTTTCGTTATAAAACTTGCCAATCAAAACACTGTCAGCAGTATATACTTCTGACGCAATGGCCACCTGAGGATCCCTTACTTCAGAGGCATTGGGCATATATCCAAACAACCATAAAAAATTAACGTGTAATGCAATAACATAATAAATTATCAACACAAAAAAAACTGCCAACAAACGGAGGAATTTATTTTTAATAAAAAACTTTAAATAGGAAAGTGTAAAAACCGGCTTGATTAGCTGCAGTAACCTGGTTATTGCTTGTTTGAGCATAATATTAAAAAGTTTTCAAAGTTACTTTTTTATTCACACCTGTTGTGTTTTTCCGGCTCATATATTTGCCTGTCACCAATCATTTCATTTGGAAAAACTATATATTTTTACTTGCATTTTTTAAGTAACATATAATGACTGATAAAAGCACGTTTATACAAATTATAAATGATGGCTATTCCTTTAAAGGTGATTCCATTGTTATAGGAGGAGCAATGTTAGATGACGAAACGTTAACGGGAACATTGGTAAAAGCCCCATTAAAAACGTTTAACCGGCATGGGCTGATAGCTGGCGCAACAGGGACAGGCAAAACAAAAACCATGCAAGGCATAGCCGAAGCACTCTCACAAAAGGGAGTATCGTGCCTGTTAATGGATGTTAAAGGAGACTTAAGCGGGTTGGCGGAACCTGCAGCACCCAATCCCAAAATTGATGAGCGTTATACCAAACTTGGGCTTACATGGAAGGCATTGCAATTTCCCGTTGAATTTCTGTCACTCTCTGACGAAAAAGGGGTTAGGTTGCGCGCAACGGTATCGGAATTTGGACCTGTTCTATTTTCAAAAATTCTTGATTTGAATGATACGCAGGAGGGTGTCGTATCGCTCGTATTCAAATATTGTGATGATAAGAAATTAGCACTTCTTGATTTGAAAGATTTCAAAAAGACACTCCAGTTTTTAACTAATGAAGGTAAAGATGAAATAAAGAATGAATATGGAATTATCAGCTCTGCTTCCGCTTCTACTATTCTTCGAAAAATAATTGAAATAGAGCAACAGGGTGCTGAAAAGTTTTTCGGTGAAAAATCCTTTGAGGTGGAAGATTTGATGGGTATGAATGAAAGTGGTTTCGGCAAATTGAATATTATCAGGTTAACCGACATTCAGGATAAGCCTAAATTATTTTCAACATTTATGCTCAGCCTTCTGGCTGAAGTGTATTCTACATTTCCTGAAGTGGGCGACCCTGATGCACCCAAGCTGGTTTTGTTTATTGATGAAGCGCATTTAATTTTCAACAATGCAACAAAAGTATTGCTCAATCAAATTGAAACTATTATTAAGCTTATTCGGTCAAAAGGTGTAGGGGTATTTTTTGTTACGCAATCACCGGAAGATATTCCCACCAGTGTATTAGCTCAGCTAGGAATGAAAGTGCAGCACGCTTTCAGGGCTTTTACAGCGCAGGATAGAAAAGCGTTGAAAATGGTTGCTGAAAACTATCCATTGTCCGATTACTATAAGATTGACGAACTTCTGACCAAGCTAGGAATTGGCGAAGCCATTGTTTCTGTTCTCAATGAAAAAGGAATACCAACCCCGCTTGCTCATACTTTATTATGTTCACCAGCATCCCGCATGGATATTTTAACTCCTGCTGAAATTGATGAATCAATTTCACACTCCTCATTAATTAAAAAATATAATGAAGAGATAGACAGGGAAAGCGCATTTGAAATTCTTAACAAAAAACTGGAGGCACATGATGAAGCAACAAAAGAAACTGCACAAGAGAAAAAAGAAAAAGATGAGCCTTCGGTCCTTGAACAGGCTGTCAATAGCACCACAGGAAAACAGGTAATGCGAACCGTTACACGCGAACTCACACGTGGGCTATTAGGTGTACTGGGTATTGGCGGAACAACCCGAAGAAAAAAATCAGGTTGGTTTTAATTCATTAATTGTTAAAGAAACACATTTACAATTTCATTCCATAAATTTAGTTATTCAAAACTTTATTAAATTTTTTAGTTTTGTTAAATAGGTATGTCTGCTAAGCCAGTTTCATTGAGTTCTTCTTATAAAATCATCTCTTCTATTGTTTACTCTAAATATTTAAAAAGAGAAGTGAGGGTCGATTTTTATTTCCCATCACACTATACTAAAAGCTGTCGCGTGCTCTTTTTAAATGATGGACAGGATGCGCAGGCATTGCAATTAAAAATAACACTGGAAAAACTTTTATTGCAAAAAAAAATATATCCACTGATTGTTGTTGCCATACATGCCAATGAAAACCGTTTGCAGGAATATGGCATTGCCGCCAAAGCTGATTATTTAAAAAGGGGTAAACTGGCTAAAGAACATTCTAAGTTTTTGATAAAAGAATTAAAACCTTATACTGAAAAATTTTTACAGGTAGAGATGCATCCACAACACTGTTGCATTGGAGGTTTTTCACTGGGAGGATTATCAGCCTTTGATATTGCATGGCACAATGACGATGTGTTTAGTAAAGTTGGTGTATTCAGTGGTTCGTTTTGGTGGCGGAAAAAGGATTATAAAAAAGGATATACCGATAAGGATCGCATTATGCATGAGGTAGTCCGTAAAACAAAAAGAAAACCTCTTTTGAATTTCTGGATACAAACAGGAACCCAGGATGAAAAAGCCGACAGAAACAGCAATGGGATTATTGATTCCATTGAGGATTCTCTTGATATTATCCAGGAACTAATCGTGAAGGGCTATGAAGAAAATGAAATTACTTATGTTGAAGTATTAGACGGGAAACATAATCAGCAAACATGGGCTGAAGTTATGCCCGATTTTTTACAATGGGCATTTGGCAAAAAGAAATTTGAGCATATGTTTTAAAAAGAAGGTGCCTTAACCAGTTGGATCAGGCATCTTCTTTACCTTTTATTTGGCTTTAATTCAAAATATTGTAATGTCACGGCCTTGAACGTTCTATAAATCTCCCATATTTTGCCCTGGGATTGGTTGTGTTTTCTGGCATAATAATATTTTTATCCGCAAGTGCTCCAACAAAAAATACTCTTATTCTATTATCGTATTCAGTATTATCAAATCCAAGATAAAAGCGAATACCCATAAAATCATTTTGATTAACACCATCAGAAAAGCGTAATAAATCCAACTCATACAAGGGAATAAAACCAAAGGAATACTTATTACACTCTATATCTTCACTACTAACATCATCCACTGACCTGAATGCCGATTTAAATTCATTACTAAAAGCAAGCACAGAGGACCCCATGATGGTGTCGTTTTCAGTACTGTCTACGGCTATGGCTTTTGTCAATTCTGTTTTAACCTGATCTATGGAAGGATTTTCTTGCCCTTCATAGCTAATTTTAAATTTGGTTTTATAATACACATCATTACTATTTATTAAGGGGACGTCCATATTTTCCGTGAATCCTGTTCCATGTTTATAAGCCAGGAAAACCTGGTCATCTTTTGAATCACTTTCATTTCCCTTATCATAGCACAAATACACTAACAGCCCTGTTGTAGAAGGATCTGCATCATTCCTGGGAATAATTCTATTCAGGGTTTGTTTGCTTAAAAATCCGCTAAAGCCATAATTTTTTGCTATGTTAAAAAAGGAATTATTGCCGAGTAAGTTCTGTACTAGAAATGCAGCCTGGTTATAAGTAATATCATTTTTTAAATGCCCGATAGGTACTTCTTCAGGTTCAATAAGAGTTGTGGAAACTGATGGCATATCTGCTAAAGAACCTGATACAAATAAATTCTTTGCAATTGATTGAACTGCAAGCGTGCAAAACATAGCTACGCCAGTCATTTTTAATTTGTCTATCATAATGTTGGTTTTAGTGTGAGTGGTAAAAAATTCAACGAGTAAATACTTTGGCATTTAAATACAACAATTCATATGCGGCTTAATTATTTACTGAATATATGGTTAGGGTTAACCAGAACGTTTCTGATATTGGTTAAATAAAATATTACTACAGCACGCTCTGGTTATTGCACCAAAGCTATGTCAAAATTCAATAATTTAACAAACTATACTTTGTAATAGGTTAACCTAAATGTGTACTATGTAGGAAAATGATGGTGAGATGTATTTATCATATTATAACCCTGAAATATTAAAAACAAAAGCGCCCCGGCCAATCGGCCGGGGCGCTTTCTTATTAGTTTATAAAGTTAACCGTGATTTTATTCTACCACAACTTTTATTTGCTTAGCTCCCTGTGTGCTTTGTACACTTAACATGTATGCACCTTTGGCCAGTTTGCTCATGTCCAGCTGGGTGTTGTTCGATCCCTCAACCGATGATGTATTCTGTGTCATCACTACTCTGCCCGCCAGGTCTAACACTCGTATTACGGTGCTGCCTTTGCTGGCTGTGTAGCTAACATTTATTACTCCCGTGGTTGGATTGGGCGATACCGTCATCGAGCTTACTTCTGCTACTGCGCCTTCGCGGCATGTGCTGCTCCAGGTACTTGTTTTGGTAGCTGCTCCGCAGGCATTGCTCGCTGTTACATTTATTGCTCCACTTCCTGTACCCCAGTCCATGATCAGGCTCGTTGAGTTTCCTCCACCCAGTACATACGTTGCTACCGGTGAGCTCGGGTAAGCCCAGTTCAATACGTAACTGCCTGTTAAGGCTCCTACATTCACATCAAACTCAATACCTGCTGTATTGGCACACCAGCTGCCTGGCGTTGCTGTAATGGCTCCCGGTGCATTAGGTGCGCCTTTTACAGGTACACAGCGTGATGCACTGGTACCACAACTGTTAGTAGCTGTTACACATACATTGCCGGTGCTGAATGCTCCAAACGTAGTGCTTATGCTGGTGGTAGTCTGGCCACTTGTTATTGCTCCCGGTGATGTCCAGTTATACGTTACTCCTGCTCCCTGTGATGGGCAGCTGTATACCTTGGTCTGGTTACACAACCCTGTCAGCGATCCTGTTATGCTTGATGGTACTGTCGGTAAACCCGGTGCTACTGTCTTACATTTTGTAGGTGATGTAATTCCGCAAATGCTTGTTACATTTACACATATGCTGCCCACTGCACTATACCCTGCTCCGTATGATACTGTAACATTATTTGTACCCTGTCCGCTGGCTATGGTAGCTCCCGGAGGCGCTGTCCATGCATACGTGGCTGCTCCGCCACTGGCATTTACCGAATAAGGTAATACCGTGTTCGGACATGCAGTAGTAGCTCCTGTTAAGTTGCTTAACGTTGCAGCTGTATTAGTGATAGCTATACATTTTGCAGGGGAGGTGTAACAGCTGGTTTGTGACGATACACATAAGGTTCCACCTGTCCACCCTGGCCCAAAGGTTACCGTTGCCGTGGTGCCTGTGCCGCTTACCGTTGCATTTCCTGTTATGGTCCACAGGTAGCTGCTCGCTTCCGGTATTGCAGGTGTGGTATACGTACCTCCTGTGCTGGCACAGGCTGTTAATGCTCCGCTTACACTGGCCGGTACCGATGTTAAACCTCTTGTCTTCTGTGTCTTGCGTAAGCTTGCTCCGCAACCGTTGGCTGCCTGCACTCCTGTAGTGTATAATGATCCACTTGGCGCTCCATAGGTTACCGTTACACTTGGTGTACTGGTGGTAAACGGTGATACGTTTAATACATTACCATTAAAGTACGCTCCTGCTGGTGCATCCCATATATACATGGTGGCATTAGGTACTGCCGCTATGCTTAAGTTAGCTGTGGTGCCTGCACATACATTGGTTGGCATGCCTGTAAAGGGTACTACCACGGCCGCTGTTGTTGGGGTGCTGCTGATGGCCGTTAAGCTTTGTGTTAAACTGCCTGTACATCCGTTAGCATCCAATACAACTACTGTAGTTGGGCCTGTTGGAAGGTTGGTCATTACTCCTGTGTTGTTTTGAGTAGCAAAGCCATCTGCTGAGTAATCGTAGTTTGGTGTGCCATTAGATGCTGATACGGTTATTACTCCGTCACTGCCACCTACACAACCTACATTCTGTACACTTACTAAATTCAGTACAGGGTTTGGATTAACCGTTACACTTTCAACGGCTGTTGCTGTACACAGGAAGCTATTAGTCACAACTACTGTATAATTACCGCTGTTGTTTACCGTTGCACTTCCCGTTACACTTGGGTTTTGTTGTGCACTTGTAAACGGTGTTACTGCATCGGTACTCCAGCTATACGTGTTACCTGTTGTCTGGCCTGATGCTATGTTATCAGATCCCAGGTTAATACCATTGCCTGCACAGATTACGCCACCGCCTGAGGTGATTACATCGGGTACTGGGTTGACCGCTAAGGGAACCGTTGCACTCTTGGTACAACCACTAGCAACATCAGTTACAAGAACAGTATAAGTCTGAGAGTTTGTAACTGACTGTGCTACGGGGTTTGCAATATTTGTTGCAGTTAAATAGGTGCTATTAGCACTCCAGTCGTAAGTAACGTTAGGAGTTACCGGTGCAAAACTAATACATTGTCCATCTACAAGACTTGCCGTATTAAATGAATATTGAAGCGCACTTGTTGAACTGAATTGTATTCCTATTGTACCGGAAGCAGCCAAATCCTGGGTAGCATTTCCAAAAGTTGCATCAGGATATACAAATGTAATTACTCCTGTAACCAGATTCATTTGAACCTCGAAGGTAACTGTACCGGTTGTAAAATCATTATGATCAACAGCATCCCATTGTACAATAAACACAGATCCAATGGTCTGGTAGTAAATAAGGCCTCCCATATTAACATCTAAATCATCCCACCATGGTGCAATCAAAACATTACCTGCCGTATTTGCTGTAGAAGGCAATGCCGCATTACCAGTTGATACATCCCCGCTCGTTGATCCTAATGCAATAACACCATTTGTTGCAACCATTGCTGTTGTATACGTAGTACCATTAAAATTAAATGCTGGTATGCTAATATTGGTTTCAGAGTCATCAGAAATTGTACCTAGAGATGTACCTGTTCCATTTATATTGATAAACCCTGTAGAGCAATTTGTATTAATTGCGTAGCTACTGGTTGTAGCAGTAGCAAGTAACTGGGAAGAACCTCCTGCACAAGCAGTATTAGGTGTAGCATTTGCAGTTAAATTAATCGGGTTAGGCACTGTATTTACCGAAACACTACCTAAAGCTCCACAACCTGCATTAGGACCTGCAGTATTGTCAAGGGCATAAACACTATATGTTGTATTAACCGTTGGACTAACATTAAATGGACCTGCACCAGTCTGGGTAAATCCGGCAGGAGTTGATGTCCACGTATATGTGTAGTTGGGATCATTTACACTGCTAACTGATACAGTTGTACCTCCACCTGAACACACTGTTGGCAATCCTGATACCACACTGATTCCGGCAGGATTTGCCCCAACTGATGCAGTTACCTGCGTACGTGTTGGACTTTCACAGCTACCGACAGTTGTAATTGCAGTTACCCAATAATCTGTATTAGCAGTAATTATAGGTGTAGTGTATGAATTGGTTGTAGCAAGTGGAGAACCACCTGTAGAAGCAGCATACCATTTGATAGTGTTACCTGCACCAGGAACTGCATTTAATGTTACGGTACCTGGTCCGCAACGAGGAGGTGCATTTCCAGTGGCTGAAGTTAAAACAGGAGAAGTAACTGTAACATTTACACTATCTGTTTTCTGACAACCGGAAATAGGATCGGTAATAAGAACATAATACTTTGTATCAATTGAAGGACTTACAGATGGTGTAGGTGCAGTTGAGGTAAATCCAGCAGGAGCTGAAGTCCATGAGAATCCATAAACAACAGGAGGAGAAAACCTCCATGCTTCAGTTGTGGTGTTAAGGAATGCACCGGTCTCATCATTATTGCGGTTTGGAGCTGCTGCGCCAATAGTACCGTCAATATTGTTAACACCTGTTGACCATGTTGAAGTATTGCCAGTAATCGGCCCTAAATGGGTTTCAACAATTCCAGTTGTTTCATACATCCAAACCTGGCCTGTGAAATATGCCACTGGAGTTGATCCAATATTATAATGACCGCAATTGGTAAAGTCACAAACAAAAATCCTGTTAGGTGCAGAACCTGAAACCCAATAACGAATAATGCCATATCCCGGAGTTGCGGGTAGGGCAACGTAAAGATCTGTCCAGAAAGGAGCAATAAAATTCGTTACAGTAGTATTAGGTAGTGACCCAGGAGTGTATGTAGTATTATTGGTAGTAAATTGCAGATTACCATTACTGCTGATGTTTACTGTATTATATGTATTACCAAAGAAATTAAAGCTAAAGCCTATTGGCTGGCTTCCCCAAATCTGGTCATCTAATGAAATAGAAACTGTTGAAGGAGTTGTTACATTAGCACCTGCCTCACAAAGTGTGGTAACACCAGAACCTGGAACTGCCATTGCACCATAAGCAATTGAATTTACAGAGAAATTCGCTGATGAAACACCTGAACTCAATACCGTTGATGCACCCAAACACATAGTAGCTGGTGTCGCTACAGCATTAAATGCGGGGAATGCGAAAGAAGATACATCCACAGCACTGGAAGTGACACAACCGTTAACAGGGTCAGTCACTGTAAGAACAATATGTTCGTTACTGAATGCAGGAAGAATATTATTCAGGTCGACAGTATTTGTCGCTGAACAAGTACCCACACAACTTAACCCACCAGGATGAGACTGGGACCAGCTATAAGTGGAACCATTAGAGGCCCATGAAGATGCCGATTGTGGTGAGTGAGCAGCATCTAAATTAACAGCAACTACACTTGCACTTCCACAGAATGAAACATCACCTGTATTGTTGTTTATTGTATTGTAAATAGCAAATGCAGGAGGTGCATTGCGAGTAACTGTAACTTGAGTACGGCTACTTGTACAAGATGAATTATCTTCCTGTACCCAGTAGGATGTAGTAGCGGATAGAACCGGAGTTGTGAACGTTGTACCTGTAGCCACTGTATCACCACCTGTAGCAGCATTGAACCAATGTATAGTTCCGCCAGCACCTGGAGCATTTGAAGTTAAAGTAGTGGTAGCATCACCACAAACAGTGGTAGTACCAGAAATTACCGGTGCAGTAGGTGTGGAAAACACATCAAAGTGTACTGTTGCATCTGTTAAACAACCGGATATAGGATTGGTAACTGTTAAGGTATAATCGAAAGAACCTGCTCCCGTAACGGTATAGTTAGTTGTACTTGTATTGGTGCTGCTCAAACCTGTTGAAGGGCTCCATAGGTATGTATAATTTGCCGGAGGTGAAAATCGGAATGCAACAGGTGTTGTTTGAATAGCTGTTCTTGCACTCCAACCCGGGGCAGTAGCACCAATTGTTTTTGTAGCATCCTGCAAACCGATTGTTTTCCGGCAATTTGCTTCTGTAGTTGAAGGTGTAGAAGCTGCTGCATTTAAAACATGAACCTCTACAATACCGGTAGTTTCATAAAGTATTACCTGTACTGTTGATAATGCTGAAGCTGAATTATAATTCCTGATATTTTTAGCTTCCAGTATAAACCTTCTCGTTGGTGCAATACCATCATTCCAATAACGGAGTGAGTTATTTTCAGTTGTATTACTCCAGATCATGTCATTGGCTAGCCATGCTATTACATTTCCAGGATTTGAGGCATTAGGGAATACCTGGGGAGTAAGTGTAAAAGCAAACTGCCCCAATTCGCCAGGATTTGTACCATAAGCAGGAACAGTTCCAAACATCATTAATCCATTTGTACCAACAGCAAGAGTACTGAAAGTAGATCCGAAGAAGTTGTAATTGAAACCAATTGGAATGCCACCCCATCCGCCATCATCTAATGAACCACCTGTTAAGGCAACGTTTGCAGTACCATTGGTAACAAGGGAAGTTACAGGTCCAATCGCATTTGCTGAGTTGGCAGCAGCATAAGTTATTGTTGCCACACCAAAGTTTCCTGCACTTAAATTAGAATTCAATTGAATGGTAGAAGCTCCCCCTGGATAACATGTACTGGTAGGATTTGCTGTTGGAGTAATGGCCGAGCCGGTTATTACACCTACGTTAAATTGTTTAATAACGCTGCATGCTGCAAAGCTAATAGTAACCGTATATTTCGTAGTAACGCTAGGTGTTGCAATTACAGTTTGACCTGAATTGGTATTTAAACCAGTACCTGTCCAGTTGTAACTGAGAGCGCCAGGCATTGAATTAAGAGCAATGGTAACATCACTACCTGCTGCACAAATCAACCCATTGGAAGGTGTTTCAGTAAATGAAAGAACACCTGTTGATGTTACAGTATAAGCTGAACTGGAACCTGTAAGGGAATTTGCAGTTACGGTTATAACCCCTGCAGAAATTCCTGAAGGAGTAATGGCTGTAATTGAACCGTCATTGACTACTGTGTACGAAGCGGCATTAATACCATTAAATTGCACAGCACTTGCACCCGTAAATCCTGACCCTGAAATAGTAACTGTTTCACCCCCTCCCTCGCAGAAGTTGCCAGGAGTAAATGAAGTTATTACAGGCACAGGGGCTGTGTTTATCCATGCATAATAATTATCGCCTGTTATTACAATAGGGCCCGGTGCTGATGTAGCTGTAGTTTTCCCGCCTGTAGCAGGCAATGCACCTGAAGCACCGAAAGCAGTACTTCTTGTGGTCCAAGGTCCTGAAAGTGATGTAGCTTCACCTATCGCTAAATATTGTTGTGTCATTCCAAGTCCATCATTGCTATTGAAATTAAGTGTAATGGTTGGGTTGGTACCAAATGTTGCAGCACCAAAAGCACCTTCATTTGCAACTACACGGTAAGCCCTGTTACCTGCCGCAACTCCTGAAGGACTTGCTGAACCTGATGGAGCCCCGGTATCACTGACTTTAACTGTTGTTGCAGTACTACCTGTTGTTACAGCTGTAGGTGTAGACCCTGCAAACCATGATACGGTTCCGCTGAAAGGATAACTAAAGGTACTTGCACCCCCTCTTCCAATAAGCGTACTTGACCCGTTTTTAATAAAGGCATTGGTTGCACCAAAAGTACCTGTTGTACCTCCGTAACCATTCCATGTAAATTTAAGGTCATTACCACCTAAGTTTAAAATATTTCCCGGAACACTTGAACTAGCTGTAAGGGTAAGCGGAGTAACTATTGAACTGCTTCCGAATATAACAAGATTGCTTGTAATATTTAATCCGTTACCATTTCCCAATAAGGCAAGGGCTTCAAGTTTACGGTTGGCCGGAATTACTGCATCGTCTGAGTTAACCACAGCAGACGTGGCTGGTGAAAAGAAGTTTAATGATAAAAAATACAATCCAACCCTTGCAGTTGGCGCAGTAGCTACAGTAGTAAATGTACCGCCATTGGCAGTACCCGAAGTTGTACCTACACCCACTGTTGGTGCAGTAACATAGCCATAACCGGCATTGGTCATGGTAAAGCTGGTAAGTTGTCCGTTAGAGCCAATGTTTGCTGTAGCAGCAGGCCAGCAACCTGCAGGAAATGCAAGTGTTGCAGTACCTGAAGAAAAAGCAAGTGTTGGAGGTGTGGAATAACAAGCTGTTGTACTTGCATTCAGGTAAACTGAAACTACTTTACCCTGGTTCAGTGTTATCGTAAAATTAGAGGTTGTTAATGCTGATCCTGAAACCAGGTTTCCTCCACTGACAGTAATAGTAGGGGCAGAAGCATAAGAACCAAGGGCGCCTTGAGCCGTAACAAGATTAAGAGCGGTAGGGCCGGCAAAACCAACTACAGGGGCAATAGTATAATTATTACCACCATTACTGGTTGAAATAGCTCCAACACCTGAAGAAGCCTGTGGATCTGCAGATGCCACGCTTGCTCCCTGGTCGCTATTGATAGTTAACCCACCTGTAATTGTGGCGGCACCACTCTTTTGAGTAATACTGTTGGCGGGGCCGATAATTTGTTGGAAATAAACAACTGAGGCCGATGGTAATGTTCCGGTAGCACCTACTGCACCAATACTAAATGCAATTGCAGGAGCGGAAACGTAACCACTACCCGCGCTTGTTAAATTTAAACTGCGTACGGTTTGTGTAGTTGCATCGTAATTCAATGAAACCATGGCCGGAGTACCTACATAAATAAATACGCCTGTACCTCCGGTGGAATATAATGTACCGGGAGTTGTTCCTAAAGAAGCAAATCCTGCAGCTGTTGATGTTCCTGCTGTAGTACATGTATATAAATTTCCATTATAAAAATATTGAGTTCCTGCAGATGCTGAAGTTAGCTGAACCGGATTACCAAGGGTACCTGTTTCACCAATATAAACCAAGGTAGGGCCGCTTGTAGCATCTGGCGCTAATGTGGTAAACGTAGGAGGAGTCGCATTAAACGTTCCTGCAGTAGTACAAAGATAAACATGCGTACCGGAAACATATCTTGTATTTGCTGTAGCAGCTAAAGCATTTGCATATTGGGTAACTGCAACACCAAAAGCAACAGGAGCTGCTGATATTGCACTTCCCATTCCCGTAACAGCAACACTTGCAACCTGGAGGTTTATAGGACGGCCGTAAACTTGGGCAGTATTATCAATTCTTAATTTGCCATTTGTATTTAATGTACCAGCTGTGAATCCAAATCCATTACCTGTACTAGAACTGGCGGTTGTAGTACCTGTTACAATTAAATTTTGTGAAGTAGTTATAGAATTTGCTCCAAGATTTTGGAAAGCCAGTGATCGAATGATACCATTGGTACCATCACCTTCAAAAAATCCTGTTCCACCCAATGTAGAACCTGATCCATTAAAGTTTAAAGCAAAACCGGAACTCATCGTAGCAGCATGGTTTGCATAACCATTGTTCGTATAGTTACCTGCTATATTGATACCAACTCCGGAACCACCAGTTGTATATGCCAAAAGTTTACCACCTGCATTTACTGTTAAGCTACCTGTTAATGTCATTGCATTTGCAGTTCCATTCCATTGTAGAGTTCCACCAATAGTTAAACCTGTTATGGTGACAACCTGATCGACCGTAACAATTGAGCCGGAAGGAATTACAACATTATCTGTAGCTGCAGGTAAAACACCACCCCATGTTGCAGCACTACTCCATAAACCGCCTGTAGCAATTGCAGTAACTGAAATTGGAGTTGTTTGAGTACCTGAAGCTGTAGTAGGAGTCAAATAATTAGGGCCGCCTGAACAAACACTATTCATTGAATAGACATAAAAATCATATGTTGTTCCCAGTGTTAAACCCGTAGCATTAAATGAAGTTGATGAACTGTTAGAAATGACAGTTCCTGTTCCAAGACTTGCGCCAACTGAATATGATGTACCGTCAACCGGTGGTGTTGGAGTACTTCCGTTAAGATATCTCACTACTAAATAACTATCAGCACCAACGGCAGCCGAAAAAGAAATGCCAATAACAGTAGGTGCTATTGGGGTTAACACTAAACCAGTAGGCTGATTAGGAGGAGTAACGCAAGGTGATAATTCAGTTATGATGATTTGCCCATTACCTGATTGAAAACCTGCTACCATGTTTTGGCTTGTTCCAGCATTAAAGGAACCTCCGCCTCCACCGCCATCACTTCCACCACCGTCTGCTCCACCGCCTCCGCTGTAGCCACCGCCACCGCCACCACCTTCTGAACTTCCGCCACCACCACCACCAAATCCGCCTGCACTGCCACTTCCACCGCATGATAGACCTCCTGCACCACCATTCACAAAAGCACGGCCTTTCCCTACTGCACAAGCATCTACTCCGTCACCCGATAATCCTCCTCCTCCGGAACCATTTGAAGAAGCTACTGCTTGTATACCTCCACCGTTTCCACCTGTTCCACCCGCGCCTCCAATGTTAGCTGTTGTTCCGCTGGTAGTTATAGAAGCATTTACACCTGCGGCATCAGCACCCATTCCACCACCACCACCTGCTATTATAAGGGGCACGTTAGCTGAAGTCGTCACAAATGACCCTCCACCTCCTCCGGCCCCTTCATCGCTTCCTGCATTGGCTGGTTTGCCTCCTACAAGTACTTTTAATTGCTGCCCTGGAGTAACACTTAAAATACCCACAACCCTGGCGCCTTTTCCCGGGCCAAAAGAGTTAGCCTCTGTTTGTAATCCACCCTCTGCACCGCGCGCATCTACCAAAATGCTGGTAATGCCAGGAGGTACTGTGTAGGTCACAACGGAACCTGTAAAATTAAATGTGTTTACCTGGGCATTTACCCCATTTGCCCATAATCCCGTTATGAACATTAAGAACATGGCATAAAACTTTACATGTTTTGCCCATGTCCGCTTTGCGTAATTTGTTTTACTCATTACTGGTTTGGTTTTTAATAATAGTAATTATATAATTTATTTAATATTTCAATGAGCAATGCTACTGCGTTCAATAGCATGAATAAACACAAGACTATGCATAATGCATAACTTGTGAACAATGCGTTTTGTCAGTTTTTCAGTGCAAATAAAAATACGAGAGCATGTTTTCGTGACCCTTCAATATTTCATTTGGGTATGCAACTTTATTCATTATTCTTTAATAATCCAAACAATATTTGTCATTTTTTTACCGTTCATCCTCATTTTTCTCCCGTTCACCCTCGATAAAGCACTACATACTTTACATGAAAATATTTTTGAACAATCATGAAGAACATGGCTTATAATGGATTTAATTATATAACAAAGTAGTTCTTAATTAAAAAAGAAAGTTGTTATAATATCAATTAAAGATGCAGTCATAAAAACAAAAAAGCCTTGCTGTGCACAGCAAGGCTTTTTTATAGGACTGACCTTTTAAGTTTAAGCAGCAAACTGGCTTGCCACATCACTTTCAGGCCCTATGCCATGAATACCCACAGGCACCACTTTAAAACGGTAACGTGTTCCGCTTGCAAGGTTTTGGACCAACAGCTTACGGCTGAATTCCGATTTAAGTAACGTCCATGTTGATCCATTATCTGAACTCATGAATACGTGGTAATAACGGGCGTTTTTAGCGCGCTGCCATACCAGGTTTATGCTACCGGAAAGATTGGTATATTTAGCATCAATCCTTTTAACGGCAGCCGGTAACTGGTTCTTTTCAGGAGTTTTTGAAACCTCAAACCCTGATGAAAGCAACTGTTCTTCATCACCATTGGTAACTGTAGTATTCACGAACTCGGCATTCTGGCGCAGCATACCTGCTAGCTTTGTTTTAATGTTGCGTAATGCAGCCAGCATAGCCCTGTCACGGGTTGAAGCAGCTACCATTGCATCATTTAACTTCGCTATTTGCGCGTCCAAAATAACCTTGGTTACCGGTGCCGTTGCAAAAGCTGCTACTGCGTAAAGCTTTTCGCTTACATTATTAGCAACTGTTACCACTGCCTCTGCAGTTCTTTTTGTATAATCAATTAGTACTTTTTTCATTTGTTATTACCTCCTTTCTACCTTTTATAAGGATTTCAGGAATATTTACGCATCCGTTATTCTAATGTTTCAATGTTTTCAGAGTGGACTTATTTTATTTTTATTTTCTATGATGGCTGCTGCATTTGTTGTTAAATATTTTTTTCATTTATATGTAATTGTGTTAAAGAAATGTCGCTTTGGGCAAGGAATGCTTATAATTTGAATTACAATGATCAATCGAAGCATTTTATACCTGATGTGATTTTTAATTTAAAAAAATTCAGCTTTGTTTTTTTCCCGTTCAGCTACAACATGTTGCAACGATAAGTTATATAGATCACCTTTGATGCATCTGTTTTAAACATCATTACTCCTATTGATCCGGTGAAAAAAGTTTTTTGCATTTTCATTCTCCATATTTACCTGTTTGCAGCTACTGACCTTAAAGAGGTTTTAAAAGCGGAAACATTACTTGAACATTATTTAGAAACAAGAGAGCAAGATTCATCTGTTTCCTTTTTTCGGTTTATCATAATGCATTATATAACCGATGATAATAATGACAAGGATGATGATCGTGATATGCAACTTCCTTTTAAGGCGCATCAGCACCAGGTGAGTTTTAGCCCTGTTACTTATTTGCCACCTAATATATCAGAAGTAAAAGAACTTTTGTTTTCACCTGTCAGCACTTTTATATGTTGTAACGATAATCGTTATTCAGTAAACTTTTATTCACTGGTCTGGCACCCTCCACAAGCCTGATCCGACATTTTAATACTGTAACGAAACCTACTTCGTTACCTTTTTATAATACTAAGCAGCATTTAATTGGAAAATGCATGATATTTATCAGTTACTCCTTTGAGAACTGTCATGTCGGAGAGCTTTTTTTGAGCTAAGGCCTGCTGTTACTTTGTATCATTAACTCTAAATTAAATATTATGACAACTCAAACCAAAAACTACATTTCAGGGATATGCATGACCATTTGTGTTTTGGTACTGCATACCAGTGCAAACAATGAAGTTAAAAGGGAGGAAATAATGCTCTTAAGGGGATAAGGCACATTATTTTAATAAGTAATGAATTGCCCTGTTAAAATCATATACACTTTAATTAATTACAATGAAAAATAAAATATTACTATATACTATACTACCTTTTTTTTACTGCACTTTCTTAAAGGCACAAACCCTCAACCCACAATTCACTTATATACGTCCTTCCAATACGGGATTGGGTGGTGATTACTTTCAATGCATTCGCATAGATGAATGTGGAAATAAATGGTCAGGAGGTTACCTTCCTTTTTGGAGCGAAGGTTCTGTAGTACGTTTTGATGATTCGGTGTTTACCTGCTGGAGCAACTTTGAAGGTTACTTACCTGCCGACAGAGTATATGATCTTGCTTTTGATCAAAACGGAGGCTTGTGGGTTGCAAGCAATGGTGTGGGTAATGGAATTGCTCATGGTGGTGTTTCGCATTACGATGGTACCACATGGCAAAACTGGACTACAGCCAACTCACCTTTACCTGAAGACGATATGCGTGGTATTACCGTTGACTACAACAATAACATTTGGGCTACATTTTTAAATGTAGGAAATGGAGCCGGTGGTGTTGCAAAATATGACGGTAGCAACTGGACCATTTATACTCCCGGCAATTCAGGTCTGCAAAGTGGGCAATGTGATAAAATTGTAAGTGATGCACAAAATAATATATGGATAGGCACCAACCTGGGCCTGGTAAAATTTGACGGTCTTAACTGGATATTGTACACCACGCAGAACTCAGGAATCAGTAATAATGATATTACGGATGTGGAGTATGATGCAACTACAGGAAAAATATATGTTGCTGCAGGTATCGCTATTGATATTTTTGATGGAACCAGCTGGTCACATATAAACAGCAACAATGCTCCCATTTCAGGCACCGGGCTTTGGGCAGTTGATGCACGAGGTGATAGTTTAATTATAGCAACAATTGGTGGCTCGTATTTAACCTATATATATGACGGTACTACATGGATAAACCACCAGGAACCTGACCATACCTATGATGCACGCATTGATAAGGATGGGAATTTCTGGACGTGCGGCATTGGGGTACTATCTAAATATGATGGAAATACATGGACTAATTATGGCAGCAAAAATACCGGCCTTACCGGTATGTTTAATAATGATGTATTTGTGGATAGCAGGAATCGCGCATGGTTTGGCAGCAGCGATAATGGCGGTATTAATATGTTTGATTGTCCCAAATGGCAAGAATATAATCCTTACAATGGAGGGCTTTGGCAGCAACCGGTAACGTATACAGGTTACGGCACAGGTATTACAGAAGACAGCTTTGGTGATATATGGATGGTATTTAACGGTGTTGCAGGTGCAGCCGTGCAGGTTACAGGAGGCGATGTAGATAATGCTGCAGCATGGCATGTATGGGATAATGCCAACAGTGGTGTGTCATTGCAATTCATGAGCCGGTGTGCAGGTGATAAATCAGGGAATGTTTGGTTTGGTTATGATGGTGCATGCAGCGTTACGCGCTATAATCATGCAACTAACTCATGGACTAATTTTAACTTATACCAACTTGGGCAGATAACATGCGGTGCCGGTTCGGGAATAAAATCCATAAGGGTTGATGATTCAAACAACGTTTGGGTATGCGGCCTTGCCGGCCTTGCGAAGTACGACCAAACCAACTGGACCTTTTACAGTTTTTTAAACACACCCATGCTACAAGGTTTTGTGAATGACATAGCTTTTGACACTGCAGGAAATAAATGGATAGCCACTGAACATGGCCTTTATAAATTTGACGGCACCAACTGGACAACTTATACCGATTCCACTTCAGGCATGATAGGTAATTATGTATATTGTGTTACCGTTGCCGATGATGGTTATATCTGGTTAGGATGTACTAATCCTGATCTATTTCCTGCGCCTTCCGGACTTTGTTCCTTTGACGGAACTGCGTGGACGCAATATACTACCACCAATTCAGGGTTACCTGAAAAAACAATTGAACGTATGACAAAGGATACCCTCGGCAATATCTGGCTGATGACACCTACACATGGCGCTGCCATATTTAACCATAATAATGTAACAGGTTACCAGTGCCTCGATAAAACAATGCAACCTTGTTCTGCTACTTCATTGCCTGAAAGTGTGATTGGTGAAATGACTGCAAATGTTTACCCAAACCCTGTTAACGGGTGGTTTAAGCTTTCATATCATCTTAAACATTCTGAAAAACCTGATATAATCATTATTGATGTGTTGGGGAAAACTATAAAGAAAATTTCAGCCGTTAATGGCAGTGCAGGATTAAATGAATTAAAGATTGATCTGGCAGAATTAAAAACAGGCATTTACTTCTGCAAAATAAAATCAACTGAAGGAATACAAACTATTAAACTGATAAAAAATTAAATAATGAAAAAGATAAAATTAGTTTTAACGTTGCTTGCACTAATTTCTGTAGTAACCTATTCCTGTAAGAAGGATAACAACTCAGGCAGTACACAAAGCAGTCTGGATGATCACCTGAATGATGGCAAGTGGAAAATTACCTTGTTTACTGAAGATGCCAATGATGAAACAGGTCATTTTACCGATGCTTTCCAGCACAGTGGGATCCGAAGCTTGGAATTCACGTGACTTGAAGTCGCGG